>ENA-UOVY01000179-UOVY01000179.1-plant-metagenome-genome-assembly--contig:-NODE-179-length-39838-cov-609.662871_pt1 | contig 39838 bp, 35 predicted proteins | sample MGYA00249840_ERZ761561 | MGnify/ENA primary metagenome ERZ761561 (study PRJEB28882, sample SAMN05720143) | plant metagenome | isolation source: Guanajuato, Mexico | place: Mexico:Guanajuato, Mexico...
AGATCAGGAGCAGCTGCAGCGAGCTGTCCGCTCAGCTCGCTGATGGATCAATTTGTGTCAGCGAAAGCAAACACCGCAAATTGCTTGCCGCGTCCGCAGCCGAGCCAGTGATTGCGGCCGCGAGTTCGAGTTCGAGTCAACACTGGCAAGCTTGGCAGTCTCGCCGCCACCGTGCACGCGAGTCCGACTGCCGATCCAACTGTCGGCCCAACCCTCTGCGCTCGAGTTTATGGCCGATCAATTAGGGGCCATAAATTACCGCCGATGAGCAGTTTGCGCGCAGCCAGCTTTGGGGCCGCGCAAGTCGGCTTGCGACCGGTGAGCTGATTGCAAATAAATTCAAAGTGGCGACGCAATTGTCTCGCCGGCCACTCTGCGCTGCCCTCCACGTGTGTCGCCTTCCAGCCGCCGGCTCGGCAAGCTCGCGCTCGGCCCCAGAGTTGCGAGTTTCGGCCGGGGCAACGTGGCACAGGTTTGCCGCCAGAGGGACGGGCGCCGAGCATGCGTCTGTGCCTTCGAGTTGGCGGCCTCCTTGGCGCCGGCCCGCCTTGTCCGAGTGCGAGTCTCGCGCGCATGTCCGCCCGCTGGCCAGCCAGCCAGCCGCCACTCTCGCCTGGCCGTCCGCCCTTTCAGTTGACGAGCAATCGGCCGCTCAGTTCAGCCGACCAAACAGAACCCGCCACTTTCTCCAACATCCAACTTGATTGGCCAAAGTCGGCGCCAGTCTCGACCAAGCGGAAGTGCCAGTCTCACCAAAGCGAGCGAGCGAGAGCGGAAGTTGGGGGCAGCGAGAACGCGAGAGGAAGAATCGTATCAGAGAGTTGGATCGACAGCTCCGGCTGAGCGGGCGGGCGGACGGACGGACGAACGGTCGGACGGAGGAGCAGACGAAGGTAAGCAGGGGGCCGAAAGGGCGGCCGTCAGCTCAGATGCGAGCTAGAGGGTTGAGCGTCTCGACTGGATGGGCCAAGTCGGCCGGTTTGGTGGAGGAGCGCGAGCGGGTTTTGGCACTTGGATTGGGAGGAGAGGCGAGCGAGCGAGTCTTGCGCGCAATTTGCGCCCCAATTCAGCGCGACGAGATTGGAAAGGTGGACTCGAATGGGGGGAATATGCGTTGGGTGATTAAGCGCGCGAAAGGGCTCACCTGGCGCCGAGCTAAAGTGCGCATTGCGGCCGCAAGCTCGAGCCTAGAAGCGGACAATTAAATGCACACAACTGCCGCTCCTGCGAGCGCCACTCGAACAAAGAGTTGAATCGAGTTCCGGCTCCTCTCCCTAATTGCGCCTCCTCTCGCCAACTCGCGACTCTCGCCGGAAGTGGGCGCCACGAGGCCCAACGAGGCAGGCGGCTCCCCTGTGGGCGCCAGCCGCGCGCAGCCAGCGGGGGATGTCTCAATGGCTTCCGGCCGGAATGGACCCGCCGAGAGTTGCGAGCTCTATTCTGCGCGCGAATCCCACTCGGCGGGGGCAACTTTTGCCGCCGGAGAGGGCGGCCGGCCCCGCCCCTCTTATAATGGCGCCCAAAACACCATGCAAGCGAGCGCTGCAAATCCAATAAAGATAAAAGCCGACTGCTCGCGCCGAAGATAAACTTGCCCGGCCTCTCGCCTCCGCCAATGGGAGCGGCCCATGCAAGCTCGGCCAAGTGCCACGGTCAATCGGTCTCGGCGGCAGAGCAAGTCGATTTTGGTTGGCTTGAATCAGCCACTCATCGGCCCCAAGAGGGAGAGAAGGGGCCAGAGGCGCCCCCACTATCCGCCACGCACGTAAGCGAGCTCCACGGGCGCCAGGTGGCGCTCGAAACGCTTGGAGTTGCTTGAGAGAGGAGCCAGATGGCGACACTGGCGCCTCCTCGCCGCCCACAGCCCAGCACGGCCGCCAGCCGAAGCGCCACGATCGATCTGGCCGAGCTGTCTTGGGATTTGGGCTTGATCGCCTCCGAGTCCACTTCCCCTTTGGCTCACAGCTCCTCGGCGAGGCGCCTTTTTGCGCCAAATCCTTATCTCCGGCCGCTGCAGCCCTGGCGCCAATGTGAGCCGCATATTCGGGGCTCATTGCGGCCGCCCGATGACAAGTTCCAACAGCGCAAATCCCGCGCGCCGCCAGCTCCAGTCGCAACTCCGCCAGCCAGCCGCCCCCTTCCGGCTCGATTGGCGCCTACGCTCGCTCGCCCCGAACAGGCTATGTGAATGCAAAAACAACACTCCCCTCGGCCGCCCACCGCGCGCGCTCGATAATAAAGACAAAGGCAGCTCGGAATTGGCCGCCGAGGCCGGAAGTGGCCCATCGACGGGTGAGGATGCTGGCGGCGCTCAATCCCCTTGACGCACTCTCACCGGCTTGCTGGCGACAGTTTGCAACGCGGAGCTCGGCTTGCGGGCGCAACGGCTCCAGTCTGGGATGGGAGTTTGCTCGAATTGGCGGGCGTCATTTTCCGCAGCTCAACTGGCTTCAGTTTGTCCGGCTACAGAAACATTGGGCAAATATTGTCAATCCATTGTTGCTGCGAACGCCCACTTTCCTCACTTGGAAGCGGACGCCGCTTGACAGGTGAGGCCGGCCGAGCGAGCTTCGCAGCGCAAGCTCAAGGCGGCCGGCCCAGCGGAGACGTGATTACAATGAGGAGGAGCTGGCCGCCTTGATCGCTGCCCACCGGACGAGGCCAGCAGAGGGCTCACCCGACTTCCGCCCCCGAGGCGGCCAAATTGGAATCCATTGGCGCCGCCTTCGGCTCGCTCGCTGATTCGAGCGGCGGGCGCGCTGAGCCAGTCGTCCAGCTTGCCCGCGGCAACAATGGGCGCCCCGGGCTCGCTTGTTGCCAGCGCCGCCGAGCTCGCCGGCAGCTCGACACATTCTGGCCAGATAAGCGACTGGCGGCGCCCTGTTTGTCCGGCGGTCGCTTGGCAGCGGCGAAAAAGTGGAGCCTAAGGGCAAACACTCGCCTGTCCTTGGATCTTTGCACTCGAAGTGCGCGGATCCATCGGGCCAAATTGGATTGTCGCCCGCTCGCCTCGTGGGCAAACTTGCGAGCGGTTTTGAATCGGGACGCCAGAGAGGGTTGCTGGCGGCCGAGCAAGCGAGCGGCGGATGCAGATGCGCATGCCGACTGCACTGGCACCTGGCCGCCGTTTGAGGGACGCTCGGCTGCGCGCGAGCTGCCGCCCCTGGTTCTGAGTGGGCCGCCGGCTGCGGTCAGTGTTGCACCGCACTAATGGATTCGCGCGCTAAAGCTCAGTCCGCTTCTCTGGCCGCGCTCAGAGGCGGCCGAGCAGCGTTTGCGGCCGCACAGAGCGAGCGTCATTAACATGTGACACTAGAGTTCGGGCGCGAGCTTGCCGCACTGCTGGCGGCTCGAGGCGCCAGGCAGCCGGGGCCGCCGCGCCGCCCGCCAAGCTAGTCTCCTTGCCACAAAATGGGCCCGCTCGGCGTGTTGCCAAGTTCGCGCTCGCTGACAGAAATCGGCGCCCGAAGTGGCGCTTGACCGGCGGGCGCGAGGGGCGCTGGCATCGCCTAGCGACCGAGCGGCGCGTCGCCCAGAGCGCCGCTTCGTCAGCACGCCGAGAGCGGCTCGGCTTGCGTGGAGCATCCGATTGGCTAGTGCGCAGCTCTACTTTATTACGTCGACTTGGCGCCAGCTCGGCCGGAGTTGCAAGCCAGTGAGCGGCGCCGCGCCAGTTTGAGGCCGAGCGGCGAGAGGAGAGGCAAGTGGAGGAGGAGGAGGAAGAGGAAGTCAGTTTGGAGAGGCTGCGTGTGTTTGCGCGAGCTGGGCGCCAGCCAACCGCGGCTTGCTCGCCGGCCGCCCGGCTACAATTAGCGGCCAGAGCTGCTGATCGATCGGACGAGATTCAGTTGCGTCAGCGGGCGACTGGCGGCCAAGTCGAGTGTCGGGTATCAGAGCAGCGCAAATGCCCGCCGCCCAGTTGGCCTGAGCAAACGAGAAGCAGTTTTCAGCCGGCGGCTCGGGTTTCCAACTTTCAAGCTCGGCAACCAGATGGCCGACGGGCGGCAAGCGGAGTCGGCACCCGACTTGGGCCGGCCGAAGATCGCAGGTGAGAGTTTGCTCGGCGAGGTGGCTCAATTTGCATAAGCGGGCTTGAGCTGGACTGGAGAGAGGGGATCACCTGCTGCTGCTGCTGCTTTTACGCCACTGCTGCTCATGCGTGGCCACTAATTCGGGCCGATTCTTTCAGGAGGAGGCGAAACTAACGATCGATCGTCCCTCCCATTCCACTGGCGCCGACCGCCGAGCAGAAGGAGTAGATTTCATCGAGACTGAAGAGGACGCGGAAGCTGTTGAGTCGGCGGTGGTTAAAATCCAATCCACCTTCAGGGGCAAGAAGATCCGCTCGAAGTTGGGCCAGAAACAAGCAGCCGGCGCAGCGAGCAAGCAGCCGCAGGGTAGCGCCGCCGAGCAAGCGAGCCGAGTCGAGCCCAGGCAGGAGGAGGAGGCCGAGCGAGCGGCAAGCGCGGCCAGCAAGACGAGCGCCGCAGACAAGAGCGAGCCAGCGGAAGGGGAGCAGCACGAGGAGCTCGGCGGCAGGCTTTCGAGAATGCAGGTCAACGATAATAGTAGCGCAAACAAGGGCCCGCAAAACGTAAGTAGCGGCAGAGAGCCGATCGGCGCTCCTCCAAGTTGGCTGGCGGCGGCCGCCGCGAGAGCTCTCCGCCGATGGAACCGGATTGGCAGCTCGCTTTTGGCGGGTTAGGATCCTCCATTCGGGCGCTCGCATCGCTCTCCATTTGCACTCGTCGCGGCCCACAGAGTTGGGCGCGAGTTTGGGCTCCCCCTTTCTCGCTTTGGCGCCTCGCCTCGGCCCAGCGCCCGCTGGCCCGTCGCTTGGAGGTTAGAGGAGGCCGCTTTGTTTACTTAGGCGGCCGAAAGCGGGCCAATCGTTGTGTCAGCCGGCGCGCCTGATCGATGGGCCAGCTCGCGGGCGCCACTTCCAGCCGAGCGGCCGCCCAGAGCCGACAGCTCAGCCAGCCGCGCGCTGAACTCGCAACTTCTTGCCAGATTCTCGAGCCAAGTTCACATGCTTGGCCGGCCAAGTGTTGGCCGTAAATCCACGAAGACTCGGCGCCCCTGTTTCGAGCTGCAACAAATTGAATTATCAGCGGGCTGGGTCGGCGGTCAGCTGGAGTGGAAATTGGAGAGCGAAGCCAAAACGATTGCGCCATCTTGCCTCTGGCGCGGAGATTTGCATTCGAGACGCGCGCACCTGTCCGCCCGCTCGGCTTTGGCGCTGGGCGGGTTTGTTCAGCTTGTCTCGCCGCCAGTCTGCTCAGAGGCTGGGGCTTGGGCTGGGGCTGAGGTGTGGGCGACGAGGCCGCAAACGCGCAGAGGGCCGCTCTTGGCAGCTCGCGCCGGGCTGCAGGTGGGGGGCGCGAGTGGGCGGCGGGCCGGCTCGGCTCGGCTGGCGTGCGCTCGCAGATGAACTTTGGGGCGCCGAGTGGAGCGAAGAGGGCGAGCACGAACTTGGCGATGATGGACGGACTGGCGCTCGGCAATGGGCGCGCCGCTCGGCCCTGTCGACCTTGGCCGTGGCCGCTCTATGCGCGCGGCCCTTTGCAGCGCGCAGAGAGCGCCGCCAAACCCGACGCGAGCTCAGAGCCAACATCGGCGCTCCGGGCGGCCACCTGTACAGAGCGAGCAAATTGCTCCCAGCTCGACCGTTATAGTTAATTAAGTGCATGTTATTAGCTGCGTGAATCTGGCCGAGCGAGCGCGAGCTCTCATGTCGCGGCCAATTAGCTTTACAGCGCGATACTCTGCGGCACAAAAGCAAGCCCCAAATTATAAGCAGCGCCGGCCAACTAACCAACTGGCGCCCATCTCTCGCCCAACGATTGCGTTTGCAATCGCAACTTGCAGCCAAAACAGGCGGGCAGCTCGAGCGAGGAGGAAGCCGAGCGCGCGGCCACCAAAATTCAAGCCGGATTTAAGGGCTACAAGACCCGCAAGGAGCTGGAGAGCAAGTCGGCCGGCCAGCAAGCTGAGCTGGAATCGGGCGCAAACAACTGAACTCGCTCGGGGCGAATTCAAGGCCGCCAACTGGAACAGTATGGGCTCGATGGCGAGCATTTCAAGGAGCGAGCGATAGTTCAAGGCGAAAACTTTGTCAACTGCCGATCAAAGTCTCGCTTCCGGAGCTTCAAAATGAGAGACACCAACTGAGGGATTTGGGGCCGAGCTTTGGGAGGGGCTCTCGTGGCGCCACCTGGTGGGCGCCCATGGAAGCGGGGCTTGAGGAGACCTTTATATGATTGCTTGAGCAAGTGGTTTACAATTAAAAGCTGAGAGCGGGAGCCTGCTCAAAGTCGAGCTTGTCGTCCATGCATCTGATTGTAATCTTAACCCCCTCGCCCCTGCAGCACAGCTCGAAGGCTCGAATTGCGTCCTCGAGTCTGAAGCGGTGCGTGACGAGCGGACGGAGGTTGATCTTGCCCGTCTCAACCAGCGACAGGGCGAGAGGGTAGCAGTTCCTGTACCTGAACACGCCCTTGATGTCGATCTCGCGCATCAGGGCCAAGTTGAGCGGAATTGTCACCGTGTCCGGCTGGCATCCAACGCAAACAATTTGCGAGCCCATGACCGTGGACTGGATGGCCAGGTTGAGCGAGGATTCAGCGCCACTGCACTCGAGCGCCACATCGACGCCATCCGAGCCAGCCTTGATCTTGGCCGCGTGCTGGCGCACCTTTGCGGCCAGCTCCATCGGCGAGCTGTTTCGCTGGACCAGCAGCGTTTCGTCGGCGCCCAATTGGCGCGCAAAGGCGAGCCTACTCTCCAATACGTCCGTCACAACCACATGGCTCGCGCCAAAGGCCTTCGCGGTCAGCATGGCCAGCAGGCCAACCGCCCCAGCGCCGCAAACCAGCACCATATCGCCCAGCTTGATGGGCGCCCGCTGGCAGGCGTGCACGGCCACTGCAAGCGGCTCGAGCAGCGCGCCCTCCTCCAGCGAGACAGCCTCGGGCAGCTTGAAGCAGAAGTCGGCCGGATGGTTGAAGTAGCGGGTTAGGGTTCCGTCGGTGGGGGGCGTGGCTGCGAACATCATCTGGTTGCAGAGGTTGTACTTGCCGGTCCTGCAGAGCGAGCAGCTTGAGCAGGGCAGACCGACCTCCACGGCAACCTTGTCGCCAGGCCGCAGCGACTTGACGTTCTCGCCAACCTCGATCACGATCGCGCTCGTTTCGTGGCCCAAAACTAGGGGCTTGGTGACCACAAAGTTGCCTATCTTTCCCTGTTGCCAGTACTTGACGTCGCTGCCGCAGATGCCAACCGTGTGGGTGGCCAAGGTGACCTCGTTGCCCTTCGGCTTTGGGGGCAGAGGACGCTGCTCGAGCTCCATGCGAAGCTTCTCGTGCAACACGAGCGTCAAGTTGCACTTGGTGCCTCCCTTTGTGGTCGCCTGCTCACCTGGCGGCGAGTTTAGGCCGGAGTTGGAGGAGCAAATGCTGGACCCGTTTTGCTGCGGCTGCTCCTGATCTTGCTGGTCAGTTGTCATTTTGGCCTGCGCCTTTGCCTGTGCCTTGCTTGCGCCCTCTGAGCTCCACTGCCAAGTTTGTCGGGCCGAAGAGGGAGGAGAACGGCGGATGGAGGGTGGCGAATAAGCGTGGGATTTGCTCCTCTCTTGGTGCTGAGGCTGGCGGAGATGGAGTCTGCTAGCTTGTGTCGTTCAAATGAAGTTTGCTAGATTGTCCGTCCGATCCTCTGGACGCGGACAGTTTTGTAAACAAAGCAGCGCAACCAAGTTAGCGCCAAGTCAGCCCTCTCGCTCTCGCTGCGTCCTTTCTCGCCCCCCGAACTCTCTGCGCTGGCTGGTGCTCGCGCGCGGGGCAGCACCCACGTCAAGTGTAGGGCCTAGATCTTTCTGCCTGCAGGACCGGGCTCCTGTTCGCGCATGAACTCCAGCTGTTGGGACGAGCAGACCCTAGCCGCAACACTGCAGGCTGCAGCTGCCTCTCCTCGCCTCGCCTCGCCTTGCTGAGCTCTCCTCGTCCGTTCATATTTTGCGCACTTTCATCTGCGGCGTCTTGATGAGCTCGGCATGTTTGGTCTGGCCAGCCTCTCGCACGACTGCGCCTTCAACAAGCGCCCGCCGGCTGAGTCAAGAGCGCTTCCAATGGTTTAGGCGTTGAGTCGATGGGCGAGATGTTGATCGCTCTTGTGCTTGAGATGTCGCCGAGTACGTCTCAGCCCCATTGCTGCGGCGGCCGGCGGGCGCATAACTGGGTTCTGCCTCGGGCCAACGGAAGTCTCCCGCTCTGGCGGAGAGCTTGCGTAACGTTAGCGCGATCATGAGCGCGACCTTGACTCAAATCTAGATCTCTTGACATCGGGTTGCGAGCACTGAGCGGTTCACTATGTAATAACCTGCGCTTGCTGGGCTGCAAAATCTCGGAGGTGGATGCCGCGAGGAGAAGGGAGCAAAAGCAAAACATCGGCAAACAATAGTCGTGAAAGTAAACAAAACTGAGCCCTCGGGAGTCAGAGCTAAACAAAATAGGCACCGACGAGCGGTCGTCACAGCTTGGCTTTGTCGGCTTGCTGCAACAGAGTGCAGCGAGCGGAGTTTGAAAACAAAGTAAGCCAACCCATTCGCGGGCGGGCGAGCGAGCAGCCACAACAACAATGATCTCGTATCCTGGCTTAGCCTCGCTCCTGCCGCTAGTCACCACAGTGCTCTGGGTTCGCTCGCCTGAGAGCCGCTTCGAGGTTAAGACGACCGGATGGAAGAGCGAGTACGACTACATTGTGGTTGGCGGCGGCTCTGCGGGCGCCGTGGTCGCAGGCAGACTGAGCGAGATGCGCGACCAACAGGTGCTCCTGATGGAGGCGGGCGGAACGGAGAACCTCCTCTCGGACATTCCGCTGGCCGCCGGAAACCTCCAAATGTCGCCCATCGACTGGTCCTACCAGACGGAGCCGCAGAAACACTCCTGCTTCGGCCTGGTCAACCGGCGCTCGCGTTGGCCGCGCGGCCGAGTCCTCGGCGGCTCCTCGGTCCTGAACTACATGCTCTACCTGAGGGGCAACGCGCGCGACTACGACAATTGGGAGAAGATCGGCGCCTACGGTTGGTCTTGGCGCGACGTGTTGCCCTACTTCATGAAGTCGGAGGACAACACAGACCCGCGAATCCAGACCAACGGCTACCACGCGCGCGGCGGCCCGCTCACCGTCTCCTCGCCGCCCGACCCAAGTGAAATCGGCCGCGCGCTTCCAGAGGCGGGCAGGTATCTCGGCTACACGGGCGACGATCCGAACGGTCCAATCCAAGCGGGATTCACCATTCCGCAGGGAACCATTCGGCGCGGCTCGCGCTGTTCCACTGCGCGCGCCTTCCTGGAGCCGGCGGCCAAGAACACAAATCTGGACATCATGATCAACAGCTACGCAACGCGCATCCTCTTCGACAACTCTAAACGCGCAATCGCGGTCCAGTTCGAGCAAAACGGCCTCAACTATGTGGTCTACGCGCGCAAGGAGATCATCATCTCCGGCGGCGCAATAAACTCGCCCCAACTGCTCATGCTGTCCGGAATCGGGCCGAGAGCCCATCTCGAGGAGCTCGGCATTCCCGTCCTGGTTGACTCGCCCGTCGGCCAGAATCTGCAGGACCACATTTACGCGGGCGGGATGCACTTCACAATCGGAAACGAGTTCTCGCTCATCCAGCGCCGCGTGGTAACCTTCGCAAACCTGCTCAAGTACTTCACTCAAGGCCGAGGCCCGCTCACCACTCTGGGCGGCGTCGAGGGGCTCGCCTTTGTTAAAACTAAATACGCCAACATGACAGACGACTGGCCCGATGTTGAGATTCACGTCATAAGCGGCTCGCCAACGAGCGACGACGGGACCACATTTAGGCGGGTGCAGGGCTTCAGCGATCTCATGTGGCACTCGGTCTACCTGCCCTACTTAAACTACGACACGTTCAGCCTCTTCCCCGTTCTCCTCAGGCCAAAGTCGCGCGGAACCATCAAGTTGCGCTCCTCTAATCCCGCGCACCCGCCAATCATCGACCCAAACTATCTTAGCGACGAGCGCGACGTTCTCACGCTCGTCGAGGCCATGAAGATTTGCATTGCAGTTGGACTCTCGCCCGCCTACAGAAAGTTCAACAGCAAACTGTTCGAGACCGTCTTTCCAGGTTGCGAAATCTACCAGATGTGGAGCGACGAGTACCTTGCTTGCGTGGCGCGCACTTACACTGCAACCATCTACCATCCAGTGGGCACCTGCAGGATGGGCGACCCAAACGACCAGCGCTCAGTGGTGGACCCATTCCTCAGGGTGATCGGGGTTGAGGGTTTGCGAGTGATGGACGCGTCCGTGATGCCCGAGGTTGTGTCCGGAAACACGAACGCGCCCGCGATCATGATCGGCGAGCGGGGCGCCGATTTTATCAAGGGCAAGCGGCTGCCGCCAGCAGTTTTCGCCTCGCCAACCTCGTTCGCAATGGCGCCCGGCTCAGCGCATGGCCAGCAGGCGGTGCCGACCTCCCTGTCGCTCCTAGTTGACCCGCTGCTGCAGGAGCGAGTCCAGAACGGCATCATGAAGGGACTGCGCGATGCTTATGGGAACAAGGAGCTGGCCGGCGGCTTGCGCCCAAAGCCGCTCACCTCAGTGGACGGAGGCGTGCCGGTTCAAGCGCAAAACCAGCAACAAGTGCCCTCCGCCTTGGGCGCCGAGGAGCAAGTGTTGCCGCCGTCGGCAATGCGCACGATGGCCAGACTCCAGCGCCACATAACTGCTCAAAACGGGAGCAGACTCTTCGGTGAACCAGCCCAAACTGGAACTCCGTGCGAGCCGCTCGCCAGCCAGACGAGCGCCTAGACTGCGCGAGCTGTCGACAGGCTGCCAGCCAGATTGTCGCGGGCAATTGTGAGCGTGAAGTTGGCCTGATAAGGATTGGCTTTTGAAGGCTGGAGGGCGCGACTTGGGCGGAAAGTGGAGCTGGCCCAGCTCGCTGAGCGCGAGCTTGCAATCAAGATCTTTCATCACATCGAACATCTCCGTTGTTGTCGACGTCCTGTCTTACAATCACGTTTGCAATGTTGTTTATGTGTAACAATAGAAAAGTCTTCATCGTCTTCATGGCACTACGAGAAATTGCGCTGAAAATATTACGAGCCATAGCGCCATCATTTGATCGCTCGACTGTCCATTAAACTGAGGAGAGGTGTTTGTCAACTTTGCGCCAGTTATTTCAGTTAGATTGGACCGAAATCAACCGTCGGCTTGATATTTGGATTCAAGCTTACAAACCAAAGGGCAAAACGAGCAACAAACGACAACAATGTCGTCACTAACGGGCCCCCTCAAGAGGTTCTTGTACAAGTACGCGCACTTTGTTGATTTCCTCAGTGCAAGCTTCATAATCTGCCTCTGTCTCATCGTGTTATTGCCAAAAGTCCATGATTCCTTTCATGCAACGCGAATACCTCATGGAGAGGAAGCGATCTCAGTGGGTTTCGCCCATCTCAGCCAGCAACCAGACCACCACGAACGCCATCACAAGTTGCCCCTAGGCGAGGTGCTCATCTGTGCAGGCTTCTTCGCGTTCTACTGCATCGGCATGGTGATAACCAAATTGAATGTGAGAGACACAGGCCTGCTGCTCCCCTTTGAGCGGAGGATCTCCACCGTCTGCTGCTCTAGCACGAGATGTCCCTCTGGCCAACGGGAGGTCTTGGAGACAAGCGAGGGCAAGAACGGGAACAACTCGCACGAGGACATATCTGAGGGAGCCCACCTGCTAAGCGAGCAGAACGTCGACGAGGATTGCGTCCTCCTCCTGAACCGCCACCACAATCATCACACACACAACCGCCACCACGACCACCGCAACAACCAGCCGACTAGCCAATCTAAGAGGCCGCTGAATTACGGCTCAACTCTAGGCAACAACGTTGTGCCAGACCTTGTGCAAGCTGGAAATACTCGGGTCAAACCCACAACTGTGTATGTTGAAGAGATCAGGATATCCAGAGTGACTGACGACCAGAAAGCGCTGCTCACATGGCCATTGTCAACCAGAATGACACTGTTCAGTTTACTATTAGCCGGTGCACTTATTCTATTCGATATGAACATACACGGACTCATGATATCGATCAGGGTTTTCAGAGCTGCTGCCACTGGTGCCCTCCTCTATATCGCCTTCTTTCTCGTCCTGCCCAAAAATCTTGCCGGCTGCAAATCCTGTTCACTAGAAGAGGCTTGACAGGAGGCCAAGATCTGCGTTGAGAATGCAGCCAGGTGTACAGTAAAGTGAGAGGACTCCGGGTCCAAATGAAAGTACGCGCTTATTTCCTGGTCCATCATATCCAGTTTATAGATTATGGCATCGTCCTTATAGATTTAATTTCCTATCAATCTCATAAACATAACTAGCATGTCAAAACCGCCGACAACGAGAACAATCAATAACAACAAAAATAGTGTTGTCACAAGCCGGTGGTCGTGCCGAATCTGGCGCTCAAGTTGCCTTTGAAGCTGCTCCATCTTGAGCTCCCTCTGAACAACTTTACTCTCTAGTGACCTTATCAATTTCGCATCCTCCTGTTGGCGCATCTCATGCTTCTTTATATTATCTTCTAAACTTTTCAACTCTATTTCGAGTCTCTGGGCGTATTTTGTCTTTTCATCACATGTAGTTTGCAATTCATCTATTTGCTTAGCTAGTTGCTCCTCCTTGTTTTTGGCATGTATTGTCATGTCAGCCAACAAATGCGCCTCCTCGAGTAGATCCTCGATGGAGCTCAACTTTTGGTAGATTTGCTGCTCCCTCTCCAACATTTGAGTATAAGAGTAATATGGCGGCAACATGTTTGTCGTAGGAATATTTAACATGGTTGCAGGTCTTGAGGCCTCTAAGCCGTTTGGGTAGAAGAGCTTTATCCGCAATATGATGCAACCATGAGTTATCTTACTCGTATTATCCACAACCTCAACACCGAATTGTATAATATCATTAGAATGAATCTCTTTGACAGGAGAGTCTTCGTTGGCAGGGCTTAATCTATTGTTATTTATGAAGGTTCCATTGGAACTACAAGTGTCTTTGATGAAGAACTTAAGTTTGGAGAGGATTGGCGGGTCAGTATTTTGGGCAGCTTGCAAGCACGAGGGTAACTTATTGAGAGGACTCACCTTGTCGTTTTCGAACCAGATGACCGCATGACTTCTTGATAGAACTTTACAGTCAAAAATTGCATTATCACCTTGTGGTTTGCATTTAGCCACCGCCCGACCAACCTTGACCAGTGCTGAAAGGTCAAGATTCCGCTCCTCGAACGGATACGAGTTGCTATGATGCTTCAAGATTGCTCGCGGCCTCATGGCTGCGAGCAAGATCTTCGAATCCGGACAGTCTAACAAGCCGCTATTTGGCTCCTTATTCGTACATCTCGTTCCAGTCGTTTATTTGGCGCGACCACGTGAGCATTGATACGATAGTTGTGACTCTCCAGCTTGCGTTCCCAGTATTTCATCTGTAATATTGATGAGCCAAGAAGCCAGCTTGAATGAACTCGTGAAAGTTAGTATCTTTGGTGAGAGGGGAGATTTTAAGTGAATAGTTTCGGGGGGCGACAGTTATTTTATTGTTGCAAAATCGCATATGACACGAGACATAGAGGAAAAAAGTTTCGTAATTGATGGATAAGGCTCTGCCGGATTCTCACGGCAGAGAAGCGCAGCTGCCTCAAGCGTTTCTCGACTTCTTTTCCCCGCACAGCTGTTTAAATAACCGCCTGGCACAGCACGAAATGCGAAAACAAAGTGGGGGTTGACAGTTTGGCGCTTTGCTTACTCGAAAACACGAGGAAATGGCCGCTGGTCGAGCTGACTTTATCAAAGCCCCTAGTGCATCGGCAACCTTTTTAGCCGGAATCAACCGCTCCATTTATATCTCTAGAGCACGATGCTGAAGAGGCCAGGTGAGCCAGATCCGTCGGTGGTACACTCATTTGAGCAGCATTGGCCAAACATCCAACCCGTCGTCGAGAGATTAATTCACCAGGAGCCAATCAGCAAGTCGCAATGGCAAAATCTATTCCACGAAGTCCACACGATCTGCTCGTGGGATGAGCTCGGCTGCCAAAAGCTTCTTGGAGCTCTCGAAGATGAATTCTCCTATTTGAACGAGATCAGAGAGAGCCTTACATCTGTTGAGGATGGCCAGCAGCAACTGAAAGAGTATGTCACCTCCTGGCTCGAGTTCAATCACCATTGTCAGCGCTTCTCAGTTGCCTTCCAACAGCTCGATCTCGCAGCAAGTAAAGATGTCAAATATTTGGCAGTTCAGATTACACGAGGACAGCGAGGTGGCATAGTCAGAAATATGATGCTCAAACTGTGGAACTTGAACGTTGTGATGCCTCTCCGAAATAGGTTACAAAATAGCTCCATGGATTTACTCACTGCCGAAAGGGATGGCAAGCTAATCGATCCTCATTTGATAGTCGAATTACGAAACTCATTTAGTTGCTTGAATAGCGAGTACGTTCATCTATTCGAGCTACGCTACCTACAAGATATAGAGATTTATTATTCTTCTCAAGCTCATGAGCGACTGAAATCTCAGAATGTTTTAGACTACATAAAGTGGGCAACGTCAAAGTTGATCTCAGAAGAATGGCGCGTAGAGCGATACTTGAACCAACAATCGAAGCAGAAGGTGCTCGATGTTTGTACCAAGATTCTGATCTCGAACTTTGTGGACCAAATTGTAGAAGAATTTCCCCGTTATTTAAGTGCAAACGATTTGCCAAGTGTAAATATGATATTTTATTTTGTTGACAGAGTCAACGGTTGTGCTGAGAAGCTATTTTACTATCTAAGCAACCACCTTGTAACAACAACCATGAGCCTCTTGCTAGCCTCAGGTCCTTCAATTAGCAGTAATAGTGAGAAGTACGTTGGAATGCTCGTTGAGACTTACAATCGGTTTCATCAGATTATTGCAACCTCTTTCAACAACGACCCCAGGGCAAAGGCAATACTCGATCCTGCTTTCGCAGCGGTCATCAATGATACTCGAATTTTTCAAACAATCGATACTGACTCTGGCAGACCCACTCAAACTGAATCGAAGGCTGCCGAGTTACTTGCAAACTACTGTGATCTCTTACTCAGGAAGACTTCGTTGAGTCGCAAATTTACTGCCAGCGACATCCGAGATCAACTCCAATCTATATTACCCTTAATCAAGTTAATCAACAACAAGGAATCTTTCCTTAAATTCCACAAATCGCATCTCACCCGAAGACTGATCCTAAACACCACAAGCAGCGTAGAGAGTGAGGAGCAATTTGTCAAAAATCTACGAGAACTTCCGGGGGTGCCGTCGGAGCAAATATTTAAACTGGTCAGAATGTTCAAGGACTTGAAAGCGAGTGAGGAGCTTCAAAAGCAATTCGAGAAAACATTACATGTATCCCCGTATCCCAACGAGCTTTCGCCCTTCCACGACAACAACAACACCATCCAAACTCTGGAATCACAGGTTGGCAATTTGGCGATAAATAGAGACGATATCGCCTCCTCAAACAGAACTGGAATTGAGAGAGTGCAAATCAAGGTGATAAATCCTAGCGCCTGGATGCGAACGAAAGAGAAGTTTCCCATCACCTTACCGAGAGATATAGGCACAATTATACCTCTTCTCGAGGAGTTTTATTGTAAACAGCACAACGGTAGGAAACTGGAATGGTGTCATCAATTATCAAATGGAACTCTATCCTTCACAAACAAAAAAGGTAAATTTGATCTAGATGTCACCTTGGCTCAGTTGGTTGTTCTCTCAGCATTCAACAGTCGGCCTGGATGCAGTATGACCTTTGAAGCCTTGGAAACTGTTTCTAGTCTGAGTCCGCTGGAGTTGAGGAAAACTCTATGGGTAAGCGAGGATACCCCAGTTCAACTGACTGCTCGGTGCGAACAGAAACTAACAATGGTCCCACTCCTCCCAGTCTCTCGTCTCTAACCCGAAACTCAAAGTGCAGCTGATTACTTGTAATCAGATCATTGAAAGCATCAAACAGATTGATTTGGACACGAACGAGTTCAGCGTAAATCAAGACTTTTCAATAGTGTAAGTTTATCAGGAATTCCTTTTGGATATCACTTGTCGTCAAATAGTTATCACGTTGCTTTTGCGAGTTCTGTCTGAGGGGAACCCATTTTCTAACAAACAATCTCGTTTCACAAAAATATCACCCAAATGATAGAAAAAATGGTAAATCACAATCCAGGGGTCGTGTCAGTCTCATCGGTAGGCTTCAAATGTAGAGAGGGAGCGGAAACACTGCTCTAGTTGATGTGACAGATCCAGCTGGTGGCAGGTGTAATCGCTGTTCAAGGATTCCATGAGCTCAACCCCATAGTTGGCAGCGTAAACGCAAAGCTCCTTCAAGGCCAACCTTGTGTCGAATCGCTCAGTGTTTGAGGCTGATAGAGAGCCCATTTGTTTGATGATCTCCTGATCGCTCACCGGCCGCATCGATGCTATATCCCGGTAGAACTGCTTCACTTGGCCCCTGTACTTTGGTATATCCTTTGCAAACAACATTTTGTTGCAGGAAGATTTCTGAGGATCGAGGTTTTAATCAGAGCGAGGCAGCAGATTAAAGTGGTTAATTTTTTATTCAAGAGGTTATTCTAGCGGTAAACTGGATCGGCGAACTTACCTCAGTTAGTTGTTGCTCTGAAACTGAGCACGAATCCATCAATGTCTGGGCCACGACTGAAAGTGTTGCGTCGAGAGTGTTTGTCTTCTCAACATCCAAAACGTAGTTTGGATTCTTGATCAAGTTAACCCAGAATCTGAGGAGAAAGGCGTTGCTCTTCCAAGCATGAATCACATCCTCATCCGCAATACCGTTGTCCGCGGCAGCCTCATCGAGTAGATCAAACAACCACTTGACAGCAGGTGGACACGCGCCAGCCAGATTGGAGGCGGCCTTCCTGGACATGGCGCCACCTTCAGCGCAAAGAACTGAGTTGAAGTTGTTGAGCTCGAAGGCTTGACTGTTGGTTGATCGAGCGCTAAGGATAGTTTTAAAGAAGTCGTCTATGTAGCTCTGCACTGTTCCCTTGCTAGTGAGCATTCGGGTCAGGTAAATCTGCTGCTCGCGTTCGCGATCAAAACCATTCCGTTTCATGGAGTTCGTCGCCTGGCTCGCTTGGCAGTAGACTCGACTAGTGGTGTTTTGTCCAATTTGACAATAGTAATCGTTGTTAGCGGTCTCATGCTGACTGGGCGCGGAGGTTGATCCAATCTGACAATAGAGTGGTTGTTGCTCGGCGCGCTGCTTGGCCAGTGTGCTCGGCATGTTCATTGAGAAAGAGTTTGCTGAGGTAGAGTTCGTGTCGAGCACGTTTGCTGTGGAGCTAGTGGACGAGGAGGAGGGGTGATAAAACTGCTGCTGAGCGTTCATCTTGAGACTGGTTGGCTGGGGCTGGATGAGGTTCTCGTTTCCGAGCAGCAACATGGACGGCGAGTTCGAGGAGGAGCTTGATTCGTTGACGGGGCTGTCAACTAGGTGGCCACTTGACTCGCCCGACTTGATCAGGTGCCAGCTCTTGGCTTCGACGGCTCGTGGTTGTCGCAGAGCTAGGCTGCTATCGTTGCCCACCTGCTGCCCGAATCCGCCAGCGTTGCCGTACTGGATCTCCGAGTAAGGATTGTTGTAGTGCTCGTCCAGCATGTCCGTCAGGCTCGTTCTGTTTGGTCCATTGCCAAACCTGTTGAGGTGGACCAGTTGGCGGGCTCGATTGAGGGTCATGATGGCCTGATCTGCAACCCCGTAGTGGCGCAGCGTATTGAGACGCTTCAATCCATTGAAAGTGGCCACACTGCTGTAATCTTCATCGGTGAGAGTAACCGAAACGTAATGGTTGTTTGCAACGATAGGTTGCGCGCCCACTGGTTGCTGCTGGCGCAAGCAGAGCTCCACCTCGTCCACGCCCAACCGATGGGAGCGCGGCGAGTTCCTGTACAGGGCGCTCAGGATCTTGCCCTTCACCTGGCTTATTGTATCACAGTCGAGCGCCCTAAGAGCGAGGGTGATCGTGTTCGAGGTTGCGTAGTAGTTGGAGCGGCCGGAAGGGACACAGTTGTCCCCATAAATTGGCTGACTAGTTTGGTTGTAGGGCAGCGTCGAGCTGCTATCGAGGAGGAGGTTGTTGCCGTTGCTTGTCGTTGTGCGCGAATTGCCCATCGGCTGCAGGATGTCAGTGTCGACGATTATGTACAAGTTGACAGTATCGAATTGGATGTAAGGTGCGCGGAGTAGCTTGGATTCATTCAGGGAGTAGTAAGCGTCGCCGGTGATGCAATCGATTGGTCCGCGTTCCAGCTGACATCTGAGAGCCTCGAACAGCATGTAGAGCGACTGGCCAACTTCACCCTGGAAGTAATCGTACATATTCAGCGCCAACCAATTGGTCAGCATCTTTTCCACCACCGAGTCGGTCCTTCGCAGCATCAAGTGAGGCCTGTCGCCTGTGGATCTGATCTCAGGGTTTGATTCCAGATTGGAGCTCACCCGTTCTGGTCGCTCGCTGCCGATGGTCTTGATTGAAGTGTGTCGCCGGTTGAACGCTGTGGTGCTCATACTTTGGCCGATGCTCCCGCTCGCCGCCACCTTGTGCTGGCCCACGTAGGTATTGTTTGGCTGGAGGGCCGACGTTTTGCTGCCAATCCTCGATAGGAGAGTCTGGGCGGCTGCACTGGTGCTGGCCATGAGGCTGCTCGCGCTTCCTCCGACCGCCCTTCCCAGGCCAACGGCCGCCGGCGAGCGCTTGCCGATGGGTAGTCCGCTGAGCAGGCCCGAGGTGGCGCATGCAAACCTCGAGCTAGCCTTGCCAAAGTTTCGTGACTCGCCAGCCTCAAGTGGATCGCGAGAGGTGATGGTTGATCTCTGCACCAGTTGGAGGAGGAGAGTGCGCAAAATGTCGGTCGCGTAGTCGAGTCTCTCCATGAGGATGATCATGATCAAGGAGGCGACATTCACTTTGTCCCTGATTGTGAAGCTCGCCTGCGCTTCTAGGGTATTGATGAATGTAATAAGGAAGGGTTTTGTGAGAATCAGCCGCTCGAAATGGTCCATCGGAAAGTCCGCGCTCGATTTGAGCGGATGTTGGATGGTCAAGTTGCCTTGGTGTTGGGGAATGGCGAAGTTGGCGCCCAGATTGGTGAGCGTGTTGAAATTTGCTCGCCGGCAGCCGGCTTTGCCCTCGTTTGGCACCATTTTCACCAGAAGCGGATGATTGTTGATTCCAGGAAAGAAGACCTTCATAACATAGTGCTTCAGTTCCAGTATTGGGACGCCCGATAGGTCGACATGACGAACGAGCTCATTGAGATCACCTTGTAAAGCTAATTTTGCAACGCGACACTCGCTGGCCACTGACTTCTCGAGCGAGTCGATCTTTGACTTTATGCGCCTGAACTCGTGTTCAAAGTAGGAGTGTCTCCTGAATGTGTGGCTCAGCGACAGAGTGGAGTAGACGCAAGCCAGCAGCATGGAGCCGGCGGCCAAGTAGAAGACCAGGAGTATTACTGTGCCAATGATGCCGGAGACCCTCTGAAATAGGCTCTCGTTTTCTCGCGGCATGTACTGCGGATAAGTGGGCCGCATGAACGGGAGCTGCTCGCTGGAATTGGCAATTGTTTGCACGATTTGCTCGACGAGCAGCGGATGGTACTGGACGAAGCCGAGCTCGTAGCGCAAATTGAAGCCGATTCGCACGACGACCAGAGGAAGGGCGCGCTGAGTTTGGTGTCCCTCCTCGTCGGTGGGCGTGGCCATGTGGTCGAGCGGAATGAGACAGAGGAGCTTGGAGTGGGTGAGTTGGGTTAGGTTGCACAGGTCCTGTCCAATGGTGACTGTAATCTCGTACTCGCTCACCGCGGCGCGCAGGTTCTCGCCGTAGAGCGCGAGCGAGGGTTCGCCCGGCTGGAGGAGGAAGGTGTCGGCGTCGAGTTGGTAGGACTGCTGGCGGGCCAGGTTTGCCTGCTCGCTGGGGCCAAGGGCGAGCTCCTGCGCGCTCTTGTACTGCTCGCTCGCGAAGGGGTACAACTTGGGGTCGCTCGTGTAGGCGATCTCGGAGTTGAGCGCCGGGTAGCCGGCTTGGAGGTCGCGGAGGCGCCACACGTTGTCCATGATGAAGCTCAGCCTGAACTTGACTCCCTCCTCCTGCTGCGCCAGTTGGCCTGGGGCCGGCTCGAGGCCCATTTGGTTGGCCGGCCTGGAGCTGGAGCTGGAGGGGAAGGCTTCGTATTGGGCCGCATGGTGTTCGGCCCACTCGAGCTCCATCATTTGCAAGTTGAGCGCCGGCGATGGGCACTGCATTCGCGAATCGTCCTGCAGAATACAAGTGGACTCATTGATCCTCTTGCCCGTTGAATCCAGAATGGCCACTCTGGGCGCTTGCACTGAGGTCAGGTTTGCGCCGTAGACGTTGATTGGGCGGCCGCCGCTCATGTAGGAGCGGAGGGGCGAGATTTTGGTTATGATTGGGTCTTGCGTGTAGAAGAAGACGTCGTCCTGGCGCACAATTTGGGCGTCGTCGACGATCAACTTGAGCTGGCGCACGGCCCTGGATGGATGGCGCGAGGCTGAGGTGCGGCAGACAATCTGGTCGGCGCTCAGGAGACTCGGCTCGAGCTGACAGGGGAGCTCGTCGAGGAAGACCTGAATGTTTGAGCCGGCGTTGAGGTTTGCGCCGGTCAGCGTGAGGCGAGTTCCGCCCGATTGGGGCCCGAATCTGGGCTGGTGGTCGCGCAGGAGGATGTTCTTGAACTGGAACTTGGAGGGCGCTAGCGAGTAGCCGGCCCTGTTTCCAACAACCACGTCGCCGAGCAGGAGCTCGTCCGCGCTCGCCTCCTGTTGGTGCGGCCGGCCGCCGTGCTTGGCCTGGAGGGGGCCGGTGAGGCAGACGATCCTGTTTGAGGGCCGGTACTCCTGCTCGAGGGGCTTGCAGGGCACGTTGGCCACGCTAACCCTGCCGGCGATCTCCTCGAAGGATTGGCCGAGGTTGCTGCCCTCGATGGTGAGCTTGGTGCCGCCGAGCGTCGGGCCGCTGAGCGGGTGGATGGAGTCGATCCTTGGCGGCGGACAGGCGTCGTCTGCGGCCTGGCCGCAGCTGGCCGCATGGCGACAGGCGCCCTGGCACCAGGCGCACTTGAAGCGCGGCTCGATGAGCTTGCAGAGCGAGCAGTCGGGCCGGTTCAGGTAGGCGCCGAGGAGGTGGCACTTGTACATGGTGAAGTTGGTTCGGTCGATGAAGATGTTGTTGTCCGAGTAGACGACCACCAGTTGGCCGGCCAGTTGGCCCACCTCAGCGGCGTACGAGTACTGTAGTGGCGATTGGAGGCAGTGGGAGAGGTCAGCGGCAGTCTTGGTCGGCGGCTCTCAGGGGGCTGGCTGGCCGCAGGGTACTTACGCTCGAGTTCTCGCACACAACTCGATCCTCCTCGATCCTGGCCTTCAGGGATATTTTGTCGCTCTCGATTTGGACGAGGCACTGAACGTTGCCCTGTTGGGTTGATGTGATTGGTTTGCGAGCGGAGAGGGCGGATAGTTTAGTTAGCGATGCTCGTTCGGCCTTGGCGCAGCTTGAGCGCCAATCAATCTAACTTAGCGATCGGCGCGCAAAATCAGTCTAATGAAAGCGATGCAGGTGAATGGCGCCGCTCGGGTTGCGTTCATTAGTTAAATGAATGGTGGGAACTGAAGACGTCTGAGCTCGGCCGGCGCCGGACTAAACCGAGAGGATGATAGATGGGAGGCTTCTATCTCGATTTGGCTTTAAACCATCAAATTAAAATCGCCTTTGATGGATTGGGCGCCCGCTCGGGAGGCTCTGCGCTGGCCATGAGAGCGGCCAGCGGCCATTGCGAGTAATGGCCACTGGCCGCGCAACGAGGAAGATCCTGCAGAGGGTCCAGTTTTGGCTCGGGCGGCGGGATAATTGCGCCGGCTGAGATGATTGAATTGGGCGACAATCAACAGTCGCGAGCACGTGTTATCACGCGCCGCCAACCATTATGTGCCGCGCTGCCCGTCCAAGCGAGCGGCGGCCCCATCTTGGAGGCGCGCAAACGGAAGCTCGCGCTGCTTCCGAGTGGGCGGCTCGGTGCGCTTTTATGGGCGCCAGAGGAGGAAGCTGGAGATTGGGCAGGGCGTTCTAATGGGCAGGGCGGGCGGCCAATTGCGGGCCTCCTGAGTCAGACAATGGAAACAGGAGTTGGCCTGCTCGCCGGTGACGCAATCACAAGTGGCCCAATTAAGGAATGGTAATCGAGTCTAGATTTATGGCGCAGAAATTGACAGCTTTCGCGAGCGGCCGGTATAAATTATCTGGCTCCTCGGCTGGACGGGCGGGCGGCCGGCCGGCGAGGCTGCTTGCTGGAGGCGGCCGCCAGGTGGCGCTCGCGAGCAGCAGCAGCCCCAACTCAGCTCGGCCGGCCAGCGTTGGGCGCGCGATTAAAGTTGCGAGAGTCCGAACATGGCCGCCAGATTTGGACGAGCGGAGGGCGAAGAATCAGGCCGAAATTGGAATTAGAATTAGAATATATCCAATAAAACGGCGATTAGACGAGCTCTCCGGCGGCTCTTCCACTTTTTAATTGAAGCGTCGTGAGTCGCGCGCCCGTCTTGCAGCGAGCGGATGGCGGCGGCCGCGCCGGCCACCAGCGATGGGCTTGCCAGCGGCGCAACCATCCCAGCGGCCGAAGGTCGAGCAAGTGCCGCTTGTTCCGCCCGAGGCAGCCGCCCTGCAAGCGCCTAACTGTGCGAGTCGAGTCGGGTCAGCTCGGCCGCGCTCTTTGTGTTGGCCGGGCGGCGGCCAACAGCCGCTCGCTGAAGCCCATCGGCTCGCATTGAGTTGCGGCCAAGTTTGCTCGGAGGTCAGCGGCTTTGGCCCGAGTGCGGCAAGCTTGCGGGCGGCGAGCGGCGGGCAGGAATGTGATCGACGCCGAGTCCATTCCTCCCCAATTAACCGATTCAATTTGGTCCACTCGATTTGTTGGCCCGAAGTGGCGGCTGAGCAAACAATCGGCCGTGTTTGTCCTTTTGGCCTCCAACTAGGCAAACACGTTTGGCCGGCCGGCCGGCGAGTGGCGCGCGAGTTCCTGTTGCGCCGGGCGCGCTTCTGGGAACTTGCGGCGTTCTGTTGGGGCGCAGCTGAGCGCCCAAGTGGCCGGCGAGCACGCAAGTCTGCGGCCACTTCTTCCGGCTTCGGCCGGCCAAGCCGGAGCGCGAAAAGTGAAATTGGTTTCACTGGCGGCCGAATATAGGAGGCCGCTTGCAGTTGAATGGCGGCCGGTGGAAGTGGGAGCCAGAAGTTGGGAGTCACGCATGAGGGCGAGCGAAGTCGGGCTGAGCGTTCGCATGAAGTTCGCGAACTTCCAATTTGGAGCCGTGGGCGCCGCGCGGGCCGAGCGGCCGGCCGCCACACACGAAGTCCGGCCGCAACTTGGGCGCAAAAGTTGAGCGCCTTCAAGTTTGAGCGCGATCTCGTTATTGTTGCCGGCGAGCGGCGCCCTCCGTTGCCAGGTGAGCGACAGGCGGGCTGCTAATTATAGAGGCTGGCCGGGCGCAGCTCCAGCCGGCGTCACTTGTTCCTGGGCGCCGCCGACTGCAACTGCAACTGCGGCTGCAACTGCGACTGGCGCCCTGAGCGGGCGGCCCGGCCGGCGGAGCGGAAAGCGGCAGACGGGGCGGCCGCTCTATAGGCGCCGCGCGGCCAACTCGCCTCGCGGGCGGCCGAGCGAGACGGCGCCGAGTTGGAGCGAGGCGAGCGGCTCGCTCTATAGGAGCGGACAGGTGGAGGCGGCGGCCGCGCCCATCAGGCGGCTCAGGTCGCCCATTAGTGCTCGGCGCCCGTTTGCGTCATGGAAAGTGAATCCAATGGGCCAGATTCATCATGCAGGCTGAGCAGCAGCAGCAGCAGCAGCAGCAGCTCGTTAATTAGAAAGCCGGACGGTAGCTTGCGACCTGTTGCTTCGGCCGCTGGGGCGCTCGCGGCGGCCGCCAGTCTGTTTTGACAGTTCCAGCCACTCGATCGTTCCTGTCCGGCCGGCTCGAGTGGCTCGGCAAATATTGACCAAGGTCGCGCTGGTTTGCGAGCTCTCCGCTGGCGGCGCAGGCCGAGCGGGCGCCTCCGAGCGAGCGACTGGGAGTGGAAATGGAAGTGGAAGTGGAAGTGGAAGTGGAAACACATGAGCACGAACGGCGCTGCAGAGCGGCGCCGGCCGAGCAAATCTCAAGCTGCGACCACTCGGCCCCGCGAGTCCCGCTGGCCTCGGCGCAATAAAGTTTGTTTGCCCGAGCGAGGCGGGCCGCTGCTGCCGCTTGTTTGCTCGAATCTCTGATCAGTTCATGTTTTGCCAATGGGAGTGTTTTACAATTTGACGATCTGTTTCGCCCCAAGAAATCGGGCATAAAAAGGTCGTAAAAGGTGGCTCGAGTTTCAGGCTGCTTGAGAAAGCTCGGCGGCCGCAATCACCTGATGCAACGGGATGCTTGCGGCCGCACCAGTCGCGCACTCGAACAAACAATAATCCGATTTGTCGCTCGCCGGCAAAGACGGAAGGAATTCCTCCTCGTCCTGTAGTCTTGTGGTTTCGGTTTGTTTCAACAGGCAATAAAAGCGCTCCAGCCCCAGAAGGGCGCCCTTGAGGCTTGTGTTTGCGCTCGGGCCGAGGACATAAAAGAGGAGAGGAGAGGCGGAGGAGGCGGAATGGCGAGGAGAGGCCGGCGCAATTATCGTGCTCATAATCGCGCTAGACTCGAGCTGCGGCCCGCTTAGGTGGGGCTGCCGCTCGCGGCTCGGCCAGTCAACAGGCGAGCAGCGAGCAGCGAGCAGCCAGCAGCCAGCAGCGAGCAGCCAGCAGACACAATGGGCTCCGCTTGTGGGGCCGAGCAGCCGGCCGAGTTGGGCGCTGGAGGGCGGGGCTTTTGTTCTTGGCCGCGCTCGGCCGGCTGAGGCCGCCAAATTGGGCGACTAATTTCACCCAAACCAAGATGGGCAGCCAGTTGGTGCTTTTGATGGGCGAACAAAGGGGATTCTTTTCGCTTGAACAAAGAGCCGAGCTGAGCCGAGCTGGCCGCTCACACGCTGGCCACCAGGTGAGTTTGGCGCTTAATAGGAGTCCAATAATGACGAGCAATAAAAGGCAGCTCCCTTTGTGTGTGGCTCCGGGCTTTTGGCTTCGAGTTCCGAGCTCAAGGCTGGCTCTGGGAGGCCAGTTAGTCGGGCGACGAGCGTGCGCCTTCGGCCGATTCATGGCCAACTTGTTGCTTCCTGCCGACCGCAAACTCGAACAGCTCTCGGCGGCGCCCACAGTGCTGCACCGGGGGCTGCGGCGCCGCCAGCGACGAGGAAGCCAGCCATTACTCATCCGAGGCTCCGTGTACAGTGCGCTCGCCTGGCTGCCCTCCACTTCGAGCTGCGTATCTCACGCCGAGCTCGCCCCTCGCTCGCCCCGCGCACTCCGCCAGCAGCGCTCCCATTGAGCACCGGCGAGCGAGTCGAGGTGCTGAAAAGAAGCCCGGCCTGGCGCCAGACAGCGCCGACCACCCCGCAGCTCCACGCTCGTTGCGCACCTATCGTGATGATATTTCCCTCTAATTGCATTACACAAGCCAGCCTCTCGCTCGCGTGCAAGCAACTTGTTGATGGGACTGGCGCAGGGCAGCGCCCATTGCGCTCGCCGGCCGACTAATGATGGTCTTGGCCGGCTAGTGTCATTGCGGCGCCGGCCGAGTGTAATTGCAGCCTGCGCGCCCCCGTCGGCCGGCGAGCTGCCGCAAAAGGTAAACAGGCCGGCGAGCAGCTGGCCGCCGCGCTCCGGAGTTGCGGCCGGCGGGCTGGGCGTGTCTGGAGCGGGCACGAAGGACGCCCAGAGCTCTGATTGATTGGCCGCTTGGCGCCCAGTTGAGCGCACGCAGCGATAATTGCCCGCCGCCAGTCTGGCCCCTCCGAGACTGCGCGCGGCGGGCGGAAGGAAGTGGCGCCCCCAGTGGGTGGGCGTGTGCGTGTGGCGGCTTGAGCTGGAGCGGCGGCCACCAGGCGCCACGTTGGCCGCCAGCTGACAGCGCCGGCGAAAGGCTGTCCAATGTCAGGGGGGGGGGACGATTCTCGCCTCACTGGGCGACAGGCGAGTCGCATGCGACTGCTCGCGCCGGCATTGGCGGATCGGAAACACGTTGAGGCGGCCGAGCTCGTCGGCGGGCCAAAGCGAGTCTCTCGCGCTCGAAATGGGAGCTCATGCTCGAGCCGCCGGCCAGTCGCGTCATCGAGCGGCCGCCCAGTGCGTGGGAATCCCAGAGTCTCGCCCCCCACTCGAATCACGACCGTCCCTCCACCTGTAGACAATCATCGCTTTGCCTATAGAGTCGCTCGCCCGACCGAATCTGGCGGCGAGAACGACGATTTGTGTGGTGGACAGCGCCTTGGGGGTTGAGCGGCGAGTTGACTCAGAGCGAGCGGAGGTGCGCGAGTGGACAGTTGGAGTTCCGTTTTGGATTTTCAGCTCAGCTCGGCTCGGCTCGGCTCGAGAGTGGAGCTGTGAGGCCTGGCAAGTGTTTACGGAGGCGACCACTCAGCGGGAGGCTGGATGACACAGGCGAGGCCAGCGGGATGAACTTTGCACGCACGATTGCCCAACAATTCTCGCTCGTGCGCCGATCAATCACTCGAACAAAAGTCCGCCCTCATGTAAACTCTTCCTCTTCCGCTTTTTGCGTGATCCTCTTATTGGGGCCGCGAGAGGCCTCGGGGCGTCGCTTGCGGCCGGCACTTTGCTGCCGGTCAACCGCCGCATGACGGATGAATCCATGCAGTCGACATTCGCTCTGTCGACATGCCAGCAAGCTCACAAGTTCATCCGCAAAACGCGCCGCCCGCAACCAAAGGAGATGCTTGCTTTGGTCGCCTAAAACCAAACCGGCGGGCTGATGGATTGGGCCCATTGTTGGCGGCCGGAAATTGGGGCCGAGGAGGTTTCAATTTGGAGAGCTCAACTTGGGGCGCGTGTTCGGCCGAAAGCGGATTAGAATTTAGCGTGTCAATCGAGTTATTGTCTCGCAAATTCCGCCCTCCTCGATCCACTTCCGCCCTGATTGCGCAACACTCTGGCTCTCGCAGCGCCACGCTCAGTGTTCGCGCGACCCTCCGCTGCGGGCGCCAGTTGTCGCGCGCAACGCGCTCTCGGCTTGGCGGCTCGCGGCGGACGATGATCGATGGGCTTTGGCTTGTGGCCGCTCCTGTCGCCAGCAGGAGCGGAGGCCGAATTAAACTGTTTGGTCTCCACCTTGCACTTACCTTAAATTGCGGCATATTTCTCACTCTGATTGTCAGCTCCCTCTCGCTTCCGTCGGCGATCAGAATGTCCTGCTTGTGGCCGACGTCAAAGGTTGGACACTGGCCGACTAGATGGATGGTGTTTCCGGCCCGTTGGCCAGCTTGCACAAGGCTGGTGAAAGCGTTTCCTCCGCTGCTGCTCACCGTGGTCAAGGAGAGCGAGGATCTCTGGTTGGCCCCGTTGCTTATGGTGATGATGGGCGTTTGGGTTGTGGGCGAGGTTGGGCCAGCTTGGCGGCCGGCGAGCGACTGCGACGACAGGTTGCCCTCCAGTCTGCTCCCCGTAAGGCCCGTTTTCTCGCACTTGGACGTATCGAAGAGGCAAACGTTCTCGTTTAGGCACCAATTGCAACCCCAATTTGTGGTCAAACAATCCTTGCATCTGTTTTGTCCGTTCGAGGCGGAGAGGTTAGTGACCGCTGGATGGCGCCACTGGGCAGAGAATAGGCTCGCTCGGTTGTTGCCCACTACTCACGTTGTGTGCAGCTGACACTCGAAGAAGGTTAGCTTTCCATTGAGGAAATCTGTATTCGTTTCACTGGATCTCACTGCCAAGTCAACAATCACGTGGTCTGCGTTTTGGTTCGAGGCGGAAACAAGCGGAATTGGGGAAGCGATTAGAGGCTTGCAAGGCGACTGGGTGCAGCAGAGATGGCGGCACTAGATTGCGATAGATACCTCTGCCTGGCGGAATCTTGGGCCGATGCATCAGTTTCGGCAACGGACAGCTCAATCCGAGCGGGGCCGCGCTGGCAGTGGTCTGCTCCTTCCTGTCAAATATGCACTTGTAGCTGTGCTCCTTCGGCAGTCGCGGCAAACGATCGATATGCAAGTCAACCTGTTTTGGTGAATCGTTTTCGGGATGAGAATGGGCGGGTGTGAGTGTGGCGCGCTTTGGGGGAGTTGCGGGCCGAGTTCGAGGGGCCTTGATGGATGCGGATGATTCATCGTGTTTGTGGCCGGTGGAATCCGGTGGGAATGGCTCAGGTTTGGCGCTGTGCGGAATCTCGCCTGTGTCGCATGCCTGCCCATCAGCTCAAACCTGAAACTGATGCCTCCAGTGATAAATCCGCCGGCCGACGAGCGGGCAGCTCGAGCAACACACGCCGGCCGAGAGTATCGATTCCGCAAGCTTTTCCAGCTTGTCAATCATAATTTCCCCTCAAGTGGATTCCTCGGCCGAAGCTAATTAGCATGCGCGTTCAAGGAGTCCGCCACTCTCTCTCTTTGCGCCACTCGAGGGTTCGCCAACTCACCTTTCCCGTGCTCGTTATGGGCACTCTGTTCGGCACAATCGATTGCAGGTCGATGCATTTGCCCGCCGACTCGTTCGAGATCCACTTGAGCTGCTTTGCGCCGCCCGACTCCGCGGAGGAGCCCATCTGGCCTCCGGCGGGCAGCTCGCCGCTCGGCCTACCTGAGGAGATGCAGTCGCTCTTGGTTGTGCAACTGTTGAGTGGTTTGACAATTAGTGTGAGAGCTTTGCCAGGGGGAGGGGCGAGATGAGGGGGTGGCGCGTGGGCCGGCTGAGCGCGGACACGCAAGCGGCCGGCCGGCTCAAAGTGGCCCCAAGTGGCCCAAGGTGAGCGGATTCATGGCCAGCAATCCGAGCGGCTAATCCGGCCGCCGACCGCAAGCGTATAATCCCGCTCCAGTGGCCTGAGATCGGCCTGAGAAGCCGGAAGAAAAGAGCACCCGCGCCAACAACAACAACAACATCCACAATCCACAATCCACTCCAGCGCAGGGGGCGCAAAAAGTTACCTGGAAGGTTAATCCTCTTAGCGAGCCCGCTGGACTAGTCAAGTGGCTACTTGCGGCAAGACAATGCGGCTGAAGCGAAAGCCAAGGCTGCGCCAGGCCCAGCGCCAGCCGAGGCTAACCCGTGCAAACTGGACTGAGGAGGAAGTTGGCTGGCTGGCCGGTTGAGGAGGAAAACTTACCTTCGTTTTAGCGAGCACCAGCCGCAGTATGGATTCCTCGACTGGCTGCACTCTCGGCAGCTCGAGTATTGGGCGCAGTTGTAGGTGGGAACCTTGATAACCTGGTCGGGGGATGGGGCGGCCGGTTAGTGGCGAGTGTGGCGCGGCGCCGTCTGTGCGCTTGGATGGAAGAGGTGGCCATATGGCGGCCTGAGAAATGCAGATTGCCGCCTCCCGCCGGCCGCTTGATGCCGGCCCATTTCTCCAGCGGCGGCGGCGGCGGCGGCAGTGGCGACGGCCGACCGAAAATCGGCGGCCAGAGTGCAATGAAACTAATAACAGCATTATATTATATTGGTTTATTTGCGCCACTAACTGGACGCCTAATGGATATCCATTAGAAGGCGCTGACTCTGCGCAGGCTGCCGCCAGACGGACTCTACCTGAGAGCGGGGCCGCTCTGAGGCGATCGCATATCCGAGCGAGCAACAATGGTGATGAGTTGTGAACTGGTTCATTTGGCGCGTTTCCATTGAATACAAAATAAGGTGAAGAGGGAGAGACGTGCATTCGCTCTTTGTCATCTCGGCCTGCCGGCGGCCAAACTGCGAGCCATTTCCAATTCTTTCTGCTTCCGTAGACACCAACCGGGCGGCGCCCAATTTGGAGTCTCCATTTCGGCCGCAAGGCGAACGCGAGCCTCCGAGGCGAATATTCACCCCTCGGCCAGGTAAGCGCGCGCGTTCCAGTTTGAAACGGCGCCGAGAATGGAGCGCAAAATCTATTCCAGCTCCCGTCGCTTCCAAACTGTTGGGCCCGCGAGCAAACTACACAAATTTGCGCTTGTTTTTGTGTCGCCGGCAGGCCAGAGCAGGTAAGCGGATCCATGCTGGCTGGCTGGCTGGCTGGCCGGCGGGCGAGTGTGACATTGAGAGGGAATGGGGCCGAAATTGATAGGCCGAGAGCGGAGGAGCGGGGAAATATTGTTGGAGAGGGGCCGCGACAACAATCGGACGCGCGGAAGCCATTGTGCGCGCTCGCGCTCAACAAGACGAGCCGGCGCTCGGCTCGGCTGCTCGCGGCCGACGAGAATGCGATTCTTGTAATCCACTCCAGCGGCGCCGCTTGGCCGTCAAGCCAGAACAGACTGGCCGCCGACTTTCGTGCAGGACACTCGAGTTGAGACTTGCGGCCGCAGAGTGTTGATTTTGGGCCCGAGATTCTGGTGGCGCAGATTGGTTTGGCTCCAGAGGAGCGGCCGGCTAATGAGCCAAAATGGGCGGCCGGCGGAGAGGATTCGGGCCGAGTTGTCGCCGGCAGCTGGAGAGGAGCGTGAAATAAGTGATCGAGGCCGCTCTGGTGCAAGGCGACAAATCGGCGCCATTGAATGGGAGCAGCTCGCGGTTTCAACGGCCAGCAATGGGCCACGTTTGCATGCATGCGAGTGGCAGACAATAATTGATTGGGCCGCCAAGCCCACTGCTCCTGTCTGCAGCTCGGCCCAGTCGGGGCGGCGGCCAAGGCGAGCCGCCCGCTCCCGGCCGGAGGCGGCCGCTCAGTGTTGCTGTTTTGCGCTTACCTTCTGCGGGGTCGCCACGATGAGCTGCTGGCCCGACGAGTGCAAGTGGAGGTCGCCCAAGATGGGGCTCGAATCCAGCTGGAGATGCTCGAACTCGATTCCGTTCGAGGCATTGTTTAGGAGGATCTGGTTGGTTTGGGGCGAGAGGAGGTTGGCTGGTTAGTTTTGATTGCCCATTTGCGAGAGTCTCAGCGGCTGCAGCGGATTGGGCGCCGGGCGCAAAGACAATATTTGCGCTCGCCAGTCGGTTGCAAATTGGACGCCGGCCACGCGAGCAGAGCGACCCGCCCGCCGGCCTCAAAAACAGGAGCAAGTGGAATGGAATAAATAATAACAGTTACGCCGGACGGATCAATATTGCCGGCAGGCCGGCCGGCGAGAAGCCCTGCTCTTGGCTGATATGATCTAATTAAACTGTCTGCGGCCTGCGAGCGGGCCGGCCGAGCCGGGCGGCCCCAGAGTCGGCCTATCTGATCTTGGCGCCGCTCGGCCCCATTATGATTGCGATCATATTATTATTGGACCCTCTCGCGCTGGCGGCCAGCCGCAGGATTAGATGGGCCTCTGCCTTTGCGCGCGCTCGGCCCCACTGACATGGGGGCCGCCGCCAGCTCTTGGCCATAATGACAGCGCCGATAATGGAGAGAGCGCGCGCTGTCCACTTCCGCCGAGTCTCGAAAGTTGGCCAAGGGAATTGAATAGGCAAATCGGGCGGCTTGCTGGCGACTCGGGCGGCCAAGTTTGGCAACTGGGCGATAAGCGAGCCTTGCGCGGAAACTGGCGCCCATTTGAATGGAGTGGGCGAGCCTTGGGCGAGAGTCGCGCAGGAAACCAACTTGACGCCAATCACAATCCTCTGGCTGCGGCGCTCCACTCGCGCCGGCCGGCTCCATCGGCGGCCAGATATTTATTCAATTTGGTTTGCTTGCGGCGCATCCGCTGCAAGAGCAAGCCAGTCTGAACCAGACAAAACCAAGCCGAGGCGAGCGAGCTGGCCGGCCGCCCGTCCGGCAGAGGCCAAATATTTCCGGAATAGATTAGGCCAAATCAGCGGACTCGGCCCACTTCCGGCGGCCGGCTGAACTTGGGCCAGCAATTCAATTAGAGGCGGCGGCGGCGGCGGCGGCGGCGGTTTGGCCTGCGCAAGATTTATGCTGCTCTGCGTTGGGGTTGGCGCTCGAATTGGATCGGCGCCGCCTGAAGTTGGCTCTGGGGCGCCGGCCGCGAGGGGGCCACCTGTCTGGCGAAACTGGAGCAGCCGGCTCGCGAGTAATGGATGATTGTCATGGAGGCGACGAGCAAAGTGGGCCGCCGCGCACAATGGCGGCCCGAGTCAATCAAGTGGCGCCTCCAATACCAGTGCGCGACTTCGAGAGCTCGGCTCGAGACAGGAGGAGGCCGTCCGCTTGGCAAGTGGGCGAAATTTGTCCACTCGCAGCGAGCTGGCGGCCTCGTTTTGGCGGCCGATCGCTCATGCTCGCCGGCGCCCCCTAATTGGGGGCTCGAGTGGGCCGGAAGCGGCGGCGGCGGCGGCTGGCAGGTTGGCCGCCTTCCGGGAGGGGGCGCCGGCCAAACCCCTTCGCAGCGCCGGACGCGAACTAATGAGACATCCTCGAGCGGCTCAAGTCGGCCGCCCAATTGTCTCTCGGCGAGTCGCGACACTTTGATTGGCGTGATGGCCGGCTGGCGGCGCAGTTTGGCGGACGAGCGTTTTGTTGTTGCAACTCGAGCTCGGCCCGCAACTCATTAGTGGGCCCAAGAGCGGCCGAGTTGGCCGCGCGGACGCCTCTGAGCGGGCGGCCGAGATACAGATAATGGCGCTAATGTGATTACCAGCCGCCGCCGTCGCGCGCGCACACAAACCGGCCGACGCGTCCGAGTGTCCGGCCGGCCAGCTCGAGCACAATGGGCGGCCCTTCGCAATCCTGGAAGCGCGGCTCTTATTTGAATTTGCCAACGTGGACACTTGCGCTCGCGCTCGCGCTCTGTTTGGCCGGCGGCAGGCTTTGGCGGCTTAGCGGGCGAGCTCGACAAGACGCAAGCTTGCTCTCGGCCAAGACAAACACGGGCGGAGGGACAATAGTTTGTTGAAAAAATGATCGTGTTTGCGCCGGCGAGGAGGGGCCGACTTTTGGCTGAGCCATGCAAATTCCGCCGGGCCCGCTCGTCCGGCTTTGCGCGCCGAGGCCGCCGGCCAGCGCAAGTGCATCAATCTTGGCCTCCCGGCGGCCCGGCTGACTTTGCACTGGCAGCCTAATGATGGCGCAGTGGGAGGAGTTTTGGCCCTGGCCGGCTTGCTGGCGGGTCAACTGGGCCGCGCGCCTCCAAGGGCGGCCGAGTGGCGCGCCGGCCCAGCGCTGCGGATTGCGCGCCGAGATAAACGGCCCGCGCGAGCAAAGGTGAGCTCGTCGAGGGCCAGCCGGGCGGCCTAATCGATCATGCGCGCGCGCGCTCGCCAGGCCGCCGCATCAAGCCGGCGAGCTAGCGGCGCCGAGATAGCGACCGGCCAACAAAGGGCGCCCACCAAACGGCTCCGCCCGCGACGGGCGCCTCCGTGTCAGGGCGGCCACAATCGGGCTTTGTGCTGTGCGCGCCGCTGCCAGCCGAGGAGGAAGTTGCGGGCCGAGTTTTGCGGCGTCATGATGCGATCAAAGCTCGCGCCAAGCCGCCCGCTCGTCTGGCCAACAATTGCCTGGCTTAGCGGCGACAACCTGTCATCTTTCGCTCCATCTCGCCGGCCCGTCCGAATTCTCATGCTTCGCCGAGCGAGCGAGCGGCGCAGGCGGCCACTTGGAGCCGCCGCCGCCGCCGCCGCCGCTGAAGGTCGTTGACCACAAAATGGCCGCGCAGAGTGGATTTCGGCGCCCAAAAGTTGGGCGAGCAAAAGTCTCTCAGTTTTACTAAATAGTCTGCGAGGGCCAATTGAGCGCGAGCGCTCGTTTCGTCGGGGGCAGAAGTATGAGAAAAGGTTGAGTGTCGCCCAGCTCAACTTTGCTTAAGCCGCCGCTGCAGGTTGATTGTTTGTGCCGAATGGAAAAATAATTGTCCACCAAAGAGCTCAGCTGGCCGGCGCTCGGTTGGCCAACGAGGCGGGCAAACAGGCAGCCGCCGGGCTTGTTTGCGCTCCTCGGCCAGGTTAACAAGTTTCGGCTGCGGGAGGCGCGCTCAGTGCGCATGCAAGAATCGCATCAGTGCGGCCAGTTTGCGGGCTGGCTCGCATATCTGGCTGCGGGCTGCCCGCGCTGAAAGCCATCCAGCGGCCGAAGCGCGACACTCGGCGGCGGCGCGAGGAGACGGATGGCGAGTTGCGCAATCATTGCCTTGGCGCCCGGCCGCCGGAAGCGGAGGGTCAGCAACTGGGTCACGCGCACCGCTTGGAGCAAGTGGCCGAGCTGGGAGTCAATGAATTGGCGCCCAATTAAACCTCAAGCGACACGGACGCAAGTGGCTCGCGCTCGCCCCTTCGCGCCAGAGTCGAGCTTGACTCGAGCTGGTCGCGAGCGCCTGATTGGGCGGCCAAGCTTTGGCCGGATTAGAGTGGCGCCCTGGATGCGAGCAGCCTGCTCGCTCCAGTTGAAAGGAGCTCGTTTGTCGCCGGCCGCCACTTGGCCGCGGTGCCAATTGGGCGGCTCATTGAGACGTTTGTGGCGCAACGAGGCCGCCTCGGAAGCTGCAATTGGGCGAGCGGAGGAGGAGGCAGCCAGGCCGGCCACACAAGGAGGAGCCCTTTGTTCCTGGCCACTCCGGCCGATCCGGCCCAACGCGCAGCCTAGAGAGCCGCAAGGCCGGCGCAGAGTCGCAGTCGGGGCTGCCAAGCGGCCACTTTGGCCAGATATCGAGTCCCTGCGAGCGCCAGATTCAATTTAAAGTTGCGCCAAGAGCCCGATCGATCATCGTCACAAAGTCGCTTTCGCTTTGCTCTGTCTCCTCCTCTTCCTCCTCCCCCCTCGCAAGCTTTGCTCGCTTGAAAGATGAGAGGCATTAGTTTGCGCGCAGCTCAGCCCACTTCCGGCCGGAAATAAAAGGCCCAAAAAGGAGTGGCGACGTGCTCCTCTGTCGGTCACGCCCGCCGCTCTGGCAGCGAGCGGCCCTCTGCTGGCGGATGCTCGTCCGTTCGGGCCGAGCTCGCTGACCTCGAGTTGTCGCGGCGCCAAAGGGCTCGAGCTGGGCCGGCTCAGTTCCGCTCTGGCGGCGGCCGCCTCGCTAGCGGCCGCCTCCTCGCACGTACGAGCGCCATTGTTTCTGCCCGCCCGACTGGATAATGCTAATAAAATGGCTCCAGCCAGCCCGGTCCGCTCAGGCGCCTCCTCTGACAGCGACAAACGCGCGATGGGGGCGCCGCTCAAACTGATCGACAGCGACACCCTCACTTAAGCGCGCGAAACTGGAGCGCAAACACATGTCGGCCGCCTGTTTGGCCCCGACGGCCCAGAGTGGACGCGGCTCGGCTTACGGGCGGCCGCCAGGTGAGCCGCCGCTCGCTCGCTCTCAGTTGCGCGCCCCACGAGGGCCGAGCAATCCTTGCAGCGGCGATCGCGTGATTTGAGCTTGGAGGGGCCGACGGGCGCCCCAAATGAGTCATCGCGAACACAATGTGGCCGCCGCTCGGATTATAAGCAGCCTCGACTTGAGGGCGGCGAGCAAATTGGCGGCCGAGTTTAATTATGCTGCCCGCCTTTGAGAGGGTCGCTTGTTTTGGGCTGGCCGGGCGATGATTGGGTCTGTTGGCGGCGGCGGCTTCATTACGGGCTTGTCATCGTGTTTGTGAGAAACAAAGAGCTCGCCCATTGATTCATGGAGGGCCGGCCCATGCACTTTGTCGCCATCGATCGCGAGCTGAATCGCGCGGCCGCCAAGGGAAGAGTTGGGGCCATTCGGCGGCCGCAGCCAGCCAAAACCGAAACGGGCGCCCATTTTTTAATGCATTTTGGCCGCGTTTGCGCCCATTCGGCCGGCGAGAGAAGCGGCCTGCGCCACTTGGGTTGCACTCGGCTGCGCGCAACCAAAGCGGCCAGATTGCGCCGCTCCGGGTTGCGCAACTGGCCGCGCTAATTGACAGCAAGACTTCTTCTCAGCAAACTCGCGCGCTCTCGGCGGACGCGACTCATGTTGGCGCGACAAACGGCCAGAGCTACGCTGGTTGCATAATAATTGATTCCGCCGCTGCCAACAACAACAGCGGAGGCAGCCGCAGCGGCAGCGCCAGCGCCAGACAGGAGAGGCGTCGCCGCGCTGGCCGCTGTCTGCTCCAATTTGCAACGAGGGCTGAGCGGCGCCACGTTGGCCCATTTGCACGCAACCCAGAGCGCGCGTTTTTGACAAAGTTTTCAAAAAGTGGCGCCAGTTCACTTGCCGCTCCTATCAGCGGCCGCCGACGCTTTCAAATAGATTTCCATTCCATTTTCGGGTTTTCCCTCTGCGTCTGGCGTCTGGCGTTTTGCGTTCTGCGGCCGAGCGCTTCGTGTGTTGCGCAACGCTCGACTCGAGGCGGGCGGCCAGGAGCAAAGGGATTGGGCGCCGTCGGTTTGGCGACGGAAGTGGTGGCCGCGAGCGAGAATTAGCATACGTTGGCATGAATTTTAAACGCCCGTCGCGCCAACAATGGGCGCGCGAGTTCACACCGCCGCAACAAACAGCGCCAACACCAACTCAGATGTCGCATCCAGCTGAGCCCAAATTGAATGTGTTCCTTTCGCCTCCAACGAGCGCACTGGCAAGTCTCAGCTCTGCGCCGACCATGATCGATGATCGAGGGGCCGAGTTTTTGAGCTGGCCACATCGGTTTGCGTTCCAATTAATCATGCGCGACTGGCGCAGGTGGTCTCGCATTTCAGGGCCACTTCGGGCGGAGTCTGGGCTGCACTGGTGGGCCTGGGCGCCGCTTGGCGGCCAACAAAGTGTCGCCGCAAGGAGCGGAGATGGGGGCGCAGATTTGGCCGTTGCGCCGGCCGAGAGTGGCGCGCGCAGATCTAATCTCGCCGGCCGGCCGCTCTCTCCCTCGAGAGCCAGGCTCACTTGAGGCGCGCATCCGCCCGCCTTTGGGGAAGCCAAGTGGCCCAAACTGGCCGCCGGACAGGAATTTGCAAGGCAAAAGTCAATTATACAACTTCATTAACACATTTTGGAAGTCGCAACTGTCGATATGGAGAAGATTGATTGAGCGCCCGAATGTGAAAGCTGAGCCTGCGAGCGGGCGGGGCTGCCTCTGCGCCGGCCACTGGAGGGCGGCGCCAGTGGCTCGGCGGCCAGGCCGAGCGGCGCTTACATGACAGCAAGCGGGCAGAGCAGAAGGAGAAGGGAAAACACAAACCAACACCAGCACAGACTCAAACCCGAACCCAAATTCAAGCTCAAACTTGAACTCGAACTCGAAATCAAGCCAACCGAGCTCCTAATTAGCCAATTAATTACCTCGACCTTCTTTGCGCGAAGTGAGGAAATGTTGGCGACGCTTTCAGTGTTTTGCGAGCAACTTGAGCTTCCTCCTCGAAGCTCGGCAACAATATCAGCGCGGCCGCCTGAACTTCCTCCTTCAATGGGAGCCAATGGGAGGCCTTGGCAGTGAGTGCTGCAGTTGTGTGCGCTCGGATTGGGCTTATCGCGCATTGATCAGGTCGGCCACAATGGCGCTCCACTGCTGCGCCTGTACAGGGAGCCGCCTGCGTTGGAGGCCGCCGATTGCTCGTCCAGGGCTGGACTGGCCGCCAAAACACTCGGAGACGAGTCCGAGTGTCGCCGGCCATTCATAACTCGCCCTCCAAGCGCGGCTGCAACACTCGAACTGGAGGCAAACCGAGCTCAGGTGGAGGCTCGTTGGCGGCCAAGGAAGGCGCTGACTTTTTTGAGAGGCTTGCTGATAAGTTTGGCCGAGCGCGGAGATCAGGAGCGAGAGAATTGGCGCTTGACACTGGGCCGGATTGTGTGCGGCAGCGGCAGAGCGGCAGTGGCGAGCTTGCGAGTGAACTCTCGGCTCCTCCGAAGCCGCCGAGCTTGCCTCCGGTGGCAATTGGAAGCGACGACAGGGAACACCAACGGAGCCACTAATTTATCATCCAGCCGCTAACTGGCTCCTATGAAGTGGCGGCTAAATGGCCGCGGACGCATCTGGCTGATTGCATAACAGGTGGGCCAGTTCGAGCGAGCGCGGCCGCATCCTTGGCGCGGCTCAGGTTGCGGCGCCGGTTAGGCTGTATCAGTTGCAACACCAATGTTGTTGTCCACACTCATTTGGCCGGCGAGCTTTGTGCGCGCAAACGGCGAGTGAGTTATGGCGCCAGCAAACACGCCAACTGGAGCTCCGGCCGCTTGATTAAATGCGCCCAGTAAGCGAATTTACATGCTCTCAATATGGGCCGGCTCCTTTAGTATGTGAGCCGCGTTTCCGGCCAACGTCGAGAGAGAGAGAGGAGCAGAGGCAGAGGCAGCGAGAAGCTCTCTCAACAGGATTGGCGAGATTTATGCACTCGGCTACGGGCGCCGGCGAGCGCATTGATTTGAGTGGCGTGGAGAGGAGCTTGATATTTAGCCGCAGCCATGCCGACCCCCCGGCGCTCTAACGGCGCTCACCTCTCCTCCTCTCTGGGCCAGCGCGAGCTAAGCAGGAGCGGCTATTTATATTGCGGGTCAGCGGGGCTTGAATCAATTCGGCTCGACCCGCCGCCGGCTTGGCTCAACTCGGCGCCCGTTCGACTCCATTGTCATGAGCACAAGCAGGCTGAACTCGGCCGAACCCAACTGGACTGGACTGGACTGGACTGGACGGACTGGAGACGGAGCGAGCGGCTTGGATGCGGCCGCCCGGCTTGGCCCAGTCTCGGCCCAAGGAGGCGGAGTCGGTTGCGGTCGGCGGCCATTGGCGTTGGTGGCCGCATGAGGGGCGACACTTACCTTCTTTATGTGGCCGCTTGAAGTGCCCATAAACACAACTGTGTGCTGCTGCTTGCCGTCTGCGTTCGCGTTCGAGCTTGCTTGGGGCGCCACCGTTGCCGGCGCCCTTGCTTGCTGGTTCGGCGGATTGCTGGCTAATTGGTCGCTGTAGATGTTTCTCGAGTTTGAGTTTACGTGCGAGGTCGCCGTTATTGCGGTTAGGGTTGTGTTGAGGAACTGGATGGAGGCTTCGCTGACGATTGGCAGCGTGCCGTTGATCTTGAGCGTCTCGTGGCAAAAGTTGACCACGTTGCCGCCCTGCCCGCTCCTCGGGCACTCCTGCACGTTGCCCGCAATGTACTCCATGTTGCGCGACTGCATCTTGCCCGTGTAGCAGTTGTGGATGTTGTCGTTGAACTTGTCCTCGATTTGGCCCAGCGAGAAGGCGCACAGGGCCGAGTGGTCGCCGGCGTGCTGAGTGTGGTCTTTGGCCGACGAGAAGACCGCCAGCAGCACCTTGCTGTCGTCGGCCGACGAGGAGCCGGCGCTGGGGTTGTTGAAGAAGAGGTCGGCCGAGAGTGGCGCAGACTGGTCGTTTTGGGCGAGCGACTGGAGGAGCTGGGAGCCGGCGTCAACGAGGATTGCATCCTGCAGAAGCGGGTACTCGCTCGGCCCTTGCTCCTGGCCTGAAGTGCGCGGCCGCCGCCTGTTGGCCACGCACTTCAGGTCGACCTCCGTGTAGGAGTTGTAGGAGGAGTCTGTGATGCAGATTCGGGCGAGCCGCGTGTGGTAGCCGAGCTCCTCGTAGTCGCGCGAGGTCGCCTTCTTCTGGACTGTCACGAAGTAAACGTAATTGGAGCTCGCAAATCCGTACTGGTAGCTGACGAGGAAGTAGTCGCGCAGGTGACTGTTGATGTCGATCCTGGCGCTGTCGAGGAAGGAGTTCTCGTACAGTTTCAGCAGGTTCGGCCCCTCCTCCAAAATTCGCGTGCCGATTGCGGGCACCAGGAGGTCGCGCGACTGGCCCACCTTGGTGTAGGTGGCGGCCACATAGAGGACCTGCTGTTGTTGCTGCTGCTGCTGCTGC
>ENA-UOVY01000180-UOVY01000180.1-plant-metagenome-genome-assembly--contig:-NODE-180-length-39660-cov-627.983436_pt1 | contig 39660 bp, 21 predicted proteins | sample MGYA00249840_ERZ761561 | MGnify/ENA primary metagenome ERZ761561 (study PRJEB28882, sample SAMN05720143) | plant metagenome | isolation source: Guanajuato, Mexico | place: Mexico:Guanajuato, Mexico...
CGGTGAACCGTGCGCGCCGGCCGCCATAGCAACAGAGAGAGAGAGAGAGAGAGAGGGGCAGCACTAAATTCTTACCTCCGACCGGCCAGCGGAGCCTGGCTGCAGCGGCCGGGCCTTCGGACGGGCGGCTTCCTCCCGCCAGCCCAGCGAGGCCCTGCTGGCCAGTGAGCCGGCGCCGGTCGGTCGTGTGGGACGCAACATGCCGCCGCCGCCAGCGCTCGCCATGAGCCGGCCGGTGCACCTGAGCCGCCGTTTCCACAAGAGCGCTCTTAGGAGCTCGCTCGCCGCCTCTCCGGCTTCAGTGGGACGGCAAGCAGGGCGACGACTCGCGCGCTGCCCACCAATTTCCTGTTGCTGCCGCCCAATCAGACCTTTCCGTCCGCGGCCATGACGCATCGGCCTTCCTCTGTCTCTCCCTCTTGGCCGAGCAGGCGGCTCGTTAGCGGCTCAAGCCAAGCCGAAGCGGGAGGGCCGCTAAAATGAATGGCCTAAACCAGCGTTGCGTTCAAGACCAAGACTGAAACCGAAACTGGGAGCGAGCGGCGGCGGCGGCAGTCGCTTATCTCGCTGCCATCCGCCTGTCGCAAGCGCTCTATTCATCTCTGTCACTTTGGCCCCAAACCTCCCGCGAGTCTCGGCCTCCAAGGCGGCCAAGTTTTAAACTTTTGCCCCGGCCACCGGGTGGCTCTGAGCGGGCCAACTCCTGCGCCCAACAAGCCTTGGCCCCTCCAAGCTGCGCGCGCGCCCATCGAGCGAGGCCGAGATTAGCTCCCTGGTCCAAGCAAAGTCTCACTGTGCAGCGCTGAACTCTAGTTCGAGTTCCAAATGCGCCCCACAAATCGCTTGCAACGCGCCCATCTAGCGCATCGGTTTGCCTGGCACGCGCGTTGCGGCCCACTGCTGAGCCCGCCGCGAGCGCGTGGGCGCGCCCGCCACGCCCCCCTCCCGAAAGCAAACTCTACCGGCAAAACTCCATCCATCCATCCATCCCATCCGCTCGAAAGCCGCTAGAGGCGAGCCGGTTAGATAAGCGCCAGTTCGGCTGGTGCCAAATGGGGCGCGCACGCAGCGGGCCGCTCGCATCCGGCTGCGCGAGATTGAGCAATCCTGCGCCCGATGGCTCGGCCCATCGGCGGGCTTTGCTTGAAAACTTGGCCGCCGCCGCCGCCACCGCCAGGGGCGCCCACAGATCTAAGGCCGCCTCCTGAGCCAGTCAGCCAGTGTGCAAATGAATGAACGAGCGAGCAAGCTGAGAGTTTAGGCTGAAGCTGAAGCCAGGTTGGCTAGCAGGGCGCTTGATCGATTGATGCTAATCAGGCTGGTGTTTTATGGGCAAACGCGTGCGGACGGCCGCTGGAAGTCTCGTTTACCTTTAGCGGGCGCTCGTTAAATTGCGAGTGCGCGCGCACCAGCCAGCCCTCGTGGGTGCTGATCGACGGGCTGGCTCAATTTCCGCCGCCGCCGCCACCTCGTCAGCCAAAAGCAGCCAGCCGCCGGGTGGGCGCTGCGGGCTGCCTGCTGCAGCGGCGGCCAAATCTGGCGCTGACTGGCGAGGACAAGTGGAGGCGCCCGATGACAGGCTTGCGCAAGCTCGGCCGCGGCCAGCCCACGTTTGTTAGCCGGCGCCGGCCGGCCGTCCAAGTGGGCGGCTCGAGTTGGCCGCCAGAGAGGGCGAGCCGCTTGCTGGCCGCGGGCTGCGCTCAGTTGGCTCATTTGCGAGCAACTCGAGCCGCGCTCGCAAGCCCAAAGCGCCATTGGCTCCTCATTAGGTGCGCCCGCAACAATCAAGCGAGCCATGGTGGCCGAGTGTGAGACGGGCGCCAGGTATAATTCAGCTGCCCGAGAGCTGGTGCGTGCGCTTTCCCGCCAGCTCTGTTATTATCTCCCTCCTCTCCCTCTCTCTCGGCCGGCCAATCCGAGCAGGCAGGCAAGCCCGCCTGCCCGCCCGCTTTCAGCCGGAGGAGCCAGCGGAGCAACGTGAATGGGCATGTGGCTTCCATCCCTCCATCTCTGGTCTTGTTGCTGCCCCAGCGGCGGCCGTGGCGGCGCCAACAAGACCAGAGCCAACTAACGTCTGGTTTCTTACGCAAGAGGAGAGAGAGAGGACGGGCAACATTGTTCGTTTTACAACCCAACCTGGCGGATTGTCTGCGTGTGTGCGCGCTTTCCGCTCGCAATTCATTTGCCTCAGCAGCCGCTCGTTTTCCGCACGCAGCACAGGTTGGCTCGGACCTCACTAGTCACGCCTTCACACTCGACTGCGCCTCCTTCTCCCGTTCGCTCTCCGTAGCGCGGTTATTAAAGCCCCGCCTTTCAACCTAATTGACCCGAAAAAGCCCGCTCGTTCCGCCTCCTCAAGCGGCCCAGACTCCACTAATGGCTTTGAACACTGTGTGTCTCGATTATAAACTTCCCTCAAATTATTCAGTGCTGCCTGGACAGGTGCGAGGTGGAAGGAGAGACTCGGCTCTTGGAGCCCAAGAGAAGGAGCCGGCAGCGTTCGGAGTCGGCAGGCTGCAGGTTTGAAGGTCATGGAAGCATTAGCGAGCGGCGGCACCGCTCTCGCTGCCGGCCCACTGCAGTTTTGGAGGCAGGCGAGCTCGTTTTGCTGGAGGGGGGGGAAGTGCTGCTCCCAACTGGCTTCTTGGAACTGGCTCCAATCTGGTAGCCGCGAGTGGAGGATCCCTGCAGGAGCTTTCCCCCGGGCGCAACACTCACCAGCTAGGCTGCTTGTTGCGCCTCTCGCGTCACCGCCGGCTTCAACAAGAGCAAAAGGCGGCTCGAGTTCCAAAGGCTCCGCTGGCCAAAGATGACGGGCAGTCCGAGCAAACGGATCGTGTTGTGTGCTAATTTTGCGCTCAATTATACGCGGCCTGTCTTCCTGCGGCTCCATCTGGCCAAAGCGCAAAGGGAGCCGCCGCAGCCTGCCGAGTGCCGTCATCGTGGCCAGCGAGCTTGCTGCTGCTGCTGCGGCGGGCGACGGTTGGCGCTGTTTTGTTGTCCTTGTTGTTGTTGTTGGCACTAGGAGATCAAGTTTGCTGGCGAGAGATGTTGGCACTTTGGCCAGCTAGCGAGCTGCTTCGTGTTTGCATGCTCAGATTCTCGGAACAAACTCGGCTTCCACTTCCACTCCGGGCGAGCGGCTTCCGAGTTCGCGGAGGTAGCAGCTGAGGGTTGAGTCAGAGTCGGAGTCGGAGCTGGAGTTGGATTCGAAGACAGAGTCTGAGTCAGAGTGAGGATGGGATTTTGCGATGGAGTTAGCGTTAGAATGAGCGCCACTTGGCTGGAACTGTGGCATTGGCGCCGCAAGCGCTCAAAGTTTTGGAAAATTGATCGCGCAATCCGTTGAAATTGGCTTGCTTCGGCCAAAGGGGCGCCAGCTCGGGATTTGGGGGCGGCGCTGGGACGAGGGCAACTCCGATGGTCGCTCGCTCTGGGCGCAAGGCGGCAGCAGAGGCGGCAGCAGCCGCCTCGGCTTGAGCCAAAGCGGAAGCGCCCCCGCCTCTCGCGAGGGCGAAAAATTTCAAGCCCAATGAAATGCTAGTTTGCAAGTCAAATGGAAACATCTAAATAAACAAGCGAAACTTGCATTCACTCGCCCATCAAAAGGCGTCGCTTTGAATCATAAAGCCCAACTGTGTAGCTTTAGTGTATGGCAGCCAAGTTGGCTGAGACTGGCGCCGCGCTCAGACGAGAGGCAAGCCTGAGCGCGATGGCGGCGGCGGCGGCGGCAGCGGCAGCAGCGACGGCTGACTTGCTGGCCCGGCTAAGCTGGGCTCGACTACGTGACGTACGCAAACCCAACTACCTGGCCGCACACTCGGCCAGCCAATCAACCTTTGGCACTTTGTTAGCGGCCAAACAAGCGACTGGCTCTGCGCCCGACTCGCCCGCAAGAGCTTCGAGCGGCCCCCACTTCCTGTGCCACAAACCATTAGCGCAAGTTCTCACAGAACGCTGCCTCGCGGGCGGATGGAGTGGCTGGCCGACCGACTGGCTGGTTGGCTGGCTGGCTGGCAAGACTGGACTGCAGACAAGTGGCCAACCCGGTTCAGCTGGAGAGGATTTTCCTGCGCCGGCCGAGTTCATTGCGTGGCCAACCGGGCGGGCTACTGGCACTGCAGCGGCGGCCAATTGACTGATGACATGAAGGTGAATCATTAATCATTCATTCCATCTTCATTTCCTCCCCGCTCCTCCTCCGCCGCCGCCGCCTCTCTCTCTCTCCTCCTCTCAGCCCTCGAGCGGCCGCCCGTTGCCAATGGGGAGCCGGCGCCCTAGTGTTCCGCGCGTCGGGCCTGATTCAGCGGCCGCAACAGTCGGCCCGTCGCCGTGGCCGTCGTCGTCGTCGTCGCCGCCGAGCGACTCCGCAACCGTAACTCCTCATCCATCATCTACTGGCGCGCTTCAATACTCGCGCGGACTCCAGCGCTCGTCCAGCCAGGCGAAAGCCCTCTCTCTCTCTCTCTTTCTGCCCCTCGGATGCGAGCCAACTGGTTGCGCAACCAACCGCCGCCAGAGCAACGAGCACCAACCAACTCCTCATCGTCCGACAACAGCAACAACAACGAATCCCCGCGAACAAACATTGAATGGTGTGTTGCGGGCAAAACTGAACCAGGTACGTGAACTGAATTCGCTCGCTCGCTTTGAGAGCAGCCCAAGCTGAACCCTCTGACAGGGTGGCCAACGATAAAAGCTTGGCCCTTTCACGCTCTCAAAGGGCGGCCGAGCTCGGCGCGCAGCCCTGGAGCCTGTTGATCGCGGCCAGCCCCCTCCAACGAAGCGAGCGCAGCCAGAGAGACGCGCCAGATTGGCCAAGCCTCAACTGGAACTCTATGCTTCGGAGTCGGCCGACGGGAAGCCGATAATTAACAATATCTGCAACCCTCCGCAAACAAACAAAGGCCTCCTGACTCATTGTTGTGCTAGCGCAAAACATGCAAATGCAAACGGGAAGCGCAAACATGCCCAACTCGCTCGCGGCCACTTGTTCCGTTCGCCTGGTCCCCTCGGCTTGCGCAAACTTGCAAACTTGCCTCTGTTTGCTCGCCCGTCCAGGTGTCAACAGGTGCGCAATCAGTGGTGGCCAAACGCGCTGGCCACCACTCGAGGGTTCATGCAGCCCGGCAAGCTGCTGCGGATCGTCGGCCCTGTTTGCTGCCCCCAAAGTTGGCCGCAAGCAGAGTCCGGCGGCCGCCTTTGGCCTAAAATGGCCAACAAGCTAGCATGATAAGGAGCGAGGCGAAAGACAGCGCCGAGCACAATGGATGTGTTTTGCGTCGCCACTTGAGCGCTGAGCGTCGGTTGCGAGAAAGATGGATGAAAATCTGATTAGGAATTGCAAGAATCTCGAGTGGCCACACGCAAACCGTGAAATGGCCGCCAGCCGTTTGCTCAGAGGCAACATGAGCCCCCGGTTGCGCCATCTAGACGGCCCCACCTCAGGCGCCCCTCCTCCGCCGCCCCCGTCTGCCCGCCTGTGTTTGGCCGTCCCAAGCGAGAGGGGTGGGCAGTCGAGTTGCAGCTCGCAGCCAGAGGCTCCATCCAAACGGCTCAGAGTCCATAAATCAAGCGCCAAAGTTTGCCTTGCCCGCAAGTCGAAGCCAAGTCCAATTAGCTGGCCTCCAGTCTGGAGCCCGGCGACGATAACTATCTTCCTGAAATGTGACGTCCTCGAGGCGCGACAAACAATTAACTACATTGGGCCGGCTTGCGTTTAAAGTTTCGCCTCCTTCAGAGCGGCCGGCTCCATATATCACATTTGGGAGCGCGTTTGTGTGATAAATGGCGCACAACAATGTGCTCGTGTATCAAATCGGATCCTCGGATGCTCAATTAGAAGCTTGCGGGCGAACATCTGTTGTCGGGCTGGTTGGCCAACTCCTGTGGGCGCCACTTCCTGCCTTGCAGCTGCCTGCTTGCTTGCATCCCAAGGCGGCGGCAGCAGCAGCCGACAGTCCATTCATCCAACGTCACTCAACTCGACTAGAATAAACCCGACGACCACACGCAAGAATCGTCACGATTGGGGGCGCCATGTTGGATTTGAATCATGACTCATGGGGATGATAATTTAATCGCTTGCTTGCTTGCCTGCTGGTTTGTGTTGTTGGCCAAGATTGGCGGCCGCAAGTCTGGCCGAGCGTTTTGCTCCGCTAGTTCAAGTTTAAAGGCAGCTCCCCTCCCCCCCCCGTCTGGCTCCCCGGGCGGAAAACCAAGCGCTCGGCCCCAAAGAGCCGAGATGGCGGGCGCAAATTCCGGGCGGCCAGTTTGGGGCTCGCTGCTCGCGCGGGGGCCGCACTTCAGCGCGTCATAATTACATAACCATAACTCATTCCAAGCGCTAGGCGCCGCCGCTATAGTCGAGCGGCCGGCAGCCCGTTTCAATTGCCCATTGATCATGATTATTTCCAACTCGGCTCACCTCCAATTTGGCTGGCTCTCATTGGGCCGGTTGTCGCCGCAACCGCTGCCGCTTTGAGCCAGCGGTGCCGCCCGCCAGCTGGCCCCGCAAATTGGGCCCCGCAAAACATAATTCATTTTCACCCAACAAACTTGCCCCAAAACCGACCAATCCTCGCTCGCTCCATCTCTCGCCCGATCGATCGTCGCGCTCTCTCGCGTCGAAGCCAAATAGAGGACAGCAACTGGCTTCATGTTTGCGGCTTCGTTCGCGCAAACATGAACTTTGGCCCTGAACTAGCACAACTGGCCATTAGATTCCCATTGATAATGACAACAAATACGCCGCCCTCGAGATTGTTGGCCGCGCGCTTCCGGTGGCCGGCAGTTTTCGCTTCCGTTTCGCGCGTCACCAAAGCCGAGCGGGTTTCTCGGCTCAGTTTGGTTTTGTGGAGTTTAGCTGGGGCGAACTCGACTTTGCCAGCTCAAGAGCAAACTCTGACGCGTTCAAGTGGTCGCCTTTCGCGCTCTAGTTCAGCATGTTGTTGCTCCACTAGACTAGTTCATCGGAGTCGATAACTAGTCGATTTAAGAATCGAGAGTTGAAACCATGTCAGGACATCAAACGCGACATCTGGCGACCGGCGGCCGAGTTGGTCGGCGAGAGCAACCAAGTTCGATGGCCTCCAAAGGGGAAGTAGATCGCGGTGCTTAGTTTGGCCGCCAGAGGGCAAACAAACCCTCCGCCGCGCCAAAGCTTGAGACCGGAAGGGCCAGAGCAACAAACGCGTGCCGCTGATAGATCAATCTATCAGCGTTAGATTGTCATTATGTTTGCTCGAGGGCGCTTGTTGGGCCGGCCACTCTTGCATGCTGCTCGGCGGCTAGAGTTCGAGTAAAAGTGCCACTGTTAATGGTGGCTAGCCTGCTAGGCAATTGGCCAAACTGACAGGCGAGCCGAGTCGACGGAGATCCAGCCCCCAGAATGGCTGTTTATCATGCCAGTTGTGGGCCAGTCTAATAGATGGCTTGTTTGAGACTCTATCTCTCTCTCTCTCTCTCCCTTCATATCCATGCAGCTACTGACTCCCAAGAAGCGAGTCAATGGAGATGGAAAATTATGTATTCAAAGTTATGGCCAACAATCAGAACTGAGTCAATGAATGGAAGGAAATGCTCAGCGAAGGCTCCCTTTAATTAGCCATCCGCCTAGTTCGCAAAGCTAAGTGAAGTTACTCTCAAGTAGACTGGCCTCAATCGGGTGACCTTCGCTAAACGCGGAACTCGGCGTTAGCTCTCAGGTTGAGCAAGCTAACAAACTTTCTCGGATTTCCTCTGACTTCATTTCAAGCATCGCCATTATGATGGGCGATGAACGGACGAGCAGCCTGAGCTCCATTTGAGAGGATAGCTTTTGATGCAAACTCGAGTGCCTCACATCCTTGGACGCCCATAATTCCGGGCCCAGGTCAATTACCAAGTCGGTGAACCTTCGGTTGCTCGGCCCAAGGAGAGCTTTGACTGGGCCGAGTTGATGGCCTCACTCCCATTGACTCCCATCCAACTCGGATCTCTTGGGCCAAAACTGATTTGCGGCCAACGGGCTTCGCCAGAACTAGGTGGTGGAGGTGATTGAGATAAGGGAAAGGGCCGGTCCAAATGTGGCTGCAGCAAAGCCAATGAACAGGCCGTTTGGTTACCATTCAACGGCCCCATGCGCGCAAGGCAGAGTGCTCGATGGTGCGCGCGAGGACCAAATGGTTTGCCTTCCAACGGAGCCAAACCATAGTGGCTTCCCAGCCAGTCAGCCAGCCAGCCAGAATGCAAGCCTTCTGGCCAACTTACTCGCGCAACCAATGGGATAAGCAATGTTCCCACGAACAACTGTCACACGAACTGCCGATACGAGCTATCTAGATGCTCCACTGTCGAGCTTGGTGCGATTGCACTCACCTAATCTCGTCTATCGGTCATGCTGGCACCGAGCGAGAGGGCGCCTCTCGCTCTCGAGTTCGTTGTCTCTTTGAAAGGGAGCTAACCTAGTGCTCTCGACAGGCGCATCACTGGCCTTCTTCCAGGGAGATGTTTTGACTGTGCAAAGCCAATGGACTTTTGGCCTAGTCGGTTTCGCTCTCGTTCACTGGCTGCACTCATCAGAGGCTCAAAAGTCTGCCTCACATGAACCACATGAAACTGTAGCCTCGGCAACCAAGAGCCAACCTCCAGACTTTTTCCCCGTCTGTCCGCTCTAATTGAACTCTCAAGAGACAGCCATCGCTTGGCTGGTGCCTTAAACGAACGCCATTCGCGCCATTATGTTATGTCGAAATTTTGCTTGACTTGCGCCAGTTGCTTGGGGGGAGGGGGCGAGGAGCTTCGGAGTTAGGAGTTGGCCAACATTAGAAGTAGTAGTTATTTATGAAAGCTTATCGAGCTGCCAGTTTCCGTCGCTGGGCAAAAGTTGGGACACTACAGTAAAGTCGCCTATGCCTGCAAGCGGCAAGCGTGGCCCATGGGTCTAGCTGGATCTAGAGCGCACCGCCTAGCGCGCCCCTCGGATGGCCAACTCAATTGCAAGCTCATCCCGTCGCAGGCTACTGGATTGCCCAGGTGGAGATGCTCTCCTGATTTCAGATACCAAGATTTGGATTTGGTTGCAGAGATTCAATTGTTGCTATTGTTGTTGTTGTTGTTGCTGCCGCTGCTGCCGCCGCAAAGGCTCTTGTTGCTCCCTTTCTTTCTCTCGCTCTTTTATCGTATTCGTGGATCTTTGCGTCACAAAATCAAGCTCTGCTTGCCAAATCTCTTCATCCGCCCTCTTCTTCTCTCCCTCACCCTCGGGCCCGCCTTCCATCGCTTTCATCGCTCCTCCTTCTCGCCCGCCACTTATTACTAGATTATTGTAGCTTCTTGTTGTGCGAGTGGATGCAGGATAATCATCATTTCTGTAACAGCAGCTCGGCATCTATTGGCTCCCAAGTAGTGTAAAAATGTCTTGAAAATCGGAGATGAAGACTCTCTGCCTGCTCAAATCCTGAGGATGGTTGGCCTCAGTTCACTCATGGCGCAAGCGCCTTATAAACCAAGACAAAGCATATGAATGAAAGTTGTTAGTTTGCGAAAGCTTTGACATCTCTTATCACAGTCCCCACAACCGCCAGCATCAGCGAGCGAAAAAGAAGTGGGACTTAACTTTTGGACTTCTACCTCCCAGAGCTATCAAAATTATCTAGCCAACGAGGCGAGTTTTTCGTTGGAGTTGAGCTAGCGAGAGGTCCCCAGATTTTAGCGATCATCATGCGACTAGATTCGCATGCAGAGCAAACAGATGAGATAAAGAGAGTGGGAGAGAGAGGAAGGGTTGGTTCGGATTGTAAACTAAGGGGAAGCTATTGTCTGTTATATTGGCCAGAGAACAACCATTGCATAACCCTATGGTCTATTTGAGATGCCTTAGCCCACAAACTAATGAATCCTGCCGCCCAGTTTAATCAATCATTGTAGCATCCTTATCAGTGTGAGAAATTCACAATCTATAGACTCATATCTGGAGAGGCGAATTCATATATGGAACCAAGTAGTCAACTTAGGAGACGCAAGCTTAGTTGGCTCGCATAGTCACAAGCACTTTGCCTTCATAGGACATAGTTCAAAGAGGTGAGATTAAGCTCAGGCTTTAAACTATTGCATTCGAGTGTATTCAAACGCAACCTTCGAGTTTATTGCAAGTTTTGTCACATTAAAACCAAGCAGTGAGCAACCATAAGCAGTTCCTCAAGTGATGTCTCCTCATAAGATTTGAATTTGTCATTAAAACGCTGAACATATCAAGCGTCATTGATCAATCATGAATCGATACACTTCTTATCAGTACTCAAACAGCAACTTTGCCTATAGTTCGCCGTCAAGCGCGACACGTCCATCTGCAAGTTTTGTCGAATCTATGAGCAACAGGTATCCTGCCTCAATCTCGAGCTACAAGTCAAGTAAGTTGCCCTGGTCGTCTTCGTTGGCAAGCTCGAGCAGATATCCGCCAAGTAGAGAGCAACCAACTACCTGTTCTAGAATAAATCAACAACCTACCTGCTACTCAAACAAGCCGGTCAATTCAAGCTACTGCCAATCAGCTCTCAGCACAACAATCAGCGGAAGATCTCTCTTCGATTACGCCGGCCCCAAAACTGCCATAAATACACCAACGAGCCGCATCTACGACGGACAATTGAGAAGAACTGCCACAGCAAAGTATACACGCCTACAGGATTCTAAAGGAGAGCTTGTGACCAAAAGAGACTCTGTTGCTGCCCATAAATATGGCCAAAATAGCCAAAATTCGGAATCTACCAAATCTAATTGCAACTCGTCGATCTCAAGAGGCCAGTCTGCAATAGCAAAACCGTTTAGATCAAGTTCCCTCAAACTCAGAGCCTCTTACACAAATATCCTAGACCAGTTGACAACAACAACTCTGGCCAAACTCAAGCTTGGTTCATCACCCAACTCCTCCTCTTCACCCTCTGCAGCCTCATCCTCGGCGAGTTTAGTTCACAACAAGCAGGAGGTGAACTTGAAGCAGACAAAGTTGGACGTGGTGCCGGACGAGCCTGAGGACGAGGTGGAGGAGGTAGTTTCGAGCAAGCGCCCCATAGAGACTGGACTTGTTGTTGCAACCTCGCCCACTTCCTCCTCGAGCGGTCTTTCCTCTGCAGGATTAGCTGATGTGTCGCCGCCCTTGTCCTCCTCCTCGAATTGTCTCCCAATTTTGCCGAAAGTTACTCTGAGCAGCGCCGACACATTCCCAAAAGATATTGATAGCGGACACTCAAATGGTAACTCAGACACTCAGTTTAGCGATACCGAAGAAGATGAACAAAATACGCTCGTTTCATCAGAGAATATGGGATCATGTGGTGGCCAAATGCGAGGCGCAGAGAAGGATACAATAGCTTATCGTAATAATCTGATCAAAACTGGCGCAATACTGGCTGAATTGAAATCTTTAGATGAGGAGAGAGAGTCAGTCTTGAGCTCTGGTGGAAGCCGAACATCAGATTACCTGGAGTATCCAAATAGAGCAGGTTCAACGTCCAAGACAGGCAACATTCAACATACTCCCTCCTCGACCAACGAGAGCGAGCTGGTTCTCAGGCCTAAGAATAGTTCAGCCGGACAACTTTCGATTGAAAACACCTTTTTCTCTTCCATCGATTCGCCCAAGCCGCAAGTTAGTGATGAGAAGCGCCTGCCATTTCTTGACGTTCATAAATCGGGATCCCCTGGCGATCTAGTGGCCAACTGTACGAATAGCATAGAAAAGGAGAGATATTTTCAAAATAACTACGACGATAATCAGGAGGAGGTGAGTGCTTCAACTTGATTACTACTCCACATGTCATAGTTAGCATGATGGTTTCTGTTGCCCAATATGATAATCGCCTCGCAATGCATTGTAGTTGTTTTAGGAAATAATATTCAAATTAGGATTGGTGTTCTTTCTCGAACCTGGGCCACGCAGCTTTGCATGAGAAAGTGCATTGCTTATGGCTGGCTAGAATGGCTGCAAACAGAACAAAATACGCATGCAATGCTGGCCACAGAGCCAAACCCTGCGTACTTATGCCAGTTTCCATTCATTTCGCTGTCGTTGTTCGCTAGCACACTAGCACCACAGTCACAGCCGCACCAGCCCATTGTTGTTTAGTTTTACTCTCGTCTCTCCCATTCTCGCCAATTCCATCTATTTACATGTTTCAGCTTGATATTCCTATAATCTAGATGCGAGAGCGGTCGCCTCTACCATCGTAGTCCTCTTTGGCATATTGCACCGTTAACATAAGATTCATAACTACCATATCAAACCCAGGCATCAGACAAAATGCGAAGGAGCCACTACGCCAGCAATAATGATACAAGCAACCACAGCGGATATAAAAAGAGAAGAAGGCGAGACTCCTCTACTGATACTAAGATAGAAGATGATGCTGATGGGCACCTCGTATTCAAGCCCGGCGACTTACTCAAACGCCGTTTCAGAGTCAAACAAATTGTGGGCCAGGGAACGTTTGCGCAAGTTGCACATGTTGTTGATCAATGGGCCCTCGCAGAACGACAGAGCAACCCAGACTATCTTAATAACAACAATAGCTGTACCATGAGCAACTCTTATAATCTTCCTCAAGCAGCTCAAAATAACAAACAAAGCAAGGCGAACCTTAGTCATCACGCAAAATCCTGCTCCTCTGAATCCTCAACTTCCTATTCAGCACCAACCAAGTTCGATAAACAAAACAATGACGATATTAACTCGTCCGATAAGAAAATAAGCTGTAATAGGTCCTCAAGTAACACCTACAATGCGACGCTTGCAAGTCAAGCTGGCGTAATTTCAAGCGGTCAATCGGGACCAAATCCAAACTGTCTAGCCCTGAAGATAATCAAAAATATCGGCAAATATCGTGAGGCAGCAAAATTTGAAATTAACGTTTTGACACATCTTAGACTATCTAATCCAAATGATGATAACCATCACCATGATTATAGCAGGAACAGAGACAACCATAATAGCCGCTATCTGAACGATATTACAGAAGCTGGAAGAGAATTGTGTGTTCAAATGCTTGAGTGGTTCGATTATCACGGGCATATTTGCATACTGTTTGAGATGCTCGGCCGAAGCGTGTTCGATTTCATGAAGATGAACAATTATCAGCCATATCCGTTCGAGCATGTTAGAGCCATAACACATCAATTGACACTAGCCGTAAATTTCTTACATAAAAACAAAATCACCCATACAGATCTGAAGCCGGAGAACATACTGTTTGTTAACGATGCTTATGATGTTGAGTATCCAAGTAATAGATCTAACAGCAAAGTCAAACAATATATCGTTGTCAGAGATCCAACCATAAGACTGATAGATTTTGGTTCGGCAACATTTGATCACGAGCACCATTCAAAAGTTGTGTCAACTCGTCACTATAGGGCTATAGAAGTTATTTTAGAATTAGGCTGGTCACAGCCATGTGATGTTTGGAGCATTGGATGCATATTATTTGAACTCTACACCGGGATAACCATGTTTCAGACTCACGATAATAGGGAACATTTAGCTATGATGGAGCGGATACTAGGAACTATACCATGGAGGATGGCCACAAAATCCAAGACTAAATACTTCAATAGACACGGTTGGCTCTTATGGGATGACACTGGGCCATCAGCCTACTTTGTTAGGAGAAATTGTAGGCACCTCAAACATTACATGTCGAACAACACGAGAGAAGAGTTGGAGTTATTCGATTTAATTGATTTAATGTTGACTTATGAGCCAGGAGAGAGAATCACCTGTTCCCAAGCATTGAGACATCCATTTTTGGAAGTTAGAGGAAGAAAAAAGTCGGACAGCTCGCGGGACAGGTAAATTCTATCGCCAGAAGATTGTAGAGCTCTCCCATGAAACTCATGAACTGAAACTGTTATTTACAAATCTGGCAAATTTGATTAAATCCTAGAGACAATTGTGAGTCCCAAGTTGTGAGGTGGAATAATTACTAATGAGAGGCGTTGATCTCACTACTCCGAACTGCTGGGCTAGTGTTACCAAAACTAGTCTACCCAATGAGATCACAATCGGCGTTAAGTCCAATTTCAAGAACTATATTTCGTGTTCAGTGTTGCTTCTCGTTAAGATCGCTCTTTTCGGAGTCAAATTCGATCCAAGATATACCGGAGCTCCTTCACTAACTACTACTTCCTTACTACCTATTAACCTCAGCCCGCACTTCCTTAGGGGGTTTTCATTTAAGAGCATCACTTATATCATATTGTGTACATATATCACAAGAGCACGAAGTGGAGACTCGAATGGCTCCGCAGTATCAGATGATCGTGTTTGTGGGGTGAGCAGTCTCGGTCTCTATCCATCAAGACTACGAGAAGCTCTCAAACCTTAGATCTGTAAAAGAATCGAGTTTTGTCGAGTGAATAGGCTTGTTCCAAGCTCACCAGTCAGTTCGTTCCTGATCGTCTCACGTCATTACCTGTTGAACGCATCTATTTTTTGGTTGACTAGTCGGTCCACCCGCGGCTTCGTTCGCGTGGTACGCTTTTGATAGGGCGGCGCTCTGGTATCTCTGTCCCGCTTTTGGTCGACAGAGTCTAGTCCCCAGTCTTGGTGCCGACCCTATTATCCCGCACCTGGGCGGTGACGCGTCACCCCCCCCCCCCACGCCAACTTCGCGACACGAAAGTTTTTATTTAGAAGAGATTAAGATTATGAAATTAAGTCGTCCGGCAAATTTGGAACCAGGAAACGGTGTGGTGTTATGCAAGGAAACCCTCACACCTGAGGATCGAATCAGCTGAACTGAAATCCGCCCGTGGTGTTATGTGTAATCAAACACGTCCACATGACATGACCTTGATTGAGCAAGTTGTCGGTGTATTCCTCTGAGAGCTAAAGCGAGCTCGAGTTGCAAAGTTTGGTGGTTAACATCTAAAACAAACTACGACTGATGTCATGGATCACGTGACCAAAAAATTGGCCGATTAGTTTGAATAAGATGTGTAAGAAATCTTTCTTGCGCTATCCGAAATCTTCAGCTCACGAAAATTGAGTATGGCCCAGCAAGACGTCATTCTCATGGCTGTCAACTGAATCTGCACAACTTGGAAATCCGCAACCAACCCTACCTCTTTGGCTATGTTTCACTCAAATTTGAGTGAGGTAACCAAGTTCGAGCTTCGTATCACCATCTACATGTACTCGGCGATCGGATCATACTGGTTCCACTTGTCAACGATAGCTCGTTCACTAACTATTCTTGTATGACAGTTAGCTACCCCACTCGATCGTGTGCGACCACAATTCGACTGGGCTCGTCATCATGGAGAGCTATGGAGACTCGAATGGACAGGTGATAGTCATCAAGCAGGGACCTGAGGAACCCTCTCAATGAGACCCGCAAGGAGAGGATCTTATTGTCGTATTAGTTTCCAATATTTTTATTCGTAGGTTATCCGAACTATGAGAGGCCCATAGTGCATAAGAATAGTGAGATAGGTGAGAATACTCTCCGAGCTCTTTGAGTGGTAAGGGCAGGATATGGTTGATTGTTTAGATACTTGCCCAGATTGTTGATAGGATGAGATGGTACGACGGCGGACTAGGGAGTTTGTGAGAGCCAATGTTCGCGTCATGGTCACTTCAGTGAAGCTATTTGAGTCGAGCGAATTTGTTCGCACACAATCGTCAGGCAGCGAACTATAGCGAATCTTTTGATTTTTCTCTCGGGTTCCATTTGAATTGTTGAAGGTTGCAAGCAAACGATGTTCATTTTCCTCTTGCCGCAATCTGGTGTCGTCTAACGAGTTACCTGGCCCCTCCATCCAAGCCTATCTATTACCTGCTGGAACCAAAGAAACTTTGTGCCCTCGTTCACTGAAAGGGAGTTTGCGAAACTTTGATTGGAGCATGACAGTTGCAAATCTCAAATTTAACGCCCTAAGGGCGATATAAGAAATTTGTTGATATTAATATAATTGAGCCATTTATATTCCAGCTCAAGGCTAACGCTTCAACCGCAAACCATAACAAAGCACTTAAGTAACCTGAAATAATGTGACCGATTCGATATAGCACGATGAATATACAACCTCAATCATTCCAAGCTGACAGTCGACGATCACCAAATTGTGGCGCCAATTTTCCATTATTCAAATTAGACTCGCGAACGCTTCCAAGCAAGATGATTCAATTTAATTTTAAATTATACGCAAACTAACCATAGCCATAACCAAGCAACCAACCCGGGCCAGTTATTTACCATTTGAATCACTCTGACATTGAGCCACGAGTGTCGAGTTTGCAGTCTCCTCATCTGGAACTATTGATACACAGACATACAGAGATATACTGATCCAGTTCCATAGATGAGATTGACTAAGGGAGCAAGGATCGAGTGGGGCGGAAAGTATGGTTAAATTATCATAAATTTGAATCAAACCTCACGGATTGTTTTCTGCTCACGCTCTAATTTAGTTTTTCTAAATTTGAAAGTGATCGCCCATACGAGGGAGCAGAGGGAGCCATTATTTCGTGTCGATTGGCGAGTTCCATCGCTGTTTCTCGAGCGCGAAAGCCAAGCTCAGTCAAGTTAGGTGCAATTGTGCTTGGTAGTGGATTTAGTGCGTCCAGTTGAGCCATCAATGGTCACAGCTTTAACAGACAGAAGCTAGCACGCAGTGGACCTACCTCGAATTCTTAGTTTTGGAAAACAAACAAAGATGGCAATATTTTAACGTTTGGAAAATTTGAGCTGATCATCGTAGCACTCCTTCGGATACCCTCCAGTCCTTGTTGATTCAATTCCAACTACGAGATGGAGGTCCCTCGGACAAAACTGTCCATTTGGAGTACTTGCCCCACACAAACTGGAGCGATTCTTTTCCAATATTCCAATTCAGCCTCCATATAACCCAAACAAGTAGTGCATCCCAAATCGCATACTTTCTGGATGCCTCTCACTCTGCTACATGCGAGCAATTGGAAATTGAGGGGTAGAATATAAAAAGAGTGCTAGTTTGGTTAAGGACAACTAACGGTCATAGTGAGCGAGGTTGCTTGACCAGATGTGGGCCCGCAATGTGTCACAGTTCGGCAATTTGAATGTATAAATTATTGTTAGGAGCTTGCGGGCAAGCTTTTGCAGGCAACTACGACTCAAGATCCACCATCCTGATCCCTTGAGTGATCAGACCAAGCGCAATTCACCAATGTTGCAATCTCGACCTATAACGCCTCTGACGTTTTCGTTTGCTTTTCGCAGAAAACAACCAACTGGCTAGCTAAAACTCCACATTTAAACTAAATAAGCCAATTCTGCGGAAACATATCCCAAGATCGGGAGTACCGAATGGCCACAAGTTTTAGCTTGAGCTGAAGCTACTTCACGCGCCTAATAGCCGATAGTTATTCCGCATATTATGGCCAGATGGTAATTCAAATCAAATCCATCATACCCTGTCGTGTTTTGCGAGCATACAAGACTCTCGATATGATATGGGCATGTACACGCTAAAGGAACGAAAAGTCTTGGTTTAAAACTGGTAGTCACGCTGGCAGTCGGCGCAAAGCGACCATTTGATTTACACGCTAATATGAATTAGATGGATGGAGAGATTGAACGAGAACACTCGCATGCGTGAATGTGTTCCTTGAAACAGGTGAGTATGGTTAGCAGATATTGGTTTACGATATGTTCACCCAGGTTGGCCTTTACACTTGCCTCGCAAATCAAGCCAATCCGAGGGTAACCTAAACTCCATGTGCCCCCTTTGGAGCCAGAATCTAATTGAATGGAAAAGTGTCCAATATATATTCAGCCTACTTGGGTTGTGGTTAAAGGTAAACTGCTAACAGCTCAGCGTCAACAGTGGCAATCAAACGGGTTATCGGATCTCGTAATCGGCTCTAATTATCTCTCCAAATATAATTGCTCCCGTGTACAATCAAGTCAAACGACTCATTCCGGTTGTTCAGATTAAATCAGTGTTCCAAAGAAGGAGCTAACCAATTACACATCAATAGCATGCAGAACAATCGGCTCCCAAAAGGATTCGATTTGACTAGCTTAGATGGGCGGTCCCTCTGCACAGCATGATCTCGGGGAAAGATTCTCGGGTTATGGAGATGAAATACCAAATTGTATGGCAGCGACAGGCGAGAACAAGTTGCGCAGGCCGGAGCTCCGGCCTAAATGATATGATTGCCAACAATAACAAGAGTAATTTAACTGTTTGTATGTGATTCCTTCCATCCCGCTTAACAATCGGGCGAATTCTTGGCCAGTTGGTTACAAGCTTTCAGACTTGGGGACGGAAGTGAGCGTGCTAGCGATTATTGTGATGATGGCAAATGACAATTACTCAAACGTCACCACCTTATGTCGGCCGCGTGCTATTGGCGCGCATGAACCGTTCAAACGCACCGAGAATGGTGGTGGCGCTGGTTATGATGATGGCGATGATGATCGAGATGGTCATTGTTGGGGGCGATTGAATCAATAGAGTTGAATTCAGCCGCAAACTGAGCGGCAATCTGAATAGATTGTTATTGCAGTTACTCGCTCAACGACCATATCACCTCTGTTGGCAAGCTAACAGGGGGGGGGGCTGCCATTGAGGCCATGCCGAGTAGCGAAACAAATGGAATTGAAGCTCCAAACTAGCGTCCATAACAATTTCCTTCATTTATTTGTCAGCTTTTGAAATCGGAAATCAATGAGAGTGAAAGAGGGAGAAAAACTGGCGGTTGCCTCGCCCCCAGGCTAAATCTGCAGCACAAACAGTGTTGGGCGTTTGGTTGATGCAGATGGAAAAACGTGGATCAATTTCACTTGGGCCTCTAGGGGGCAGAGATGGTTTACGCACTAACCAGGATGGCTGGCGCTAATTAATCAAGCAATTCCAGCACACTTTTGCAGTCCATTGGAAATGCGCCATTGCTTTTGATCATGCAAAAATGGGATCGCCAGCTGAACTTAGCACACGTCCATTGTCTTTGATCCTAGGAACCACAGAATCTAGCTCTCTGCTGGCCAATTAGAAGGCCGATTTCCGCCGCCCACATAAATATGCAAGACAATTTCCCCATTGCATTTAGAGTCGGGATTTCCGTTTAGATTCAGAACGGAAGGTCTCTGGCTAAGGCAAATGAGATAATCATCCAGTTGTAGTGTTGGCTCAGGAGGCTAACATGAAAAGCGTTCAATCCAACTAATCAACACCAGGCCCATCTGGCTCAGTTGGTTGCAAGCCCTTAAACTGAAGCCACAGAAAGAGGAGGTTTAGTTTTTATTGCTGCCGCTATTCTTGCGCAAACGATTACAAAAGTGAGCCAAATATCGTGCCTGCCAAAATAAACAACAATCCTCCCGTTCGATCGAAGACGCTCTTGTGGCTTGGATGGCGCAGAAGAGATGAGATACTCGCTGTTGTTGACGGCAATTGTTTTTTCATTGTTATTCAAATTGATGGCCAACATTTGGACGAGGCATCTTATTTCAGACGAATGAATGGATGAGCTAGAGGAAATTTCGGTCCTCGAATTGCAGAGACGCCATTAAGCGCTATAATCATGCAAGACAATCCCACGACGGCTGCGCAAACAAATCAGGCAAGCGACCGCAACTGCGTTGCGGCCTCGGAGGGCAGAGATTTGAGAGGCGGAGCGGGAGGATTGCGGTTTTGGGGCCAATACACGCGCTCGCCAAGGCTGGCTCTCGGTGCCAGATTGCAAGGTGTGTATTATGCTTATTTGGTTTGATTCGAGCATTTTATACGCAGACACTGCCACTCAAGTCCGAAATCAAGTGGAATAAATTTCGAGGGAGCGAGCGAGGGGTAGCAATTCGACAGGAGGGATTGACTACTACAACTCGAGCTAGCAGGCTGGTTGCGTTGGGCTCCTCGAGTGTGTTGGCGTCTAAAATCATGACGTTATGGTGCCGAAATTGGAGCACCGACAATGAGCGTCGAAACCAGCGGCCGCTTTGAGTGGCGAATCCGGTTTGGTTTGCACGCGCTTCAGTGGCTGCGCGAGCTGCGCATTCGATCATCATCATCATCACCATCATCACTACAACCACCATCATCATCATGTATACGTGCCCGCGCTCCTGTTAGCCGGGGAGAGGGGGCGTCCGAGGGAGGCCCATGGGCTAGCGTTACGCAATATCAATCGTCTGCAGCTGCTGCCATCGGGTGTGCGCCAGCTCCTCTCTGGAAGCCAAACACGCCGAGAGAGGGAGAGAGAGAGAGAGGAGGGGGCGAAAAAGAACAAGAAGTTGCCTTCGCCACTTCTTGTTCCTCTCGCTGAGCCAGCCTCTGGGTGGAATTAAATTCGATAAAACATTCAGACGCGCAAGTGGGCCAAACGATGTAATGATGACTTGACGCTAAACCGTAGCGCACCATTCAAACCTGTCACCCGGCCATTGGATTTTGATTCAGAAATCTAATGCCTGCCGGCTGGCTGAGCACCGACAAGACCATGGATGATTCAATCCCAATCTCGAGCTTACAAATACCACCAGCCCTTTTAGCTTGCACACCCAGCTGTTGTATGATATTCTCGAAAAATGTTCTCGGCGGCAGTAACTCGCCGACGCTCGCCCCTTTATGGGCTCCTGAGGTTTGCTGTAAGGATTTGCGCTCAACGGGGTCGAGACTAGAACCAACGCTCTTTGAGTGTGCGCAGGTATGGGTCAGCTAGGATGTAATCAACTGGCCAGCCTTGCTGTCTCGGCAACGCCAATCAAGAGCCTCGCCTGTCGTTTGACCGGAGTTGAATCCTCATTGAATCCGAGACCAGTCCAATGATGATGATGACCAGTATACTGGGACCAACCGTAATGGGCGCAAGTGATGATACAAATTGCCTCGCCCCATTAAAGTCCAATGCCAACTACTCGCACTCTCACTCTCTTGCAAAAGTGCCCAGCGAGCTATAAAGCCAGCTTATCGGACAATATTTCGCGCCCAGAGACCAGCAGCAGGAGGCGCCAAACAATCGCGCCACGATTGAGCTGGAAGGCTAATCGAGTGAAACAAGTGTAGTTGATGAGCAATCTTTCCTCTGAATGAAGTGCGCTGAGCCACTAAAGCTGAAGCAATAAAGGACAACTTCCGTTCGTCCATCTGCTGTCCAGAGTGGCACCAGCTCAGCCTGAGGATCTTGCGCAGCTTGAGCGGATTTGATTTGATTTTATTGTTATCGGGTGGGAGGGTTGGAGGGACTGGGCCTATGAGTTGGACTTTGGTTGGCGTTGAAGTCGAGAAGGGGAGGTGGCAGCCAAGCGGAGGGCTTGTTTTGGAGGCGCCTTTTCTCGCAGAATAGCGGCCGCGCGCCCCAGAGAACGCCCTAATATAGCTGTGAGGCCTACAGGGCAAAGTGTTGCCGGCAAAGAGGTGCCAAAGATGACAGCTCCAATATGAGCAGTTGTAGCTTCTCTGCGAATGTTTATTATTACTGATGGCTGTCGGTTTTAGATTTGCGCTAGTGCTCCACTCAAAGCTTCTCCTTGTTCTCCCCTCCGCTAGCTGTTCCCACCAGAGTCTCTCTTTCATCGGAGAAAATCCCCAGAAGTTGGATGATCGCTCAATTAACAGCTTAACGGCCGCCTTGCCCCTTAAATGGCCAGCTAGCTAACTATCTGGCTAGTTGCTCTTATTTCGCATTACATTTGCCAGCAATTGGGCAGCATCGCCTAAACAGAGTGGCTGCTAAGAGATATACACAAAAGTAGACTCTAAATCTTGATGCAACAACCTCGAAAATGTTTCACTGCCCTTTAGTGCTCACTTCGTGGGCCAGAAGCTTCTGTTCGAGGTCAATTAATGCGCGAAATGTTTGTTTAAGGGCTCAATTAACTAGCCTCTAGGGGGATGTTTCGAATTATCCAAGTTGCTTGTTTAGCTAACCAAGTGGCTGGCCAATCATGCAGTTTCGCAGGCTCAGTTAGTCAGCTAGTTAGTCTCGCATTCTATGGCCAAGCGCTGGTTACTCTTGGCATCAAGTGGAACTATCACGATAAGCTGCCCACTTAATGAATGCCAGCCTATTTTGAGTCAAGCGAAAGCGTTGACTCTCTTTGTTTGTGCTTCTTTTGGACAACAATCAACCTTTTGCAATGGAAATCATTCAGCCAATCGGCTCAAGATTCGTATTCATTTGTTCGAAATCTAGATCCCCCATCAGTTGCTTCGATCGAGAAGCCAGGCTTTTCAGATTATTACGTCACCCGCTTGTATTCAGAGCTCCTCGCCTCCAGTTGAGAGAACTCTCTTGATTGTTTGTTCGCTTATAAAACATTTCACAACCCATCTAAGGTGAATGAATCACTTGGGGCGGGCAGAAGATGGAAGTTTGAGTTTGTTGTTGGCATGCTAATAACAATTATCGCGCACAATAATTAGACTCCCTCTCTGAATACATGACCAAGGAAGCTCATGGTGGCTGCTCTGCAATTGTGGGATTTGTTGAGAGTGAGGCCAAAGATTGAGAGAGAGGGAGGGAGAGAAAAGAGAAGCAAAGTGAGCCTGCTCGCCCCTTGACACGCACGCACGTTGGCACCCTCTTTCTTCTCTTTTCTTCTCTATCCTCTCCCTCTCTTTTCCCTCCCTCCGCAATGGAGGGCCAATCTGGTCGCTTGATGGTTGAGCAGCTCCTTCACGGCCTTTGCTTGTTTGTTTTAAGTTTGTTTCCGTTGTTCCAGATCTTGTATGTTTCCTCAGATTTCCAAGCGCTACCCCGGGCGGCCTACTAGCAGGCATAGTGGCGTAGAGGGGGGGGGGCATGCATTGAGTGGAATTATATCTGTTTTAATCAGACTTACTAACCTGTCCAACGCTGGTATCTCTTGTTTATTTTATACGCCCCATCTCAAAAGAATGATAATGAGGATTATTTTCCTTACTTGATTCTCTTAGCTAGTTGGAGTCGCCTTGTAATTTGATTCCACTTTGTTATTAGCCTCTTGCTATTCCTTCATCCTCGCTACATACTACTTATCTGGCTGAAAGCAGTGGAGCAATAATAATCATCAACAACAGCTTCAACTTGTTAACAGCCAGCTAATTACCTCTGAATATAATCTACAGTCCAAAGACAAAGTGAATATGTATTCCTTAATAGGCTCACGATACTCCCGAGCTACTCTTGGTCGCCCTCCATACTTAGAAGATGGTGATGATGATGATGATACATGAGCAACTTGGCCTTATGATGATTCGGCCAATGTCCATGATAAATGACCTACGCTCCAGCTGCTGATACCATGTTCATGCTCGCACTCGCCATAATCAGTCGCTTCTGCCAATATGGGAGGTGAACTTGCTTTCCCATCTTCTTGCTCAAACAGGTGAGTTTATATTTACAAGAGTAATCTAATTGAGACCTTAGAGGAAGCGTGATTAAGTCGTCAACACCGCCATGGCTAGTGAGCAATCTCGGCTAACACTCTCATATAAAAGATTATAACACAAGCCTAGAAAGCTTTGCGAATGTTTTGCTTGCAATAAGCGGGGGCCATTGAGAAGAGAAACCTTGCAAACTGGAGCACAGCTAGAACAGGGTTTGGGTAAAGCCGATGCTGATGCTGGTGGTGCTGTTGCTGGCAGGCAAGCAACTAAACCGACACAACGGTTGGTATAATTTGCCCTCAGGTTACTTGTTTCCCATACATCTTGATCGAATCTTGAGCATCCCTCTCATAATTTCTCGATCGTGCCTCGCATCCTCGTTAGTGAGCGAGAGGGTACAAACTACCATGTTTTAAATTGATTATGGACTATGATGATAACTGCGCCCTATGCAGGTTGTTTGTTCTAAGATTGTGTTTCGCTAGCAATGTATCATTATTTCATGCTTGGTTTCGGTGCGAAAGCCCAACAGTAAATGAGTTTAATCTAGCTTCACTTGCCCATATCAATGTAAGAAGGTGGCACATCTATAAGGACCAATCGAGATCCCTATAAGTGAGCAAAGAGTTTCGATATCGAGCAGTGACGTAATTATGCAACTCAAAATCAAACACAAGCACGCGAGCTTGGACATTATAGGCCCGGACTTAGGTTCCATTGGCCAATGGCAGTGATAATAAAATAATTCTGACAATTCGTTCGGGTGAGCGCTAGCAAAGCGAGTAATTTGGATCCCCAGCGACCACACTGGATGTGCATGCTCTTGGAGAGGGGGAGAGAGAGAGAGAGGAGGACAGGCTCGTTCGTATTGCAGGCCGAAGTAAGCGAGCGAGGGTTAAGGTGAAACTGCGCGTTGCGCAGTGCGCACAAGCGCGCCATTTGAAGTAATCTCCAGTTGGGCTTTATAATTCGAACGTGTCATTTAATATTGTATCAGTCGCTAGCTAGATGCCCTCAAGTCAGTATGGCCTCTTCAGCCGATCAAGAGCCGAATCTATCAAACGGCCACAGCCCCTCTAGCCATCGGCAGCAGCAACAACAGAAGCAGCAACAGCAACAGCAACAGCGACAGCAACAAGAACTCATCAAACTTCTTGCTCAACATTTCAATCATCAATTCTACAGTCATCTAGCATCAAGTGCAAGTTTAGCCGGTAATGCGAGCCAGCAACTTCGAAACGGCCCTGAGATATGCCAACAGCGAGCTCTTATTGCTCAAAATCAGGGAGCTCAGTACGCACCTGAGCCGGCTGCCTCCCTCATAGGTGTTGGCGGATTTGATTTAGATAGTAAAGGTCTAATGGGTTCAGTGAATGGCAATCACTCGCTTCATAACCAGCTACTAAGAGCTCATCGGCCAGCAAACGAATTCTTATCTAACTCTAGCTTGATGCCGGAACTGCTGGCCACGGCTGCAGCAGAATTCAACCGCCAAAACTCCCCTAGCTCCTATCAAATCAACGAGATGAATCTCGTGAACGCTTTTGGTTTGAATCTTAGCAGCAAAAATCAACTTGTGCTTCCAATGCACCAGCAATCCCTCATTCAAGCGGCCTCGGCCGGGCAATATGAAACTAGAAACGAGCTGATGAGTGTTCACCACAAACCGGATGGATCCGAACAATATCGGCACTCTAACCTCTTGCTACCCGCTGCTGATGAGAGGGGTGCGGTGGACTTGGAGGAGCACGACTCTAGCAAGAGAAAGAATCTTCTCAAGTTTAGTATAAGCACCATACTCGGAAGTGGGTCACCTAAGGCCAAAACTACTGATCAATCGCTTGGTCAGATGTCCTCCTTCAGCAAGGTATGCAAATCTTCCGATCAGGATAGCCAATTGTTCAGAAATATGAGCGCTGAAAAGGACTCAGAACATCGGTTTGAGACAGAATGTAACCTAGCCGACTCCGGGAGTGACTCTTGTTCCATGAATACATCCCTAACTCCAACACCAATATCCTCCAACAACTCGTCGATTTTATTCACTGATCACACCTTGCAGACAAATCATACAAGTGCCAATCCCAACGATACTATCTGTGCCACAAAGAGCCAACAACAAAATTTTCACCATCATGGTCACCATGGCCAACATACATTATCTTACCTGACAGGTACGCCTGCTTTTCCTTGGACGGTGGCGGCCAGAGGGAAGCCGCGCAGAGGAATGATGCGCCGAGCAGTCTTCTCGGATAGTCAACGCGTAGGCCTTGAGAAGAGATTCCAATTGCAGAAGTATATTAGTAAGCCAGACCGGAAAAAATTAGCGGAGAAGTTAGGTTTGCGTGATTCGCAGGTTAAAATTTGGTTCCAAAATAGGCGCATGAAATGGCGCAACTCCAAAGAACGGGAGCTCCTTTCAGCTGGCGGATCGAGGGAGCAAACCCTACCAACCAGAAACAATCCGAATCCAGATCTCAGTGATGTTGGCGAGACCATAAAACGATTATCTAGCATGACAAGCAATGGTTCATTCAATCTAAATAAATAAATGAACTTTTGGTTCGGTGAGGTTAGATCAGTTCTATGGGCAGTTTAGTTTGTTGAGAATAAACTGACACTCGTTAATCGGGCTCACTCCTCGACGAAGAATCAACGTTAATCTGGTTCGATTGAACTCGTTTTAATTCGAACTTCCGCAGAGATTTCGAGATGTAGATTTAGGAATAGAGCATCTGAAGATTTGGGATGGATAGTAACTGCCTAATTGCATGAAAGATAACACAGCCAGGATTACCAGATGACCCGAACCGCCCCAATAGGTTATGGCTAGTTCTTGACCTGATACATGGTCCTTGATCTTTATAAAGTTGGCTAGTCTTTCTCTCATAAGTCTCTCAATTTGGTCATGCAGAACTTCAATCTGCAAACTCAGGCAAAGATTGTGTAGCTTTGCAAACACATCCACCAAAGGCGTCTGGCTCTCATTCATTTTTTGCTGAATTATCCTCTCCATCATCTTGATGTGAGCAGGATGCACGAGGTCTCTACCCTCGCTGGTATCCGCGTCTTCGACGAGAAGATCTAGACTTAGGACGCACCAAGGTAAGCTTGGACTGAAAAATCGACATGCTTAACCCTTGTTCAATGATTGGATTTAGTTGTGCTAGAGTAGAGCTGGTAAAGTTAACTCAGTCGTGAAATTAGTTGTATTAGAAAAATGAACCCTTTGACACAGGAGCAGTTCTTGGCTCAAAAGCTACACCTTGTCAATATTCGCGACAATTGGCCTTGGGCGCCAATTAGAAAGCTCATGAGAACAACGACACTCTCATCACACTGTGTTTGTGTTAATTTAGTTGAGAAACTAGATTGTCACCCTTTTCATTAAAAATCACATAAGTTTCAAAAGATAGAGGAGATCCTCAGTCACTGGGCATAATCGTCTTTGGATCGACTTTCGATTCACCTAGCGTCTGAATCGGTCGCAGTTGGTATCGGTACCGATGATTGTTTCAGATCCATCTCTGATTTGACTAAATGGTTCATATGATTGGTGTTTCCGTTCATGTTGATGAGATTCATCTGATGACTGCTGTTGTTTTGTAAGCAGTTGTTTACGTTGCTTATATTTACATTACTAAGGTCATTCGATCCATTATTGTGATTGTTGTTGGTGGCCGTGGAAGTATGGTTCAGCAATTGAGCATTTCCATTACCAGGGTCATGATTATTTGGTTGGTGTTGTAGGTGGTTGACGGTATTAGCCTGTGCCTGATTTTGGCTACCGGTATTATTACACATCTGATTCTGGGTCTGGTTTTGTACAGCGCTGTTACCAGTAGTGACAGATGCATCGAATTGATTATTCTCAAGTCTAGTAATTCGTCGTTCATTCTCGTCACCGAAGTCAGCACCTAACATAGACGGCTCTCCAACAACCATAATGTCTTGTGGGGTCAAAGACAGATTGGGCGCTCCATCTAGATTAGGTGGCGACATTAGACTGTTGTTGATGTTACTGTTGAAACCTATGTTGTTGCTATTGCTCACAGATATGGCGTTCGCATTAGCTTTAGTTTTCTTTGTCCCCCCAGTCGCTGCCGGCGTTTTCCTCTTTCTCCTTCTATTTGGTTGGGGTCTACTATCTTCGGTCATCTTGAGCTTATATTTATCGTACAGTAAATGTTTCATGCAAGATCTCGGATCCATATTTGTTTGGCGATGCAAGTGCATCAACTCTTGCATCGGCTCCATGGTCATGCACATTCTCAAGAAGGAAATAGTTGATGTGGCTAGACCATGTTTTGTCACAGGTTCAACGAGGAACGCGTTCGGGAGACCAGTTGTTGTGACAGATCTATCGATGTACTCATGACACATGTTCGTGTAAAACCTCCATGACTTTATAAGGAGCGTGTCAAAACTATTGCTGACAAATTCTAAACTTAAATGACCCTCGGTGTGAACGACGACATTCATAGCCATATTGGTGGGCTTGTGTCTGAAAATGTTCTTCGTAGTTATGTCGGTATGATCACATTCTAACATTACTAGATTATGGTGAGATGTTTCCCTTGTGTTGCGCAATTTTACCGAGAGGTCTACCACTCCACCATCGAAATAGGCCTTAAAAAATCTAGGTATCAATGTTCTACCTATGGTGAATTCAACCGGTTTCTCGTCTAATAATATCCTGAAAGTAATCGTTGAGTCATCATCGAAAAAGTCGCAAGCGAACTTTTGCCACCAGTACATTTCCTCTGAGGCCTCAATGGTTGGCAAGGGGCTAACGGGGCCCCTGAACTTGGGTCGATTTTGTAGCCGTTTGTTGAGTTCAATGATGCGAAATTCAGACTGAGGGATGTTCTGATAAAAAGGAGACCCCCTGTCTAAATTCTGTGGATGATGAACATGCGGAATGTGGGTTGGAATTAAATTTTGGGGTGCATGATGCATAGGTTGCATTGGTGGCGCTTGATTGTGGGGCGGTGGTGGTTGCTGATGCGGGCTTGGTTGGGCGTAGTGCGGACTTGAATGTGAAATGGGTGGACCAGGCCCGGGACCGGGTCCCATAAAGCTCTGATTAAGATGTGCTTGCGGATTTTGTTGCAGTCCAGGAGGTGTTGGGTTTAGACCCGGTGGCAGCAGGGGCGGGGGGCCGGCGCCAAGTTGATTGAGCTGTGGCGATGGTTGCAAGTGTATGGGGGGCCCATTAATATGATGTGGCGAGTGCATATGAGGATGAGGCGACGGGCCTGTGGATGGTCGGGGAGGTGGCTGGTGGTTGAGATTGGTCTGATGGTTGTGATGAGGTTGCGAGTGAGGCGAGGCTGAGTGTGGTAAAGGTGGGTGCGGCGGTATTTGGTGATAGTTCGGGTGCTGTTGCTGCTGCGAAGGCACATGATGCGGCCCCATCATTTGGTTTGGTGGTGGTGGAGGCTGTTGGTGCTGTTGAGATAGTGGTGGAGGCGGTTGTTGGTGGGCTTGCATCTGTGAGTGGTTCGGCGGACCAGTGGTCAGTATTTGCCTCATGCCTTGATGAGGCAGCATTGAGCTTGGGTGCATCATGTTTGATCCAGGCATAATTTGCATCTGTGAGCACCCATGTTGCTGATTTGGTATCTGGGGTGGATGGCCGGGCGGTGCCGGATAGTAGTTGTTATACTCCATGATGGCCTTCAATGAGGCCACAGGATTTTGGGTTTCGAACTTTCCGACGATTGTTTCTGCGTTGCGTCGTGAGTCTTGATTGAGATTCCTTGGATACAATAAGCGAGATTTGTCGCTCGGGTTCAAGTTTGGTTGATAGTTGGCGTCTGCTCAATTTCGATTTGAGTTGAGGCAGATTTGTGCTCGCTTGAGCTAGGAAGAGAGAGAGGGAAAGAATGTGTCTTAGCTTCAGCAAAGTTCGGCTACGGATCGGCCTAGATTAGGTGCCTCTTGGTGGCTATGGGTGAATAATATAAGTTTGATTGCTAATCTACCTCAGGTGAGATTTTGACAGGTTGAGTTTTAAATTAATTGATTACAAATAGACGCTCGAATTTGATCTAAGTTGAGGTGTCCGTGGATTTGGTTCAAAATTGAGGCTAGCTTCTTGTCGGTGGTGCTTAATTTGCTCGTCATTTTGCTCATGCTGTTTGACCAATAACGTTGAGTTCCCGTTGACAACTGTCATTGTTGTTGGTATCAATAATTTAATTGGCAATGTTGGTGGGAATCATCTCATGACGAAATAAGCTGGCAACAAATTGTTGGTAGGAGCAAGCGAGATGGTCCGTTGCAAGAATGGCTACCTCTCTTTCTCTCTCTCTTGTCCCTGTGGGTTGCAGATAATTCGCTAGCCCCTCGGTGCAGCACTTACATTAAGTGGGAGGTTGCAAAAGTTGATATTTGAATTGGAAGCCGACTGGCGGGCAGTTGGTGGCAGCAAGTGGTTGGGGGCGAGCGGGCGAACAACGACGGCAGCTATTGGACTGTGTGTAGACCCGCAAGTCGCGACATCTACGGCACCTTTCATAGGTAAATCGATGGTCAAATTTATTGTGTGTGCGTCTGTGTCTGTTTCTCGCCCTATGTCGGCTCGCGGATTCGATCCGAACTAAACTGAACTGAATTGTGCCGTGCTTTGCTGTGCTGTGCAAGTCTCTCATTGGCTCTCTAGCTGGCGGGGCTTCCTCTGCTGTGTGACACACAGAGCGGTGCAGAGGAACGGAACGAAGACGACGACTACGACGAACAACAGCGCCAGCAAAACGCTGGTGGCTGGACGTCTCCGCCGCTGCTACACCATCGATTCGGCCAGGACGCCAGACTGAGAGGCAGTAGGAAGAGCAATAGTGCGCCGAAACTCGACGATCCGAACAGCAGCGCCACTACTGGTTTAAGGTGCATAAACCCTGTCAGCGCCACCAGCGGCCGAACTTGGAACTCGCCATTATTAGGAAATCTCCCGGGTCTACCAATAGACTCGCCGGGCAGGCCAACTCAGGCCGGCTGAGGCCACGATCGAACCCGTCGGCCCTTCCATGGCGAAACCTTCTCTTGCTTCAGTTTACTCTCAAATATAGATTTCACCTCGGATTTTCGCGTGATGGAAGTCTAAAACGGTGATTCTATTCATTTTCCCTACAGCGAGGCGAAACGGGCGAATGAGGAGGTGCTCACGCCATGTATCTGGCGACAACGACAACGGGGCGCCTCATTTCGTGCGATGGTCTATGTAGTAACTTTCAGACCGGACCAGCTCGCAAACTCTGTTTGCAAACTTCATGGGTACAAGATACTGATGACAAAAACAAATATAGAGATATAACTGTTTAGAACAGATACGATGCGAGAAAAGATGGATTTGGCATCATAGCATCGGCTTGCTCCTCGACGAAGAATCAACGTTAATCTGGTTCGATTGAACTCGTTTTAATTCGAACTTCCGCAGAGATTTCGAGATGTAGATTTAGGAATAGAGCATCTGAAGATTTGGGATGGATAGTAACTGCCTAATTGCATGAAAGATAACACAGCCAGGATTACCAGATGACCTAAACTGCTCACAGAACTGTTTCAAATGTCCGTCGATTCCAACCAAGTAGGGAAGACATGTTGCTGCCGTTGCTTCCATCCTTGGCGGGATGTAAACATACAGACTGTTTTGACTTATATCGTAGGAGAGCGGTAAATAAATTGATGGAGCTGCTGGATTGTAGTTGGCTCGCCTTGTGAGTTGTAAGACAAACAGAGTCACAGTTTTTAAGGGACAGACTGAGGACATTCCAGGTGACATGAATGGAGCTCCAGCTGGTATGAGATTACATAATGCTATATTCCACTGGATACTTGGATCCATGTGATCAGGGAACTGAAATGGAAGAGGAACAACGTCAGTTAACTTTAGGTTCGTAACTATCGGAGGGTGACTGAAAAGTATTCGAGACTTTGTACATACCAATTCCATCCTGAATATCTGAATGAAGTCTCTCAGAACATTTTTAGGAAAATTGAAGAGAAGACGACAAAAACCCAGGAAGGGATCTGCCTTGTAAGGATACGATCCAACTCGTGTCTCAAAATACTGTTCTAAGACATGAATATCATCAACTCTCCAGTCGTCAATCATTAAAGGTTTTGCTTTCATTTGGACTAGTCCTCGAGATGGGTCTATAGAGAAGCGATATTGCATGTGTTCGGAGGCATAGCAAATCACTGAAGTATCACTGATGGGAGACAGGGCTCTAGCGGTCGGTAGCCATCTTGGAGTAGTCAGCTTCTCATGTACATTCTTTATCATGAAAGAAACTCCTAGGTGCTGCTCTAAATGGGATACCTGAAAGATGTTTTGAAATTCGTTTAGATTCAGGATGTAGCTCGTTGCGCTATGGCCCCTGTATAGGAGGATTTCGAAATTGTAAATTGGATTCAAATCCTCGACTGTCTTGGCTCGGGCAAATTTACTATACGACCCGTCTCGTACAACTAGCAAGCCGTCGGGTTGTATTTTGATATCTATACTATGCCAGTTCCGATAGACCAACTTTACTCGGAAAGATGATAGCGGTATCAAGCAGAACGACGTAGCAGGACTGTTAGGACGTCCGCTGGTTAGGCCGAGGAACGGGTAAACAGGAAAACTTTGGAGGATTGTCAAGGGTTGAGAGGTGATATTGAGATTGTTGACTAGAGTCTTGATGGATTTGTGCTGATTGAATTCATGCTTATAATGAGTTACCATACAGCTATGTGGGTTAAGTATAAATGGTGTTCCACCAATAACACTGAATATCAGGTGGAACTTTCTATCTGTAGGCTTCCACAATAACGTAACAGAAAAATTCTTCTGTGGCCCATAGACTATCACTAGTTTTTTATAGTTGAAGCTCTTCAAGATGATGGTATTCAAAATCTTTGGATCTTCTTGTATATCACGCGCAAACTCTTTCACAACGTCGTAAAGGTGGGCCATGCAGGCCCAATCGAGTTGGGTATCTTCAATAAATTTCGTTACCATGGTGGAGTTGAGGAGTGGGGATTCATATGGTGTAAAAACGAAGCGCCGTGGGCTTTGCTCCTTGGCAGACTGAGTTGTTATCGGACAGTTCTTGAATATATAGGAACAATGCCAAATTTTGGAAGATTGAGGCTTCTCATGAAGACAAACCGTCATGACAGATGTGTCTTTTCGGAGGGCAGTTGTGTAACCGTTCGACTTCGAGGTTGGTATGTGGAGGAAAGTTAAACAATAAGCATATCCTGAAGTCTCAGAATGATTTACCTCGTAAGCGAAATTTCTAGTTCTCAGTTCTTTCTCCAGTGCCAAGTGTGCAAGTTTTTCTTCACAAAAGCTTACAAGCTGAGGAAGCTCATTGATGAGGGAAACTGGAGGACTAGTTCCGACGCGGGAGCAGATATCTTGGGTCAAAGATTCATCAATGTCGTTTATCCTTTTTATAGTATCCTTTTTGGCGGTGACACTACTACTGGCGAAAGCTAACGATTTATCCTGAGCCGTGGACTCATAACAGTAGTTAGATGCGATTATGCTTGCGACATCGAGTCTTAGAACATTTTCCACTACAACAAGATCCCTTTTAACAGTTTCGATCTGGGTATCCGTTTCTACTATATCTAATCCCTCACCAGTTATACTAGGAGCTGGCTCTGTTACTAATAATGAGTAATGAGTGTCAAGATTGTAGGGATTCGAGTCCGAGATGTAAAATTCGGCCATGAGATAGTAGTGATTGTATTTGTTAAACTGAAAGAACAATCTGGGTACTTTGTCATCCAATTTGGCAAGGTTAGCCTTTGAGCAAAACGGTAAACTTTCGGTCGCAGTGACTGACAGGTAGTCTATAGTTCTAATATAGCGCTTTTTGGTCAGCCAAATCTTGAGTTGATCAAAATAGGTACCTAGTTTGCTTCTATTTGAGTTAAGAGATTCTTGAATATTATCGGCTAGGGGGCAGCTTTTCTCATACTGAGGCACATGGGCTAGGTAAGACCCATTGAAATCGATTGATATGATTAACTCTTCAGATGCTGAGCACGGATCGAGACAACAAACATGTAAGAGGCTGGGGGTGCCTGCAATAGTGCAGGTTCCGTACTTCTTCTCTCTCAATTCGCTAGCTAACTGCCCCAGCTTGATGTGAGCTCTTTTGTGGATAGTATCAGTTATGAGTTGCTCAATTGAGACGTTGCCTGGCCTGAAGATATCGTCCTTATCTTGGTCAAGCAACCCATTCTCCATCACCAATTCAGGCTGATGTGTTAACCGGAGTGGTTTGCTTGGGTCCGTGTGGTCTGTTTGTATCTTGAGTAAATTCTTACCGCCCCAATAGGTTATGGCTAGTTCTTGACCTGATACATGGTCCTTGATCTTTATAAAGTTGGCTAGTCTTTCTCTCATAAGTCTCTCAATTTGGTCATGCAGAACTTCAATCTGCAAACTCAGGCAAAGATTGTGTAGCTTTGCAAACACATCCACCAAAGGCGTCTGGCTCTCATTCATTTTTTGCTGAATTATCCTCTCCATCATCTTGATGTGAGCAGGATGCACGAGGTCTCTACCCTCGCTGGTATCCGCGTCTTCGACGAGAAGATCTAGACTTAGGACGCACCAAGGTAAGTTAGGACTATCGCCCAGAACTGTTAGTTTGAGATCGAATTCATTTTCTACATGAAAGGTTACCCTTCCGTATTCTACTTTGAGATTTCTCATCGAAGGGTGAATGCTCGATATGCTTAACCTTTGTTCAATGATGTGATTTAGTCTTGCTAGAGTGGAGCGCTTCTCCTCTAAGGTGATAGGATCAGGAGGGACGATTCGATCCCTCACACATGTGGGCATTCTTGAGTAAGTGCCCAATGTTAGAACTTCTACGGCACATGGTAGTTGAAAAGATGGCAGACGAGCTTGGACCAATGTTGTTCGTGCAATGTTGGCCATATTGTCGGCTGTGTTAATGAAAAGCAAGGCCTGCTTGTCGAGGAAAGAAACGATGTCCATACATTGCTCGATTTTCGAGGCACCTCCAGCCCATTTAACAAGTGCTAATAAGCGTATGAAAAGTTGACGTGTCCTTTCGGCGAAATTGACTATCTCCACCTTGCGTTCGAAGTCTGTCTTGCGGGGTAAAAGCTCTGCCAGGACAGTTAGGTCGTGGTAAGTTTTCTGAACACCCAATTCAATAATCTGGGTCAGAGAGACCCGATTGGGTGCTGGTTGAGCAACCTCGGTCATCGTTGATATCGTTGGCGCTCCAAATAGGAGCTTTTCAACGAGCCGGTATGTTCAACTCGCCACCGAATCGGCGCCAGCCTCTTATCGACAGCGTTCCTCGGCTCTTCAACAATCGTTGTTCCTGCTCATGTGATATAGAGTCTAATGTTGATATGGCTCTGATCAAAACATGAGGGACATGTTTATCTGTCTTATGAAGAAATGGGATTTTAATCATTTCTCAAATTTTTCGCACAAAAAATTATCGCATGCGAGTCCACATTTTATTTGTAGCAGTTTTTGATGTTTCAGCTTGCCTCACACAAGAGATGCGCGCGTTCCACAGCAGTATTAAAGCAATTTGTTCAGGTCTGGTCTCAGGAGTCTTGTCGCAATCTAAGGATCATATTTGACATCTCGATGGGTCTTTATTGTGGCCATATCTACAGGCTGTAAGAAAACTCGTCGACAGCTATGATGGCTAATGGCGGCGAGTCGATCAACGATGCACTTCGAAAGCTACTCCAAGACCTCTACAACTGCCAAGAATCTGATTTCAGTACGATATCTAAGATACTATCGGATTTCAGAATTCTTACAAGAGAGAAGACGCTTGACCACGAATTATTAGATGAAAAGTGCATCATCGAACTTACAAACCACTCAGAGAACCTCCACACAGAGGCCCAAAAGTGCTTGTCAAATTTGATCCTCAACTATTCGCATTTGAGGGATAAAGTTATCGAACCCTATGTCAGCTGTTTCGAGCGTAGATTGAAAACAGTTCTATCCGACAAAAATCCTATCAAACATGAAACATCCAGAAAACAACTCTGTGAAGTTCTACACTATGATCTAAGGATTGTTTTCCTTTTGTCGGCATTATGCGCCTCGCAACGGGCAAGGATCCGAGATCGTCTACTAGAGCCGATATTGGAACTGACAAGGGAAGAAGCCGCAAAATTCTCACACGATAATTACTTACTGGTTGTTGAATGTTTGAAAACCCTATTCAATCTTACACTTGACAAGTGTGTAAATAAGTCTCTCGTCGGAGACGTCATCAAGAAGTTATTTTCTGTTGTTGGGACCGAGAACGACATGATTGACGATTGCAAAACCAACTCTGAACCGGATCAGACTGATCGACTACTTGTTAATCTGATCCATTTGCTAACCAACATGCCAGATGAAGTATATCTAAGACTATCTTATGAAGATGTAGATAAAATCCTAAATCATTTGGACAATCAGCTGAAATCTTACTCCAAACACTGCTTTAGGGATACTGTACTGCCGGTTCTCAACGTCTGTGCAAATGTATGCAAACATAACCCGGAAATCCAAAAAAGGTGGTTTGAAGAAATTATAGCGTCTGCCAAAGATTTCGAGAAAAGACCAGAGGAGTATGACAACTTACGCGGACGATTAGTAAGATTGATGACATCAGTTGATGTTCACATCAAGGATATAGCTGCCGAATTCATGCACGCACTGTGTGGTGGTGATACAGAAAAATTCATAACCTATACAGGTTTCGGTAACTCAGCTGCCTTTCTATCATCTAGAGGCTTGTTGCTCGGCAAAGACCGGCGAAAAGTTGATGACAGAAGTGATCTGGACTTTGCTGGGAACACTGACTATCAGCAGATCCGGGACAAGATCGACCCAATCACTGGAAAGTTGGAAACTCCTAAGAAGAATCCAATGGAAGGTATGACGGAGGAGGAAAAAGAATATCATGCGCACGAACTCGCCGACGCTATAACGAAACTCTCTAATCTTGGTGTAGTGAAACCGATGAGTGTCGATCAGGATGGCCGAATGACAGAGCTCCAGCCTGGCTTCAGCGAGGCCACTGGCGAAAAAAATGGATAGATTTATGTCGATTTAAGTCATACTAGATTGTTCTTACCTCTGAGGCATCAGCTACAATCGTCTGATTCACTCCCTTGTTTCGATTTTAGTCACAACTCTGTCAACTAGTGTGAATATAATGGATTCACAATTATCTCGAGATGAATTATATCTCTCGATTTGGGTCGTCTGGTGATCAAGCGGAGTGTAATTCGGCTGACACTATCATGGGCACCTTCAAGAGGTAAGGGAGTAACTCGTCTCGTCTCCCATCGTTCTGCCCTGAGGTACGGACCTATTTGCGGGATTTTCGTAACACCCGCCATCGACTTTTGGAGCTTGCGCAGAGTTAGATTTTGGTCAATACTTCCTTGCAGCCCTGCATGCATCCACATGTCGGTGCTGTGGGTACAACCAGTAAGTGGGTCCGAGATTTAGAATTGAAAATATATTTAAGGTTGCCGAGCCTCGGACACCTTTGAGCTAGCATTCGAGAAAGAACTCATCACTTACTGGCATTAACATAATTTATAGAACAGCAACAAAAAATGGCTATCCGTGGAAACCGAGTTATTCCGAACGCGCACTTCCACAAGGATTGGCAGCGTTATATCAAAACCTGGTTTGACCAGCCCGCTAGAAAGAAGAGAAGGCACCAGAAGAGGGTTGAGAAAGCGAAGCGCATCGCACCAAGACCTCTCAAGAGGTTGAGACCAATCGTTAGATGCCCGACTGCTAGATTTAATATGCGCCAGCGTCAAGGCCGCGGTTTCACCATCGAGGAGCTCAAAACGGCTGGCATCTCACCTAAGGTCGCTCAAACCATCGGTATAGCTGTTGACAAGAGGCGCAAAAACAGGAACCTCGAATCCCTGCAGGAGAACGTTCAGAGAATCAAAGAGTACAGGTCCAAGTTGATCCTCTTTCCGATCAACCGTAAGAAACCTAAGAAAGCTGACTCTTCAGAGCAAGAGTGCCGTCTTGCGCAGCAAATTACTGGTGATCTGTTGCCGATCAAAAACGGTAAGCAGATCGGAGATTCGGAGGCCCCGCGTAATGTTACCGAAGCAGAGAAGAAGTTCTCTGCCTTCCACACCGCACGCCAAGCTAGAGTCAACAAGAAACTAGCCCCGGGAAGAGCAAAGAGGGCGAAGGAACGTGAGGCGGAGGCCAAAGATAAGGCGAAGTAATCCTCGTCAGTTGCAGCATAGGTGACTTGTCACGTCAATTAAAACACCTTTAAAATGGATGATAAATTTACTACGGAGTTGGCACTTTTCATTCGTATATCCCAGCACGTGAAGTGCGTAACGATCGTTTATTGGTCGATTCAGGTGAATGAATTCGAAAGGAAGTTGTTGAGTAATCCCTTCTTCGCTAAGCGAGCCTTCAGCCCCGATGGGTTTGCTTTAGCAGTTTTGATATCTTTGGTCCTCGCCTTTTTATCGGCGTTAACTTTAGCTCTCACATTTTCTAACTCCAGCTTGATTCTTCTCAGGATCTCGTTCTTAAAGATGGAATGAAAGTCTCGACAAAATGGGATCCAACAATGAAAAAACTCTCTTATTGGTTGCTGGGTCTTGGCTTTCCAGGAGAAAAACTCGCTTGTCTCTTGAAACACTTGTACACAGTCGCGAAGATTGTCCTTCTGATCCTGGTACTCCTTGGAGATCTTAGAGAAAACTACTTTCATGTGTGAGTTGAAAGGCTCTTGATGCTCGCCTTTGACGCGCTCCGAGCATAATTGACAGTTCTCAATTTGTTGATACAGGCTCTTGAGATCATTCTCAATATCATCGAATACGACTGTAGAGGCCTGCTCTAAGTCACTAGATTCTGGAAGAGGCTTCTTAACCTCGTTGAATGATATGATCCCATTAGGAACATCAGTCTGTATGTAGATTTGCACAACGTAATGCAACAGAGTCAACGATGAGGAGGTCGCACTTTTAACGTCGCGCAACTTAGGTAGAATCTCGAGACCAAACCCATCTGCCTGGCCTCGATCTCTATTGCCTCCGTTCATGTAGTTGCCAAGGGCGAGTATTATGCTCAGGATTCTTTGAATAGATTCTGAGCTTGTGAGAACTTCACACATGTGACGGAAATTGTTAAGTTTAGATTCAATTGCCTGAATTTGCTCAGCTGAGGTCACCTCAAACATGATGCATGTGAATCTATCGTTGAATGAATGAATCAACGATAGTTCACGAATAAATTGCTCGGCTTTCCCCAATTCAGCATGATCCTCGCTAGATAAAAAAGCTTCGATTGCTTGCAGTTCGTCCTCTGTGCCCGCTATCTCGTGGATTTGTTTCAGTGTCTCCACATCTATGATTGAGGTATCGAGATTGTAGACAGTGTTTTTTATATCCTTTATGCTAAGGTGCCTGCTGGTGACTAATATGTTGATTGTGTGAGCTCTCTTGGGATCTAGGATGGAAACCGTTTCTTTGGTCTTTTGTGTCATGCTTTTCTTGATCATATAGGGGTTTGTGGTCACAGTCCTTTTAAATAGTTGACAAAATTCATCAAGTTTTTCATCTTTGAGCTTCATTTCCTCGAGACTTTCCCATAAGGTTCTCGGCTTTTTGCAGATAGCGTCTTTGCTTTGATCCGTGGCAATTTCATCTTTAGGCGCTGAACATTTATTTGATTTAGCTGGCTCTACAGGTACTTGAATGCGATTCCAGAACAGGGGCCGCATAGATGTTTTTGGTGTTATTAAAGGCTTCCTTGCTTGGTTGTAGACATGATTCCAACCATTGGATGGTGGCTCAGGTAGAGGTGGAGGCGGTGGTGGTGGTGGCGGTGGTGGCGGCGGAGGGGGAGGTGGTGGTAAACCAGACGAACTGTTTTGGACGATTAATAATGGAGCAAGAGGTGGCGGTGGAGGTGGGGGCGGTGGCGCATTTGAGAATGGTGGTAGCATAATTTTTGATGAATGTTGAGGAAAGAAGCGAGCCAGGTTTCATGGGAACAAATCCAACAAAGAAACCGATTCTTGCCTGCGAATGGAGTTAGATGAACTCTGTCGTAATCATTATAGTTGAATATAATATTGGATTGGTACCATCGACTCGATGCTGTTTTGCCCAAGCTTTACATTTTGAAGATTTCGCGCACTCGTAAAGCCATGCAAACGCTGGCTCACTTGCAATGCTAGTGTTTATTTCTATATTTATTTTGCTCGTGAGTCCATACTATTCTTGAAAAGCTTGGAATGTAGACTTCTCCAATGCTTCTAGTGAGGA
>ENA-UOVY01000181-UOVY01000181.1-plant-metagenome-genome-assembly--contig:-NODE-181-length-39297-cov-653.155038_pt1 | contig 39297 bp, 24 predicted proteins | sample MGYA00249840_ERZ761561 | MGnify/ENA primary metagenome ERZ761561 (study PRJEB28882, sample SAMN05720143) | plant metagenome | isolation source: Guanajuato, Mexico | place: Mexico:Guanajuato, Mexico...
CAAAAATGATGAACACCATTGATCGTGTAATCCGCGAGTTAGAAAGAGAAAAGAGTTGTATGGAGCAGCAAGTGAAGTTGTGATGCGAAAAAAAACTAGCCAGCGGCCGGTTTTGTACCAAACCAAAGCCATGCGCGCAAATCAATCTCTACGTGTTTCAAAACTAACTCGGCCAAAACCAAGAACAGACACAATCGAGAAGATATTTACTTGTAAAAAGATTTCCGTTGATTTTTATCTCGGAAATTCTAAAGAAATATTAGTTGTTCATAGGTTTCTGTTTCTGATCCCCCATTAAGAATAAATTCTCATACAATAACATACAGACTTTAGAATGGTCTTGAGAAGATGAAGGTGGTTGAGTAGTTGTATTGCTTTGAAGTGGCAACCCAGAATTATAGTTTATCTATATTGAAGATTACAGATCTAAATTCGACTTGATCGAGAGGTATGGAACAATACGCAAACTACACTCTACCAGTCGAGCCACTGACCCACACACTATTGGATCAGAGAGCAAGTTTAACTGTCACAAACACGCTATGTTGTGGGATAATAACTCTACATTGGATTGTGGGATACTTAGTATTCGGCACACTTCGAGTATCGGAGCAGCAGCACTCGCTCGAGCAATTCATGGACCATTTTATTCAAAAGGTTCTATTCACCACTTTCATCCTAGAAGTTGACTCATGGAGTGAGCGAATGGAGTGGGCTGTCTGGTTTTGCTTGCTTGGGTCAATATTGATACTGACGAAACTTTGCAAAGAGAGATTTGAGTACCTATCGCTATCGCCGACTGGAAGGAAATGGCCACTGATAAAAATAAGCATTCTAATGGGTGTCCTATTGGTCTCAACCATAGCACTTAACGTTATAGTCTCGATGAACCGAATGTCGACTCACACACTATTTCTGCTTGCCGATTCCGCATATGTGCTATCCTTTGTCGTACTAGTTTTCACTAGATTCATCGTGCTTATTTATGACCTCAGAACAAATTCGATCTGGGAAACTAGATCTACCATAATATATTACACAGAACTTCTAATCGGCGCAACTATGGGCTTGATAGAGCTGTTACATTACGTGCACATTCTGCTTCTCGGTTACACATCCTATACTATGAAGGGTTGGTGCCTACTTCGAATCAACAGTCTTCTTGCTGGCACACGTCGAAGGTATAGGAAGCACAAGAACTATCTACAGATCCTCAAATTAATGGAGTCCAACTTTTCACTCGCGACAGAAGAGGATCTCAATAAGAATTCTGACGAATGCGCAATTTGCTGGGACAGTATGTTTGTCGCAAGAAAACTTCCATGTGGACACCTATTCCATACCTCGTGTCTCCGATCGTGGTTAGAACAAGACACATCATGTCCAACGTGTCGCTCCACTCTCAAGGAAACACCGAATGGACAGGCCAATGAGATGGCGGATCTGTCTGACGGTGAAGAGGAATTCATTGTAACAGCAAGGATGCATCAACGCAATCCGCTCTTTCATTTCGATAGCTCGCGTTACACTAATAATCCACTGCTAAGATGGTTGCCAACTGTGTCTATTGAGGGCTTCATGTAGCTCGACGGTGATAATTGAATATTTGCACATGACCCTCGACAACGAAATTTGTTTATCGCCAGCTGAAAGCAGATGCATAGTGAGATCTTGTTGATTGTATTTTTGTGCTACATAGCTAGTCAATGCCATTGGTAGATTGGACGCGATGTCTCAAGCGGTTGTGATCTAGTTCCCATAGAGAAGAACAGGTTGATGCGAATTTCTCTCACCTGGCCCATTAGACTCAATGTGCTAAGTTGATTAAAATTGAATCTAGCGTGAAATAAACTCGGTGGCTGAAAGACCTGGAAATAGCACCCTAATGTTCCCAGACAACTAGTGTTCCTCGTAGCCAAATTTTTAGCTCACACTCATGGTGCAGATACCTCGGAGAGATCTTGTCATTCTGTGCAAATAGAACTCTTGATCTTCGGCCATTCTTCGTCCGCTCAATGGTCCTAAAACAGACATCATCAGTACAGAAAGTATGTTGAGATGAACGGAAACATCATCGTTTGCGTTGTACCGCCTGGCTGGCGACCAACAGGCCACTGCAACGCGCCAAGCTCCACAAACTCCCCAAACTCCAATCTGCAAATCGGCAGCAAGACACTCCTACCAAACGACAATTCAACCCATGATCGTCTTAACACAATCAAGCCTGCACGCGAATCCAGACCAGATTTGCATGGCTGGCGAGAGCGCGATCGGCGCGCAGCAATTTGGTTTAGTTTAGTTAGTTTGGGCGCTTCGGTCTGACTTGCTACATTGACTTCAACATGCGTCCGTAGAGGCTGCCGACCAGAGAGCGGTGATCGGTGATCACTGATCAGTTAGTGAAGCATAACTCAATGGGTGCGTGAACAATTGGGCCGCCTTGCATGGTGGGGATACAACTCGACCAGGCCAGAGGGAGGGAAAGAGACAGCGGAAGCGAAAGCGAGAGATAGAGAGAGCGAGAGGCCACAGCATGCAGCGCTGGCTGGATGTAATCCTGGTCCAGCTGGGGCTGGCTGCAAGCTCGAGTGTCGTTACGAGTGATGGCCAGTGCTTGTTCCAGACTGCTCGTGTCCGCTTTGAGAGAACTGGCAAGGTTCGACAGGTGCCTCGCTCGTGTTGAGGGCGCACGAGAGTCAAGGAGGGGGGCGTCGAGCGGTGTTGCTCGTGCTGCAACTCGGCCAGTAAGAGCAGTCGGGGTGAATATTGTGGCGAGAGTTGGAGATGTTGTTGTCGAGGCCCGGCTGTTAAACTTGTCGCTGATTTGAGAGGCGAGCTTTCTCTCTGGGGAAAAATCTGCGCGTCAAACTCAGAGTCAACTCGTTATGGCTGATCTGGGAGAGGCGAGCCTCGTATCACCCCCACCCCCAAATGGATCATTTCCATCCCTCAACTTCTTCGTCCTTTACCTCTCGAAACTGTTCTCATGGATTAAATGATCGTGAATTCTCTATACGCAGGGGATGTGTCGTACAGCAAAGAGATTAGAGCAACGCTCAAGTCACATTTTATTTGATCAATCTGTCAGAGGACATCAAAGATGTAAGGTTTTTTCGATTGACACAATCTCTTGCGGCAAACCTAGCGAGCTCTCGCCGGCATCAGCACAGTTTAAAATTTCTTCTTCTTCTTCCTCAAATCTATACAAGCCAATGAGGATGGGTCGACCGTCTGTTCCTCGTTGCAGTGGACCAATCTTGGCTGCTCGTTCACACAGACTATAACATCTTGTTTAGTGTGGTAGTATCGCGGATATGGCCAGTAAGGGTTGTCTTCGTCCTCTGAAGGGCACTTGAAGTTTAGTAGAGCCTCACTTTTGCAGCCCAACTGGTCTGCCCATTGGCAGCCCTTTATGCGGTCATCGTAGAAGAGGCCCTCTGGAGTGCAGCGCTTTGTCTCCGGAACTCCCCATTCGCAAACAAAGTAATCAATGGAGCAGCGACCCGCAGATGAGACGGGAAAGATACCAAATTGCCATGGGCAGCCAGGACTAGCCAACGGCTCCGATGTTTTCTTGTTACCGCAGTCGACGTTCCAATTGTAGGCGCAATGTTGGTAGACGGCACCCATCTGGCTGTAGGCGAGGCCATTGGGACAGGCCTCTTCGGTGAAGGTGCCGTTGGTGCACATGTAGTAGCGGTCGCAATGGTCCTTGTTTTCGTAGGAGAAGACTCCCTTGTGCGGACAACCCTGGCTAAGCACATGCTCGAATGAGGGCGCAACAATGGGCTCCTCTGGCTGGTTGACAAAGTTTAAGGATGGCGAGGCTGCTGCACCAATGGTGGTCGATGCAACCGCTTGGTGCAGCGTTGGCGGCGGCTGCAGCTGGGCCACTGATGGCGTTGATAAAGCTTCCAAGGGCGACCCGAGCGAGGGTTGGCTGTTCGAGAAATCAGAACTTGTTGAGGCTGCCTGACGCTCAGCGGCCACCTGAGCCATGAGGGCCGAGTGTCGGGCTGTCACCGAGTTGCTCAAGCCTCGGAAAGAGTTCAGTGCTGGTCCATTTGGTTGCTCGATGGGCGTTAGAATGGGCTGAAATTGGGGTTGGAATTGGGCCTGAAACTGTGGCGGCGGCGCGCTGAGTTGGGTGGGGGCAGCGGCGGCGGAGGAAGCGGCCGGCTCGGCTATCAAACGGGCAGGCGATGAGGCCACAACTTGGGGCGATGCCTTTAGAGGTTCACCGTCGCCACCGTCTATGGGTTGAGTGCGTACAGCAAGCGTAGCCCTATTTGCCTTTCTCGCTACCTGCTGGCGGCCCCTGCTCGGCGATCCTCGCTCGAACACCTGCGCCAGCTGCGCCGGTGGCCGCAGAGGCTGGGGAGCCGCAGTTGGTGCTATCTGCTTTACAATTGATTGCGCGGCCACAGGTGAGCTGGAAGACGAGGCGCTAATACGGCCAATATCCTGGTGATAGACTTGGAATTGTTCATCGCCATCTGCGGTCCAGAGGAGAGATTAGCGGGTGCGATGCAGAAGGAAAAGGTTTGAGCATCTTTCCGGTCGTCTGCTTACCTGAAATTTGGCATCTATTTGGCTCAATTAGAAACTGCAGTGACACGAAAGCAATCAGAATTACTCGCCTCTTGGTGGCAAATTTAAGACTCGCGAACATCATCCCTAAATGTTGGGATCTGTGAGTCTTGAATTTGCTCTCTCTCTCTCTCTCTTCCCTCTCCCTTCCACTTGTGAGCTTCCTTTGTGTGAGACTCTCTTCCGGTTTGGAATGTTCAGTTTGATCGCAGAAAGAAAGAAACGAACTAACAGCTAGCTGTGGCGCTGCATTTCTGTTGTCGATTATTGATCTATCGGCCGAAGTCTTTTGAGCTGCTACCTCTCGATCCACTTTCTCTCGTCTGAGAGATATTCGAGAAAATGCACCAACATCAGTCCCAGCAACAATATTTCCTCGTCAGAATCTTTCGATCAGAACAATTGACTGCCCACTCGCCTGCTGGCAAGCGGCCGCCCCGAGTCTCTGGTTCCCCCTCGGCCGCTGTCACTTTTCATACAAACCAGCCGCTTGCGCAGCCCTCGATGTCTCCTCCTCCTCCAGCTCCTCGCCCTTGCCTGGCTTCCCTCGGTTGCGCCTGTCACACACTGAACACTTACAGCTCAGAGACGGCCACCTGTTTTATGTGCCTGAGTCGTCCCCTTTGCTGGCTGTCCGGCCGGCACTGCGCCTGTTCCGGCTAAAGGGGCTGCTCACAGGCTGCGTGTCGCTTGATTGGCAAAAGGAGAGGAAGTTTGCTCTTGGCGGTTAATGCAAACCTGGCCACGTCTACAGCAAACGGTAAAACAATGCAACGCAACACAACACAACACAATGGAACCAGCTATGTTTTCGCCACCAGTTCCATCACTACAGGGACTTATCGGTATTCGTTTAACTGAATTATCTCTAGATTCAAGCGCCTATCTAGCCTAGGATCTCAACCTCCCTTGTTCTCTCCCTCACCCTCCTTTGGTTTGCCTGCAACCTGATTGCAGCCAACTAACTGAATGCCCGCAACTCAACTGTCCCCGCTCACTCAATTCAGCTCAAGCTAACCCATCTGCTCTTGCTCAGCAACTTCGAGATGTTTGCACTGATAACTGGGCAACAAAGTGATCAATTGCAAACAGGACGCCGCTAGGCGGGACAAACGCGCTTCTTTATCAAGGGGCTGGCCCGCTCGGTGGTTAGAACTTTCACCTGAGCCACTAATAGCTCCTTTGTTCGTGTGCCAGTCTAATTGTAGCAACACTCTAGCTGCGCCTACTTTGGGCTGACAATGAGGCCTCGGCTTGCTGGCCAGCTGTTGCCTCCAAAACTCTCGCACGACTCAGCGCCATTCGAGCCGCCACTGGCCACTCTCGACCGGCCTGGCGAGTTCATCAAGGAGATTTTATCGTCGCGGCCGCCTAGACTGGTCGTCGTGACGCCCAAGCGCGACACTTACACTTGGCCGGGTCAGAGTGGCCAGCACGACGGCAATATTTGTGCCGCAAAGCTCAAACTCAGAGAACCAAGGAATCGAGATGGATGGCGAAAGCGACCCACTACCATTCCAATCTCGTTCGTCAATTGCGTCTGCATTAGTTCAGCTCTCGCTCGAGCCTCTGCGCCTGCCAGAGTGGCCGCTCACCTGTGTTTGCAATGGGCGGGGACCCTCTAGAGTCGGCGGTCGTCTTCATCGTGGTCAGCGCCATCTTCACCAGGCAAGCCAGTCGGGCGAAGAATAGATGCGACGATGATATCTCAATGTTCATGATGGCGATAGCGATAGTGATGAAGACAGATTAACGAGGGGATGAAACACGATCGCCGACATACTTCTGCACTGGAGGGAGCCTGTAAGCCATCTTAAGCAGGTGGCTTAGCTTGCTTGCAAGACAGGCTTAGCTGGATACAATTTAGCCAGCGTGACTGCTGACATTCGGTCCGGTTCCGAAAGCGAGCGACAGCAATCTAGCAAGCGTGGCGAACGAGATTTCCAAGTCAACTTGGCCGCTCGAACAAGTGAAAAGTTTGTTCGCCTTTGGTTGCACTAGCATGCAGCTAGGAGATGAGCAAACTAGTTAATGGCGGTCAGCGGGCCAGCCAAGCAGCCTGAACAACAAGAGCGCCATCATCATGACAATCATGACTGGACGACTGGAGCCGGAACGGAAGTAGGCGCGTCGATCGGGGCCATGAGAGCGAGAGTTGGATAGTCGATCAATTGGACAAATAGACACGGAAGAGATAGCACACGAGCCAGCAAACTGGTCGCATGCAAGACTGGACATTCTCTGATTGCTTTTATTTACATTCTGGTTCCAATATTAGACAAACAGGACGAGGGAAGTCGTGTTGGTTTGTTTTTCAAATTGGAAACGCTCGGGGGCGTCATCAGAGAGCGTACATCCAGGCAGCAATGGCGGATTGTATATCGATGACCGACTTGAGGGTTCAATCTTGAGCCGGCCGCCATTATCAGACGTAGATTATGTTCATTTGGTTTTGCAAATTGTCCCTTGCAGCAGTTATCCATTCCTCCTCTGGCCACTTCTCCTCCTGCTGCTGCTGCGGCGGCAGCGGCTCGGCCGTCCAACCTGGACTTTTGGTGCTGCTCTGGGGCCAGGGATCGTCTGGCCAATCTTCAACAGGTTCAGGCGCGATGGTGGTAGTAGTGGTGGTTGGTGCTGGCGTGGTTGTTGTAGTGGTTGTGGTGGTTGTTGTGCTGGTGGTGGTGGTGGTGCTGGTGGTGGTTTCAGGCGGCGCTGACGTCTTCTTCTTGTACTTCTTCAGCTTCCTCCGCGGCGGCGGCCGATAAATGTCCTCCTCCTCCTCGATCCACACCTCCTCGGAGGCCGTTGGAGGTGCTGGCGTGGAGGGCGGCACGAACGTCGTCGTCTCGACAGGTGGTGGTGGCGGTGGTGGTGTAGTAGTGGTGGTGGTGGTCGTCGTTGTAGTTGTGGTTGTCTTTATCTTCTTTTTCTTCTTCCTCTTTTGCTTTGGAGCCGTCGTGGTTGGCGCGGTGGTCGGCCAATCCTCCACAACTTCCTGCTGCGGCCAACCGCTCTCGGGTGCAACCGACTCTATTCGATCGAGCCAGGTTACCGGTCCATGGATTGTTCTTGCTCGATCTAAATCGACCTGTGCAAGCTCAGGCTTTAAAGCTGCACTCATCATCTCTGGCTTGACAATCCTGACGATGGATCGCTCATCCGCAATGGCGGCCAATTTGTCAAGCTTATTTGGGTTAATTTTTGGAACGCTCGATTCAATCTTATCCAAATAATTCATCAATTGGCTCATCTTCTCGCTCCTAACCACTACGCTCTCAGCACGGTTACGCTCTAGCGGAACCAATTCCGCCTTATCCGCGTTTCTCTTACTAACATAAACGGACGACCTATCAACGCGCTCCTGCAAGACTCTCAGCAGCTTCAACAAATCGGCTTTGCTCATCTTAGCCAATTGTCGCTTGAACTCTCTCATATTTCTGACCAGATAATTGTAATCCGGCATCACCTTGCTTTCGATCTCCTCGCTTGCCTCCCCTGATGGCTGCCAGTCTGGGGCTGGAGCGATGCTCTGATTGGCTGGAGTAGCATCGTGTTGGCGAAACCCTTTATTACTAGCGTTACGGATTCTATCCTCAGATTTATCTTCCAAGTTTAATCCGGATAAAAGTTGAGATCGCTCAGTTTCTGAATGAGAGGCTTGCGAGCTTAAGGGTGATAGTTTTGTTTGGTATTCGACTTGATTGTAAGATTTTCGGTGCGAACTTGCAATCACATTCAGCAGGTAGGCAGTCAAAGCTGTTGATGAGATTGTCAGTATTGCAACGATTGCAAAGTTGCAACCTGAGACTCTATCGCACGAAAGAGATGCTCTATTTCGGTTTTGATAATTACTATTTCGGATCATTTTGTTCCGATTAGATTGTTGCAGGGCCAGAAACAAAATCCTTTTGGACTCTCATCTCTCTGGGAGAGAACTCGCTTCAATGATATCTGTCTTTTGTGTGTGCGAGTTACGGAAGCGATACCTGAGATAGAATGACAACTCCCGAGTTCATGACAAAGTATTTATATGTTGGCATCGCCCAATTTTAAGATGTCATGATTGATAGAGGAACATTATGAGCCTCGTCGAGCTTGATCAGAAGTCCCGCGAGTCAACTTTAAAGCATGCAAGACTTTCGAGCCAAAACTCACTGCCGCCAAGATTCTAAGAGAGTTGTGCTCTTTGTTAGAATCTACAGTTGAGCTCAGATCACCTGTCACTTAGGCTAAAGATCAAAATGAACGAAAACGCCGTTGTTTGCGTTGTACCGCCTGGCTGGCGACCAACAGGCCACTGCAACGCGCCAAGCTCCACAAACTCCCCAAACTCCAATCTGCAAATCGGCAGCAAGACACTCCTACCAAACGACAATTCAACCCATGATCGTCTTAACACAATCAAGCCTGCACGCGAATCCAGACCAGATTTGCATGGCTGGCGAGAGCGCGATCGGCGCGCAGCAATTTGGTTTAGTTTAGTTAGTTTGGGCGCTTCGGTCTGACTTGCTACATTGACTTCAACATGCGTCCGTAGAGGCTGCCGACCAGAGAGCGGTGATCGGTGATCACTGATCAGTTAGTGAAGCATAACTCAATGGGTGCGTGAACAATTGGGCCGCCTTGCATGGTGGGGATACAACTCGACCAGGCCAGAGGGAGGGAAAGAGACAGCGGAAGCGAAAGCGAGAGATAGAGAGAGCGAGAGGCCACAGCATGCAGCGCTGGCTGGATGTAATCCTGGTCCAGCTGGGGCTGGCTGCAAGCTCGAGTGTCGTTACGAGTGATGGCCAGTGCTTGTTCCAGACTGCTCGTGTCCGCTTTGAGAGAACTGGCAAGGTTCGACAGGTGCCTCGCTCGTGTTGAGGGCGCACGAGAGTCAAGGAGGGGGGCGTCGAGCGGTGTTGCTCGTGCTGCAACTCGGCCAGTAAGAGCAGTCGGGGTGAATATTGTGGCGAGAGTTGGAGATGTTGTTGTCGAGGCCCGGCTGTTAAACTTGTCGCTGATTTGAGACACCGCGTGATCGATATAACGGGGCTATCTGCATACTCTGGCCATGAGTCGCTGACGTCCTGACGTGGGTGCCCAGTTAGGACGACGCGGACACACTGCTAATCTTCGCAACATCAAGTTGTTGCGGATGACCATCCGTCGTTCCGACCTCACTATCAATTTTCCTACACTAAAGGCTGCTCACCTTGATATGGGAACACTTGTTGGCTCGGTGCGCTGTCTGAGATAGGATAGTCTGAGGTAGACTAAGTTTCGTCTTAGCCATAGTCGACTGGAGATCATATTCATAGGGGGGATGCATTGCATGGTATTGCGCCACTGATAGCTTGTGGCCTAGGTTCTTTTCGCTACCTCCGAGTATGATAAGTGATAGCGAGAGCTTTCTCGCAGTATGCAGACATTATCTAAGCGCGATAGTCACATTTATGCAATTGAATTGAGTCGCTCTCCCGCCTTCGCACTAGTCCCTCGTGCTGTTTTCGAGCTCGGTATTTCTGATAGCCGGTGTATCGGGAATACTCGTTGATGTCGAGAGTAGACTGGACCAGGGGTCAAGACACTGCTGCCAAGATTGAGCCTCAAACCTCATAGGATACACAGACATCACTTTTTCCCCGCCAAGAACAAACGCAAGCCACGATGGCAAACTGATTTCTCTGCTTTCGGTTTCTACATGTAGAGCGAGCCATGACTAAAAATAAATAAATTACGAGTCGGGCGAACTGTTAAAGAGTAAACGCAGCCTCGTTACAGAAATAAACACTAGAAGATAATTTCATGTGCGGGGCTACATACAACCCTAACGAAGAATCGAAACCAAAAATAACTATAAATTTCCAAATGTTTTAGGGATGAGTTATTGCATATTTGATTACCACTCCATCGGGAAAGTGTCAGAATACACAAGTTACGATACTGTATAGGCTTTACCCACTAACGAACCAACCAGCTCTAATAGCGTAATGGCAGAAAACGAGCCTACTAAGGAGGTGAGATTTCAAGACGAGCTCGCTGATAAGAGAATTAGTGAAGATGAATCGCTAGGTTGCCACTACAACAAATTTCAGCTCCTAGAAATACTCGAGAGCCAAGATCCAGAAAGAGATGATGAGAACAGTAGCCTTGACGACAATAACCCGGCATCCGATAATTCATCGAACTGCAAGCCCGCATCAAAGACGAAGCAACGACGACGTCGTAATCGGACTAAGGTCCAAAAAGGTCGCAAGAGTGTTACCTTAGATGATCCGGAATTCGTACATAATTCAAATAGCGAGATTCGTCCTGGAGCCGCGCCGAGTCCTACTACCAAACAATATAAGCTCCTCAAGTTGAACCTGAAAAATCTTATCCCTGAAAACGAGTTGAAACGTATATTCGGCAAGGATGTCCTGAAGGAAGAAAAGTCTAAAGATATAAAGTTCAAGTTACACCTCGGTTCATCTAGTCAGCGTAGTCGATTTGTTGCTTCGGCTTACCACGATGCAAAACTTATGCTTCTAAACTCCGGGCCTAGGATGGAATTGGATGAGTTATTCAATCAACGACAAGATGGTGGTAGCACAACAATAGCTTGTGATTCTAATTGTCCGTCCAAGAAAAACTCAAAGTCCACCAATGTCGTGGAACAAACTAACGATCCAAATCAGTGCACATATTTCAAATTTGTTCATGATAAAAACTATCAGATTGCTCAGTCTAAATTCTTGGAGGCAGCACATCGTGGTTACCCGAGAGGTATTGTCGAAAACTCAAGCACCTTCCCGAGTCATGTAGAATCCATCATCCAACTAAGTGATATGATGCTTATCTTGGAGGACTATAAGACCGCATCGGAATTGATTGAACGTGCATTGTTGATATTTGAGCGAGGATTTCATCAAAGATTCAATTTTGCCCAAGCTGATTGTAGATTGTCTTATAAGAGACCTGAGAATCGCTCATTCTACATCACAATATTCAAACATATAGCATACTGTCATCGAAGAGGCTTGCGACGGACTCCTCTCGAGTACACCAAGTTTCTGCTGGCTCTAGATCCAGAGAATGATCCACTGTTTACTTCATTGATGATTGACTTTTACGCCCTGAGAAGTGAAGAATACGACTACTTGATTGAGTTTGCCTCAAATTGGAAACATTTATCCAAGATGCCCAATATGAACTTCTCTCTCGCACTCGCGTACTTCATGAAAGCTAAAAGATCTAGAGGTGAAGTGCCTCCAACCGACTGTAATTTTATTCAAGCCAATGAATGCCTCCAGAAAGCTTTGTTGAGATATCCCAACTTCATAACACAGTTGCTGGACTCTTGTTCTGCTGAACCTAGCTCGGCCTTGAAGAAGTGTGACTATTTTGACTATAGCTCCATCAGTTCCAGATGTAAGTTTGTTCCAGAGGCTGTGGATCTTCTCGTAACCCTATATGTGCAACGGACGATTATCCTTTGGAAGAACAAAGCAGTGCTCTCCTGGCTAGAGGACAATGTGACAGTTCTTGTAGATAAGTTCGCGAAAGGCGAGCTACTTGACGACGGTCATAATATCGAATATTGGTCGAGTTTCAAAGGACCTTCACCAAGGAATCTCCTCAGGCACATTGTATTATCAGATTTAAAACTCAAAATACCTCCGACAGTGATCAATTCCACTGTCTTAGATATCGATCCGTTTCCCCCGGAATCCATCATCTCATACAACCCTAAAGTCAACTTTCAATCTACTACAGCTCCTGATCTACACAGCTCTTCATTCGGAAGTCTATTCCTTAGATCTATACTCCCAAATTTTAGTTTGGAGCGACAGACAGCTGATAGGCTATCGAGACCAACTCCTAATCGGTCAACTGATAACAGAGCTCAAGATAATCAAGCTGCTGATGCTGAATTAGAGGGAAACCAAGACGGTGCTCCAATTAGTCTTGATTCGATGCAAAACTCGATCCAAAGCGTTCTAAATTCATTGAGCAACATGCTCAGAAGTACTGACAACCGACATGAAAATAATGATCATCCTGATAACGAACCTATACCTTAATGTACCCCACGGGATCTCTACAGCACGAGACGTCCCACGCAAGCTCAACATGTTCTGTAATTTGTTCGTGCTATACAATGTTAACGGTTGCAGCTACAACCTGTTACTAAAACCTCTCTTTTGTCCGCCAATCTCTCTGGTCAGCGTAGGTGACGATATTGCATGTGACTTGACAATTCACCGGTCGAAAACACCAATTTTGTATCAACCAACCAGCTGGTTCTCTCTCATGATGTCGATCGTTGCAATTCGCCTGACGATTTACATTATCCAGTTAAGGAGTAAACACGGCAACCGGATGGGGAGTGGGATAGCTTGATGAAACTAGCTCACGGTGCTTGCGCACCCTGCTCGCTGGACTGGATCGGCGTCATCGTGCTATACAGAAAAACTAAGGAAGCCGTGATTGGGCAAGTGTTTATTTCTGTAACGGGTCTGCGTTTACTTTTGTACAGTTCGCCCGACTCGTATTTAGAGTTTCGCAGACTTTTACGTTACACTACTAAAACTCAACAGGTGGTAGGTGTTAGATCTGTGATTAGGTGAGATTTATTCTCTCAGTTTATCCTGAACTGAGGTTTCTTGCCGTCAGAACAAATATAAAATCATTCGGATCTCGATAAGTTTCTGCTCTTCATAGTTGTTGCTATCTAGTTGATGAAGTGTCAATAGTGATGAGAGATACATTTGGAGATGAAAGAAGCTTCGGTGAGAATTTGAGTCCTATCTTCCGATGTTCGTCCTGAATTTCGAACTTTTGTAAGCATATTTTGATCCAACAAGCCTGACATCTGCTGTCAAAGGTCATTAGGCAATCACCATCTTGCGCACAGTAGAGTAGTCTAGGGTCGTCAAGGAATGTCGCGAAGAACCCGCTGCATAATGCACAACTATTCTGCCCGTAAACTTTGGTGATATTTGGTGGTCGATCTTTTATACCACAAATAGCGCAGTTAAGCATCTCTTTTGTTGGCGTTGGTGACTTGATAGGGGTGGGTGATTTTCGGGGGTTTGCTGGAAGGTTGCATGGCTTCAAACTGTTAACGAATCTTGGTGGAGCCTGAAACATATGGGTCATCGCGCTACCGTTGTTGAGGGCTGATCTGCTTTGATCTGAGTTTTGCGTAGTGTTGGAATGCTGTCCGGGACTACAACCACTACTCGTTGTGGGAGTGCTTGCAAAAGATTCGTCAACATATTCATCATCGAAAAGCACTGGTCTCCTTTTGATCTTGCGTATTTTCTCCTCAGTCAACTTCAATCTTGGCCCTCTCAAATCATTGATTATGTCCGGCGACGATAGAGGAGATGGCGAGCATGACGGCGAAGAACAAGACGACGAGCTATGCGAAGACGAGGATGTGATTGATGATTCCGATGAAGTTGACATGGGCGATGGTGGGGATATGTATGACGACGACCAGCTTGCAGTTGACGAGATGTCTCGATCTGAGTTCATGTGATCTCTCTCCCTTTTGACCACCATGCGATCATCCTGACCGACTCTGTCTGTTTGACAACTAATAACTGTTTCACCTATAATCTCTGTTTCAATTGGACTAGTGTGGGTGGTTGTTGGTGCATAGTTGTTAGATTGTGGACTAGATTCTGTTCTTGGAGAAGAATGTGTTTGATTTTCATTATTCGATGGACTATCCTGAAGTTGTTTCAATTCAATAGTTTGCGTTTCGCTGATAGTGTCTAACTGCGAGGAAATTGATATCATAGGACTAGTCTGACAATCGTGATCATCTTGGGTTGGTGCAACCTGGTCTTGGGTTGAGCTCACTTGGTCTTGAGGTGGACTAGCAAGCTGGTTATGCTCTTGTTTCTGGAGATGTTTTTGCTGCTGTCTTTGTTGCTGATGATAGGATTTTTGGCGCTTTGTTTGATGATGCTTATTAGTTGCTAATGGTTGTTCTACTGTCTTGGTCTCTTGAGATTTCAGGCTTTCGCAACCGCTAACTATTGCGTCAGTCACAGATGATGGGGCTGGTATTGATTTTTCGTTGACCTTTATGATGAGAAATTGAAGGCACGTTTTTAATCTATTGTTCGATGCGGACGATGAAAGTCTCTGTAGGCTCTGTGGTTTTTGATGACAAGGTAGTAAGATATGAAACGATTTGTTAGAAGTCATCGAATGGATTCTTTTTAAAGAAAAGGTTGATCAGTGTGAGGTGACTTACCTTGATCACGTTATTGCTTGGCTTGTGATTATCGGCAAGTGTTCGGTAAAGGTCCGTCCTGTTTTTGACCTTAGCAAGGCATTCTAAGCATTCATCGTGTTGCTCTACCATACCTGAGTTTATGTCAGTCAAGTTATTAAAGACTGGACAACCCTTGACCTTCCCCCGATACCTACTGGTAATAGGTGATTTGTAGGCATGGCGTGGTTTAAACATGATAAATGATGAGTTTAATATATGTTAGTCCAGACTAATTTTGTCACAGAGGCTAATAATTACGAGGGGGTCGCCCGTGATAATTGTGTCCAAGATGAGCGCAGCCAATTATTTGACTGCGCTGGCCGCCTGTATACGAAGATAAACAATTTATTTCTTGCTAAATTTTGGGCTATCTTATTGATGAGACGCCGAATCGATGAGAATATTTAGAGACGGTTTTGATAAAAGTGACGATTGTTCTTTATCCGCACTTTAGAGATGTGAGTCAAATATAGAATGAAGAAAATTGATAATTCATTGAACACTACGTAACACACAAACCGTGAGATGAGCTGAATGGATGTACGATGGATTACAAAAGCCATTCTCTTGCGCGCGATTATGTCGCTTTTTCGATCGCAGGTTACGCCCTCTCGCGTGTCTTATGGGCGCCTCGAGTGTTCCGCAGTCTACGGGCGTAAATGAGAGTTCGACGTGATGACCTGCGGTTGGCTTCCAACTGCGGTCTATACGATCTAGGCAAACCTTTCCAAGAAAAGAATTGTGACCACGACAAGATTAGACATGACTCAACAGTCATACATTAGATTGTTCTTGCGCAAGATTCTCGGAAATTTCACGATTGTTTTATCTTCGAAACCTGATTATATATGTTCTTGGCTTCCCGGGCTGGGCCAGTTATAATCTCGAGGTTGGAGAGGAGACTGACAGTCTGGCACATTGGTCGATACACACCCGAACAAGGTGCAGACCAGAAAAGTCGATCGCTGTAGTCGAAGATCTTGAGCAAAATACGATGAGCATCTGTCACAAAATCGATACTAAAATTCAACGAATCGATCGAGGTTCAATCGACTGGTTCCAGTCAAAGTCGTCTAGCCGTCAACCTATCCATTGAAGGGTATAACCACAACTATCGAAACCTGTCGGTTGTTGTACTTCAGTCCGATAAGTCAAGGAAAGATACAACGTTGTCTCAACTTGTACAATTAACCTCAAGTCGTGTGTCGAATGAAAATATGAACTAAAGCATGCATCGATGAAAGCTCAGCAAGTAATTGGTAATTCCCCAGGGTGTTAGTCGTTGGAACACCAAATTTGCTCAGGCAGAGCGGTCTTACGCAAACTAGGTTTAATCAGCCTCTTATGATGTTGGAGCTGCTGGTTTTTTTGCCTTTGTTAAGGTCACTGTTACTCTAACAAGGTGCTGAACTTTTAAAGAGAAAGGGCTATTTCTTTTTACTACCTCCTACAGCTTGTCTCTTTGATAGTTTCTTGTTCTTCTTCGTCTTATCTTTCTTGGCAAGAATTGTGTTGAGGCCAAACAAATAGATAAGCGCGATTATACAGAGCACACCGAATAGTGATATGAACAGGTATAATGGATTGTAGAATTGGCTGAAGTCAATTGGCTGAACCATGCTGAATTGACCCAAGTCAGGAGAACTGGTCGTATCGGAAGAGTTGGATGTATCGCCCGGGTCCGAGTAAAATACCGCTAGCTAAGGGAATTAGGATGCCGATTTCTTATCCCTAGAGTAGGTATATGGTTGTCTTCCTCTACTACCCGGTAGAGAAAGAGAGAGAGACAAGTATCCAACTCGAAATATAAGTATGTGGCATAAACCGTAATTGAATAAGGATATGTGCTATGATCTAATAGTGGGTCGAATAGGATGACATCGGCGGAATGGCAACTCGATCGATTATTATGTTCAGGAAATACGGACAGGTTGGGGAGTGATGTGTTGCGAGGTGATTGGTCTCTGGAGTTTATTTGATCAATGCTTGTGCTTATGTTTATTTTGGCTTTGAATTTCATAGACTTTTACGTCTACTAAACTGATGTCAGATTATCCCGCGAATCGCTGCCCCGCGAGAACTCAGTCGGTTGTTTGATACTAACGCCCCTGCCTGCGTCACATGGGCGCCATTTTGTCCCGCATTGCGATCAACGTGCAGGGATAAAATCAAAGAAATGATGAAAATCGGACGCACTGAGGATCGAACCCCATCAAGAAGCCAAGAGATGATACAACAGAGTATAATCATCGCTGGACTCTGATATATTTTTGGTACTCGAACAGTAAACCGACTCAAGTAGTTTATCCGACTGCATAGCCCTCGAAATCAGTCTCAGCCTAGAAGATGCAACTAACACGGATCCTCTCTGCCTCCAGGAGGATCCCTGGGGACTACCACAACATGCCGAGGCGAACCGTCGAAAGGCATACAACTTTTCTTATAAAAAGAGCTCCAAATCTTCCGCAGTACAGGCAAAAGATATTCAAGTATCAGACCGCCAAGGGCGCATACTACGACGAGTGGCGACCATGGCAAGACGAGTTCAAGAGACTTAACACTCGGGGTGTATATATTAGAAAGATTTTCGTGGAGCCCATCCGAGAATGGTCATTCTTTCGAGGAGACAGAGTTGAGGTTTTGCGAGGCCCGGAGAAAGGTATGCAAGGTATCATAAACTATATTGTGAGAGAAAGAAACTGGGTGTTTGTGCAAGGTTTGAATCTTAAGAGGACTCTTAACCTGGGCAGCGACAAAAAATTAGGGTTAGGCACTATTACATGCAAAGAAGATCCGTTCCTAGTCAACCTAGACGTGAAATTAGTCGACCCGGCAGATCTCTTACCCACTGAATGCGAATGGCGCTACGATGACGAGGGAACCAGAGTGCGTGTGTCCAAGCGAACTGGTCGCTTGATTCCGATACCAGAGCAGGCCTATGAAACAATAGACTATGTTACTGCAAAAGGATATCGGTTACAACCAAAAGACACGCCAGAGTCCGAAGTTAAGAAGGTAACTTTTCAGCCCGAGGCCAAGACCTTTGAGATGGACATTTGTGATAAAATGGGAATCAAGGACGACAGAGTTCCTTATCCTATGTACTGGTATTGAGATTAAAGGTAGCCATTCTGAGCTATAATTTGATTGTGCCCTACTATTGTTAGCCAAGAACAGACACAGTGTATCAATTACACTGGCTGACAGATCAAGGGCTTGGGTTCGTAATTTTTATCGTATTTTCGTCGGCCATTGTGAGGCTATCTATGAATCATTTTTCGACAAAGTGCTCTTCTTCTGGTGTGAGCTAGTTATGATTGAGGGCCAAAATAAAATTTCCCTCAGACTCTCGATCTAGGTTCGAGCTCGAACAGCCAAGATCGAATATAATCAGCAAACGAGAAATCGCACCCATTTTCTTGATCCATATTTCCTGCTTTGCGATCGAATGTTAGTGATCAGAGGGACGGCTATTTCATCATTGTGATCGTTGAGGGGGGGGGGTTCACTATGTGCATTTTAATGTTAACAAGTAACTTTGTTAGTTATGTTGCATATTATTTATATCAATGTTCAATAAGGTAAGAAAGTTAGATTTCTTAATTTATAAGTATTCAAATTTCAAAAGATTTGGTTATAGCTTGGTGAGCAGCTCTTCGTCGCTTAGATATACATCAGGATCTAGATACGAGTGGATGCAGTGAGCTTGGCGGACGGGCTTGTTGCAGAAATGGGTGCTGAAGTAACTCTTTGGCTGTTGCTCGTTGTTTAGGATCCTTGATTAACATTCGTGATAGGAAATTGTCCAAGTATGGTGATATACGAGATTGGTTTTGTAATCTAGGCGGAGGCATATCACGAATCCTCTTCATTGCCTGGATTGGGGGCTCATTATAGAATGGTGGCTCGCCATCGATCATTTCCATGATCATGATGCCCATTGACCATATATCCACTTCCGTTCCGTATGACTGTCGAGATATTATTTCAGGGCTGAGCCAGTAAGGGGTTCCTACTAGAGATCTTCTCTTTGGCACCTGGGCAGAAACTTGGGCACAAAATCCAAAATCTGATAGCTTAACACTACCGTCACCAGCTAACAGTATTGAATCACTCTTGATATCGCGATGTATAAGGCCTTCAGCGTGAAGGAAAGCCAAGGCTTGTAGACATTGCACACAAACTGTGGCTATCTGTTGCTCGTTCATGCTTGTATTGGTGACAATATCAGTGAGAGCCCCACCCTCCAAGTATTCTAAGACAAGCCATAGTTCGTTGTCGATTAAGTATGAGTTATACATCTTAACTATGTTCGGATGCTTATAATATTTCATCGTTGCAACCTCGTTGATCAGCAACTCACGACGTTGTTGCTTAGTTAAATCCATCTTCTTGATAGCAACCTGGCGACCAGTCTCTCTTTCGGTTGATAAATAAACTTGTCCGGTTGAGCCCTCCCCGATCAGGGTGTAGTTGGTGTACTTTAGGTGCGGATCTCCGGGATCCACAATTAACTCTAGGGCCTCTCTTATTCCGATCGGTTCATCGTTTGATGAGGTGCTTGGTTGAGAGTTGTTGAAATTTGGTCTAAAATCAGTATTAGGGCCAGCGGACGAGTTCGCGGATTGCTGGAAACAAAGTGGTTGTTGTAAACTGTGTGACAGCGTTTGCTGGTTATGATTTGAATCATTGCTATAGACTTGAACTTGATTGGTATTGACATAGGTTTGCTGCTGCTGCATATTGTTGTTGACGTAGCTTGGTTGGCCCTTAGTGAAATCACCACGAGACGATGGGCTTAGATACATTTGTTGTTGTTGAGAGTCCATAGGCGTTGCTAAGTGATTAACAACATCCTGGTCCTTGAAAGCTGATTGATCCGATGACAAATTATTTTTGGGACCTCTGCGGTTATCAACTATTGTTTGGCTGGTTTGCGCTCTGCTGAAATGGGTTGAATTGTTGCTCATATTTTGTTCTGAAGGTGGAGCATGAGGAAAATTTGGCATGGATCCGGTCGGCATAAAGATATCTGGATTCATTCGTGTGTCTAAAGTTCTGATATTATGATTTAATTGGCAGAACATGGGCTGGCTAGAGCTTGTTTGGTTCATCATGGATCGAGGTGGTGGAATTGTAGTTTGACTCTGTTGTTGATGGACTGTAGGACCTTTGAGTTGGGCGTGCAGTGTCTGTTGATGAGGATTGATTTGTACAGGCTGTTGGATTTGCTGTGGAAAGTGGCCGTTGAAATCTCGGCTTCCAGGCGTTTGTTTGCTGTTGCTGGAATTTTTCAAGATACTAATCGAACCATTCGTTTGAAACTGATGGACATTGGACGGAACATTCATACCATTATTGTCTTGCGTAAAAGTATTGGTACTGGGCCTAGCTAATGTACTCTGGTGATAGTCTTTGCCTTTAGATGTAGCTGAATTTGAGTTCTTTGGTCGGATATCTTTAATGGATTCGGCCTGTAGAATACCCTCCCATTGTGGTGGGAGGCCTACAATGGCGCCTGTTGGTGATGATAACGGTGTTTAGAGAGGAGTTAGCTGGTGCGCACTAGGTTGCTTATGTCGCTGATTCTGATTTGAAATGTGAGACATTCACCGGGCTCAATGTAGCGAAGTGTATATGAGCTCATTAGCTCACCAGGGTACAAGTTCGATGAAGTCAGCATCAAACAACTGCTCAACTTACCATTTTTGTCGAACTCTGTCCTAATGCAATGACGAAAATCCGTTGGCCTAGAGATATCAGGCCTCTTCTTGCGCCTTGAGAACATGGCCGAGTTCCGTATGTTTAGTTATGGGTATCGATATTCTAGGATCTGGGGTTGGATTCTCGCCTCAACGCATCTGTGCCATCGAGTCAACTTTCTTGAGGCCTTGAAAATACTTCAATGATGGTAGCCGATTAAACTTGTTATAGCTGACCTCGACTTGGTGGTAAAAACTAGCTGAGTTGCAACAAGTTGCGGGGAGATTTCATTATCGAAGGGGTGTAATGGGTCCATAATTGAATGGGCAGATTTGAAATAGGTGGGAATATTCAGAGATTGTAGCCGAGCATTTACTGAATAATCGTATGCTCCGCTTACAACATTTTTATTTGGCTTCGGCCGAGCAAAACTAACAAATATAACGCTTTGCGAAACGGAATTAATTTTCGATGATATTTTCTTTCCATGGTGCAAGAGAGGTAGCGGTTCAACAGCAGCCAATTTGGATGGCTTTTGAAGTCTATGGGCAGTGGCTCACCACAGTGAAGGCGCAGAGGCTGCTTAACGAAGCCTACCAGCCGCTGAGTCTTCTTGGCTCCCACGAAAAAGCATGAACGCGGCATCTGTTGCGCGCTTCCGGCAACTTTTCACCTGACCACTCTAAAGCTCTTCACCTGAGAGAGTCAGCGGCAAACACAGGGCGAGCGGAGATTTCATTTATTTGTTTTCAAGGCTGTACATAGTTTTTATATCTGTAACGGGTCTGCGTTTATATCCGGCCGACAAACTCTGTTGACATTCTATTTTGCAATAGATTGAGCCACCATACTGACCAACTCGTTCTTGCCGGAACTCATAACGAGATAAAATGGTTGCATCTCGCTTGTGGCCACAACTAGTGGGATCAACGGTAATCCGACGAACTCCAAATGAGCACCTGAACGATATGATTATGTCCCTCCATGTGAACAAGTTTTGCCTTCGACCTGATCGAGAGACCGGAGTTGACTTACAAGTGCATATTTATTTCTTGTAGTTTTTCGGACATCCCGCTGCATACTAGCTGGGCGTGCTCACTTGCCAGTCCCAGTTGTTCTAGCTCTACCCTCAATAAATTGACTGGCACCTGATGAATGCAAGCGCTCGTAATTATAAAATTGACCGCTCCAAAACATGCCCGTGCGTCATCTATATCAAAAACCTCGTTGTCAAGCTCTAGCTTGTTGAACAGTTCCTCATCAAATCGGCCATTTCCAATGATGGTCTCTATAACACTATCACAAATCAAGCTAAACCTATCCAGGTCGAGCTTTGACGCGTGGAATAACTGGGCCAGTATCCAGTCTGGGCAGTCAAGTTTTCCACAAAACTCGAACCTCTGGAGATGAATAATTTTTTGGTATTTAGTTTAACAGGTGCAACAAGGGATTTAGATGCTCCTCTGCGCCCACTTTCATGGGCCGATTCACTCACCATTGTTTGAGACTTGACACAAACTGAGTAAATTGTTTCTCTCTTGTTGTCAGGAGTAAAGCCAACTCATACAATAGAATACATTCGCCATGTGAAAGATTCGATTAGCTTCGTAAGATACATGGTTGATGAATTATTTGCTTTAGGAGGAAAAAGGCAAACATATGTTTCGGAGGAGTATTTATTGTTCGGATACATCAGTTCAAAAACAACAGAATGTATACGAATACTGGTTCAAGAAACATGTGTCGATCAGAGCAATGCATTGAAGATGTATTTGCTTTTCCAACGGCGATCTTATCTCGGCCGCCCTCAGATTCACACTAACTAGCTTCCTGTATCGAAAAGCACTAAGCTCAAGATTGCGAATGTAGCAAGGGCCATACAGGATGAAGTCGGTCGCTTATGTTCTTTGCCTTCTGACTAGATTCATCCTTGATCAGGTGAGATAGAATGGAGCTGCCTGTGATGACTGAATCTCAATATGGGACATCTTGTACTGAACCTTTTCAAGCCAATTCATGAGGCGCTTATTATTCTGCTCCACATCGTGCTCATTCAAGTCGGGCGGCTGCCATTCGATGCATTTTTGCAGCCTTATAGCCAGGTTTCCAGATTTGTTTCTCCGTTTGTATGAATAGAATACAGAATTCCACATTGGCAAGTATCTAATCAATATCGACGAATTGCTCTCTATCAGCGACTCAATCAATTGGAGAAAGTGAGTGCTGACCATCTCGGACATGACACGCGAATGGCCGACAAGCCTCAGGATTCCTGGTGTTATTTTAGCCCAGAAATCGTCCAATGTTGATTGGCAAAACTGGTATTGCTCAGAGTTGGCCGGATGTAGGGTGCATATATTCTCGCAATACATGGTCCATAGTTGGCACAACAGAAAGGCGTGAAAGAGACCCGACATATGAAGGACACTTTCCTTAGATTGTTCGGCAAAACCAGCGAGGATAACTTGCACGTGCTCAGCAACGTTTCCGTTCTTCTCTATTGGAATTGGCTGACAATTGATATGAGATGAGTGTAAAGAGGATGCACCCGGCGGATTGATCGCGCCAATGTGATTTAGTGAGCTACTGTGGTGGGCTCCTCTCTTGAGAGTAGAGTGCTGAAGGGAGCCCAGGATAATCCAAGATAGTTGTCTGATGTGCGAGACGCAGTCGATAAACTCTCGTGGACCCTGTTGCAAGGAGGGCGAAGTGTAGAGCCAGGGCAGGTAACGCAGCACAGTTCTGTTGTCGCCACCATTTGTTAGGCTCATCTCTAGGGCTAAATACTGCGATACGGCAGCTTTTACGTGGCCACCAAAGGAGTCGCGATTTATAGACGATGGCTGCGAGCCAATAAGATTGTCATTGATCCTGCTTATCGCGTGAACATCCGTTATGAACTCCAACAAATCTCCAATATACTGACGAAGGCACTCGCTAACGTTCGTTATGTAGGACTCGGCCTGATTCATGATGACTTGGTCGATCTTCAAACTATCCTTTAGAACTCGTGGAGCTAGATTTCCGCCGACATCTTGCAGTATGAATAGAAGCAGAATGAGGAGATTCTCTTCGAGTATAAAGAATCTAAATTTCAGAACTTGCACCAGCTCATAGGCGATAGTTCTCTGGATTAGGTATTTCTCGCGATCTCTTATGTATAGTCGGCAACAATTGTGATTTATCTCAAGCAAGTGTTCATACTTGAACTGAGAGTTTAAGACAGTGTAGCTTATAATCTTCGAGTATGGATCAACTATTGTTTTGCAGGAAGCTAAATGCGATATCTTGGAGGTCGCTAAAACTATTCGCATAATTGGGGCCATTATCATTGAGCACGAAGATGGAATAGCATTAGCGGAGGTTGTGTTAACGCTATCTTGGCCGCCAATTGACCTCGAGACTAAGAATTGGTTTGATGGCGCTGATCCAGCTCCGCCATGTCCAATCTGAGTCATCGCATGGCCGCTTGGATTCAAATGAGCCATCGATGAGGTACCATCAGATCTGCCGCCCGAGGTAGTTGTAGTTATATTCGATCCACTATAACGGGGAAGAGCAAGAATGAGTTTGCGTAGAAAGTTTTCCCAGCTATTTATAAAGTTTGTCCAGGTTGTTTGCGAGTGGGTGGTGGATTCAGCTATTATACACTCGAAGTAAGTTGCAACATTCTCCAGAATGGTCATAAGTGAACCTGCTTGAGGTAAGTTCTTCTGCTTGTTCAAGTCCTCGAACAGTCTGCTAAGTGGAGCCAACTGGTTAAGATCTGCAAAATCAGCTAGAGCAGTTGCCATACTCTTATAGAATTCATAACCCGTGAAGTGTGATGTGAATATTTGGTGAAAGATATTGTTTTCCATGAGATCATGAAGAGCAACTCTGATGAATTGGCGCGCTACAAACATGGAACCGCCAACTTGGTGTACGTTGCTACACGATTGCCAGGAGTCCAGACTGGCAGAGGAGTATCGTGCAACTAGGCGGAGTATGTTGGGGAGCATTTGCGCTGCCATTGATGGTTCATGGTGAATAAATGTCTCAAGGATTACTAGGCACATTGATAGGTCTTTATCAGAGAATTCTTGCACGAAAGAGTGCCTGTTGATCTGGGCGATTTGTTCGTTTAACAACGATGGCGACGAGAAACTCGGCTGCACAGCATTCACCTGTTTGGGGACATACTCTTTGGAGAGTTTGGTGAACTTACTCTTCCGGCCTGCGGTGAAAGTTCCCATCGACTTGGAACATGTGTCGCTAAAATCTTGGTATTTGTTTGATTGTTTGACTTCATTGTTTGACTTAGCACCTGTACCGAAGCGCCTCCGATTATTCTTACCCGCTGATGTTGTGAGCTCAATATCGGTCGAATCTCTCTCAATATTCCTACTGCCAAGCAAAATAGAGGCCTTTGCAGAAGATGACTCAGAGGCACTCGATGAGTTTGAAGCTAAAGTTTGAACGTTTGTAGATGATGTCGGCAAGCCCTGCCTCTCGACATTTTCCTTGGAATCGCTCATGCCGAGCAATCTGACTGCTGTGTGAGGTGACTTGTGCATCAAATCTTTCTCCTCAGCTGCGTTTTGTTGCGAATGATCGCCTTTGGCTGCTGGCTGATTTTTTGGGTTGTATCCGATTGGTAATAACCTTTCAGCTGTAGGTAAATCAAATGCCGATCTCATCTTGGGGCATACTGTCTGCGAGTTTACTCCGATCGGTAGAAGTCTCTCATCACTCGTGTTGAGCATCTCCGATTGTTGCCTGGCATCGACAGATTCCATATTGATCTTTGTCGATGACACACCCGCAGAGTTCATAATTCCCCGCTCCGATCTAGGGGTCTCCGCTTTTCTTTGGAAAAGTTTAGCCTTCACATTCAAACTGTCGCTTGTATCCGCTTTAAGCAGAGGCTTTGCGGTCACTGCTGATGAACCAGTTCTGTCCGGCGGGATGCCGGAAAGCCTGAGCGAGTCATTGCTGAGCGACGGCACTAACTTGGCACTCCTATCATCTTTCCTTTCTATTTCAATAATCTCAACTGCATGGTTGGCCCTATTCGGTGAATCTACTAAGCTTGTTGACGCCGTAGGTTGTGGATTGGATTCAATATCTTCCTGACTAGTGCTAGCTAGATTAGTTCGTATGCGATCTTCATTTGTCGGCTCTTGAGGAAGTGAGGGATCTTTTATATTGATCAAGCATTTGTCTACGGATGTGGTAAGAGTGCTGCGATTCAGGTGGGATTCTAACGTATTGATCACTATCCACATCAACATGTGAACATGTTCCTTTAGATGGGTTTGTCCGAATTGATACTTGTATAAGAGAACCATGACAGACATGAGCCAGGATTGGCGCATCAACGGATTCAGAAGCCACAACGAGTAGTTTGGAACTTTTATCGCATCGAACTGAACGTCTTCCGGTGCAGGACAATAGATGAGCACAGGTAAACATGTCTCCAGTAGGATTGTTCCTAATGAATAGTTGAAATCTAAAACTTTTGGCAGCGAGGTTAGATAGGCACTGAAAACGGGCAACAAGCGCAAATTTGTCGCAGCAATCAAAAAGTTCTTCCTCGCAACTGAGTAGCCCATTAGTATGTTGAGATGGCGCAATACAATTTGATGGCTTCTGTTCAGTGTTTTGGAGCTTTGGGGATGTGATGGATCTTGTTTGGAGAAAAATTGCATCAGTAGAAAAATGAGTGAATGGTTTGTGTCGCGGTCTTCGTCACAGACCCTATGAACAACTCCAAACACGTGATTCTCTTGCGCTATTTCATTCAACTTGCTTCCATCGTCGACGAAAGAGTTTGGCAAATGCTGGTGCAACTTGTCTGGTAGCATCAGTGGGGGCACGCTTTGCATGGCAAGGTTGGACATGAACTTGGAATTCTTCCTCTTAACCATCGATTGGCTCGTTAGGAAAGCTATTGATTGGTACCTGCTGGATGTGCTTCGACCATGTTGCAAAACCCTTTTCATTGGCGATAGCGCTCTCTTCCTGTCTGAGCCCCTGCCTGTCTCTTGAGCTCTGTCAGCCGAGTTTGATTCGCCCTGAGCAGAGGGCTTTAAATCCTCAGCTGCTTGCTGCATCTGTTGTTGAAGCTTGAGAGATTGTTTATATTGTTGGCTAAGTTCGTCTAGTTTGCTTCCAGGATTGACGAATTGTTTCTCGACGAGCCTACTTGAGAGTGATCGCGAGTGGTGAGTACCATGCAAGGCTTCTCTCGCCCTGATTATTTTTTTCTGATAGATTTCGCTCTTGGTATTTGTGTTCTTCAAATCCTGCATCGTAAACGAGGGAATCTCGCCTGTTTGTTGGAGATGTATTTGGGCCTCGAGAAATATGGTGTCAAACCTGTTAAGAAAGAAGTCCCAAGTTAGGAACCGCCGATCCCTCAGGTGATTATATAGTTGAAAAACGCTTCTTAGAATCATCGGCCTATCGACGACAATGTAATCGAATTGTACCTCCAGACACCAAAGAAGTAACTTCAGAGAGGCTGTTTTCATCATCTCTAGACTAACTAGAGCGCGTTGTGCGACTATTGCCTCTATATCATCCAGACAGTGAACTACATAGCAGAATGCGCTCGCCATCGTAGACTGTAATAGAGTTGAGTTTTTGATTGTGCTTGGCTCGCAAAAGTGGGCTATTGTCACTACTCTCTCAACTGCTTTGAATCTCGATAGCCAACTTTCGTTATTAAAATCTCTCTCAACTAAGTCTCTAAACAACCGAACTCCCCAAGGTAGAGTGATGCAGTGGAGCAAGAGCGGCACGCAGGTGCGCGCTATCTCCGAGGATTCTAGCTGACATAATGACCAAAGCTTATCAACTAACATGTTGTGCTGACACCAGGTAATGAAATGAGGATTATTCTTGGCTGCCTTACTGAGAACTTGCGAGTGGAGACTTGTGAGTTTGATCATTTGCAATAGTTGAGATACAATATCTGGAGTTTGAAATTGATGGAACTGAACAAGCAAATTATAGGAAAGTTGTAGTTCTCTTGGTAAAGACTCCAACACCTCTGGTTTGAGTGAGGGTCCAAAGTAGCTTGGCGAAAACGGTGACAATGGATCATGTTGACTTTGTTGCTGCTGTTGTGCTAAAGTTTGCGAGCTAAAACTGAACTCACCGCTTTCCTTGGGCGATGGACCCAAATGATCCAGACCAACGCGGGAATAGTCAGGCTTTCCATCGAACTCTCCGTTTGCTGCCTCCTGGCTAACCTCGCAGATGCTCACTTCAATTACTGGCGAAAAATATTCTATCAGAAACAAGGCAAGTTGATGAAAGGTACTTATAATTTCACAAAACACACAAGTTTCATAGGAGTCCTCGTGCTCAAAACCCTGAGCACAGTGGCTGAATAGATGGGTGTTGCTATTGTAGGTAGAGTTTTCAGCCTGTTTAACCTGCTTAACATCTGGCTTATTTGCGGGCTCGCTTTTGCGCGCCGCACTGTTCGCTTGCGTTGCGAGAGGAGACTCGTTTGTTATAGGTAAACTGTCACAGCAAGTGTGAAGCCCAAGCCAGGGAGTCGATATAATATTGTTTAGCAGCTCGATAGCTTGCTGTGCCTCCTTCCCGTCTAAACCCCTATGAGGGTTGATCTCTTGTAAGTCAAGTTGCTTCAGGAGTATATCCATCATGAGAATGTAGCAGACCAAATTGTTGTCGATAGTAGTGGACAGTTGCTCCTCTGTTGAGTTCAACTGTAGCTTCAATTTCGGCCGGTTAAACTGACTCTCACTACCGGGCCTGCTACTGCTACCCACGTTTTGTTGCTCTGAGACGGGTTTCTGTTGCTGTGGGCTCTGATACGAGCTCGTTGATTTGAGAGGCCTGATATGTGGTATCGATGTCGAAGTTTGCGCCATCATGGGCGATTTGGTCGGTTGTCCAACGGTCGATTCGCTTGGATATTTGTCGTTTGGTTGATAGTTTGGGGATGAATGAGTTGTTGCAATCGAGCTTGAGCCCGGCCTTTGGTTGTCTAGCATGGAGGCATGTTGCATCATCCTGGCCATGAATACAGCTCTAGCCTGAGCTTGCTTCTCTTGTCGAGTCAAGGGTCTGCTCGTCTGCGCTGGCTGCGGAATCGTTTGTGGCAGCATCACATCGTCTTCGAGAGCAGACAAAGTCCGATGGCTTCCTGAAGATTCGGTGGAGGTTGAATTGTGGCTTGCATTCGAGCTTCCTGAGGGTGAAGCCGACATTGACGAGCGATCAAATCCGCCGATCGGCAGCTTGTCTAGATCGGCTAATCGATTCGCGATCTTCATTTTATTCAACTCATTAGCTCTGATGGTTGCAAGAGACTTGACACCGGACTTGAGCATTTGGAACAGGAGATCTATTGGAATTGGAATCTCGAGCATAGTGATGATTTGGAGCCAATATAGAGTTTGTTCTTGGTTGGTATTTGATGCATCTGCAAATCTAGAGCTGATAAAATTGTACATTTGCTTCGTTTCGAAGCCTAATGGACTAAGCTCAGGATCGAAGACCTTAGACAGCAGGATCTTTAGCTCGTTTAGCTCGTTCTCTGGAACTTCGTGCCGGAAGCATTCCATCCAATATGGCATGATTTCATCCCAAACATCATCCGTGATGATGTCATACGGAACAAGACAAAGAAGTCGCTTGAAACCTTCTTTGATCTGATGTGCAGTATCTGGCCAAACTTCCCAGTGGCCGCCGATCTTTGAACAATCAATTGGGTGTGGAAGGAGACACGATATGAAAACATCAAGTCGCTGGCTCTTGACGCTCATGATCCAACCCTTGATACACTCGCCCTTGAGCTTTTCAAGGGCACTTCCAGCCTGATCATCAGGAAGGCAAGCTGTAAAATGGAACCATTGGAAGAGCATTCCAAGCAGGCGACCCAATAGCTCATCGCTTACTTTGTCTAGGCTCTTACACAATCCGGTCATGAGCCAAATACCATATTGGCTGATCAGTTGTTTCTCTTCGGTGGCTATGCTCATATCTTTGTTGTCCGAGTTGAACTGCGATGTTGGGCCCATAAGTGAGCGTAGGTATCTTTCGCCATCTTTCGAAGGCCTATCTGCTGGAGCTGCCTCCTTCAGTAGGCTTATGATTGCTTCGATAAAATTGTTAACATTCTCCTCGTTTTCCATGATTGCTAGGTTGATTGATGAATGTCTGATATGAGTTTGCAACGTAACATCGTAATTGTTTGCCTCGCATGGTTCATGGATGGATATGAAACAGGTCTTACAATACCTAATGGGCTTCTTGCAATTGTAATTGGCACATTCAATATCAAAACAAGTTCCAATAGCGTTTTTGTCGATTGATTTGCACTTTTTGTTCTCACAAAGTTTCGAAATTCGTTCCATAGGTAAAAGTACATCAATAAATTTGTTGCTGTAGTCATCTATAGCTTGCAAAGATCCGTTGTTCGCACCCAAACAACTAGAGGCGAGTTGCTCCTTATAGATGGAGTCAACGCAATCAAGACAAACCAACATGGGTGGCGGAAGTCCACTCAGGGTGATGCTGATCTTGAAATCAAGACACATTTTCACAGCTTCATCATCGCCTAGAGTAGTGAAACTACAGTTCTTGTTCTGACACTTTGTTGGTTGCCAGCTTGTATGCTTTAGTTTGTTCGTCTGACTATTGTTCTTTCGATCCTGTTGGTTGGGACAAATGTCCGGCCAGTACTTGAATAGGATCTCAACTGACGGGCACCTAGATCGTGTTGTTCCATAAGCGATCACGTAGAGTAGATCTTCGAAAATATTGTTCTTTAGCTTCATCAAACATTCCACGAGCTGCGAATGGTGCATTGGCTCAGTGATGTAATGAAAAGCAACCATTAGAATACTGGTCACGCTAAGAGATGCGTAATCCTCCTCCTCAGGCTCGTCGTTACTTGTGTAACCTTCCATTTGACAGTCGCCCACATCTATACCTTGATCTTCGACACTGCTGCCACTAATTTTGCTCAAACCTGACCTCGTATTCTCGTCTGAATTCTCAATCAACACGATGCAGTGCATAGATTTCTTTTGTTTCATACTGGTGCTTCTACTAGCTTGACTCGATTGTTGGCTCCTAGCTTTTCGCAACATAGCGCTGTTGTTCTTTTGCTGCTGATCAATCGTAAAAGGTAGCAAGTTAAAACATAACGTATCCAGAATATCTTTGTGCAGTGTTTGCGGCAGAGACATGAATAAGGTAGCCACCAGGTAGGGCATTGTCTCCATGTTTGCTTGATCTAGAAAGGGTACAAGGCACTTGAAGAGCATGAGCAGATTGGAGCCCAGTTGGTCGAGGCCGTTTGATGATTGTGGAATAAGGGGAAGTATGTCCACCAAGAGGGCTAGGGTTTTGTAAAGGCCTGGATAGTCGAAATTTGGTAATGTTCGTATGAGCTGCGATTGATCCCGTTTTTCATTTGCATATAACGGAATATTATCGATATCTTTAAAGTCTCTGAAATCGTGCAAAACCTGGCAAAAGTGTTTCATCATGTTGGCCAGGTCAATACAAGTTGGTTGGGGCATAGTTCCGTTCTGTATCCGCGTCAGACTCTCGCGCAAATTTGATATCTTGCCTGCGAATGCGACGGCTCTGGTGCCCATCATTTTGGCAGCGATTGGTTGACTCAGTTGGAATGAACTAGGAAACACTGGATCACTTTTAGTTCACATTTATTGATTTATTGATAGAATTTAATTAACGGCCGACTTTGTAGATGGCTTGGCGAGCTTGGTCAGCTTTACACGTTCAGACAGCTTTGGGTGGTGGCGCGCGCTGCCTTCGTACAGCGAAGCATCGCTGCGCCAGTCTGCACCAAAAGTCTCTCTCTTAGATTGCTCACATGCACTTCCTCCCTGATTCTGGGCCTGAAGTGTTGCAAATCAATGATACCCTCGGACATGGTTCTCTGAGTTATGATAACAGTATAAGGTACTTGGGGTGAAATGATCAGTCTGTCTGTTGTGAATGCATTGAGGTGGACTTCTTGCAGCTCTCGTTGTATCCTCTGCGACAAGGCGTCAGACACTCTGTCTTTGTACTCCTGGTATATCAGCGTTAGTTTGCGGGGTGATGGTGCTTGACAAGTATAAAATTTTCGACTTATCACTTTGAAAAACATGATGACGGTGAATTCTTTGCGAGTCCATTGAATGAATTAGGCTAACAGGTCAGCAATGGCTGCGCGAAATATACTCCGATTTCTAGATTGTGTCGATGCTCATGCAGAGAGTGCTGATTAACTTTATATTTCTCTTGCTTTAAATCCAGATTCCACACGGATGGAGTATCCAGACTAATGAACCACTTCAAAGGTAAATCATGAGTGGAGATTAGGTCCCTGTTCCCTAATAAAATACGTGGTCAATTATTTGTGGTGTATGACGATTGGAGGATCAGCGATTATCGGGATGCTAATGCGGAACTGATACTCGCTCGACACCACTCGCACACGGAGAAACTCGTGCCATTTGCTTGCCCACGCGCCCACTCTTCAACGTCCACAAACCCGGCATTCCCTCATATTCCACACCTTGCCTTCCTCTTTCTATACTCCTCATCACCAGATCATCAACTTCAGAGGTCTTATTATCCTAGAACTCAAGATGGACGTTGAACGTATGATAGAGTTGCTTAAGCAAACCACAAACGACGATGCCAAAGTCAGGGAACCTGCCGAAAAAAACTTGAATCAAATCCAACGGATTATTGGATTTACTCCAAAGCTACTAGAGATCGTCGTCAATTCGAAATTGGAGCTCAATGTCAGGGTCGCTGCTGTCAATTATCTCAAGAACAATGTCCTCAATTATTGGGATTCCAATAACATGCTTGGGGATAATGTCGCCCCAGATCTACTTGGTCTCATCGCATCTCCCATACCTAAGGAGTTTAAAATAGCCCTCATTAATTGTTGCGCTGCCTTTGCGAAAGCCGCCCCATCCACAGCTCTTGCTCTATGGAACAAGCTTGAGCTATTGATACCAACACTCAACAAAAGTGGTGTTCCAACTACGAATCTGACCGGCTGGAATAGCGGCATCATTGCCGATTTAGGAGATTTGGAGCCTCGGGTCCAAGAATACGGGGTAACCATAAGTTTCATTAACATGTTGAATAGCATTTTAGAACACATAGCCAAATATTGTCTCCTACAATCGCCCCACCTACAACATAGTGTCTCGTTAGAGACTTGCATAAATTTAGTCACAAACATTGTATTCCTCAGGGTGAATTCGCGGCAGTTCAACAAGGCGGAGGAAAAATGGACCATACTGACCTCATGCATCAATACTTATCATCTTTTTATGTCACTCTACGATCCAGCAGAACATGGCAACACGCATAGATGCTCATTCAGTCTGCTCTCGCAAATTTTACAGGACAGTGATATATTCAAGACTATCATGATGAATATCGAGGACGCGGTAAACCATCTCGAAAATGATCTCATTTCATCGAAGTCGTCCAACGAGCAAACTGATCAAACAGACCAAAACTACAAACCTAACCCCTTGCTCGATGAATACATTTCGGCAGCTCTCACATTGTTGAACTGTATCGTTGAGAAGCAACAAGATTTTATAGAGCTTGTCAAGAGCATTCCAGGCTATCCAACTGCAATCAACGTCAGACTAGACGTACTACTTAACAGTGTTAACCCGAGAACTGGTTCTGTCGATAGATTAGCAACACTGATTCGAGTTCCTGCCCTGTCCTCTGACAGGACGTCTCTTCAAGCTCTCAAGTTGCTTAAGAAAATAGTCAAGGACCAATGTAGTCTCGCGCAACAGGTGTCACTGCATTTGAGCTCGTCGAATTCTCCCTTAGTTCATGGCGATAATCTGGTCATCCTCTTTGTCAATTGTCTACTCTCCGAGTCGAAGGAAGTCAGGATCGTTGCACTGGAATTTATTTCAACTTGTTTAGAACATAAGTTGGGTGCTGGAAGACCCTCCTACAATATTGCCCACGAGCTTTTAGGTTTCGATAGCCAAATGACGACGCTACGTGAGCCAGGTTCGACTGGTAAGGTTTTCGATTGTCTCCACGCGATCATTGATTTTTTCAATTCCGAAACCTTCTCACACCCCGACTTGAAGGAAGAAAGAACCTTAGGACTTGAGATAATTTACAAATTATGCGTCGATCTAAGAACATTTGACCTGACGCTTAGGTTTTTGAGATCAAGCTACGACTTTCTATCAAAATACCTGAAGAATTTGTTCAAACTGATCGGTACAGAGACGCTAAATGTAGTCCTTGAGTCTAGATTGGAGGAAATTATCTGGTTCATGAAATTATTAGCTGTTGAAATCAAATTGAGCTGTGAGAGAAACATGAAGTCTATAGCGGCAAATCATCTCAACTTGTTGCTTGCTGATAAACCACGAAAACTCCTAGAACTCTTACCTAATTCAATGTGCGGTCATACACATCCACCAATGCCGAATTGGGATTGCTTCGACAATGACGAATTATGGAAGATAATAGCTGAAAGAGCTGACGGAAGGGCAATAATAGATTTGAAAGAACTTCATCGGAAACTATCGAACGAAGTGAAATTGATAAATCTACATCTTGGATCAACACAGAAGAACTTGATCAGGGACGAGATAACTGAAATCTTGGACTTTGCGAGCAATCTAAACCAATCCTATCGAATGCAAGCTAAAAAATTTGAATACTTGAGGTCGTGGCGAGAGCTTACAGAAACAATCATGTGCGTCAGAGCCTTAGATTGTTTCGACAACGATCTTGCGGTTAGGATACTGTTTGAACTGACCCACGAACTCATGTCCAAAACGAGCATACCGAATTTTACGACCAATCTTTATACACAAATCTCATCAACAATCCTTATGGCTGCATCAATGCTTAGACAAATTGGAGCAAAGCCTACGACAACAACCAACTTCTTATCGACAGCCAAGTCAATCTTGAATCTACTCGAACAAGATTCGACTCTTCTTTCTGGCCAGTGCAAGAGAGCGCGAGTCAATCTATATGCGGCCTTCCTTAATGCATCAAAAGCTTTACCTGAAACAGTCTCAAGCGATCTTAAGTTTAACAGATCTCTACTCGAGAAAATTTACAAGGACGCCTTGGTGGGTCCTGAAATTGTCAAAGTTCTTGCTTTGACTATATTGACCCAGACAGATCTCACTTGGGTTGAAGATGCCACAAAAGACGGTTCACTACGGCATCTTGTAGAAAGTTTGACAGAGGATGATCTTGAAATAGTTGCAACCAAGGGTGAGACAATAACAAAAGCGTTCTATACCTTCGAGTCGAAGGTGACACTCTTCACAAAGATTGCATCAAGCCTACCTGGTGCCAAGAATCTTATACACTTGAACACCATGGACGTCTTGGGATCCTTAAGGTGCATTGACTCATATCTTATGTTGCTAGATGAGAATACGTTCTTCCAGAAACTGTACGTGGACGTCCTCCAATTAATGTCCACACTTAGCACCAGCATGAGGATCAACAATAGAAACCTGCTCAAAGTCAAACCTATCATCCATACTGAGATCCTTCGCAATGTACCTCTTTTGAAGAATCGCTCGGATGGCCTCGACACATTACTAGTTACAACCTCTTTACAGAGTCAGATAATACTTGAAGCGGATTCGAGGTTTAAACACGATTTTGTGAATTCAATTCAGCACTTTACTAGCGGATTGGAGGGCAACCACTTGAAAATCTTAGTCAATTTGCTGACTGGTTGCGTTAAAATTTTGAGGTCTGACCAGTATTCAATGGAACCTCTGTTTGCGCCCTCGTGGAACGCCGCATCGACCCCTGTGCTTATGTCACAACCTAGTCTGGGAACACTAGTTTCTATTCTCAATGACTTGCATAATCAAAATCAAGGCCAGGCAGACAGGTTTAAGGAAACTGTGACAGAAAATTGTTTATACCTAATTTGGTGTCACATGAACATATATCTATATCCGTCGAATAAGATAAAACCCATGAGAGAGTTGGAGTCTTTCAAGAACGAATCGCAAGTTGTCTTGAACGATGCCTTTTTCAACAAGCTTGCCTTCTCGAGGAGCGAATTTGTCAAGATTATCTCCAGAAGATTGAAACGATTACGTATGGCAATTGTGTAGATACTGAGTCGCGTTACATGACTGTTATATTGGATTAAATTTAGCGTGGTTCAAAATACAATACATTTACTCCTATCGATCCAGGGATTGTTCTTCTTGTCGGGTGGATGAATGAGCGGGTCAGTCGGCTCGTTTTGTTCGATGAAATCTTTGATGGCCTTGATGGACCTGGAAGATTGCCATCTCTCCATGTTGGCCTGGTAAGTGAGATTTTCAATTTGTAGTCTTAAAGCTTCTGAATCAAGGTCCATTTTTGACGAGTGGTTACTGTTAATAAATGTAAATTAGAGGTTGAGTTTCAAAGTGTTAGATTTGGATGAATACATATGTGAAAAAGTATTGATCGAATGTGAAGATAGGGAGAACTCGAACTTGAGTTTATTTATTTTGGAGGGGCGCTGGTAGTGGCTGCATCTCGTCCAATGCAGCCCGTCCGACTGCAGCAGCAGCAGCAGCTGGCACAACCTCGCAGGCTACAACGAGCACTCTAAGCGTGCCTTGTGTGACGCTATGTGCCCTACTGATGGGCCTCACACGAACTCTTGTATTTCCGCGAAGTCCACCGAGTAAACGAGAATTTCGTAGGGGACAATCGTGCATCAGATCGACGGGACGCTCATTGCACAATTTGAACGACATTTGTAAGAAACCCTCCTGCTAAATCGCAACCCGTTCACTCGTGCAAAGATTTTCAAGGAGTGGTCAGTTGCTGTAAGGCTCAATCACTCAGCTCAGCTTTGGTTCATGCAGTTGAATAGAGCCAGTCCACTCCGATCTGGGGGCTTAGTTCAATGATTAATTCAAAGGTAAGAGTTACATCAGGGATGCACAAGGTCTCCCTAGCGTGTTTGGTCTCTACCAGTTGGTCGAGTTGAGGGGGCGAGCTACAGGAGACATCAGACCAGATATTTGTCGCTCTCCTGGGCTCACCTACTAGACAGCTGATTTACCTTGTCTGAATATTGAGCCGGGTGAACGAGGCAAAGCCTCTCAGTGAGGGGCCTTAGTGGGCCGAGTTGCCACAGAACAAGGAGATTGGCCGCGCAAGAGTACTGAACAAGATGGCTGAGTTTAGCTGAACCTGAGACGACTCGCCGAGACTCGAGCATATCCAGTGGCTCTGCACGTCATCACAGACATATTTCTAGGCAGCTTATAGTGGGCACAAAGCATTGCAGCGAGGAGACCGACCGACGAGAGGCCCTCGGCTGCAAGTGGGAGCTTTCTCCTGGCGAATGATGGCGGTGAACTGTGGGTTAGACCAAGTTGCTCGCAAGTCCTATCTTGTCGGCTGAAAGCAAGCAGCCCCTTATATTGCCAGTGAATCTTCCGATTCAACGACGCACGACTCAAGAGCCTCAACAGCGGAGGGCTTGTTGCTTATTTATTTTAGTCATTTGGTACATACTCATTACAAAGGTATAAACTGAAGTGAAGAGTTTGCTCTTCTAATCGCACAACTTGTTGCTCGCTTTCAAGGGCCTGGAGCGCGCGCATCCAAGCTCGTCCACTTTGCACAGGTTGAGTTTGGTGGAGAGTTTTTGGAGCGCACGAGGGTCTGAAGGGGGGCGACGAGGCGAGGGGAGAGGGAGTTAAACGAATCACATCCCTCTCGCAAGGCAGCCTCTGGTGGCTTCTATGGCGGCGCAATATGCGGCTTAGCGCTCTACATGAAGTGTTGCCTTATTGCAGCAAAAACAACTGTTGCAGGCTCAGCCGCAGGCTCGCCGGCAAGACTGCGCGCGATTCCATGGTTGTGTCTGAGCTTTCAAGCCGCCGCCAGTTCCTTCTGCCGGTTTCACCCCCTTTAAGCTCTTGTTGTTGCTTGCTCGCTCGCTCGCTCTTCAATCGAGAGATCCATCGGACTATTTGTCGCACCATCGGCGGATAGATAGACGAGCGCGCCCATGCCTTTGGGTCTTCTACGAGACAGACGTAGCCGAGCGCAGTGGGCTCGCAGCATTTGCTGCGGCGGCAGCGGCGGCAACTACGACGTCAACGACAACAAAAACACTCTGTTTGGGCTGGAAAGAGAGAGTGCGGTGTAAGATAGACAGACGAGATAGCGAAACTGACTCGATACTCTTCGCTTAGGCGCCATTATCAGGTCAGCCAAATGGTTGCGCGCAAAGCTGGCGACGTTTGACAACAAGCGCCAAGTTGTGCGCTGAGCCAGCGAGCGAGCGAGGCCGATTTGGCGAGCTGACGAGCGAGCTTGCCAGGCGAAGGATACAAAGTTGCGCCACACATGCCCCTCTAGGCTCGCAAACCTGCGCGATCGGAGGGTGAACGCGCAGGCTTTTCAGTGGGCCTGCTCGCTGGCTGGAGATGCTTTGGATTGGAGGGCTCGGATTGAGGGTGTCTGCGGTAGCGGGCTCTCTGTGGGCCGCAAATAATGGCACAGACAAGACACATAGCCACTATCACACACCAAATGAAGTCGTGCATAGCCCATGGGCCCAATGCAGACAAGGAGGAGGCACTATTTTTAGTCGATCACCTAGTGTTCACGCAGTCAATCACTACGCTTGCGCGCCTCCAAGCTAACCCGAGTTCGCGAACCAGCCTTTAGTCGGTCACAAGTTGTTCTAATTGTCCCGTCTGGCTAAAGGAGGATCCAGCGGGTGCGTCTGAAAGCAGGTTGGCTGCAGAGGGTCTGTTTGGTGGGCGCATTGAGAGAGGAAGAGATGGAGCCCATTGCATAAGAGCGGCGGCTTGAGTTCAGATCGGTGGGTTCAGCTTGAGTTCAGTTAAGTCAAGTTAAGTAGAGTCAAGTTCAGCTCAGCTCAGCTCGACTCAGCTCGAGAGTGGGGAATTCCGATTTGTCAACAAGATTAAGCTTCTTGAGATAGCAACAACGACAAAGTGTGAAAGTTGGATTGAGTCCTCGATAGCCAAGAAACGAGTTAGAGGTTTGGAGCAAGTAAGTTGGAGTTTTCAAAAACAAACAGCCATAGTGTCTTCGACCAGTTGGCCCTGCAGCCAGTTAGAGCGAGCGGGCCGAAGACGCTGGCAGGTAGGCGAGCGCGCAGAGCAGAGCGGACAGGTGGCACCAGTTGAGTCGTGGAGAGAGAGAGGGAGAGCGAGCTGGGTGGTTGCGCGTACGCACGCACCGGCTGACTGCTGGTTGTTTTGGCCAGACAGGAGCCACAGGCTTGTCTGGCTGCCTGCTCAGGTTGAGTCGCAGAAGTTGGATGGTGTCCAGCAAGAGCGTTGGCGGCGAGCGTGTTAGCATCGGCGGTTTAGCGCCCAACTCCAAGCAAACATCCAACAGGCTCGAGCGGGGGCAGCAGCAGAGGGCAGGGTCAATGTAGCTTCAAGACTAAATAAACACGAGTAAATGCGAGATTTTAGAAGGGAGATTTCGGGCAAAGTTGACAGGCTCTTGAGGGCGAAATATTCCAGATTTTAATTGGTGGCCGATATAAGGCAGTTGCAAATAGGCATCAAAGCGCTCGCACTGAAACACTCGGTGGCAGGCGCACTCAAGAAGGGTCGCGCACATAGGCCAATAGCAGCACCATTGGCGCAAGCGAGACTCGCAGGAGACAGAGAGAGAGAGAGAGAGAGAGAGAGAGAGAGAGAGAGAGAGAGAGAGAG
>ENA-UOVY01000185-UOVY01000185.1-plant-metagenome-genome-assembly--contig:-NODE-185-length-38653-cov-630.061558_pt1 | contig 38653 bp, 29 predicted proteins | sample MGYA00249840_ERZ761561 | MGnify/ENA primary metagenome ERZ761561 (study PRJEB28882, sample SAMN05720143) | plant metagenome | isolation source: Guanajuato, Mexico | place: Mexico:Guanajuato, Mexico...
AGCAATGACGAATTTTAAAACTTGTGACATCACGTCAAATTTGTGCTCACAACTAAAATAAATAAGCAAATAACGTGCGCAACGAGAAGGCTCGTAAGCTGAAGAAGTCAGATTTTTCTTCCTTTATTTATTTTCAAGGCTGTACAGTCGCCGACCTGTACTTGATCTTGGCTTCCCGGTTCTTTCGCGAAAGTGTCTATTTCTGTAACGGGTGTTGATCAATTATTTATTTCAGTCGTGAGGCACATCACTGAGTATATCGTCACTATGATAGACAAAAGCAGAAATGTAGATCAGCTCGACACTATATGCATGTTTCCGCGTTTTTTCATCCGACAGAAACTTAAATGATTAAGCATTAAGTATTCCTATCACACATGGATCAAAAAATCTAAACCTGTGTCAACTACAATTTGAATCCTAGTAGCTGAACTTTATGCTATCCAATCGTTCCGAGACTGATAGGAACACCAATTTTCTAAAAATTTATCGAGGGCTGAGTGATCTGAATGGGAAGCTACACTGGTCTTTTATAGACAGCTCCACCTGTTGTGCTTCTCATTCGTGTGCTAAGCTTTTCTTAGCCAAGACAAGGCAAAAGCTCTTGGTCATTCGCACACATACATATAGAACGATGGTAGCCAAATCTTTATGCTAGTCAAGTTGATGTCAAAGAAATGACCGACCGTCAATTTTCATCTTCGACGTACCAAATTGGATAACCTTATGTCTGCGAAAACGGGCAGCGCATATGTATTTCCGGAACACTCAAGAAGTCAGACAAAGATGATTTTCACCCCCTCAGGCTAGCCAAAATAGTATAGAAAGACCAAGTATGGATATCCCACTACAGCAGGCGAGAAGTGAACGTCCACCGAGAGGCCCGTCAAAATCGTCTCTCTTTCTACTGGTGGCAGTGATAATTGTAGCCAGCTACGATAGTGTCGAGGCAAGATTTAAGAGATGCTTCAATTGCAGGTCCAGGGGGATTCTTGGCGACTGCAAGGATCCGTTCAATTTCAACTCATCAACATTTGATATACAAGCCAATACGAAGCCATCCATAGACGCAACTCCTTGCGCATCAGGATGGTGTGCCAAAATTATCGAGGACGATTTCGGCGACTCGATAGCTGCAACTGAACGTAATTGTATGACCAGACCGCCGACAGATAATGAAGAGAGATGCTCGGAGACGATATTCGAAAACCAGAGGGATCGCAAAGTATTTCTCTGTATGTGCTATGGAGATCTCTGCAATGCAGCCTCTGTAACTTCTCCGTCTCATATTGCTTCATTATCGACTACAGTTTGGGCAGCGTATGTGATCTTTACCTGTAGAAGACACCTAATGACCGCCGATGTCTCGATAACTTGATCACGACGGGTAGAGTATATCCGATATAATAAACTCAACTAACCGTGCATGAGTGATGCCCTAGATTGGTAATGTTTTATTGGAGTTGAGTATCGTGCTCAGATTGAACGATTGGTCAATGGTAAGAGATGTGGGATAGGTAGTATGTTTACCCCTCAAAGCTAATATCTGGTGTGCGATTTTCTCCGCGTCGGGAGTAGGCGACCTTCCTACGCTTTCTATAGTCCCTCAGCTCTTCTCGATGGCTCCTACTCTTCATTGGTCTGTACGCTTGGGGTACACAGTATCCTTTATATTTTCTATAAAAATCGCGATAACCCCCCTCCAATAGGTACAACTCGGGATGCAACAGTTCAGGATAGTTGTTGATCTGACGGTCCTTCTCTCTGAGCAGCATCATAAGTCTCGGCCCTCTAACTCTTGAAAACTCGCAATGAAAAATGATAACATGCCTACTTGACTGCTCTACGGCCGGTTTCTTGTTTATGAAGAGTTTTATCAATTCGGTATCTGTAGGAATATTGAGGCTATTGATAATATGACCACCCTGGTACTCGTAAGGGTATCTGCAATCTACAATGGTGAAAGATTCAACAGTGTCACTAAATTTGCCGTCAATGAGCTTGACCAAAGTGGCTGCGTCTATTCGCTTGAATCGGTCGTGCCTTATTTTCAAGGTAGGCAATGCGTAAGGTTGAGATCCATCGCCTATGAGATCAGTGGTCCGATCAGCCAGTGGTTGTTCTTCCTCCATCCTATCCTCAGCAAGCTCGTCTGGACCCAAATCTGAGGTCCTCATGTTCGGCGGTGGCAAACGGCCGTGGCAGCAGCTGACATGAGACAAAAGGATGGAATGCAACTGCAGCTGCTGTTCGCGAAGCACACGGCGCCACCACGGATAGCAACAGTCTATGTCAGGCGGGCTCTGTGCAGAGTTTTCTAGTGCGCAAGCCTCTGAAAGGAATAATCTTGGCGCTCGCCGCTGTTCCTTCAATCATGCCCACTATCGCGCTCAAGTTTTTCAGTTACCCCGCTGTATGTAAATCTGGTGGCCTGAGTTGTAACCATTAAATCGACCTTTATCGGTGCATGAGTTATTAGAATTTTTGTAAATTGTCGAGTCTACGCGATCAACCAGATCAAGATGTCAGAACAAACCACCGCACCCCAACCTGATGATGTGACAGCTGCACCAACAGTGGCAGAAGTTAAGCCGGCAGATCCAGCACCCGAGGCCGTGCCGATTGAAGAATCAAGCAAAGTAGGTGGTGACTCTGCAGATCCAGTGGAGGGTCAAGTATCTGTCAAAGTAGAGGAAAGCGCGGCTAAACAAGCGCCAGATCAGCTTGAGAAGAAGGACGAAACAGCCGTGGACGACAATGTTGAAGAGATGGTGACTGAAAGAACCGAACCAGATGCTGGTAGGGCTGATGAAGAGAACGCTGAAGTAAAGATGGAGACTTCAACAACAGAGGACAAGCCAGCGGAGGAAAAGGTTCCAGAGATGACGAATATATCTGAGCCGACAACCCAGCCGCCTCCACCACCGCAACAAGCTAGCGAAAATAAAGAACCCCAAGTTGAGGCGAAGCCAACACCAACCACAAACGAGCATCCGCAGCCGCCAAAGCAACCTCAGTCGACTCTACCCACACGACAGTATTTAGATGCAACAGTGGTACCAATCTTACACTCTGCTTTATCTCAACTGGCTAAGGTGAGGCCCGAGGATCCAATTCATTTCTTGGGAACGTACCTCCTCGAATATAAGGACAACTTTGCCACGGAACAGAAGTGAAGATTTTATGCACGAAACCTGTCTGAACGACATGAAACAATAAACCATCTCATATCTAATCTCAATTTCAAATAGACAATCCACTCGATGCCAGGGGGGAATATAGAAGTTTATCTATGGATCTCGATTCCGAATCGCCGTGATCCTAGCATCGATATCTTTCGAGAATTCTTTTATAAGCTCAATGTTCTTAGCAAACATCTCATTCAGAGATCTGAGTTCGCCCCTGTTTGATTGTAGGCTGTCAACTATTTGTGATTGGACTTGCTCCAAATGATTCATAGTCACCGTAACTTGGGCTGCCTTCTGTTGTAACTCTTCCATTGCGTTAAGTCGGTGTATGATTGTTGGCACCAAGGCACGATATTTATCAGTAGTAGTAATTAGATTACATAACTGTTCAAGTTTCGCATTCGCTCGTTGATCCAACTTGTCGTCACCTGTGCTTGCTGCTTCTTCTCCAATCTTTTCCATTTTCTGGACCAAGTATTCTACCTCTTTATTGACTCTCTGAACGCCCTCCTGCCTGAATAGCGACAACCATGAACCGAGAGTTCCTGTCGCCTCAGCAAGACTGTTGCATCTAGTAATCCTAAATAATGACTGTGCCTTCTCTTCGTTTGGGCCAATCAGCGATTCAAGCAAATTCAGGCGCCTTTCGAGGGCACTCATCCTCATTATATTGACTAGTTCTCCCTGGGCACCACCCGGCTCTTCGTGTCTCTCATCTTTGCAGTCACTTGACACTTTCTGCTCTAATCTACTCAACTTCGACCTGATGGTGTTGAACTCAGCTTGGGTTGGATATAGGCTACCGTCTTCTGCGGCAAATTCTAGCGCTTTTAGTTGCTTCGATACGATCTCTAAATTGTTGGTTAGAGCTGCGCTATCAAGAGATCCGGTGGCCGAGAGGAGCGACTTAGATGATTTTTGGGCGTGGCTCGCCTGAAATTTAGTCAATAGTTGGTTCACTTCGCTCACCAACCGATGATACTTCTCTATATCTGTCTCGCTATCCGGTGCATCACCAACAATCTTATATTCACCATGTCTTTGGACATAGAATTTGGCTATTTCGCTCTCGCGCTCGGCAAAGTAAGAGAAAGCCTGCTTAATGGGTACCTCGATCAGAGCGATTGCCTCATCGGTTGGCTCGTTGATGAGATCGAGATCATTGAAACCTGTATCATCGCTAAGTGCAGGTTCTGATTCAAAAACCTCGGGCTGATCGTTGACGATACCCGGCAATGAGTTCGAATTTGATGAATTTATTTGGGTCATTGCGTTCGGTCAGCGCTAGAATAGGTGTGAAGCTTAAATTGATTCTATCTTCGAAAAACTTTTAGCATGGCGGCTCTCTACATTTAATAAGTATCAGGGTAATGGGCAGAGGATTATATGGAAAAATAATGGTCTGCCGGCAGAAAGTAATAAAGGAGAACTCTCGAGTTTGAGTAGTGAAACCTAAAAAGTGTGCGAAACTCAAACCAAAAATGCCATCTCCTAGTCGAGCAGATAGTATTTAATTCGCAGAAATAGACATAAGGGTGCGAAATTCAAAACCAAAAATAAATACAAGTGGTGAGCCGATTTTATTCATTTCCACAGTATGTATTGCATCTGTTCTTGGCTTCTGGGGCATCAGGCTTTCAAGAATAGTATGTACTCACGACTAAAATAAATGAATGAACACTTGTTGGCGATATAATTCATCGCAATTCGTTTTAGTGGTGAGTTTTCAAAGCTACGACTGTCGCCATTCGATAGAGAACTGATGCCGAGATTTATGGAGAGGCGAACTTTACAGTGACCTACACCTTGATTTCTGGTTGGACCGGTCATTTACTTCGATTCTAGGTACAATAGATTTCGATCTAGTACTCCAAAACTACACCAAAATTGCATATTCCGAATGAATGACTGGTCGGTCTAAACCCAGCTGGCCAGCAGAGATCACTGAAAGTTCATTCTAGTTGTATCTCTATCTGCATGCATCACTTGGCTATCCTCATGTACCGGTATACCCCTATAAGCTCTTATAATGTCCACAAACGGAATGTTGCTCAGGATGTTGATGTTGATGTTTCTCCCTGAATTGAGCACTGGAGGTGGTCTGAACATTCTGGATTGCTGAAAACGGAGAGCGCGCGAATGGCTGAGAATACTTTGTTCAGCGTCACCGCTTCCCGTTATGGCCGCATCCTCACAAGATCGACATGACTTATCGAGATTACTAACTCGTTCAAAATCTTCGAATATGATGTGATGCATTTGTGAGCTTTCACGAACAGAATCTCTCAAGAGTAGAATGATGACGACTAAGATACTTGTAGAAAGATGCAAATGAGGTCCCATACTCCCAAGCGCTATATAGCAGTTACGTATGCGAGATGGTTCTTGGTTTAAATCAAAACCTGCATTCAATTTAACTCATGGACAGTAACAAAAGGCCAGTCTACTCTAGACTGATATGAAAATACCATACGTTCGACCGTTCATTCCCCACAAGCCATCTTTTCCCTGGCAACCTCACAAATAGCTCGAGGTTCAGACATTCGCCAAGAGTTCGCCCACCCTATCAAAGTCTGAACAATCGCATTGACATCGATTGCAGCCTGCTGGCAAAGCGATGAGCTTAATTTGATTGACAGACCCACGAAACTGGGATTGTTTTCAGGATTGATCGAACTCAAGTCTAGCGCAACCAGTGACTTGGTCTTGACTGACGAGAAATCAAAACGCCAGATTCAGGTTCATGATCCTCCTGCTCATATCATTCGTTCAGATCCATATTGCATTTATTTTTGGTTTTGAGATTCACAGTCTTGGTCGATTTGAATCTTATAGGCGTTACGGAACAGAACAGTTGGGAAATTCTTACTCGAGCGATTGCATTTGATGCAAAAATGATTTACGTAAACTGTGCATTTTCTATCGCGAGGTGTATACGCTTGAATTACGATCATGAACGTATATTTATCTTTTTTATTCTTGTCAATCTCATGTACATTGTTCTTGACAGATCACGAACTCACTACGGACCGAGATAAACAATGAGAGCGAACGAGGAACGGAATGCAGACGAAAAACTGAAGGATATTATCTTATCAGGACTATCTCGCAATCTCATACCAGTCCGATGCTAGGCGACTGGTCCATCATTAATTCATCGGTGTTTGTATTTCGCGCTGTAATACACTGGGCGCGTTCCAGATTTTCAGTGATCAAGTGTTTATATCGCCCATCCAAGGAGGACCGTCAAAGTCAAGACCCTCTCCTATCTAGCTCATGAAACAATATATGAAACATCAAGAGACCATCTAGATCTCCGTCGATCCGCACAGCTGTCCGAACTATGGAATGGTTTTGGAGTGAGGCCGTGTGGTGCCCGCCTAATCTAAAGTGGTCAGACTTCAGACCTGAAAGCGCTCAAGTCAACGATTTGTATTACTCATTGATAACAGCAAGTGTTTTGATAATTATTCGATACATTTCAGAAAACTTGTTATTCAAACCTTTAGGCCGCAGCCTTTGTGCTGGCCCAGCTCAACTCACAAAAACGGGGGGCGATGCAGGAAAGTGTCGACGCGTGAAACGAGGTACCGTCCACAAATTCAGCGAGGGTATGTGGAGATGCTCGTCTTACATATTTCTGTCAGTATATGGTTGGTTTTTCGTGCTCTGGGACAAGCCTTACCTCAGAGACACGATGCAGTCACTCTATAATTATCCTCATCACCCTGTCAAAACTGAAGAGTGGTGGTACTATAATATAGAGCTAGGCTTCTATGTATCTTTGATTGTGACACAATTCGTCGACACTAAGCGTAAAGACTTTTGGCAAATGTTTTTACACCATATTGTTACTATCATACTCCTAGTTCTCTCATGGGCGTGTAACTTTCACCGTATCGGTTCGCTCGTGTTGGCTATCCACGATATTGCTGACGTCCCATTGGAAGGCGCTAAGTTAGCTAAATACTGCAAAAAACAGCGCCTTGCTGATCTCTTATTTGCCATATTCACCGTGACCTGGATTTATACTCGATGTTACTTGTTGCCCACACGAGTAATCTACTATACTGTTTACGAAGCTCTAGACGTTATACTATTCTTTCCGGCCTATTACATTTTCAACGGCTTGCTCTGTCTCCTACAGCTGTTGCATCTAGCATGGACCTGGTTGATCATACGCATTGTGTTCTATGCGCTACAAAACGATGGAATGAGGGATCTCAGGAGTGATAGCGAAGAATCAGAGAGGTCGCATAGCGATTAGAAATACGAAGGGCAATTAATCAGATCTGATAGCCATCCAACAATCAGTAAGATAAGTAGTGCAACAACGAGTCTTCCAGTTATTAGTAATAGTAAACTGTAGTTACAGGCTGAAAGATTTTCAGATATTCCCTTGTTCAGTTCTACACTAAGCGCTATCCAAGTCGATTTTATTCCATGTCAATGATCATACTTCGATCGAGTCACAGATCTCACCTTGTTGGTCTGAATTGCTTCATGAGCAGATTTTTGATAGGACGATTTATCTGAGATTCAGATTCTTCGCCTTCTTCCGCAATTCTAAAAGCTGAGTGAGGTTTGTTTAGGCTGCTGAAATTGTAATGCATCCTAATATTGAGCAAAGCTGAGTCCGTTTTTACTTCTGCGGATGCCACACCTTTTCTCTGTTTATAGTGCCTTCGGAGAAAGATATCCATTAATGGTGGAACTTCCATCCATCTCGGTAGAACCTGGACGGTATCAGGATGTCCGTGCTCGACCAGGTCCTCGTTGGCAATTCGGTGGAGACTTTCGTCTTGTTTTGGTATCAGCTGCCAATCAGCGTGCCAAGTTTCATCATCCACAAAAACCAACCCTGGAACCCTAGCTCCACGAAACACTCGCTCAGCGTAAATCGCGCCTTCCTTCAGTTCTGGGTCCATGACAGGCTCGACCTTCTTGACTACATAGTAACATTTAGTTCCTGGGTTCTTCAACAGTTCCTCTTGTTTTATCAGCATGCGATTGACTCCGAAGTTTCGCAGATTTGCCAGAATCTCGAATAGCGTTTTTCCAATGTGACTGGTCTTCTTGCCATAATAGTGAACCGTTGGCATTTTTCATGAGAGTTCGAGTGAGAGAGCAAGTTGGCTCTAGATTATTTTCGTTACTTATCTCCTCTGTGAGAGAGATATCGGACCATCAATATGGTGTTGCAAGAACTATAGTAGGATAGTATGTACCAAAACGACTAAAAAAATAAATAAGGCAAACTATTGGCTGTGATTTCACTCTCGCAGAGTTCCTTATTTATTTTGGTCGTGTGTGTAAAATCTCACGCTATACAGGGGCGCGAGCTGAATAAGTTCTGGTCATGCTGCTGCTGATAAAAAGCAAGGTGAAAATATCGAAGCAGTGCTGAAAATCTACGAATTTGAGTCCGTAACGTGGCCAACAATTTATTCCTTTATTGGCTTCTCCCAAAACAGTTCAGATCCCAAGGTGTGGACTTGAGAAGAAAGCTTAAATGTCCTCCCTACTCTGAGGAAATCGAGAGCTAATGTACGTCTAGCCTCTGTGGAAGGAATCTGATTCCTCTCGACCTACAAATAAATCGTCATTCATAGGGAGCGAAACATCACTGATTGATCATTGCGATCAAGAAATCTTACAGCCTCAGAAACATCTGGCTCCTCATGTTATCAGACTGATTCGAAGACACAAGCCTGGCTGCTCATTTATTGATTCGCGCATTCGAAGAACTCCTTTGAAACAGTAACTGATGCTCATCTACAAATCGGTTACCTTTATTAATAGTAAGCCAGAGAGGCAAGACATTGTTACTTGCCAAAATGCCGCTCCAGCAACGAGTCATCGAACCAGTAAACGTCTCAAGCTCCACACTACCTCTACCACCGGGAGATATAAAACCACTAATCAAGACAATTGCAGCCGCGACCGGCCAGGGTCTGGCTGCCAACGCTGCTGCCATTGCCAATGTCAACATCGTTAATGAATTGGAATGCGTTACGAATGGGACACTTGCCAATCTTATCCGACAACTGTCTTCGCTGTCGAGGCAAGCCGAGGATCTTTTGTCAGGAGTCTTCAATGACACTTCCAAGCTCCTGACACGCACAATGAGCTTGCAGCAGCGCATGGAATCATTGGCGATCCGAGCCGATAATCTCGATCAGCCCGTCAACACTTCGATAACCTTGCGCGATCCCTCATATCAACAAGAGACTTTCTCATCCGACATGACTTGTGATCAGCAAGTTCTTTCCAAGCAGCAAATGCCGCCATCGATAGCTGAACTGTATCAGACATGTGATAGGCCACCACCTCTAAACAAGCTCGATCCTTATCGAGATGATGGTAAGGATGGCCTGAAATTTTACACAGATCCAACTTATTTCTTCGAACTATGGCGAAACAATATGATGAAAGAAACTGGAAAGGCAAGTCAGCAACATGGCCTTCAGCCGCAACAGCATCGCCAACAACAAATTCAAAAGCACAGTCAACAAGTTCCAAAAATATCTCACCAACCTAATCGCAAACCAATATTGAATTCGTCTCAGCAACAACACAACCCTGGTTCGAAGTTGCGACCACAAGTCGTTTCGATCAATGGCTCGTACACTAGTTCAACGACCTACCGTTCATCAGTCGACTCTATCCACGAAATTTACGGTCAAAGAACTACACAAGCTCAACCTCATGTGGACCCACGTGCTGACATTGAACAGACGACAGAGCAGGGAAGATACGTGCCTCAGGCTTCCATAAATGACGGTCAAAATGTAACATACCAGCAGCAACAAAACGTAAATCTTGGACAAAGTCAACAGATCAGTCATCCTCAGCAGCAGCAAAGCTACGAGGCTCTACCTAAGCAGGTACAGCAAGTTCAGCAGCAGCCCTCAAGCCAAAATGTCCTCCAGTATCAAGACCTCTACGGAGAGAGCAATATACAATCTAGTGGCCGGAGTCAAATGGTAGCAACTCCTCCCCCTCCACCACCAGCGTTATCTCCTCTACCACCACCGACTTCGCCTCCTCCACCACCACCTCCTCCCGCACTTCCGGGGCCCCCATCCTCTCAACCGCCTCCTATCCTACAACCTCCAACTGCGGCTGAATTGCAACAGAAGCAGCAGCAGCTCAGAAAGACAGTGCCCATACAGCGCGACCCCAGGAGCGATCTCCTTGCTGCAATAAAACAAGGCATAACCCTAAGGAGGGTCGAAGACTCCAAGCGGAGGGTGGAAGCCGAAAAACAACAGGGAATGGGCAATGATGTCGCATCCATCTTGGCGCGACGCGTTGCCATGCAAGTCAGTGATTCGGATGATAACGGCGATGACGACGATGAGGATAACGATTGGGACCAGAGTTGAAATAGTTTATTCATAGTCCCTCATCATACATCAAAACAAATCAAGCTTTCTCATCACAAGTTGAAAAACTATCATTACTCAAATAAGTTATGTAATAAAATCATGAGGCATCGTCTCGCTCCTCCTCTCCGGAGGAAGACGAATCGGAAGAAAGTATCGCTTTAGACTTGAACTTTTTGCTCTCCTTATCAGGCTTGTCTCTCTCCTTTTCTTTCTCGGGTCTTTCCTTACGTTTGCCCTCTTTTTGTGACTTCTTTTTCTTCTTAGCTCGGCTCTCACCATCATCACTACCATCATCCTGAAAAGTGATGCCAGAGTCCTCCTGTAGAATCTTTTGCTTGGCCTCCTCCTGCTTTTTCAGAAGCTCACGCCGTTTGATTTCAAGCTCCTCTTTCCTCATTTGACCTTCTCTCAGCCTCCTCTCTTCCTCCTCCGCTTTTCTAGCCATTTCTCGAGCGAGCTGCTCCTCATGCTCCAATCTTCTCAGAGTCTCCTCCTTATCTCTCTGCTCAGCATCGGTTTTGATCGATTTTTCTACTTGCAGCAGCAGGTCTGCACAGTCTCTCTCTTCTTCTTCAACGAGAGTGACATCGATGGAGCCTCGATCGTTCTCGCTTTTCATCCTATCTCTGAATTCAACATAATGGTGAAAATAAGTTTTCGCCAGTTTCAATTCATATTCAGCAGTTACAACAGCATGATAGGTACTCTTTCTATCCTCGAATATTTGGCGTGCAAGAGTCTTGAGCACTTTGGCTAGATTGAACAATATTGTCAGGTCGTATGGACAGATATACCTCGCTCTCAACAACACTTTCTTACATTCCACCAACTTGTTTGCTTTGAAAAGTGCTCGCGCCATGTAGGAGAGAATTTCTGTGTTGGAGTTGTTGAAGAACTTCCTAAGACAATTTTCGTACATTTGGACGGCAGCAACATATTGGCGCTGCTCAACATAGATATGTGCAATGTTTATCCAAACATCCGGAAAATCGGCAGTGGCCTCTCGGACTTGCGAAAAGACGTCTCTCGCTTCGTTGAACATCCCTTTGACCGCCAGAATACATCCAATACCACTAGCCGCGTAAATATTTCTAGGATCATATTGTAAAGCATGCTTGTAGAACGAAAGAGCTCGATTGCGTTGTTGGTTCTGTTTATCCTTATCCCTGAAAGGTTGAAACTGGCTCTGGAGCCATACATTACCAATAGAAATGAGGGAATAGCAGTCTGGATTAGCTTTTGTCCTCTCCAGGATCCTCTCAAACTTTTTCTGGCAGGGCGTTAGTTCCAATTTGGAGAGATGGAGATTACCTATCAGAGTCCACGCTTCAAAATTGTCCGGCTCAATTCGGAAGGTCTCTTTGAACTTGTCGGAAGCGTCAAAAAGTAACCCTTTGTCGCGCTCCATACAGCCTAATCTGAGGTAGCAATCTAGATACATGGGATGTTGTATGAGTATGTTCTTGTAAGTCTTCTCAGCCTCATTCAGCTGATGCTTCGCTTCATATAATCTGCCGAGATTGTACTGTATGGTGTAGTAGATACTTCCATAATGCAGATCGTTATTAGGCATCTCCTCTTGGCATCTCTGGAGCGCGAGATCATAGAATTTCTCCGACTCTTCCAGCGAATCTGTAGAGAACAACAGGGCAGCAATATTATTGTAGAGCTCAGGTGGCACAGGTTTGGAATCGGAATTGTATAACTCTATCGCAGTTTTGTATGCCGCTAACGCAGTCTGAGTATCATGTTGCTCAGTTAAAGATGCAAGCTCGACCCAAGCGTCCACATCACCTGGCTTGTTTCCAGTAACTTTTTTCAAATAGTTGCGAGCCAATTCCTTCTTAGTCTGACTATTTGAACGAGCATAAAGCGACGCCAATATTTTGAGTGTCTCGTGGTTGTCGGGATTGTTTCTCAGAACAGTCTCAAAAGCCTGAATAGCTGATTCGTACTCTTTCCTATGTATGTACATTTGGCCCAAACCATAGTAGGCTAAGAAGAATTGAGATCCTCCGAACTGTGTGGCCTTATAGTAATACTCAAAAGCATTATCGTATTCTTTCCTTCTATGATAGGCACGGGCTAACTGATAGCAAGCTTGAGCTTGCATAGCTTCGTTCTCAGTATTTTCCATTGCTCTTGTGGCTAATTTGATGACCTTTTCGTGCTCGTTGGCATAAAAAAAGTGATCGGCCAGTAGGGTTAATACCATAGCATCTGTGGGCTCTATTTTAAAAGCTTTAGAGAGATGTTCTATGCCACGTTTGATTGACGAATTAGTCTTCCGATTGAGTTCAATTACCGCCAGACCAGTGAGTGCTCCGACGCACCTAGGGTCTAGGGCGAGAGCTTTAGAAAAAGCCTCCTCAGCCTTTTCTAGCATGTTCAATTTATAGAAACATATCGCCAACCCCAACCTGACATCGGCGGGACAGTTGGGACACACTTGAAGAGCTTTCTTGTATAGAGCGAGGGCATTTCGCTTCCCGTTCGCCTCTTTCTTATTGAACTCGATACATGCTCGACCGAGAAGTGAAGGCACGTTTTCAGGTTCGCCGGACTGCTGTTGCTGTTGCAACACAAAGTTGAATTGAGCATCTGCTTGATCGTTTCTACCCTCGATTAGACAACAATAGGCTCTACCTAGAAGATGAAACTGGTACTCTGAACCGTGTTTACTAATATTGATGAATTCAGATTTGTCTACCTCGGTGAATTTTTGGGCGGCCCGTGCGAAATAATCACGTCTTCGCTCGCGGTTTTTTGTTGCGTAACCTTTGCGGACATAAAATATGGCCAATAAATCTAAGGCCTTGATTCTGTCTTTCTCACCATCGGGGTAAGCAGGTGAACTAAGTTTCACTCGATCTTGGTCCCATCTAGATAGACACGTGCTAAGTAATAGATCGAATGCATCATCTTTGCCCTGTCGATAGTATTCTAGCGCGATCTGAATCCAAAGATTGATCTTGCAATCTTGTTCTTGGAGAATTCCTAGAGTCTCAGTTGGTTCGGGAAGATTGGCAACCTCCAACTCGAGCACTTCATCGCCCTGGCCGAAGGGGATCTCAATTTTCCGCTGGTAAGCCATGGTTAAAGGTTATGTCCTGAACTGGGATGTACGCGAATGAGGTGAATATAGGTCACTTAAGACCTCAAGTGATGGGATCACAATTTCGAAATTGTGTTCATGGGGATAAGTGAGGCTGGAGAAAGAGACAACGAATTTTTTGTTTGATTTATTTTTGCTGTGAGAGTGCACTGCATTATTCCGGCACCTGGGGTTCGCTGCTCGGACTGTGCTAGAGGTTAGTTGAATTTGAATTTATTTCGGTTTTGAATTTCGTAGACTTTTTCGTTCGCTGAAGAAAAGTTCCATTTTATTTTAGTTTGTTTCCAAGCCTCACCTTGGACAACAAGTCTACTAGGGGAAGCTCCTTCAAGGAGCTGAGGCTTGTCCTGTTCTATCTTGGCATAAGTTCCCTCTTGCAACTGTCATGCTAAAGCCACCTCGACACTGCCCTATGATACGGCCTCGCGCCGAACAGGATATTTGGAGAGTACAAGAGAATTGAGCAGACGAGCCCACACGTACTCCTGCCGGCTAACAAAGAGACGAGCACCTGAGGGGACATTTCCGTCTCATTTAGGAGAGTTCCGACCACTCATGCCGGACGCCGATTCCTTGCTGTGAACGGAGCTAGAGTTATTCCAATCCTCCAAGCGCATGAATTCTACCATCGGTTTTGAATTTTCGATTTACCTTTAAGCAATCTTGCGCAACTCAACCCGACCGGATGATTGTTTCATCCAAGACTTGTATATTTGATCTGAATAAAATTCGACGATCTTGCCAACTAGACTCGGTCTTCGTGAGAGTTCTCAACAGAGGGCGCGAAACTGATTCCAATCTTAAAGTCTAAAATTTTTGGATATATCTGTTCTTGGTTTCTCGAGTCAGGCTCGAACTTGAACACTTCGAGCTGCGTATTTCGAAAACAGAATGTTACAGTACAATTTTTCGGTCGAGCTAAGTCCTCCAACAAATCCAAACGACATCCCAGCTTATTGCCACAAGTTTCTCAAGCTCCTGCATGTGACGCACAAAGTATGCTTGGCTAGCCATCCCGTTGGACCAATTCCAGGCTTTGACAGGAGTTACAATCTGGCCAGATATCTGAGGTCAAACTGGCCTCAACTACAAATCCTCTTTCACGTCACCTGTAAGGACTTGAATCGTGTCAACATTCGTGCACGATTGACTCTCCTCAAGTCAATACACATCAAAAGGATTCTGGTGATCACAGGCGAAAACTACATGGTTCCCGAGTGTTCGGAAGGCCTTCATTACAAAAGCTCGGAGCAACTTGTTAGACAAATCAAGGACGAGTTTGATTGGTTCGAGGTGGTTGCAATAGCTGGCTTTCCAGGTGGGAAGCCAGGATACTCAGACAACAACGAGCAAGAGGTTACCAGATTGAAGGAGAGAGTGTCACTGGGGGTTGGAACCGTCTACACGCAGTGCATTTTTAGTGCGGATCAATACAGCCATTTTGCGACTGCGCTCCTAGAAGAGATGGGCTCACTGGACGTCATTCCGAGCATAGCTCTCTTCGTGGATCACTCGAGTTTGCAAAAGTGCCTTAGACTCACAAGGGTCAAGACCGATGTTCATTTGGTGCAGCAAATTGAGCAACTGTCGCCCGCAGAAGGATACTCTTTTGCCAAGAACTTCTTGATGAACTTATGTAAGACCATAAGATCGCGTCATCCTGAAACTGAGATAAACCTTTGTATGTTTGGTCAGTTTGACCTCGCACTCGACTTGATAAGCGAAATAATGGACAACCCCTGTTCGCAAAACTCGTCCAGATTTGAGGGACTAGCGACGGATGACGATGGGATTTGTAATGGCTTACGATGAGTCTGGTGTCCCCTTACAATGCTCAGCTCTCTTAGTCAGCGGACCAGAAGTTTTAGCGCCTAGATTTGACGCTTTGGGAGTCCAAAGTAACGCTACCTTCCTTTCCACTTCACGAAAGAGGGCACCAGAAGGCCCATGATCGGTGCTGCCCAAAGCTCGTCTATCGATCGAGGGGTCAACAAGTTCGGAGAAATGAGCCCTAAAACTTGGAGCTAGCTCACATGTGCTCAAGACAAAATCCAAGCCATACAAAGTGCAGTTAATGTGGCGACACATCGAGGTGCCTGGTTTTATACTTAAATAAAGCTCTTATGGATCGCAGACTGATTTCAAATGTTTGGTAAAGATGAGATTTTGGCCCTGGATGCTACCAAACCGCGAGCCCTCACCTTTGCGGCGAGCGCGAGTAGGAGCGCACGAGCCAGGCCTTCTTGTACCAGGCTGAGGCGGATAGGACCGCATTGCTCGAGCTGTCGAACTTGGGACTTGAAACTGAGTTGGACAGGTAAGACATGTTTGCGCCGCAGTTGCAGCATCTATCACCACCACTTCTGCTTCCAGGAGATCCGCTAAGACTGCTCACACCGCTGCTGCTACTACTGCTACTGCTACTGCTGCTGCTGCTGCTGCTGTCTGGCCGGTCTGCGCTTGGAGTTGGAGACGGCTGGTCGGAGCAGCGCAAGTTGAGGCCACAGTTTGAGTTCTGGGAGTTGCTGGAGTCGTTGTGATCCACAAACCGTTGGTCGGAACGCCCGGCCGACTGCCCGCCTGTTGTGTCTAGAACCGAGCGTGTCTTGTTGTCGGCGGAGTTGGCTTGGCTCTCTCGGCACTGGGGGTAGTTTTCGTGGTTGTAGCGGTTACTTTGCGGCCAGCGCCGTTGCTCCTCCTGCGCCCGCTGTGGCTGTGGCTGTGACTGCTGCCGTTGCTGGCGGCTCGTGAGCTCGATGAGATCCTTCAGGTGCCTGATGGCCATTTCAATTATTTCCGTCTTCTCCACGCGCCCGCGCCCCTTCTTCATGTAGTGGTCAGGGATGAGCTTGCTCAGATCAGCGAGACAGTTGTTCATCCTGTCGCGTCTCCGCTTCTCGATGATCCTATGCGATGTTGGGTCCTTCTTCTTCATGTTCAAGTCGCGTGTCGGGCAACTCTTGTTTGCAAGGGACTCAGTGCGAGTGAGTGTGGCCGCTCGATACATCGGCAGACTTACTATGATCGGCTCCAATTAGCGCCGGCCGCTTATCAAGACAGGCGAGACTCATTTTCGCCGCTCGCTTGTGTTGGTTTGATGAAATTCTGGCGCTCTAGAAGGAATTGGATGAGAGGGCTTAGTTCTAGAACCTAAATGGCCCTCGTCGCACGAAAACAGCGACGCCGCCACACTGGCGGGATCTCTATCTCGTCTGCGCGCCTGTCCGCCTGTTCGCTTGCGCTCGTTTCCAATGCCTAGTTCTAGATCCAACTGCCTAGCCAATAACACTGAACCTTCTCCTCAAATTCCTTCTAGCTGTTGTTGCCGGATTACGCAGGCAACTGACGGCCCGCCACTCGCCCAGATGGGCTAGAACGCCTGGCTCTGGCTGCTGCGATCATCTGAACCGATACCACCACTCATACCTTCCATCGAAGCGTCTAGGCGGCGGCGGATAGCTCGACCGGCTGGTGTGGTGGCATTCTAAACCAGACGCTGAGACCGTGAGCTAGCGCGAGCGAGGAAGGCCGGGCATAGGTTTGCCTGACGGCGGCCCGAGCATTGGCGTACAGGAGGAGGCACATCTTTTCACGCTTTTCGGCCAGACAGAAGAGCAGACTCTCCGGCTCGTCCAACCAATCGCGCTCGTGCTCCAGTTGAGGCCTTGAAAGCCTCGTTCCTCCAAACCAGAGAAGGCTGAGCAAGGCGAGCCAGCCTACGTTGGCGCTTGTTTGGCGACTGGCTGCCACTTACGTTGGATCGCCCGACTAGCTTGCGCTCGCAACAGAAAACACTCGATCTAGAGCGCAGGTTGAAAGCCTGCTGAGCGATGCGTCTGATTTGCCAGAGCCACAGAGTTCATCCGCTCCTTTCGTTGGCCACCAACCGGAGAAAACACCCCCTGCGCTTGTGTCAACAATCGGGCACGAGATTCTGGCGACAACGATCTCATTTGTCCCCTACTCTCCTCTCTCTTCTCGAGCTCGCTTGGCTCCGCTACCGCCTTCTGGTGGCCGACGATAGCAGTGCGAGGGCGAAAACGTAGTCGATTCAACCACAAAGTGTCTCGTCCATTTCTTAGTATTTATTATTTCTGTAAAACCTTCAAATTATTCTTGTCGCGAGAGATGCTACTCTTGAGAAGCATTGACTGTAGACTCGGTGCCTCCCCACTTCGAAACCTGTTGATGAGTTACCAATTCGCTTGTCTCAGTTCCAGTAGAGCTCGAGATGTTCGCAGCTTCCATTTGTTGCATGGATGTGAGCTAAATTTTGTCTCAAATATCCGTCTAGATGAGAATCTGCCGCTCCCAACACGTTATCCTCAAAGCATTTGTAGCCTCTCGTGATCCTTCCCCAATCGGCGAGGATCGCGTCCGACTCAGTGCATCCAGCTGATCTCGCCAAAATCAGCTGATCGAGATCGTAGCCTCCATATCAATGGTTTAACGTGATAAAGACCAATTGTTCGCCAGCGGCAACATTTTCTAGCTTTGTGTGCATCAGCTTAGCGGCCAAACTCGAGCTCTCGCCGAGCTGGAGAAATGCTGCGATGGAAAACAAGGGTTGGCAGCGGTAATTCAAGGTGCATCAACCTCAGCCGCTGAGGCTCAGCGCCGAGCTGGCAGAGCTACACTAGGAAGCCAGCAGCGGACTCATAGCCGGCTGAACTCAACGAGAGGTTGGTGGCGGCCGCGGCTCTGGCGCTTCCTCGGCCGGCTCGCTCGCTCGCTCGAGCTGGCATTGCTCAGACTACGACCGCAGAGGTTTGCCTCCCTTGTTGGCTAGATAGTTTGATGACCCTATCTACAGGCGACTCTACGGAAAGGCTCGACTCATTCGGCGCCTGCATTCCATTAGATGTTGTCCAATTGTTGGGATCTAGGAGCGCCGTCCTTTTCCCGGCGACACAGTTACTTTTGAGTCTCCAGCAAGCTCGCATGAATCAGCTTGATCTCTCGGGCGTGCTGAGTATGCCTTCAAAGCTGTTGCCAGTTATAGAACCTGATAGATCGACGCTTTAAGCCAGAAGCCCACAGGCGACAGATACACCAGCGCAAGCAACTCAAACTTCCTGCCTCATACAGTCGCTGTTGTCACGTAATCCATATTGATACCAAGAACGTAACTGTCGCTTTGTTTCTCAGGTGTCTGCATCTAGTCAGCGTAGCTAGTTCAAAAGTTCGAAAGCTCAAGAGATCGCAGTTGAGCTCTCAGAGAGGTGACGAATTACCGGTATTATACGCGAACGCATTATCGTGAGTGATCCTTCAAGCTTGCACCAGAGCAACATTCAGAAAGTGTCTCGCTACTTGCTTGATGGATTGCACAATCTGGGACTTGGCCATAGAGTATTATGGATGTTGAATTAGTGAGCTAGATGAAGTCAACAAGGTCACCAGCCTGAGTTACCTGTCCTTATTGCAGTCAGAAACAGATTCTCACAGTAACAGTCATTAGAGTGTTGAGTTAAGGAATTCTGCGATTTCGCTAACCAATAAGAAAAATCGACCCCCAACACAGACGATCCACCTACATTGCCTAAAAGCCACCCAATGCAACCGGACTCGATATAGATGCATAGAGAGAGTCAGTAAGATTTTTAATTAGGGAGCAAAGTTTACTGCCAACCATGCCAAGTAAAGTCGACTCGGGACGCTTAAGCATTCAGCGATTCATTATGTAGCAGTTTGCCTTTTGGGTGTAATCGCGTCAACTACAATCAACCTATCGCCGAGTTCAAATCTTAATTCTTCACTGGACCGTTGATTCAAAGATTCAAATCGTCATGGGCGCGTGTCTTTGCAAGATGAAACGCCGATCCGGCCTGAGATCTGACAATGGCAGGGACGATCTTGGTAATTTTGAGGGAACTTCAGCACCAGTTTTGATTCAGCAGCGGAATCGTTCAGGCGGATTCCTTGGGGCGCTCTCATTTATTGGCTCGCAATCTGATTGGACTCATCACGTGGCTCCGAAGGAGGAAAGATATCAGAGCGGCAGCAACAATCGCATATGGTCATTGCAAAGCAAGCTCTCTATGCACGCCGACCGTCTAGTTATTGATACACTTGAATCGATCAGGCCTACTGTTCTGAACGAGCCATCAAATGCCATGCAAAAATTGCACATGATTTCCGAAACCGAAATAGGTTGGCTCATCGTGATAAGTTCGCTGATAAACAAGGTAGATCTTGAACATCCGTTTGGTTCAGCGCTCATACTCTTGATATTGGAGGATGCGCCGCTGCCTACAAAAAAATCCATCAGTCAACTGGATAGCGTCCTCGGACTCCAAATGTACAAGGAGCGAAGTGTTGCAAAACAAAGAAACATAAGCATCGTGCTAGGCTGTCTTGCCGAAAAGTTAGCCGGAACTCTGAGCTCGATGCTGTTTTCGGAGAGCGTGCAAGAGTACCTGTTGACTAGGATAGAGCCAGGAAACGAGCCCAATGTGATATTATACTCCCTTATAGCTTTGGAGAAATTTTCACAGACTATTGATAATAAGCTGTCTATTGTGAAGAAACTCAACCAAATGGGCCCGGCAAACCCGTTACTGAAATTGGAGAAGTTAACAAACAGTTCAGATTATGTGGAGCAGCAGGTTGGCTTCTGTGCCTGCTGGGATTTGGACAATTACTTTCTGTATGATAGTAGATCTTACTCTTATGAGAACGTTGATAGGGATAATCTGAATGTCATGTTGAATTCCAAAGACGCAAGTGAAAATTTGAAAATTTCTGCGGACGGGTTGACTGCAAGAAACGATACGTCAAGATTTGAGAGCGTTCGGTGCACGTTCGCGATCACATCTGGCACGTACTACTATGAGGTGCTCCTCATAACTCCAGGTGTAATGCAAATAGGCTTCGCAACAAGGCAAAGCAAGTTCCTTAATCATGACGGCTTTGGAGTTGGCGATGATGACCAATCATTTGCCTATGACGGCTGTCGCCAACTTCTCTGGCAGAACGCGAAAAGCATGAACACGACTCTGCCAAGATGGAAAGAGGTAAGTGACTCCTCATGGTCCAAAAGGTGGTCTTGGGAACTATCCTAACCTCTCTAAACACACCTCAGGGAGATATTGTTGGGTGCATCATCGATCTAGACAAGTATGAGGTGAGATTCTCATTGAATGGACTAATAGGTGAGCCTAGCTCGGAGTTGTTTAGGAATAAGCCACTGAGCACTAGGTATTACGCGGCGGCTTCCTTCATGCCATTCCAGCAATGTGTATTCAACTTCGGACGGGTACCTTTCGTATATCCTCCTGAGGCCCATAACTTTAAAACTTTTAACCAATGTGCAACACTTAGTGATGAAGAAAAGATAATAATGCCCAGGTAAGTGGTTCGATTCTGGCGAGATGATCGTTTAAATGGGAATTGTTACTGATGAACAAGTCTTCCATAGGCACCTGATCCTGAGTAACGTCCATTCTAGCAATCTGATGTTGAACACTTGCTGGATCTGTTGTGATAAAATCGCTAGGGTTATACTTCAGCCATGTGATCACAGGTGAGTGGAATCAGGAATTCCTATATACTCTGTATTCTAACCTCCACACTAACTTTTTGTTCTATCGCTACAAGTGGATTTTGTGAGACCTGTGCTGAACTCTTAGATAATTGCCCTCTTTGTAGGACAGTAATTGTATCTCGGAGAGCAACGTGAGACATCCCGATTCAGGACTATATTTAATGCAATATTAATATATTCTCAGGATTTTAGAGTTTTAAATGCAAACTATCATCTATTTGTTCGTCTATGGCTCGGTGTCGTATTTTTTACTCTCCCAGGGGAAAATGAAAAGTCTGTGAATCCTCTCCTTGATGAGGGAGTTTTCAAGTTCAGTGTACGAGTCGTGCTCGGTGTTCTTATGGACTTTGCAACCTTCTCTTGATATACCCTATGAGCCAACTCATCACGAGGGGACTCTACAGGTATGAAAAACTTGTTGGGTTCATTCTTAACGATTTTTGTCGGGGGCGACTCTGGGGGAGGAATAAGAGAATACCCATTTACCATGGGTGTCTCAGAACCATCGAGTAGTTTTCCGTCGATACCTATCTTATCGCAGAATCTTCTAGAGCTTCTCTGTCTCGGTGCGCTCTCCGTAGGCCGCGGCTCTCTGAAGACTTGCTCATTTAAATACTTTTTAGAGTTATAATTCACGGTGGAGAGTGAGTTAGAAATTATATCTTGGTCTTCTGGGGCGTAAAACAAGGAATTTTTCGGCTGATGTATCCACCCAACCATTGCAACGTTTGAATTCAAGGAAGCCTGCTCCTGCAATGATGGTAGATTCATCTGATCCAGAACACGTTTATTGTTGCCACTTTTGTCATGGTAAAGCCATGGGTACTTGATCCTGTGTCTTCTAAGCTCCTTTTGTTGGATTTTCTCGAAATATGCGTTGTCCTCGCTCGTATACTTCTCAAGAAAGTTATTCAGCCTCATGGCACAAGATTCTCGTCGACTTCTCAAGGTGCTACTGCTGGACAATTGAGTTCGATCTGAGGCTGGAGTAGCGTACATCGTTCGATTTGATCGGCTAGAATTTCGGCAGGTTGTGGGTGGTTCGTCACTCTGAGAGGAATAGGTTGTATCAGAGAAGAAATCTCTTCGTACGATCTGGGTCATCCTGCTCAAATACTCGTCCTCCTCCAGGACCTTTTTGGTTGACTTCTTCTTCGAAAACGAGATCGCCACTAGATCTTGTGGATCTTCATCGACTCGAATAATCTCTGACATTGTTTAGAGACCGGAATAACGAGCTACATTGAGAAAGAACTGAAATGATAAATAACTGGTCGCCACTGTTTGCTTGCCCTGACAAAAATACGCAGGCCCGTTCATTCACAGAAATAAACACTATCGAACTGCAAAAATGAGAACAGCTGTGACGATTGATGGACTCCGAATGTCATGAGTTCATGGCGGCTAGTCGAGAGGATTTCGGAATTCAGTGTGTCCACCCTGGATATAGTCTCAGAGGAGTCAGACGAATCGTATGGGACTCTAGGTGATATGGCATCGGAAAGATAATATTAGTGTCCTCTCAGAAGGTTCTCTGAGAGATTTTGATCCGTTAATCCGATCATGGCCATAGGTGCGTTCCCCCTCATAAAACTAGGGGCTCTAGCTTTAAGACAAATCTCAAAACCATTAGCTAATCATCTGAAGACTCGCGCTAAAAGCTCTGAATTTCTGAGGACTAAAATATGCATACCGGCTGGGCAGTTCTACCATCGGTGCGAAATTAACGTCAAGGCAAGATTGTTGAACCTTGGTAGACCAAAAGAAGTAGTCAACCTGAATGAACAGGCGGCAATTGATCTCGGCTCCGAGCTGATAGGTGAGATGTTCATGTTCACAATTGCTGCTACGACAGTCATAATAGAGTATAATCGTCAATCGAGAAAGTATGCCGATGAGAAGTTCACACTCGAATCGCGATTGCAGAAAATTGAGTCACAGAACCGTGATCTAGAAACCTTGTGCAGAAAGATCGAGACACGTCTCTCCGAGGTGGATACAAAACATGCTGAGGTTCAAAGAGAGTTGGACCAATTGATAGTCAAAAGGAAGAAATAACCCCTGTAGGACTATGAGTGAAATTGTTGAATTTTTAACTATATAGGCATTAAAGTCTTTAGGAACTACTGTTGCGGAAAATGACTTCTCTCTGAGCATGAGTTAGACTGATTGTATCTCGTTGTCTTTTTCTCAACACTCGAGATGAAAGTATACGACCTCGAGGGATGCCTCAAAGCGCGGCGCCTTCTCTTTGATTTTGTTTAGCATTATCTAAGGGTATAACGGGTTGAGCGTGAAGTCATAAGTCGAATACAGTCGACTAGTGTCATTATTCTCAGCTTCAAATTTGAATTAACAAGAGTCATAAAGCTTGAACCAAGCTTGCAAGGTGGGGATCGCTAACGCGTGATTTTTTTTTGTTTCTATTCCTAATCGTCAAGTCGATGGTGCGATTCTATCGATCCTCAGATACTATCATCACAAGTTTGAGGGTGTCTCTTCAAAGCAATCTATTGGTGAACAAGCGACCGTTTTTGATGGCATTCTACTACTGTTCTTTTATCTTCTTGCTCTCACAGGTATTACTATATATAACGCATAATATGACACAGAAGATGCTCAATATAAACTGTATTCCTAACCACATGATTATCTGGGGTATTTGAGTCTGGGCGAATAAATCTCTACCAAACTTGATACAAATGAACAACTCAGTTAACATGATTGCCCCAAAAACTTTACACTGGCTGCCCAATGTTTTCACGCGCGTGTCAGTCACGCGAGTGTAATATTGTCTGATTGAGGGTGCCACTATAAAGCTAATTAGTGTCAATCTTAATACACTCAATTGATGAGCTGGTGGAACTTCGAATATGTGCTTAAGAAAGAAAGTGTTTAGCTCTGTGATTTGCCAGAAGATGACTAATAAAGTAACAGCGATCATTCTAACATAACTACATTTGGGCTCAAGCCAACGAGTTCTACTCCAATTAACAGGTGTAAACTGTAACACAGCTCGTTGCAATTTGCCAGTGGGCGATTGTATGTCTTTGAATCGCTCCCAGTTATACTCCCTCATTTCGAGCTTTCTACAAATCCACATCCCACAGTAGATGCCTAGACCGTTGCAAACTAAAACGTCCAAAACATACGCGTCCCACCAACATTCTATGAAGTTCGGTAGCAAATGAGCGAAGGCCATTTCAGTGATTTCCCACGTGACTGATATGGTCCAACATATACCATAATGTCTAACTAATACTGCTTTTGTCGTCCAACCAATAAAATGTCCCCAGGCGAAAACATCCAGGGAGTTCCAAATGCGCTCAATGGTTATATCAGAGCAGTTGACTCCATATTCCTTCTCTGTATCAATATGAAACTCTTTGAGATCGGGATAGGCCGAATAGATTAAAGATTTAATGTAATCATAATCTTGGTATAGTAAAAATATCAATCCTATTTCATACAAAACACTCAATATAAATATAAAACGCCAGAATATGGGGTGAGGTCGGGTGAATGTATCAGGACTGGGCTGTTTGGGAACTTCATCGAGAGGGCTTTGGTCGGTTGGGGACGCTCCCTCGCCTGTCTCAGGCATCTTTCAAACTACTGGATGATGTTGTGCTGATGAGAGGAAGTAGGTTGGTAGATTCTCCCCTTGGAAGGTCAGAATGATTATTCGACATCAGTGAAATTGAATGTAAACATAAGTTTATGCATCCAGTGTACAAAAATCAGGAACACGCGTGATTCACACACGAGAAGCGAACCCCAATCCTTGTATCTGCTCTTGGTTTCTCGCTAAGAACAGACATGTTCCAAAGTAAACGCACAGATACATCATTAGAGTGATAAACATTTTCTGCTTTAAAATACTTGAAACCAGACACATGTACCTGGGCTAGCCCATAAGCAAATCGATCAAGAATCTCGAGAAAATTCGTTATCCTTAGGTAGCAAAAATAAATAGAGGAATTGACTCGTGTGCGCTGGACCACAAGAGTTCGTATCCATGATCTCAATACTGACAGGCTCAAAACCAATATGTCTCTCTCTGGCCAAGACGGTGAAATATTCGGCAAGTATACGTTGCAGCTCGCACGTGCAGCAGGCATCTGCGCCTCCACGCTCCACGTCCGATCTCAGCAGCTCACAATCACCAAGACATGAGCCTAGATACAATCCGCTCGGTATAGAGATGCTACCAGGTCGGTTGTACAAACAAGTGTTTGGAATCGAACAAGGATTTGAACATGTTGAAAGTGACTGTGATATTTTGCGCGATACATTACCCAGCAGGTACAATCTGCAGCGTTGCATTCAGCACCTCCGAAGACATGACTTGTTGCCGAAGCAACTGTCAGAAATTGATACAATATACGAGTACCATAAGCATTTGAGCACCGGACCTGATCATGATAATTCGAATTCTACAAGTTCCGCCAAAGACATTGTGATGGATATACCTGAGTTGGAAGGTAGAAACATAGACCAACATTTCCGAAAACTAGGCACGAACTATAGTCTTACATATAGCACAATGGCTCAAAGTTTGATTGAAGATGGTCATACTGTTGTCGACTGCATGCCAAAAGAATGGAGTTACGAACCTGGATGGACGAGGTATGAGCCCAGACAGGGAGGCTATTTCATCACGGAGCAAGTCAGTTTTCCGAGAGAGGATGCTCTCGTATTTGATGTAGAAACCTGCTTAAATGATCCAGTCGAACATGCACCTACGCTAGCGGTCGCAGTCTCATCAAAGGCATGGTATTCATGGACAAGTCTGAGGCTCGTGAGTGGGGCCAACCAGTCTCGAAGGCTTTCCCTTAATGACCTCATACCCTTTGATCCATCCACAGGGATTGATAAGTTGATCATCGGTCACAATGTTGGTTTCGATCGAAGTTTCATGCGTGAGCAGTATAGCCTTGAAGCGAGCCGAACAAAATTCTTGGATACATTGAGTTTGCACATGTGTATTTGCGGGCTTACTGGTTTACAACGCGCCGTGAAAGTGGCTCACAAAAGGAAGCTTAAAGATGATGAAAACGTAGATGATCTAGAAAGCAGCGCATGGATCGAGAAGAGCTCGTTGAATAATCTGGCGGATGTATACGAATTTCATTGTGGATCTAGAATAAGCAAAGACGAACGCGACATTTTTATCAAGGGTACCATGGATGACGTTAGAGACAACTTCCAATCTCTAATGAGTTATTGTGCCAGCGATGTGAAAGCCACCTTTGAAGTATTTAGAAAGTTGTTTCCTACCTTCTCGGATCGATTTCCTCATCCTGTAACTCTCGCAGGTATGCTGGAAATGTCTACTATGTACTTACCAGTTGATCTGAATAACTGGTCCAAATATATCGACAAATCTCAGAGAGCTTATGATGAATATGAGCGTCGCATGAGTGAAGCCCTCCAAGAGCTAGCCAATGATGCCTGTGGCTTACAGGAATCAGAGCACTCTAAGGACGTTTGGTTATGGGATATCGACTGGTCACGGCAATCAATCAAGCCGAACAAAACGAAGCTCATCAGCTGGCAGAGACATAAGTCCAAGAACCTGACGCACGATAGGTCTGTGCATGATCAAGTGCAAGATATCTATGACACGAAAAATTTTATGAGGCAAATAGTTCCTTTCTTACCTGGCTTCCCCCGCTGGTATCGAGATTTATGCCTCCCTTTCAACAAAGCATCTACCCTGGGAGATAGAGGATGGCAGCCTGGCCCTTGCTTAATAACGACCCAAATGCGCATCACACCAAAGCTAATGCGAATCACATGGGATGGTTACCCTCTTCACTATAATCAAAAACATGGATGGGGCTATCTAGTACCAAATGGTGATCCAGTGGCAAGCTACATAGAGTTACCCGAGGACCATCCATATGCAAAATTTCCCATAGAAGAATTACTTAATCTTTGTAAAGATTTGCCCCGTTCTCACATCTTAATTGAGGACCCTAAGGAGACTGCCGATGAAACCGAAGATGATCTTGTACAAGCTAAAATAGAACAGTTGAGAGACAATACTCAACTGGGAACGTTGAATCTAATCAAACTACTGAGAAAACTTTCGAAGAAGAAGAAAGTTGCTCCACGCTACAAGAATGACTTTTGCGAAGATGTTGACATCCCTGGAGCTTATTTCATTAAATTACCGCATAAAAATGGACCCAATTTCAACGTCGGTAACCCTCTAAGTAAAGATTTTGTCTCAAAGATGGAGGATGGTACATTGAGCTCGCTTGACAACGATCTTGCCAAAATGCTGCTCAAGCATAGCTCTTCACTCTCTTACTGGAAAAACAACCACAAGCGGATCAAAAGCCAAATGGTTGTTGGTATTAAAAGCAATCTGTATCAGGATCAAGCCCCCCTCGGTGCGATATTGCCACGGGTCATAGTAGCCGGAACTGTCACACGTAGAGCTGTTGAGCCTACATGGTTGACTGCCAGCAATCAAGACACATCTAGAATCGGGAGTGAACTGAAAGCTATGATCCAGGCACCAACTGGTTATTGTTTCGTTGGTGCAGATGTGGATTCTCAAGAGCTATGGATAGCCTCACTGATGGGTGACTCTTACTCTTATAAAATACATGGAGGAACGGGATTAAGTTACATGACGTTAAGAGGGAGTAAATCAGATAAAACGGACATGCACAGCAAGACCGCATCTCTCATCGGTATCTCTAGGAGTGAGGCAAAAGTTCTCAATTATGCTAGAATCTACGGAGCTGGACAAAAGTTTATTGAAAGATTCCTTATCAATACCAATCACCACTTGAAGCCTGAAGAGGCCAAGTTGAAAGCCAAAACAATCTTCAAGGAAACGAAGGGAGTACGCAAATTTCATTACCTCAAATCATCAATGAATGCGTTGGCAAATCGATCTCATAGTGATAACAAAGACAAACCAATATCAATTCCTATCGATGTAGGAAATGAAGCTCACTGCTCAGAAGGAATGCCCTCGACAAATTATGACTACGAATCAGAAAGTCACGCGAAATCGACGAAGGATCTGCGAGTCTTTTGGGATGGTGGTACAGAGTCTGCAACGTTTAACAAGCTCGAAGAGATCGCTAGTTCTGACAGGCCCAGGACACCGGTCTTAAATTGCCAGATCAGTCAAGCGTTGGAGCCGAGCCAAGACCAAGCCAAAGATTTCGTAACGAGCCGCGTCAACTGGGTTGTGCAAAGCTCTGCAGTGGATTTTTTGCACTTGGTATTGGTTAATATGAAGTGGTTATTCGAGCGTTTAAACATCAACGGACGATTTTCGATAAGCATTCACGACGAGGTTAGATATCTAGTTAAGGAGGAGGATAGATACAAGGCTGCATTTGCCCTCCAAGTCTCAAATCTCCTGGTTCGAGCTTATTTTGCTTACAAGCTCAACATGCGCGATCTTCCTATATCTGTTGCTTTCTTTTCGAGTGTAGATATCGACAAGTGCCTAAGGAAGGAGGTTGACATGGATTGCAAGTCACCTTCTAACCCCTATGGTCTAGAGAAGACCTACAATTTACCTCGAGGCGAATCGCTCGATGTCAAACAAATACTAGAACGATACACATACAGTGCTAAACACGGAACTCAATGAGCGTATATGCATTATATCTTTTCATCCCAACCATCCAGCAGTCGCACAATCTGTTGGCCAGCCGCTGTTCATGAGGACAGCAATTGGTGGAGAGGCCGCCCACGAACGGTACCGAGGTGCCCCATTAGGTTGATCAAACTATTCCCTGAGATAGAAAGCGCGGGCGCTCGTCTTCGAACGCCAACTTGTTATTCCGCTGGCCAATGGACGACCCAAACTTCAAAATAGATCTTGCTCACTAGTTCTAGAGTTTCCGTTGTTACTTCTACATATAGCAACTCATAATCTATTTAAGTCCCATCAACATTCAGGAACATCCATGACAGTCTCTTTCAGTCATTAAACTTTTTCCCCACGAGATTCGGATGTGTCGGACCATCTACCGTATGAGTTAGCAACTTGACTGCTTGAGTTTTGATTTGTGGGCCCCGAGGGCCCACTGCACAAAACCATGGACTTGTTGACGGCAGAGCACTTTCAACGACGCCCATACCACTCACTAGCATAAGTTGGCCAACGCGGCTCGGAATCCTCAAGATGTGCCCGCGATGAGATTAAGAACGTCCTGATTTCTATGATCAAACTCTTGAACCCCGTAAGCCTGTATCCAACCGAATTCTTGATGGTCCAGATCAGAAGCTTCACATGGATATCGCGTTAAAAAGATGCCACGAGTCTGTGACCAACCGAAAACTGGGCGCCATCAACATCAGGTCACGCAGAAGCCAACTCGCCCTTATCCAAACAAATTTAGTCGTCGAACGACTTGAACGATTTTATTCAAACAACCCGAATCGCTTGAGATGGATAGGCCAGTCCACCGATCGAGATGATCCCAAGCTTGAATTCCTTGTAGTGACCGTGACAACACAAGGTGATGAAATACTAGACCAACCTCTTCCGACTATTGGTAGCAAATCGCTCTTCTTAGAGGAGCTAGAAGTGGCACTTCTGGATGGGAAAGTGGACTTTGTAGTTCACTCTCTCAAAGATTTACCTACAACCCTACCGGAAGGTTGTGCGATAGGTGCCATCTTGAAACGGAACAGTCCAGACGACGCAATTGTCATTAAGAAGTCATTGAGATCTAAAGTAAGTCCCATCGATCTACTGTTAGGAAGGAACAGAATGACGGGTCCGGATAAAATCAAGATAGGAACTTCCTCGCATATAAGTATAGCCATGATAAAGCGAGGAAACTCTGACATCGAGAGCATTGATATAAGGGGCAATCTGAACACCAGAATATCCAAACTCGACGACGATGAGGGAGAATATGCTGCCATAGTGTTAGCTAAGGCAGGTCTCGATCGGATGGGTTGGTCAGACAGGGCATCTTGCCTGTTAGGGTCAGAAGACAACGAAGCTTTCAAAGATTGGTGCTATACAGTGGGTCAAGAAGAGATCGCAGTCGAGTGTAGATCTAATGATAACGTTATGCATAGGCTGTTGTGGCCGATAGCCCATATAGAAACAACGTATGAAGTAGTCGCTGAAAGACGCCTCATGAGAACACTCGAGGCCGCTCCGCACCGATAGGAGTTCGATCATCTTGGTCTGACTGTGAGGTTGGAATTACACTGCGTCTCGAAGGCGTCGTATTATCTCTGGGCGGGAAGGTCGTTATAAGAGCCGATGACTGCGCCATACTTGTGGATCGAGCCGAATTGAGGAGCGAGAGTTCGACAAGCATTATAGAGTATGAGGAAGACTTTCTTGTAAAATCCAAGATTGAATGTAACCTGAGAAGGTGGCAAATAAACCGATTGGACAGGGTTGTCTTGGTCTGATCAAACGATGATGGCAACAGCTTGTTGCTAATAATATTGATAACCATTGTTCAAACCGATCCTGAACGCTGATCTAACACAAGATCAAAGATTATCGCTCTCACCGCTTACAATCATACACAAGCGAAAACTAGATGAGGATCTGATCCGTATTCATAAATCAAACTTCGAAGTCTACTAGCGAAATCGCGCCTTAGAAGCTCCTCATTCCTTGTAGCGATTGAGTCACTCCTTGCAAAATCGCTCCGGGCTCAATCCAGCTCATCTATTACTACCGCTCAAAAGCATGACGAATCTAACATCTGAAAAAATCGAGGATATGATTGGCCTGTGTGAGCAAATGTTAGAGAGGTCATATTGCATCTACAGCAAATTTGCTGTAGCAGCCGTGCTAATAACGGCCGACGATACTATCTTCACAGGTAAGACTCATTCTACTAGCATCTAAACTTCATTCCCACGTTAGCTCGTATGCTAGTCTAACAACTATCGTTCAATTAAAAGGGTGCAATGTGGAGAATGCTTCCTATGGGCTATGCATTTGTGCTGAGAGAACGGCTGCTGTCAAAGCTGTTAGCGAAGGTCATAGAAAGTTCAAAGCTTGTTTTGTGATGACCAAGTCCGCTAATAAGATAGCGCCATGCGGTTCTTGTAGACAATTCTTAGCTGAGGTGAGTTTATGAATGATGTTTGCGAGCTCGAGACGATGGCATCCTAACCAATGTCGAATACAACCCCAAGTTCGGCGTAGACTTGGACATAATCATAATAAGCAATGATCGCGATTATATGAAATGTCAGCTGAGGGATATTCTACCTGGCGCATTCACAGCCTCGGATCTACAAAGCGGAACAATCAGCCAATCGTGAAAATTTTGCTGGATCGACCAAGAAACGTTAGGGAGGTGGCTATCGATCTGCGACTTCCTCTGGAACTCAGATCGGTCATTTTTCGCAACCCGAATTTTTTCCCAGAAAGTGTTCTGTGTATTTGAGACGCAAAACATGATTTTTGTCCAAAAGCGCCTACAAAAGAGTGCACGCAGCAAGCGAAACTAGCTGAGTGCTTTTGGAATATCGAATCGTGTTTTGGACAAATAAATTCATCAAATTCGAGCTTCTAGGCGCGAAATGGCTGATTTTTGAGTTACTCTTGTTGACATGACCGGATTTAGCTGAGCTTAGGCCTCACGATATTTCGAACTTGCATTCGGCCCAAGAGTGTGAAAAAGGCTGACAGATAGAGAGGATTAGCCGTGCTCAACTTGATAGCCCGAGTTATTAATCAACTGCCGAACTGAACCTGATAGATGGCCAAAGATGCCTCAGGCAAGCCTGTATCGAGTACCTGTTCCGGCAATAACTCACCACCGAACTCCGATCACCAGAAAGTACCACCACTGAGGATAGTATTGAACGCATCTGGAAACCAAAAGAGCTCGACAACAGCTATCGCCGTTGCAACAGACCAACAAACAGATCCTAAACGAGACAAATCCCAAGATGGCAAGGGGGACCACGCAAGTAAGATAGGAGGTAGAGTCCGCATCAGATTGGGAATCGGTAAGCAGAATAGTAAGAGTAGCGAGACTTCAGCCACGAAGAATCAAACTGAGACCGTCCAGCGAATTAAGACATCGGTCGTTGATCAAACAGATGGTCAATGCAAAGAAGACCTCACAGTCAACTATTGCCATTTGAGACGAATAACTCGTCGAAGTCAAAAGTCAATACAATCTGTTGGTAACGAAGAGGAGGAATACACATCATCAATGACATCAACTGATGAGAATCAAGGTACTACCAACAGCAGCACCAATAGTGATACAAATAATACACATGAGTCTGCTGTTGTCGCAACATCACAGAATTGCACGGCGACTATCCTATCAAACAATGTTTCGAGTAACAGCTCATCGAACCCGGAGGCTCCGCGAAGATGCAAACGAAGGAAGGGAGAAACGAGCGAGAGCTCAACCTTCGAACACGAGAGTTTATTGAATTACCAAAACTACAAGCTTCCAAACCAGAATTCCTTTCAACTCTACCGGAATATTCGCAAGCAGGTCGACAAGAAACTAAAGAACTTAAGCTGTGTCCATCCAAAGACGCCGCACGGGTTCAGAGATTACGTTCTATCGCGGGGAACATACCTACTCGACGGCAACAAACTTGGAAACGGAACAAATATCTATATGAACGAAGACGACGTCTTGCACGCTACATCCATGGGCAAATACCATTCATTTAGAAACACTCGTACTAATTACTCGATCCCAAATCGTGCCAAAGTTCCTCTCGGTCTGCCAATCAACTCGCCCCTATACAACTTATTCATAGATCAAGAAAAAGAGCGCCACAAAATGCGAATGCAACATATCAAAGAGCGTGAGAAGCTAACTATAGCGGCCGAACAAGAAATAATGCGAGTGCACAATCAAGCTGCAATGGCTGCAGCAAATCAGATTGAGCCGTTCTCAGCGTGCACACTGCTTAAGCATCAAGAAATCTACAATTATCTGGATTCGGAAGGATTCACTATCTTGGCAAGCGATGATGCTCAGATGCAAGGTCAGACAAAGCAAGGCGAAAATTGCTACGAGCAACTATCTCCACTACCCAGAAGGGGAACGAATTCAAATGAATGCTCTAGGTCTGACACCACACGTAGATGCTCCAATACGAGTCCACGCGAAGCTAGTCAAGAGGCACCTAACTTGCCAAAACCAATCTTGGACGAACACGTAAGCGACCCGAAGACGAAGGACACGCCCATGGAGGTTGAAACAGCTATCCAACCGGCAGAAAAACCTAGCGATGTAGAGATGAAAGGACTGGAATCAGAATGCACAGATCCATCTCCAACTGAAGCAGAAAACAAGTCTAGTTTAGAAGAAAAAGCAACCGAAGATAAAGATACACTTACGAACACTGGAAAGCAGTCGCATGATTCACCAGAAGCCTCAGTCGCTGAGACACTCGGATCCGGTGTGACAGAAGAAAATGTCGAACAGAAACAGTCGATGGGTGCTGTACCCATTGAAACGGAGCTAATACAAACTTCTGATAGCAATAAGAATGACAAAAGCGACTCCGAGATTCCCACCTCAGCACTAGAAAAACTAGAAGCACAGCAGATCAAGGAAGAGGATGGAGAAAACTCTCAGTCATTACATCTACCGACATCGGTCGAAAACAACAATTGTGAGAAAGATCATGATCCTTTAGTGGATAGCGAGCGTGCTGACCAAACAGCGCAAGGAGATGAGATTATGTCAGATGAGGAGAGACGGGCTTACAACAAAAAGATCTTCTTATCTCAATTACAGGATATCGACGACAAGTGGGAAAAGATAAGAAGCGAAATGCTGATTCGTCATCGGAATGAAGCTGAGAGCTTATATGCGGTACAAAGATTGGAATGGGAATGGAAGACTAAAGAGATCGGAGCTTGTGATGTTCGAATGACACCGGTCATCGACAATACATTGGTCCCCAAACTCAACATTTACTCTCAAGACTATTGACTGCGACTTTATAGATCCTTCGGCTTCATCAGAAGGAAGCAGGATTGCCAAATAGGTTTACTTTCATCATTTGAATACCATCTAGCGCCTTGCTCAGTGCTAACATTAACTCAGACTCTGAGTTATACCCACCTTCATGGAGTTTTGAACCAAAATCCCAGTTAAACATTTACAGGCATTCAAACAATTAAACAGTTGAACAGTCAATCAAGCCTCTATTTCTTCGAGGATATCATTGGTCAACTCGTCCGGACTGTTCCAGCTTTGGTAAGGTCGATCTGTTGTATCCTGTAGATTGATTGCTCAGAATCACGACTCATTTATCCGCCCTGCTTCCTAAGTCAGAACACTTGAGAGCCCTCCTCTATCTCACTTAGTTGACAGTTTTTATCGAAGCCGTTCCTACGCATTAGATTATTGCGTATTTGTTTTCATGCTTTAGAGGGCCAGAACTAGCATTGGTCAACAATCTTGGCTACGAAACTTGTTCAGCTTTTGAGCTTCGTATTTGCCTTTTTGCTCGTAAGGTTTAGAAACGTATAGTTAAAAGACCAGAAGACAACCGCAAGCTTAATGAGCTCACCGATTGAACAGCAAACAGATCTAATTGATTTATGCGCAAGACCCACGAGCCCAGCCAGGTTTGTTAAGATGTCACATGGTGCGAATACAGAGTAGCCGCAATCCATACAACTGACGATATCTTTACAGCGTAGTTTATTTCATGGTATTAGAGTTCAACGGTTTCGGAGAACATTGATTTAGTTGGTATTTTCCACAGTTTAGGTTTGAACCGAAGCTTCTTAGCCATCCGACAGTGCTCTTGTGCTAACAAGAGTAGACTTGCATAAATTGACTTACATGCAGCTTGCTCGTTTAAGTCGAATCAAACTTGACAATGTTGAAAGTAGGTAAGGGATGCACTGCTAACTCAGATCAATGGGTAATAATCAGATAGTTGGATGATCATGAGGAATCGCCAACCCAAGTTCTATGCCAGCCGATGTGCCCGAGCCGGCGCCGCGAACGTGCTCAATGCTAATTAGTTGAGTACAAGTGCTCTCGCAAATTTATCATGACAACATACTAGCTGTCCAGGGGGTGGCTGGCCGTCAACTGAAAGGTTGGAAACTTTGCTTCGTCTGGATCGAGCAGGTCAGATAAGAAATAGGCCAGGCCAGCATAACCTTCAAACAGGGAGGCGGGGCTGTCGGCTCGCCAGACGATAGAGTCATTATGCTCAAAGTAGTATTGAGCGAACTTCCCCGCCCGATAAAGGTGTTTGCGATCGCGGGTCAACTGATACAGATGAATGAAGGCGTATGCATTTCCGCTGATTCCGTGACACAAACCAAACCCTTTCTTCAACAATCCTCGTTGCCATATGACGTCGCTACAAGCTATTGCAGAGGCAAGATAACTCTCATCCCTGTAAACTTGATAGGCCTTTATGAGCATGTGCATTACACCCGGAGCACCATGGCACCAGTGAATGAGCCGATCCGTCTGACTTCCGATCGACGATGGATAATTGCTGGAGGGATACCTGATTCCTTGAATGAAGTTGATGGCCTCTCTTATGAGCTTCAATTGTTCATCGTTTAGGTATTTATGAGCCTCAAGTAGCATATACAGTATACCTGCGTATCCATGAGCGGCGCCAACGTATTCCTTGCCATGCCAGGAGTAGAAGAGAGGCCGTCCAAAGCTCTCCATGGTTTGGCCAGACTTCAGCATTATGTTGATGTGATTTGTTATGTGCTCGTCTCTGATGACGTTTTGTTTAGGTAGCTGCTGTTTAATTAGTAACATCGCGTAGAGACCTCCCGTGCGTCCATATAATAACTCGTCGGGCGTACCAGATTGTTCTTGCATTTTGATTAGTTCTAAAATCTTCTCTAGAAGTGTGCCAGTTTCAGGTTCGTTGTTGATCTGCTCTACGCCGGCAAAAGGGACTTGATGGCGATGATGATGATGGTGATGATGATTCGATTGACTGGGAGACATCAGCTCTGCGCCTAAGACTCCAGGAGTGGATGGGGCGCTTTGAGATAGAGCAAGGCCAGGGCCAGGATAGCTCAAGGTCCTGGTTAGCATTTCTCTGTGTAGTTTCTGCTGAGTCCTTGCAAGCGCACAGAATGTATAGACGCCTAGATCGCCGCATAGAAAACTCGGACACTTACTGTTATGCATGTGCTGCGTCTGAATAGATATCAAGTATTGGTTGACATGGTGGGTTGCCTTTGCCGCCAAATCCTCACGAAATTTTGTATCTAAACATTGTTTAGTCGATAGATGATGATAGAGTAGGGAAACTCCCGGTAGACCGGTGTACATTGAACGGTCATTGCAATCAATCTGCTCTGATTTCACGTGCTGATTCAACAGAATCTGAAGCTGCTCTTTGATTTTGGCTTCAAATACGTGGTCAAATTTACCCTCAGGTGTGAGCGCGAAGTCCTCGATCTTAGTAACACCGGCGTTCTCGACAAAATCTTGGGGTGACGTTTCAGGGCCTCGTTTTTCTAAACCACTATTCGAGGGAGGGGGTGACGTTTTGGGGGCGTTGCCAGATGAGGCCTTAAAGTTATAAAATTGGTTGATTACTTTCTCCTCCTCCTCTTCTTCCTCTTCTATAGATTCGTGCAAGGGATGTTCGGCTTGTATTTTAACTAGTAGCCTTTGGTTTGTTAATTCATCCCAATCTTGATAGGGGTTCGGTAGATGACGAACTTCGCTAACAGCGCCATTATTGCTGTCATCGTGCCGGTGTCCCATTCTAAATCGTTTCCTTGAACTTCTTCTCTTATCGACGACAAAATTTGTGGCTGGCATAAATACAATCGAAAAATGGTACAGACTTATCTCACACACAACGCGGACCCTCGCCCCCTACTCAACTATTCTAGCTAACAGTGAGTAGAATTTCTTGAATTCAAAATCTCTCCTATAAATATATTCCCTAGCTCGGTGAACAACAATTATACAGGCAGTTGTGTGTCATGGCTTAAGCTTAACCTTGCTCTCTACTTGTATCCGGCACTGACTATGATGTCGGATGAGCGCGAGAGTTGGCTAATAGGATTTCATCAGATTATTATTTCCTAGTCTACTTAAAAATGTCCAACCTTCTACTAGTTCTCTCGATTTTCTTAAAAGAAATAACGAAGAATTTTGAATGCCAGGATTGAGAAGTTCGACCTTGATCAATACAACTTTATCAACTGTCAGTTGAAGTAGGAGACCGCTTGTTTACATGAGTTATCCTTAAAAAAGCACCGCTGCTCCTTGTCGCTTTCGCTACGCCTCTTTCGCGGGGCGCGCATACATGCTCTCGATACCACTGTGCGCCGCTATGCGCTCAACACTCTATATACAGAGCGGGCTAGTTGCAGATTTGCCACCAACAAGCGCTCTTAGCGCGCAATAGACAACATAGGAGCCATTTGCGCCTTCATCAGAAGGTAATTCCATGTATCCTTAATATCGTGTAGATTGCAAGCGGGGCGCCCTTCGTGTTGGCAGTGCGCAAATGGCGTCCGCGGGGGCGGACGGCAAACAAAGTAAGGCTGTAGCGGCGCTAGAGCCTCTAGGGTCGAATCCACCAATGTTTGGGCCTTTCTAAGGCTAAAGCTCGAGAGCGACATCCGTTCGTTCGCTCCGAGTGCGTTAGGGCGCAGACGAGTCGTCCCAAAAATGACGTATGCTAGCCGGAGAGCACGAGAGTGGGCCTAATGTAGTGGTGGGCACCATTGTGGTGGGTTATTTTTGGCCCACTTGGCGGGGGATCCAACGTTGCATCGATCCGCAACCTAAGCGGTTGTTGCCATTTGCGAGCAACCTCTCGCTTGTCAATAATAGTTTTTGAAGAAGTTCAGTTTAGCTGGAAGTTAATCTATACATGCAATGACGACACAATCGCTTTGAACAAGCGAGATCCTATCTGTCTGCTGTCGCTGTCTGGGCTGGCGAGCGAGTTGCGCTAACGAAGCGGCGCACTTCGAAAGGCTCTTCAATTCTCTTGATTGTGTTCCATCCGTGCAAACTAATGAGCAATTTGGTGTGCGCCAACGCAAACTTGCTCATGTTCAATAGGTGACTCCATGGCTGCAACTTCCAGGAAGCACGAGTCTGACCGAGTCCAACTGGGCACTCAATGCTAACTCTCGAGTGCTCCAGAGCCTTGAGTCTGTGGGAGCCACATCCGAATCCGAATATCACGGAGAATCTTTCGCCAGAATTGCACTTCCTTCCTGTGATATCCGTCCGAGAATGAAGTATCCACAATTAGTGGACTTGCAGCCAGGGAAGCGCGAACGAAAGCTTAATTGTGTACGAAGAGTGACAGATGACAATCTCGGCTCTCAAACGTTGAAGCTCTCCTTGGGCTAGCATTTGCAGGGAGGCCAATCTGGGGGAGGGGGGAACTCGTGTTTGCGCTCTATTCGTACTGAACGACCAGTCTCTGC
>ENA-UOVY01000186-UOVY01000186.1-plant-metagenome-genome-assembly--contig:-NODE-186-length-38487-cov-625.814712_pt1 | contig 38487 bp, 17 predicted proteins | sample MGYA00249840_ERZ761561 | MGnify/ENA primary metagenome ERZ761561 (study PRJEB28882, sample SAMN05720143) | plant metagenome | isolation source: Guanajuato, Mexico | place: Mexico:Guanajuato, Mexico...
AGAAAAACTACGAGACTATCACGACGAGGGGAGATGGAATGAGAGAGAGAGAGAGCGAGGCAGAATGTTTACTTATCTTTTTTGGGGATTTCAAAATCGCTCATCTCGTTGCTTCAGCTCACCTGCCAATACGGCAAATATTTGCGCGCGCGCGCCACATACAAACTCGCGTGCTCTTATCATGATCAATTAGTCGCCCAACAAACAATCTGACCGGACGAGCACCATTTATCAATGGATGGCGCCCGTTTAGCGTTGCAAATTGTTGCCAAAAGATCCCCCGTTGGTATTGGTGGCCCTCGGTGAGATTGCATCTGGTGGCCGCTTTTAGAGCAATGGAAAGTTTAATTAGAAAACGCTAGTGCCTTGAATGCCAATTCGCTCGCTCTCCCTCTCTCTCTCTTTCTTTCGAGTGGATCTAGTTGGCAAAGCTGAGGTTCAAGTTAGTCGGTTTCACTGGCTTACAGGTGGGAGAGCAAAACTTTTCAATTAATGCACCAGCTTTAGGCTCAAGCACAAGGCAAGAAGATAGAATGACCGTTATGCTACAACCGCAAGTTGTTTGCCAACTAAAAACGATCAGCAACTTGAATGAAATCGGTCAGAGTTTTGGAGCAACAAGGTGAAGGTTAGAGAGTAGAGATGGTATCAGGTCGAGTTTTGGATAAGCGAATGCAGTTGCGGTGGGCAATCGCAAGCCGTTGCATCATGCTGCCGGCGCCTCCCAGCGAGCTGTAGGCCAAGCTCCTCTTGACGGCAACACCCGAGCACTAGGCCGCCGGTGGCTACGGGGCCAACTCTAGGCTCTCCCGACTATCAATTCGCCTCACAACAACAACAACAACAATGAATCTGCATCACATAAATTGAACCAAACATCCTGGCTCGGCCTCACAGGCTGCAACCAGATTCGAGCTCTCAATTGTTACAAAGTCGGCTAAACTAGAGACTTATTACATGTAATGCTGTGTGTTTATTCGCCCCCGAATGTCGTTTAGAGTGACTCAAATTAAGCGAGTGAAGGCGTGAGAAAGGCTAGTTTCGCATCAAGTCCATTAATTGGCATCAATATCCTGGATTAGCTCTGCTTGCCTGGAAATGCCCACAACTTGGCCCCCATCGTTGAGCTGGTCATTTTGGTTTGTCGACTCGGAACTTGTATGACGGCCGAACAAAGCCGGCTCTCACTCACTTTGCGCAACTCAAGCCGGGCTAAAAGTCAAGAGGCGCATTCCAGGCGAAGGGAGGGGGGTTGGTCTCGCGTCATTTGAGGGCCATCCATCCAGTGCTGGCGCCACCACCAGCACTTATTGCGTCCTCTTGTATTGGCTTGACGGCCAAGCCGGAGCTGGCCAGTTAGTCGAGTTTCATTGGTCCAGGTACAAATTGCATTGGGCAAAAATGCAACTGCTCCACCAGCTGGCGCCAATCTGGGTGGAACATGAGCGATAAATCCAACAAATACGTCTGCCTCCCCCAGTGCCATCCAACAAGTGCCAGTTTGTGTTCCGCCGCATGTCCGAACTTCAAGTTGCCCAGGAGAAAGTGAGGCTGCCACGAATTCGGCCAACTGACTGACTGGCTGGCCAACAAACAGTCGCTCGGCCAAACGCACTGACGGCCAACTGACTGACAATGGGAATCATTATCACTGGCTTCTTTCAAAAACAAACACACGAACTCGGCTACTTCCTGTTGCGGCGAAACCTCAGGCGGCCAACTAACGAGTGTTTGCGTTCCTCCGACGCTGCGGGTCTCACCTGACTGCGAGCGAGCCTCCAGTTTGGCTTCTCTCTCTCTCTCTCTCTCTCCTTCCCCCTTGAATTTCCTTTCTCACGCACTTGCCTCTGGCTGGCCGGCCGCTGGATGCGTGCGTTGGTCTCGAATTTGCGCTGAGAGCCAAGCAGTGATCCTACAATCCCCCGGCCAGGTTGGCGTCCGCTCGCCCAGTATAATATCGCACATGAAGCAATGATATCGGCGAGTCTGCATCACGATTTAACCTGGATTTTGGCGCACGCATTATGTTGGTTTCCGAGACACTTGACGCAGCAAAGCGACTTGGATGCGTTCAAAGTATTGCACAGTCCCTTTGGTAGTTGGCCCGGCTTGAATTAGCATATTTGAGCTTAAACTCTCCTCTTCTGTTATCTTCACGAAAGATAACCGAATCCTTCACTGCTAAATCCTGAGACAAAACGAAGAAACCGAGCGCAAAAATTTCCACTTCCACTTCCACATCGACACTTCGATGGAAGCCAAGTAGCCTAAGTTGCAGTCCGGAGAGCCATCTTCACACGATTTAAATTCGCGCCAGCTTGGGGGAGCCGAGGCTGGTAAACGTCGGTTTCTCACACGAATTAACCGAAAGAAGTCCCATTCTCCCTTGCGCTCTCACAGTCCCTGGTCATCGGCTAGCGGCAGCGGCGGTGGCGGCGGCCCTGGAAGCCAGTAGCTAATTGTCGTCGCTTAAAAGAGACTATCGTGTCCTAATCGTCTGCTCCCTCTTGCTCTCCCGCCGTCGCCCTCTGGTAACACTTGATTTGTTTACGACTCGCGGGCACTCTGAGAGCCGATGACCACGGTTGCAAGTGATGTGCCACAACAGCAACAGCAACAGCAACAACAACAACGACGACGACGACAACAACAAAGCCGCTTTTCTGCTCTCATTTTTGGACAAAATAAGTCGTAAAGTTGCGAAATTCTCTCACACTCTAGACACTTGTGCTCGGATTGAGATAAGCCAAGAGGCGAGCAAAACTTTTGCTCCCCCAATGGATGGGCTAAGCGAGGAGGAGGATGGAGGTGGTAATTTTTTTTGTACCAGCGAGTGCCCGTAAATTCTCCGCATGTTGCTCAACTCTAACTAGAAAACTAGTCGAGTTTGTTTAGTCATGGGAGAGGTTCTTTGAGCCTTTTAGACCATTTATAAAGGCTCAAGCTCGTCTAGTTGAGTTGGCGTTAAGGGATTGACATAATCGGAGATGCTCACAGTTGAGCTGCCTAGTTTTGCAGACTTGCTGGCCGAGAGATGGCGCTGCTATCCCGCTCAATTTTGCCACGCATGCGCACGCTAGCTTGAGGCAAACGAATTTTAGCGAACTACTATTGTTCTCGTTCCCTTCGTTTGGCTAGATCTGTCCATTTTCGAGAATGTCTAGCCATTTCTGTCTGTTACCTCGACGAAAAACACTGGATCAAAGTACAAATGATTGCCCTAAAATAGCCAAAAAATGGCCTCTGATACAGAGAGCACCGTGGCCAAGGAGCAAGCCAGTTTAAATGAACAGTTATGGAAAAAGAAGAGAGTTAAGAGAAGGCCTCTTGATAGATCGCTTGATGGAGCAATGCACGTTTATAATGCCATAAAACTAACCAACTATTACACAAATCTTCTCCTGAAACAACATCAACTTGAAATTGATGGTCTCTCGACAATACCAGGCGCAAATTGGAGAACCAAGCAGCTAGTTCAGCAAGTTCCCTATCAAGACATCAAGTTGTTAGCAACAAGCAAAAGTTTAGCTAAAGCTTCTGTGGACGATAACGATGATAGTCAGTCGAATTTGAGTCAAAATATCGAGGAAATTTCTTTTATAAGAGAGCAGAGAAAGTTGGCCTCTCAATTCAAAGCATCGTTGTACTACCTGAATCCAGTGCAGACAAAACCCTCCAATAGTTGGCTTCGTGGTTCTTCCTCGAACTCAAACCAAGCTGGCGGCGAATCAATTGCCAGCAACAAGCAAGAGGTCACCCATTGTTGCTTTAAGGTGAGTTTTTTGACCTCCATCCAGGGAATTAGTAACATCCTGTGCAGCAGGAATCTGCGAAGTTAAACTTACTACTGACCCAACTTAACGTCCCACTGTCGGCGGCTGGTTCTTGTTTACTAACATCTCCCCACGACCTTCCTCGATCTCTCTCGAAAACGAATAATACTCAGTGCAAGTTACCGATCGAGTCCGACACAACTTGCGTTCGGGTTGACAACTTGCAATTCGATGCCGAACAATCAACCGAAACAGGCCAAGAGTCTCACAGAAACTTGAGTGGTCGCAAGAAATCGGCTATCAGCGCAATATTTAACGCCGACAACCAGGTAAACAGTAACCCGCAAACAAACGAGGAGGCCGGCCAGGAAAGGAAGCAAGCGCAACAGGCAGGCTCCTCATCAGATGAGGGCTTAGGCACCGGATCCTCAGCCAATTCTAGCGCCAAGTCATCAACTGCCGGTAGTCATTGCGATGATCGCGAAACGCCGCCACATGTTGTTGTCGAACAACGGTCTACGCCAACAAGTAACACTAGCTCAACCTCAAACTCGCCATCAAACTCTAGCACCTCAACTCTTCAGCCAGCGCATTGTTCAAACTCTTGTGATAACATACATAAGCTTTCATTAGATTCGCTCAACTCGAGTAATAATCTCAAAAACACTAGCAACTCACCAAGCTTCAACAACAAATCGAAAAAGCATCAGCGCAAACGATCAACAACTTTAAGCGGCGATGAGACTGTCGATCGAGCAACGAACTCAAGTGACGAGCAGCAACACGAGAGTGGCAAATCAAGTAAAAAAAGTCGCGCTCTTACCTGGTCTGCCTCTTTGAGCTCTTTCGGGGCCTCGTTCAAGTTTGGTAGCAGCAACAATGATTCGAGAGAGCGAAATAGTTCTACCAAGATCAAAACTGATGACTCTGTCAAGGTTAACAAGACCATCTTATTCCATACAGATTGTTTCAGTTGCTCAACTTGCAACGAGTTACTGGTGGATTTGCGTGCTCTCATATATGTGAACGAATTGCAACATAAGCTTGGCGTTAAAACTAGCCCGTCCGAAACAGTGCCTCATCTTCAGAGCTCGCAACTGGAGTATGTTAACTTACCAAATGAACACGAAAATTCGGAGCATCAAGTATCCGAAGAAGACCTCACACTGAAGCGACAGAAGATCAGTTTATACTGTCATAGACATTTCGTCGAACTTTTCAAGCCACGTTGCCAGCAATGCGACTGTCTCATCCTGGACGAAGAGTGCACAGAGGCTGAAGGTAAGCTACCATTCCGAAGAAATTATTCCAAACTGAACTCTTTCATCGCCTGAAACTAGGCACGATTTCTAGATTTCGATCGATGCCGCCGGTTAGAGGAACAAGCTGATTGATTAGTCGCGGCATCAAAAAAAGGCATGAGGGCAGAGCTTAGATTCGCCCGGTGGTGCTTCTTTCCGGCCCGAATGGGGCGGCCGGTATCGGCCGGTAAAGGTTTATCTCAAGGCAAATCTTGACCAGGCGTTATAACTGGCGCCGAAGATCGCGCGAGATCCGAGATGAGAGGGTTTTTTGTTTACAACCTCAATTAAATAAGCAACTTTCGACTTTTCTCCGGGCAACTCTCAAAATTGTGTGACTCAGGCTGGCCAGTCTGAGTTACCTGTTGATTGGCTTTCATGCTCGCCCGGACTCGCCTTGGTACTTTTAGAGAATGAATCGTAAACTTCGTTTCCATTCATATCTAGTGTTATTCTTGTTTCTCTCCTAAGTCAGGCAGAGGTAATTCTCTTCACTGTGTAAAGTGAAAGCCGAGGCAGGTTAGCCCTATTTCTTTTAGACCTGTCTCGGTTCGTCTGCTCTATGCTTGTTTGGCGTAGACTCAAAGCCTGGTAAAAGGAGCATAGCTAATTGAAGCGGAGAGTAGCTACGGCGGCGGCGACGACGATCATGCTTTTCCTCAAATCAACGATGGTAAACTTGTCGACTAGCTGCCAGCACAACACGACGATTCCAACCCCCCTACCTTCTTAGCCCACTAGCCGGCGGTCTTTGCATTTGAATTATATTACACACGAAGCGTAACTCCCAAAGGGCCTTCCATCCGCCATGTTACTCCCTCGCTCAAAGAAAGGGGCTGATCAATCTAGTCAGCTAGACTCATTGCACAGCTTAGAGAATTGAATCCATCCAGTCATTCATTCATTTGCCAAGGTAATTCAATTCGAATTGATCAAATTTTACCCATCTTCAACTCGGAAAGCCAAACCTCTAGCTTTCCGCTGCCTCACTCTTGCCCAGTTTCCAAACGAAACGGAACGCTCCCTCTTGGCTGTCGCGCCATCAGGCTTGAGGGAGCGATGGGAAAAGCTTTGAGATGTAGCCTGTCGATTCCTTATGTTGTTTGCCCGCCATCATCTTTTCCTTTCTCTCTCCCTCGCTTGCTCGCTCTCCCCTCCTTGGCCTCGCGTTCCTGGATGCGTCTCGCTCCTTCTACCCACTCTGGCTCGATTCGCTTAAATTCAATTTCAGACTTGATCTAATTTATCCCGTTCATCGGTCAACAGCAACAAATGCCAGCAGGAGTTGAGGCAAATTCGCTCGCTGATTGTAAGCCGTTCCTTTTGCATGCTGAAGTCAGTGAATAGGGAGCCAATGCGACAGAGCTAGCAGGCGAACGAAGATAGCTGGTGGCTGCAACAACTGTTGAATTGTAGGCAAACCAATGGTAGGCTAGAGGCTGCTTCCAGTGCAATCCTTGTTGTGGCTGAAGCTGCAATTGTTGTAACCAAGCAAAGGAAGAATTGGGACGATTCTAAGCCTATTGTGCTCGAGCGATAATATCTCCTCACTGTGGTGAGGAGACATTGAAGCTTTCGGAATTGTCAGGTGAATTGAGCAACCAAGGAGGGTAAAACCGGAACAACGTTGGCCTGTCCATCACCTGAGCGAGCAAGATGAAAAAAGACCCTCTAGTTGGATCAACCTGTTGAGGTTGACCTGTCGATCATCCAAAATTTCATACATTTGATTCGAGCGAACGATCACCTGCCCTGTTCTAGGTGTTTCTATTGTTACTCAGGCATGTGGAATCCAGGATTGATCGTACAGATTTACGGTGTCAGCCTCTCTCATATTGCTTTTTCGCCTTTACTCCCATCGAATTCGGATGGGTCCAATTAGAGTGTCAACCTTACCACCTTTCTAGCGCGACAAACATGCAAACAGGGGGTTGGCAGGTATGGTCCAGCTAGTTGACTTTGTTCAGTCTAAGCGGCATCCCTCTACGCCATAGTTTGTCCTAAACGACCTGTCTTAAATTCAAGCTCAGCGCTGCAGTTGTCTGAACTTGCGGGTACACAAATTTTTCATTATTAACATCAACTTGTACCTGGCCTGCACCCTATTGTTCGACACTGTCAACGTATCTAGTGCTTGCCAACTGGCTACGTATGCACTAGACTTGCTCTTTACTAGACTGTGTTACTCTCTTGGCAGTCAAATTCTAGCTGCAAGCCTCAAGTTGACCCCTCAAGTCAAGCCTCTGGTGGCTCCATAAACTTGAATATGAGCAATAGCGAAGGGCTTCAATATCACCGACTAGCTGCCACACTTTTGGCAAGATCTCGGAGCACCAAAGCGGCTAATTCAAGTCCTTGTAGTGCAGTGTAGTGGTAAATTATACTCGTTTCTAGTGGACCAGCGCTATTTCCGTACATCCCGATCCAGGCGCGCCAAGCGAGTAAATCACGACTCCAAGACAACACTTGTTAGCCGGCAGCACTGAGTAGCTTGATTTTGGACACCGGCTAGCTGGCCGACCCTTGGAAGTGGCCAAACGACCTCGGCTTCGAGCAAGCCCCACAGGCTGAATAGTGGAATAGGGTGCATTTACATCTCATGCTATCATCATTATCATTATCATAATGATCAATTATTATTTTAGTGGCGCAACAGCGACGACTTTCTTGCGAGCAAGCAAGCAAGTGAACGAGCATGGTCTGAACAACATGATGGCGGCGTTTGGGATGGTGATTGTTAACAAGCGGCCGCTGTTAAAAACTCTTATCGAAGTTCCACCAACAACCAAAACGCTTTGAGGTAAACAGGCCGACCGCCAAGCCCATCCAACCTGAGCTCATTTTCTGGTGGCTAAGTTGAAAATCTAATATTTGAACTTCATTCCAGGATGGTCCGCTCGGGCTTACCCAGTCGGCGCGAACTGCAGGCCTACACTTGTTGTCGCTGCTGTTATCAATTTTTCTTTCTGGAAACTATCGTGATCTTAAGCAATGTAATATTCTATCTCGCACGAACACTACAACCATTCCTACTGCTCGGGATTGACCGACCAATCCTCTTGTTTCTTTCTCACCGTAATTTTGTAACTTTTGCTTATCAAAGCAACGTCTAATAATGGCAACAACCACGAACACACGCAATCTGGCCAAGGGAACAACTTCACTTCCTATCCATCGCAAATCTAACAATCCAAAACCTGTATCCTAATTATCGAAAATCTCTCTCATAAAACCGAAATTCTGCCTACCCAGGTAAAGTCTGGCACATCAAACACTTCTGCTGCACTCAATGCAAAGTGCCGCTCGGCGGCCAACAGTATATCATTGTTGACCAATCGCAGGCGAGCTCAAATCGGATTCAATCGCAACATCATGATAAGCAGCATCATTCTAGCAACAAAAACGATGCGCTGGGGGATGGCAAATGTGTGGCCCAGAACTCACCGTACTGTTTGAAATGCTTTGATATGATCTTTGGTGAAACATGCGAGGAGTGCGGGAAATTGATCACCTGTGATTTGGGTGCCATAAACCACGAGCAGCGCTGCTGGCATGCATCAGCGACCTGTTTCAAGTGTCACCGATGCAATAAATCACTACTCGGCAGCCCCTTCTTGCCTAGTCCGGATGGCCGCATCTATTGCTCTATAAGATGCTCCGAGATCGTTGCAGATTCAACCAATCAAACAGGTAGAGCAGGAAAACTCAGTGTGGCCAATTATTGTGACCCTCGTGCTCCGCATGGTGCTTTGCAATATCAGTTGACTTTAGCTGCGGACAAGGGCACACAAGGCGAAAGTCAGGCGATGGTGGAAAGTTTGCATAGACAACTAGATCAAGCTCAAGAGCAACCAGTTGGTCTGCTGAGACACAAAGCATTGATTGATTATTTGCTTGCGAATGCGCGCACTGATGATACATCCCACCAATTGCTCAATTATCTGTACAATCAATGCACCCAGCACCTAAACAATTTCAACGGTAACTCGGCTGAGCATAATGAAAAGGCGACCATCATGAATGGGGACGAGAGAAGGCTAATGAGTGAGATGAGAAACATTTTAGGACAAATTGAGCGAGATAGAAGAGGATCTGGTATCAGTCGAGCAGACAAAAGGCTGCCCGATGGTAGCGTAGACAATCAGCTTTCCGTTAGAAGAAACAAACTCAATCCGTTCCTAATTGATTCCTTTGGTGCAACTGTGGCATCTGACAAGCAAGCAGAGGCCACCGCTCTGAACGTGGATGCTGGTGGTCGGGGTAGTTCAAGTGTCCGCCAAACTCAACAGCCTATGCTGATGATGAGTAACTTGATGGATGAGACTGGAGAGGGCCGAATTCACCAGCAATCAACAGGAAACGACCAAACGCAAGCTAACTACATTAATCTCAATCGGATCTTGAACAGGCCCACAGGAGTGAATCAAAAGGAGCAGCAACGACGAGAACAACAACAGCAACCCGTAGACAGCGTAGATAATGGATCACAAATACAAAGTTCGAATCACTCGACCCCGACGAGCTTAGCTAATCTTGACCCAATAGCAAAGAATCCGGCCACAAAGCAACAAGATCAGCAACGGTTCGAGTTTAAGGCCTCACAGTGCTCTCCAGTTGCCTCACTTTTGAGCAACGAGGGCACCATAAGCGATCAAAGTGCAACTTCGAGCGGAGTCAGTACAGCTCCGCCTGTCAGTAGCACCAATGGCTCGCTGAAAAGTCATAGTCCGCTCTCGTCTACCTCATCACACTCGTCAGTCTCATCCTCATCCTCCCTAACTCGTAGTGGCTCAATTCAAACAGGTGAATCTCGACAGCCCGTAACTACATTACATAATGGCCGAGCCCAAGGCTCACCGCGCCACATAAACTCTATCGCTGCCACCCTAGAGCGGAGGAGACGGGTCCAACCGATAACCGAACTTTCGGTGATTGATTTGTTGTCTGCTGCAGATGATCAACTGCAGAACCGACAACGACAACAGGATGGCTTCGACCGACTCGTTAGCCATTTTGAGGAACAGCGCAATTTGCAGCAGAAGCCACCTCAGTGCGCTGGTAACAAAAATCAGGAATCATTTTTCTTCGAACTTGCTCAACGGTTGCCAAAAGCAGCAGCAGTACCTTCAATCAGACTTCGCGATGTCGCAGTTGCTGATACAGGCCGGCTGTCAGCAAGCTCCAGCTTTCAAGTTCAGCCTATTCCGCTCGACACAAACGGATTGCCAACAGTTGATAGTGAAACTGTTGGGCGCACAATTCATGGACCTAAAAATGTCACCGACCATTACTCCAAGGTGAACAAAGGCGCCAAAGTGAACACTGGCTCTAACCAGGTATCTCTAGCCAGGGGTTCCGAGCAACAGGTGGCCAACGAGAATCAAAGCGTAAGGAAGAACTTCTTTGCTATTACATCGCCTCTACTTGGTTGCAAAACGGATGCTCAGGCGGACAATGAGAATGGCGCCAGCACATGTGCAACGAACGAGGCTCCATTCTTAAATCGCGAATATCATGCTGAGGTATCAACAATGCGACCAACATCCTCGTTGTCGGTACTAACTCCAACAAACAGTCATCAACAACGCGTAGATCCAATCAGCTTCCTTCATACTTCATACAGTACAAGTTCATTGAATCAGCCCAACAACTTGTTGTCGCTACATAATGGAGCACAGCGATTAAAGGAGAATGAGAATGATCATTCATCGGTGGTGCAAGCAGCAAACTCTACGCAAAAGCCGATCTCGAAGCCGGCAAAGTCTGTATCATTTGACCCAACCGTCAAGGATCCACCCTCCTCAGTGTCAGGCTCCATGACTCTCGGTCGATCTTCTACGCTCAAATCTGCACTGAAATCGTCAGCTTGTTGGAATCAAGGCAATCAAGATCAGCAATTTTTGGTTGGATTCTCGAGTGCTACAATGCCGACCTCTCTGTCTAATCAGCTGAAATCTAGCTCACAAGCTGCATATAGCGCCTACTATGATGAACAAGGTCGCCGCGTTAGATTGTCTTCACTCATAAACCAGCGGCAGCCTTCTGGACAGAACATACCCATCGAGATACTGATGAACCCAGAATTAGATGGACAGCAGCCACCAACAACAGGTAAATCCCTTATTTCCGGTGCCCTCTCAAAACTAAACCTAAGTAGCCAGTCGAGTCGTGGTGGTCGGCGCGAGGAACGTAAGATGCGTCAACAACAGAACTCTCTTCTGATAGAAACACAACCAATGGCGAATCTCATACATCAGCAGTTGTTCGCGAATTCGGTCGATGGGCAGATCGTTCAACCACAGCAACAGTTGGTTCCATCAACTAGTGGACTTCAACCACTGCCTGAGATGCAAGCAGAGCGTAGGCGCCGGCGCCGATCGCAAAGATCTTACTCACGACGAAGATCGCGCTCATCATCGTCTAGACAGCATCACCGGGCTCGTCGATTAATGTCACATCGGGCGTCATCATCGCGCTACTGTGCTGATGACGATTGTTACGATTCAGACGTCTGTTCGCACTGCTCAACTTGTTCATCCACATCCTCTTGCGATTCCGATTCATCTCTATCCTCAGAAGGCTCGTACTCAAGCCGAACATCCTATTCCACCTATTCGAGCGACTCCGATGATTCATATACCTCAAACTCGCGAAGTTCCTCCCGCTCCTCATCACCCTGCTCCTCCTACTCAGGATCGTCGCGCTCCTCATCACCCAGTCCCTCCGAGAGTTCCCACTCAAATCGCCAGTCGCATGGAACTGAGTCTCAGAATCAATTTAGCCACAGTTCTCGCAGTGGATCAACTAAAACACGCCGCCGCCAACGAAGCCGCGGCTCTAGCTCAAGCTCCTCGAGCAGACAGCGACGTCATAGGCGCGGTTCGCGAGGAAGCGGCAGGCGCCGTTCAAGTGGTCAGCATGAATCCCGCCGCTCCAGTAGGTCATCGAGTGGTCGATCGTCGAGCTCAAGAGCGAGTAGGCGGAAGGGCAGCAGCGGTAGGTATAACAAGCGAGCTAATAGGCGTACGCATGCTCATGGGAGTCATGGTAATAATTGTGGCCACCAGCAGACTCGACGAAGCAACAGACAACAGCATGAGAGAACTCAGCGCTACGCTCATGAATCCTCAAGGTCAGTCGCCCACCTGCAACCGGCACCAGTTGCACCACTTCGGCCAGGCCTTAACCTTCCCGCAACAAATCTAAACTTTTATAATCAAGCGCTTCCTCCTCCTCACCGACCCGCAATCAATGGGGATCCTAACGTCCCTAATCGAGCTAAATCGCCGTCAACTGTCTCAACAGATTCCAAGTCCGCGCAAAACAATGAAAACTGTCGTATAATATAAGTCAAAAAGATAAACTGACTCAACACAACGGCCAACCTATTGAATGCAATCAGGTAGCGGATCGTTTCAGAATCAGAACGCTAGCCATACAAATTGTTTTTGTTACTTTGTTATAAAAGAACGGATTTGAATTCCGAGCAACAAATAAATCACTGCCTCTCAATAAAATTTAAGGTTGAGTTCAGAACTAAGACTAGGCTATCTGTACCTCGATGGAAAGGCTTTTCTTATTGCGAAACCTTTCTCTGTTCCTGAACAACATTGATCCACGAAGTCCAACTGTTTGTCACCAAAACGCGCACCATCCGATATAACATTGGCTGAGATTTTCGTTTGAAGTAGCTTGTTTAACAAGTAAATCAATTTGATTTGGAACATCAAAGGTAACGTTCGGATCAAAGTCTCGCCCTGTCAGCTTGTCACGTACTCGATTGACCACAACCAGAGCTTTAGAATTCATTGTCTCTGGTGGATGTTGCTCATCGCCGCCAATATAATTGTTGTTGTTCTGGACATGCACTGAAGGGGGACTGGGATGATCAGAGTGGTGGTTCGTAGGCTGGTGTTCATTACCATCTAGCTGGCTCTTGCCAGAAGTGTGCGTCGCTGCAGCGCTTTGATTGCATCCGTTTGCAACTGCGTCAGCGTTTCTCTGAGCTTCGTAAGCTTGCTGCTGGTCTAACTGAGCTTGCGTAGCCATTAGGTTGGTTACATCGTGACTTGCTAAATTTGAATCCGGCCTATTTAAATTAGAAGTTGCCTGTTTTGTTTTTGTCCTTAACTTGGCCTTACCGTCGACAAGTCTCCAATCAAGTAGGGGATCATAGATGAAAGCCTCTAGCACAGCCATCAGACTGTCCTTGTTCTTTCTTAAAACATGCATAACTTTCTCACAAGTTGTTCTATACGTGCCCTCGATACCTGTTACCTCCATTGCGTTTATAAGCATTCGTGTTAGTCGGAATGGGATCTTTTCGGGAAATTTCTCTCTTGTCATGGCGACTTCAAAACAATCACCGAAGTCTATGTGCAATATCTTGCCACTCAATCGATCCAGCATTAAGTTTGATGGATGCCGGTCGCCAAGGCCAAGAACATATCCCACCATAGACATGGTTGCCAACGATCTTGTGTAATTAGTCCTTCTTTCAAACCAAACTTCACTATTTGGCGACTTGAGCCAAAGAAGGCGAGCCAGATCGTCTCCCTGTGTTATGTTCAATGCATGCTCGAAGACCTCAACCCTTTGCATTAGAGTTAGATGATCATAATCTGGTGTCATTCGTAACATGAGCCTATGTTCAATGTTCAACACAACCTTCCGTCTCTCGCGATAGTCCTTAATCAGGGTGTGCAGTGTATCACAATGAGGGACCCAACCAATCAAGCCACTATTGGTTGAGAGCGGGATAACGGCGTAGCGCTGTATAGTTAAATTTCTACCACTTGTCTCAGGTTCATGAACAAGCAGAGTGTTGACCAGACCAAAGAGTTGCATGACTCTTTCATCTTGACGCAAATCCTCGTGCCCTTTTAGTAGAAACATATAATCTTTACCATCACTGCCTCTAATGCACAACTTTCTCGGCCTCTGCTTGCTGGTGATGACCTGCAGATTAGACTTTACTCGATCGATCTTGATGATTGGCTTATGGGGCACATAACTGCCTGGCACTGCTAGCTCCAAGTCATGACAGACCTCCAATTTGGGGGAGACGTATTTCAATTCGAGTGATGTCAACAGAGGTAGTTGTTTTGCAATTCTTCTAAAAACCATATAATACAAATCCCATGCCTGAGTGAGATCTTTTGTGTTCCCTGTTTTCTGAAAGGTTTTGCACCAATCATGTGCCTGTTGCAAATCTCGACCGTACATCTGTTGAAAGGACATTTCTTTGAGACTTTGGGCTCCTCTGGCTACCATCGCATGTAATGGCTCCAATACCGCGAACATTCCATGCACACTTTTCTCGCCGAAGTACAATCTCGACGCTTCTTCCAAACCTCCATGCCAAAGCTCGTGCCATAGAATCGCAACTCTGATGAGTTCCTCGCTGACCAACATGGCTTGAGCCACGAGATTACTGCTATGTTCTTTCATACTGTTCATCATCTTGGTGGCGGTCGTTCGTCGAATGGCTACGGTAGATTTGGAGGCTACTGTAAGGGGGTAGATCAGCGCTTGTGGGTGATGTTTTCCTATGTCGATTAACAACTCCTGAAGCAGACAATTTACATTAAGCCTGGGAGTATCGATTCTTGCGATCAGTTGGGGTATAACCTGGAGCCAAGTTTCTATGGGAACTGTCTTCATGCCTACTGCAAAAGCCTCACTCACTTCGTTGTCATTAGCATTGTCGAACCATAGCGTTAGAAGACGTAAGGTATCTTGGAGTGAGTTTCCGTTCGATAGGGCGATAGAACGGAAGAAACTCCTGATCGCTGGTATGGTGTAGTGACGAACATTATGAAAAAGAACTGCCTCGTAGCTCATATAGGCGAGTGCATGCCATGCTTTGTACCAGCCTTTGTCGTACTCTGTAGCTTTGGCATAATGCTCATAAATGGCTGGAATAGAATGTTCATTGACCTCTTGGAGACTCTCTTGCCATTGACCTAGTTTGAGGTAACATCTCGATAGTAGGGTGTTGAGATCTGGTTTTTGAGAATGTTGTAACTCATCAGTGTTTGATTGATTCGTTGAGTTCGGAGTTCTCGAGCAGCCATTGAGATTCAAGCCGGCTGGTGTTGTCGCGATCATTTGTGTTGGTGTAGATGAGTGGGCATTAGGTGAAAACCCGTTAAATCTTGATGTCGATGAAACCTCGGCGAGATTAGGCATATTTGGGCTGAAGGATAAATAACTTAATCTTGGGAGACCTCTTTCAACGAATTGTTGCAGTTTGTTGAAAGCCTCAGTCCTCTCCCCACTGCGCCACAGGTGCTTCAAGTAAGCAAAAGTGACTTGTGGGTGCTCCATTGGGATTTCGTCTTTGTTTTTGGGATCACAATTTAGTAGCATTGTGAGAACGCTATTGGATTGCCGGAGTCTACATTTACTGTCGTTAGATTGGCATATGCTCGCAAACTTGATCCACCCTCTCATATCTTCTTGCGGAGTAATGACTAATGATCGTAGGGTGAGTATCTTTTGCCAGTTCTCAACTATGCGCTGGCAACCCTGTAAGCGCTTCCACCACTTGTCCTTGATGAAGGAGCGCCGGCTTTCCATAGTTTTGTATTGAATAACTTCCTCCAACTCTGACAGCATCATCACTTGTACCATGGCACCATAAGCCCTGTTTTTGCCCTCGTCGGCCATCGCGGTTAGATCAGTATCTATCGAACTTCGTGCCTGATCGATAAGCTCATGAGCAAGGTCAAAGTTATTTCTATGGACCTCAAGGACAGCCTGGTAACAGGCTGATTCAACTGTATTCTCCCTTATACATTTCGTAAACCGCTCCATGCCATCCCATCTACGCAAGGACCATGCAGCTGTAGCTGCGGCGCGAGCAACTTCCTGTTGGTCCCTCTTTGAAAACTTGGGCCAATATTCAGTAGCTAACTTGTAAAGGCTCTCCCATTCGCCTACATGCTCATAACATCTTAGAAGACCTTTTAGAGAGTCTGTGTCATCTAGTTTCTGCTCACTCTTCAGCTTGTATTCCCTCAGAGCATTGTCCCAATCGTGTAACTTTTCGTACCATCGTTCTTTGTTATTGAGATCGTAGCCGTTATTCTCAGCATATTTGAGTACGCCAGCAGCGGCCTCTGGATGCTGGAGCTTCTTATTGATACTAAGCAGATCTTCTAAAACCAGAGTTGATTTAGCTCCTTCAGCAGAGGCCTTGAATTCTTCTTCTTTGTAATGTAAAGCTTTCGCAAATGCGCGACATGCTTGGGCTCTTTTTGCTAAAAGTTGTGGTGGTATAGGTAATGGACCTTTATCAGAGTGCTCCATGAACTCTGTCAGATTCAAGAGAGCTTGAGTAACTTCAGGGACATCCGGCGCATTCAGAGCTGCTTCAATGCTGGTTATTAAGTCTCTCTGCTGCTCTTCATTTAATTCCGACCAACAGCATAGAAAAGCGGCATTGAATAACTCCCTTGAAAGAGGCTCATGAGATTGAGCGAGAGGGTTACATGATCGTAGAGCCAGTGAAGGTGACTCTTTAAGTAGATCTAATTCCAATATCTTTAACCAACTCAACCAATCCTCTCTTGTCGCACACTTTCGGATACTCCAGGCCCTTTGCAGGTCGCTAGCTTGAAATTTCTTGTTGGCCCCAAATTCAGACGCTTGGATGGGTGCTATCATGTTTGGTACAGGTTTCCTACTATATCCCTTCTTATGGAACATGAGATTTTCGTCCGAGTCGTAATTATACTGTGATCCTTTTGATATCTTGAATTCTATGATTTCATATCTGGTGTGGGTGATTTTGTGCTTTTTCATGACTTTCTGGACGATTGGTATGAATATCTTGTATGTTGAACCCAACTGATGGGCGACAGCACATAGAGTGTCCACGGCTACGGTGACTAGTTGAGGCTCGTTATCCAAGACTCGAACAAGAGGATGGATCAATTTGGCTGCATACTCGGTGAGATCGAGACTCTCAGACAGAATATGGATAGTTTCTAAAGCGGTTCTCCTGACGACAAGGGGTTTCTCAGTTGAACTGAAGCATTCAACAATTGATGGTAATATTAAGTAGAGACAATCATCAAGACTGTTTCCGAAATGTTGTAATGCTCTCAATAGTCGTTCTGTGACCATACACTTGGGAGACTTATCACTTTGGAATACTTTTAGTGCATGAGGTATCAACCTTGGCAAATAGACTCGGAACTCACCTTCCGGTGCAACCACGATCTGCTCCACCAGATTAATGAGGGTAATTTGTAAAGCTGGCATAGGATTTGGAGCAGACCAGGACTCTTTGATGAGTTCAAATATGACATCTAGGTAGTTGCGTATGTTTTGCTTGACAATTGAAACCAGATTGCCGAGCTGCTGGAAAAAGAACTCACAATACTTCGACTCCGCATGCCTAATGACGTTGATGAATGTAGGAAGGACATGTTGAATGTAAGGTACACATCTTACTCCAAGACGCATGAATATAAAAGTTACAGCCTGTACGGCTACTGTATAATAGTTATTCAATGATTTATCACGCATTATCTTGATTAACGACGATAGGGCTATGGCAGGATAGAAATCGTCATACTGATTGCTGACCAGTAGCTCGCTTGCACTTATTTCATGAAGTTGTAGGCCGGATCCATCATCTGATATGCTGGACAGAAGCTCGTTGGGTTGACCAACCTGTCCTAGGTTAACCTGATGTCGATAGGGATCTATTGCTCCGAGCAAACCTAGTGCCCGTATGGCCTTCTTTCTCACATACGGAGCCTGCTCTTTCTTTACCAAGTCTAGTAGAATATCGAGAAGCTTAGGGTACTTCCAGTAAGGCTCGATAACATAACCGGTGTTTTCGATCAACTGGCCAAGAGTCCAGAGGGCCATATCGCGCTCAACCTCTGAGCTTGGCTCTTCAATGGTTCTTAGTAATAATACCAGGAGCTTATCAGAATGTGGTATTAGATCTTGGCCACTGACCTTTGCTTGTAGGCCCACAGCCTCTAAAACGCTCTTAGTTGCGTTAGGTGCGTTGGCAGGGTCTTGCAATTGATCCAAGAACTCATTGATGACAGGTTCCGTGTAAGCTCGCATAAGAATAGGAGCGTGGGCGAATAGTTGTCCCAACATCTTAGCAGCCTGCTCTTTGTTTCTCGGTAGGCCTGAGTATTTTAATTCATTGAGATAATTCAGCAGAATTTTTCTCAACGATGGCAATATGAAGCCAGGATTTAAGCTACTTAATCTGCCGATCAAGCATACGGCGAGTTCGCGTATTTCAAACGTCTCCTCGTTCAAGCAGAAAAATAAGCAGTTCAAGTTGGCAACTTGAGCTAGATAGTGGTCGAATTTGGGAGATAAAGATTCTAAGACTGCTTTTCTGACGTCCTTGTCTGTGTCAGTAACCGCGGTGACTAGCAATTTTTGTATCACATCTTGGATTGTATCCACCAGAGCTGGGTTATGTTTGTTTTGGTTGCGGATGATGGCGGGCAGTAATATCTGGCAGCAAGTTTTAACGGATTCAAGCCTGATATCTCGTATCTCACTAGTTAAGTAATGCTCTGAACAGTAGGTTGCAAACTGCATGGTGAACATGCTATGGAAATCGAATTTTGCCAGAATCTTGAGTGCGAGAGTGATGTTGTTCAGGTTCTCTTGTTGATATTCTAAAGAATCAATAATTTGCTTGCTACTACTGCTGGGGGACATGGGGCTGTTTGTTGGTAGGGTCTGGCTGTCAGGCAAGCCTGGATTCTTGAAAGGTCTCTGCATCAGTACTATGGAGAGCATATGTAATAGATGATTGTGGATTTCTCTCCTCAGCTGGGGTATTTGAATAGAGACTTCGAGAAAAGCTGATGCCAACGCTGGACTTAAGCCACTTAGTGTCATCTGATCAAGAAAGTCTTGCTGCCTGATTTCTGGCTCAATGATGGGACCTAGGGCTTGAGCGATCAGACTAATACATTCAAAAACACACGGCTCGGTCACTGCTGCCTGAGAACCAGGGCCTCGAACTTTCTTCTGATCTTTCGGGGGTAGACAATTTCGAATTGCTTCCATGATGCGCGGCACATACGGTTTCAGATTGTCACCGACACCTGTGGCGAGTCTTCCGATGGCAATAAAAAACTTGGATCGATCTCTACCAGATCTAAGACCATTAAGCAAGTAGTCCACCGTCTCCGCAAGATGTTTTTCGACAAAATAGTCAGGATTGAAGGCAGCCATGCGCGGAATAAGAATTAGCAAGATGTTTATAATATAAGTGTTCTTGGACGATTTTTGCCTCATGATGATATCACAAATGTAAGTAAATTTCTCATTCAGTAGTTGACGACAGGTGGGACTCTCATGCACGGTCAATGTTGTGGGCACATTAAAATTTTGAGGCAAGTTAGAGCTGTTAGCTTGATTTGTGGCACCTGATAGGTGATTATTATTTTGACTTATTGAAGTGTCGCAAACTGCGAATAATTCGTTTAAAACCATCAATGAGCCATGAATTCTATCGTCTCGTCTTGCGCGATCCTTCTGTGAGAGAGATTGGTGATGTGAGTTTATGCTCGGCGAATCGGTGGATATTTCAAAATTTTTAATTGCCTCCTGGTAACAATGCTCATACCATTTTGGATTCTGATTTTCTTCTGTCTCACGGCTAGCCAAAACAAATAACGCTGATCTCAGAGCATCAACTCCACATTCCCTAACAATGGGTTTCTGGTCGCAAATGGCGTTGAAGACACAATCAAAGAACTGACTCATGTGAGGGACGAAATAGGCCGGTGCGAATTTCGCCAATTCACGCAATCTCAAGGCGCCACAGTGTTTTTTGTCAGAATGCCGGTCGATTTGCTCGGTTCTAAGCCATTCAACCGCTTTGCCAACCTCAAAGTCCATGAATTTTGTTGTCAGCGATCCAGAAACCTCAGCAATCTTGCCGATGGTGTAAGCCTCAAGTTCCATGAGGCTGACATCGCTAGCTACCGGCAAATCTCGTATTATGTTGGCAAATTTGGTGCATTGCGTTATCCTATCACCAACGTCTAAGTTTATGAGCGTTATCATAGCTAGCAGGCCTCCTTTTTTAGCATTGGTCTCTGAATTCGCCCTGAATAGTTTGACAATCTGATGGTTGATTTCCTCGATGAAAGTCTTGACAAACTCCATCGGTTTGCCCTGGACCTCATTGATGACATAATATTGCAGTTGTTGAGTAGCCTTGTTTCGTTCCTCATCACATTTACTCTTGAGATTGTTGACAATAGTCTTAAACACTGATTTAGACATTTTGAGGGCTTGTTTGGGGGTGAACGGCTAGTAGGAGAGTCTCCCATTGATAAACCATAAATTTTTCAATTGGGAGTTATCGGACCGGCGGCTATCGGGTACTATTTTCATGGGCCAGCACCCCACGCACACTATTTATTTCTGTGACGGTGTTGAGAGTACCACTAAACATTAGCGGCTAGCTAGCACACGAGTTTGGCTGCCAAACTCTGACCGAGTCACTGGGCACAGATATGTACAGTTCGATTCAAATAAAAGTTGTCTCGAATAAAGAGTGAAAAGAGCATTCGCGTTTCCGAAGTTCGCTGTCCGAACCATTGAGTGCCTCCAGATGAAGATAATCACTAAAAAGCACCTGTGAATCGCAACCTCCATAACGCTATTGTGAATATCCTTAACAATTAACTCCAGAAATAAAGTTGTGGTGGCAGTCAATTCGATGCCAGATCCAGAAATGGTACGAGCTTGATCCTATTAGATGGAAAATTACAACTAGCATCGAGAACCAACAGGTTAGAGACACCGGTAATGCAATCGGAGTTATGATATCATCATAGTTTGGTACACCACCTCCTTTGCAAGATCCTTTGATGCGATTCGAACATGCCAAGTACCCGCATACAGACAATCCAGAATGGCCAGGCCATCATCAACAAGCCCCCGCCGCCGAACAAGCCCCCGCCTCCTCCACCACCACCTCCGCCTCCGCCCAAGTCAATCCGTCTATCACCACCTCCACCTCCACCACCACCACCACCACCACCACCACCGCCGCGTAACTCAAGCCAAACTCTTAACCAGCCAATCATTTCACCTAACCAAATCTGTACTGGCCAACCGACAACTACTACCCTAACTGGTAATATACTTAACAATGGTTCCTCGTTAAGTTCCATCAATTCTGTCGGCCGATGTGCTCATCAACAATCATTGACTTCAAATTCCATGAGCCAGGGCCAGAGAAATTTTTCGAAACATGCTGACACCTGCAGTTCAAGATCGAGCATATCAAGTCATAGTTCCCTCCAACATCATCACCATGTTGGAAACTATAGCACCCTGAACAATAGCTCAAATGTTGTTGGATATCCGAGCCCATGTGGTCGCCAAGCAAACCTCAGTTGCATCTGTCCAAACTCAGCACTTCAATACAACCATCCAAACTCTAGTAGCTTAAGTGATAATGGTAGCTGCAATCTCAACTACAACCAGGAAAGTCGTGGCTTCACTCAGATTCCTTGTAATAGTTGTTGCTCTATGCACACTACCCATCACATGCATAATGCGCCTGTTAAGTGTCAAGCCTCGAGTATGGTCAACCAAACGGTCAATCCTAGATTGACTGCTAATGTTACCAGTACACCTGTTGTAAATCGAAACACTTTATTCTATAACACTGAAAGTGTAAATAATGACTCCGCAGTGAGTTGCTGCAATGGAGACACAAGGAACAATTTCCCGGAAACACTCTTACATCACCATCACCATGCCGCACACGGCATAGATGTACCTGTCAACACAAATATCGCACCCTTGCAGCCAGCAGATCAGATTCACTCTTTTTCATTCCATAGATACAACGTTCCGCAGCCAAGTGCAACCCCTTCAGCTCCCAACTCACTAGGTGACCAAAACCAAAGAACTTTACCACATCATTGTAACTACGCGCATAGGGCGCCTGAATGCAATCATCATCGCCCGCCAATATGTTGCAGTCATCATATTCAAACCGTAGCCCAGCAGCAAGTCATTCATGATTGCGGCAACTGTTCTCATTCGCACAACGAACTCATTCACCATAAATGCAATTCGACTCTCCCACTTGCTGAGAACCATCATATTCACTATGCTCAAGAATCAACTGTTAACCAATATCAAGACTCTTCAAATAACGATTCTTTGCTATCAACAGCGCATACCCATAACTTGAGCAACAGTAGCACAACCACCCATACCAGCAATGTAGCTGTAAAACATCAGCCACAATTCCATCAACCCATGGTGTCTCGAGCTGGCCGAAGCAACTCTTCACAACAATACGAACAGTATGGCCAATCTAGTGCCGCGAGCACATCCTCAGCGACTGCAAGTTTATCTAGCTATCACATGCCCTCGGGATTTGACGATCTTGTCCCTCTATATCCATCTAACAAGATTCACCAACCTCTACCACCACCCCCAATGTTGAAGTCAAGGTCTACATCACCATCACAGACGGTAGTCAACACTCACAATACCCTTCCCGTTATAGCAACTACATTTTTAAACTCAGTCTCACACCAACCACCCCATGAAGCTCCCACATTACCTCCGTTACCCCCGAAGCCGATATCTCCAAATGCTTCTTCGTGTTCTACTCAAATTACTACCGTTAGGACTTCACCAAGCTTGCAAAATCAGCCCATCACTAGAGTAACTTCTCAAGCTGGAGTACAACATCCCCTACCGGATAGCGACGTGCCACCACCCTTACCTCCGTTGAACCCTGGATCTAGAACTCAACCCCTGATTGATTCACTGGTTACAAAATTTCAAAACATCACTGACGCCTCCCAAAGTCAAATAACCGATCTTCTCAATCTAAACTTGGACCGAAATGCAATGCTATCTGAGGCAGAACGTAAGACTCAAGCTCTGACCAAGCAGGTCGAGCTCGAGCTAGAGCAACAGATCAACTCCAGCGAACCACATGGTATATGTCCGAAATGTGGCATCAGGGTCATGTCAGCTCAGGAAGCTTGCAAGGCAATGAATCAGATCTACCATGCTAATTGTTTCGTATGTTGCGAATGCAATAGAACCCTACTTGGTAAAACTTTCTACCCTGTTGGAGACAAGGTCTATTGTGAGGAGGATTTCAAGGTAAGCCGAGACGGTAATAGGACGAGCTTGTGTCGATCTCAATAGTTATCTAACGCCTTTCAATTATCCTATCCAGTATACTGGCCACATGCAGTCATTAGAAAAGTGTGCAGCTTGTTCCCAGCCTATATTCAATATGGTTAGTAGTTGATTGCGCTGATGATTTATCAAACTTTTTTACGAGGTACTAATGGACCGAGCTCTTTAACTCATAAGATTCTACCTGCGATGGGTAAATCCTACCATCCAAAGTGTTTTAAATGCTGCGTTTGTGGCCAATGTTTAGACGGTAAGTAGACAATTTTTGCTCAATGATGCTCTCTCGATGTTGGTGGACCAGCCCCGAACTCGGACGTTTGTTTACTCATTCGCAAATTCAAAATTTTCAGGAGTGCCCTTCACCATAGATATCAAGAACAAAATATATTGCGTGAAGGATTATCATAGGTGAGTATTGGTTCAGGCCGGTAGATGAAATTGCCAACGATAAATAGCTAATTTTACGTCATTTTCGTGCTACTTAAGTATTTACTCGCCAAAATGTAATGCTTGTGGAAAATCTATCTCTCCAATCGATGGAACGGGAGAGACTGTTCGTGTCGTGAGCATGGTAAGTACTCGAGACGGTCTCGTCGTTAGTAATGGGGCGAAGCCAAGTTTCCTGTCACTGATCAAATTGTCTATGTCTGCGTCCCTCCGTAACTATTGTTGCTTGTGAACTAGGATAAAGACTACCACATAGACTGCTATTGTTGCGTAGATTGTGGTCTACAACTGACAGACGAAGAGCCAAGCCAGTCGTATCCATTGGACAATCACCTATTGTGTCAGCGGTGCCATATCAACAGGCTGAGCAAGATGCAGGCAGCGCTCAGCTTGAGTTGAATCTTGCTTGACTTACTCAAGAGGAACTAACGTTTTGCAGCGGAGAAGTATCACGAAATCAGACCTCCAGACCAGAGGAAAAGAAAGCACATGATGAGCGGGTGATTGTTAGATGAAACCAAGCATTCGGATGATCCACTCACGGTAGCTACCACTACCTGGACAACATTTGATGGCCACCAGTTACCACGGAATGATCTGTGCATCTAGAATAATATTTGTACTCTAGTAAGCAAACTTAAGACTTATCCGATGAATTGCAATGCGGTCGGACAAGCGTTACAATCAAAGTAGTTGACGTTGCAGCGTGGGGGCCCACTGACTTTCATTCCGACTCGTGTAATCAGACATGACCACAAATCCCTCGTGAACAGTATAAAACGACATGATATCTCTAAATCAGAGTTAGTCACAAATCCAGCCTCCAAGCATTAACTAAAAAACCGAAGGGTACGATTCAAGAGATCTAGTGGAGATCGTCCCTTAAAAAGTTCAGTCCCAAAAATGGCCAAAGTAAGTTGAGCCATCGACGGAATGTTTGTCCCGAAGGGAAATTTAACTCTAACAAACTCGATTAGACTTTACTCACAACTTGCACAGTACTCATGGCGATGATACTGATGTTTGCCTCATACAGCATCACGCTTGCTGGACATAAAGGTCATGTACATATCAATGTCTGGCGAGGTCCAACAAAAGGTCATAAGAAGCACAAGTTCGCACCTTGGGGTTTTTATGCGAAGTTACCCGCCGATGAGGCAAAGAAGAAGCACTATGGTCGCTAAATCGACACCACCTAAGCCAATTTCTCCCTCTAGTACCCATGTAATCAATCACAAGAAGCTGAAGAGATTGATCAGCGATTAAAAATCGACTTGCTTGAGTGTCTTCCAGATAGAACAAGCTTATTACGTGTAACCCATCCACAGCGTTCACCACTAGCTAGACTGACACGGCTAGGCATGAGTGAAAACTCTCATGAGCCATCAATAGACTTATTCTCCTCGAATATGAGGCGCGGCTAGCGCTCATGCTCCATTGTGCTCTAAAGTGGAGTGCCGGGAGAGGATGTCAGCAAGTCGTGTACAGTAGCGCCTTCTTTTCGCTCGATTGCTTCCGCTTGCCTGAGGAGGAGCCCGCTTGTTAGTCGGCGTGTGCGCAAAATTTCACAGATTTTCATGAACTTGATTGCAACTCTCCAACTAGAGCGGGCTGCATCGATCAAAGAGGCCACTAGAGAGGATAGCTAAACTAAAGCGAGCAACTTTCGGTCTCGATACGTGCAATTGTTGCGACGAACATGGAAGAACTTCAACATGTCATATGGAGGGCTAACTTGAGGTCTCTTGGCAGATCTCCTATAAGGCGTGCTCGCCTATAGTTGTGTTTGGGCACTGTAGCTACATGCGGTTCGTATTTGATGCAAAGAGGATGACTTGTTTGCTCACTTCAAGCAACCTCAAGTGCCCAATTGATTTTGGATGGTTGCAATCGCGCCCCATAAAGCCTTCTATCGGCGGACTGAATTCCTCGCCCATTTCCCTTGCAACTTAACCAAAAGTCCACGCAAAGATAAAGGATGGCGGCGAGGAGTCGCAATTTAACAGATGGCAAACAAGAGCTTCCGCTGCAGTTTAGCCTCCGAGGGTCTGTTTTGTGGAGGAAGATGGGGGGAGGTTGTTCGTTAGGGACGACCGGGCGCGATTCAGGTAGCGGCCAGTGTGGCCACGCGTGGACCAACAGCTCGAGTCACGTGAGAGCCGTGATTGCTACTCCAACCAGCCGGCTGGCTTTCTCGTTGGTCAAGAAAGGTGCTAATGATATTGATGGTCATTTCGACACTCTACACACTCGAGAGCCTTCAAATTCGCGCCTCTCAAACACGACAACTCCTGGTCTCTTCCACTCGAACGCTCCTAGCCGCCCGCGCCTCGGGCCCACTCCATGGAGGGCGCGATTTGCGCTAGAAAGTGTGTAGGGGATAAACCTGAACGGCGAGTTGTCCCGGCAGATGTTAAAATCACAAACAGTTGCAGCGGCGCGAATAACCGGCCGACTATGACGATCAACAGGCCGCCATACTATCTAAATTGGACGAACGCTGGCCAACTATTTCAACGAGACATTCATGCGAGAAATCAATGGCTAGCAAACAGACGCACGACTCCGATTGTATCTAAGCTGACACGGAACAACCACCTTCTATTTGCAAACCTTTTGCCCTGCCCCTTTCTGGCGCTTAAGCTGCCGCCAGCTAGACTAGCGGCGCTCGATTGCCGTTAGCCAGGGAGCTTGTTTACCATGAGCAAAAACACAAAACCCTGAACCCGCTCATTTGGCACCTGGTGGTTGGTGGTGGTGTCTGGCTGTCTAACCTGGACAAAATCCGGCCAGCAAGTCGCCAGTTTGATGAGATTCCCAGCCCAAGACTACAGGGACGCGCATTCTTCCGAGCGCTAACGACTCTAGCCTTCTCAGGATGATTGTTTGCCCATCGAGTGAGGAATTGGGAGGAGACCGCGTGTTTCAAGGGAGGCTGATACTAATCAGAATTGTGGAAAACCTAGCCGAGAGGAGAAAGAGGGATAGGGGAGGGGAAACGGTGAGCGACAGGTATAACTATTTGCGCGCTCTAGCTGCGCGAAAACCAGGGTCAGCTCATCCGATGGCCCATCCATACGCCTCAGAGTGAGCTAGTTGGCAATTTTATCAACCTTAAGCGCGCGCCACTTCCGACCTCCGTGCACTCTCAGGCACAGCGATGATGCCTGAAAAGGTGATCGAGGGCTAGATTGGTATCGGGCGGTGAGGGCAAAGCTCGTGATCCTATCGGCCGGCGGCGGCTACCGCAATGGGCCCAACCACTCCGGCGCATAACAATGGAATTTTTCAGGCGCAAATGAATCAATGGGCCGACTTTGCGTTCTTCCTCCTCTCCTCCATTAAAGCGCCACCAACAAGAGGTATAAGAGTATGGAGGGTTTGGGGGATGCGTTCGAGGTAGGCGGAGAGTCGTTTAAATATCTCGCTTTGCTAGGGGCCCGTCTTTGCCCCCCATTCCCCTGCCGACCTACCTATCCTCTGCCCGTTTGGGCGCGAAAACCCCCCCCCAGCGCAGGCGCGGTATCTAAATCCACCCCAAAGTATATCGGCCCCTCTTTTATAATCGACCAGGCGCTGGGGCGCAAATTGGCATTTCTTTGCCCACATGCAGCCTACACCATGCTTGCGGCCGCTTGTTGTTCACGATTCTGTTTGCTCATTGGCATGCTTTGGAGGGGATACCTGGCGGCGGGCTGACTGGTTGGCCGGCAAGTCAGCCAGCTCTCTGGCCGAGCAAAGCTGCTGGCTTTGAACGGGTTGACACTGGGTTAACGGACGCACTCCTCGAGGACGAGCGGGCGGGCGGGCAGGCAGATGGACTGAGAGTTGGGGGTGCCCCTTGTGAGTTTGCGCGGCGGCCCGCCTATGCAAATCCGCTCGTGATTTTCACGCCGAATTCAACCCAGTAGGGGTCGCCAAATGGGCACTCACTTTGGCGCTTTGAGGGCTGGCATAGCCGGCGGCACGATGGCTGCCGGATGGGGCCGATTGGGCCAGACATTGGAGCGCCACTTGTTTGCCAACTGGCGGACTGCTCAGAGGGCAGAGCGCGGGGGGGATTGGCGGCCAAGTGGGATTCACTAGCGCTATGCAAGTTAATTGACACCAAGTTGGCCAGAGCGCGAGGAATAGAGAAAGGGAGAGAGTAGGCGAACGGGAGGTTTCGGAGGCAAACTAGGTAGATGAGCGCTAGTTTGCAAGCTCTATCATCAGGATGATAGTCGACTGTGGCCGAGCTAGTTTCATGGTCATGATGAGCGCCGGGCTAGAAGATAAGATGGGAGCATCAAAAAACCCAACCACAAGCAGGCTCGTCCGCTCAAACAATAGAATAACCGACTTCTCAATTGACGCAATCATGGGCAATAATCTTGGCGGATCCAGCGTCACCAAACTGAGAGTTGGACAAAGCAAATCTACAGGTGAGAGCAGTGCGATTGACTTGAGTTGTGGATTTAATTGCGTCGACGAAATCGACGTTGTCGGCATTGATCTCAAGGAGGAGCTCAGGGTTAGTTCAAGCAAGCAGCAGTTGTATTCAAGTGATAGCGACAACATTAGATGCTCTAGTCAAGCAACCAAGTCGGATAGCTCCAGTTGCGGAAGCGGAGCTAAAAAGCCGCGTCCCAAAAAGTACCAGTGTCCTTACTGTTGGGTCGCCCTCTCAAACACGGGCCAATTCAGGGGACACATTAGGATTCATACTGGCGAGCGGCCGTTCAAATGCGACCACCCATTCTGCCAAAAAACCTTCACCCGAAACGAGGAGCTAACAAGACACAAACGGATTCATACTGGCCAAAGACCCTATGCCTGTCAGCTGTGTAGCAAGCGCTTTGGCCGCAAGGATCATCTTAAAAAGCATACTCGGACACACGAGCGGCACGCCCAAAAATTATCACTCACCAATCAGGATCAAACGGCCAACGAGGCAGAGGGTTTGTCGGTTGGCGATGATGGCGGCTCCGCAGGCCCATACGAGCCGCTCCATATAGGGACTTGCGATTTAACTCGTAGTTGTAGCAACAGTAGCTCGTCGACTGCTCTCAGCAGTAATGAACAGTTGACTACCGAAAGGCGGCTTCTGAATGGCCGGCTACTATCTCATGGCAGCTCCGGTGAAGTGTCGCCCCTCGATACGCAAGATGTCGATCTCGGCCAATCAGCGCAACTGACGAGAGATCAGTTGGACTTGATCTATCGCATTGGGGGCTTGCTGGCCTGATTCGAGCGCAACTGTTGTATTCTGCCGCCAACCCTACGCTAAAAGCCGACCCAGCGCGGGCGAGCGGCCAGCGTAGAGAGGCTGCACTCTTTGCAGGCCAGCTGTTTTGATGTCATGGGGAAATTCAGGTTTGTTTACTAGAAATAAAATTATCTTACAGAAGACAGACGATTGTCAATTCATTCAATTGAGCCATCTCTGAGGCATTCGTATTGATTTATTCGTATCTCTCTTTCTCTCTACAAAAAGATATTTCTGGGTTCAGAAATTGCTTGTTATTCTTGCAGAAGGGCTGGTTTAACACTGAGCCCTTAGAGCACAGGATGGAACCAAATCGCGACAACGAAGACGACGAGCGCTCAAAGCCAGGGATCCAAAGGCCAGGACAACAGCCAGATCAAAAACAACTGGCACATGCTCCACCTCAACCGAGACCCGCTGAGCTTTCATCCCGATCGTCCCAGTGGATTCCGCCAACAACTGGCAATCCCGATCTTGATCCAGCGGGTGTCCACCCACAGGGTTCGATTGACCTGCGCGAGAGGGATCCGCTTGTGCCGCAAGGAATGATATTCGATCCAGGACAACTTCTTGACTACCAGCGTCCCAGTCAGCCAGACTTTAACCTTCCGCCAGGTGCCAGATTCGACCCTTTCGGACCACCCGATCCTAGCCAAGTTGGACCGGGACGAGGGCCTCCTCCTAGCTTTCAATTTGGAACACCTGATCCCGATCATCAGATTCCACCCGGAATGCCACAATCGCGCAATGCTGGCAAGACCTTCAAGGATCTGGGGCTAGGATCGCGGTTCCCGCCGCCCGGTGGCGCTGGAGGGAGTCGGTTCCTGTAAGTGGCTTCAACAAAACCATCATAAGCTTATAGGAATTGATCACGGAATTTCTCATGGCATCGAAATTGTTATGACCAAAGCCGAACGACGTCAATCTAATGTTGTCGTCCGCATCAAGAGTATGAAGTAAACAATGATAGTCGGTTATGTAATGAAACTGACAATGGTACCCAATCTTCCTAATTGTCTCATGATACAATTCATAGAACAGCTCTTCGTTCACGTCGTCGGTTTCTATCATCTTAATGTCAGTCCAGAGATCATCGACAGTACAATCTAGTTGAGTACAGAGTTCTGTAACCAAGCGTCTCGTTCTAACAAAATGAGAATTATCATCCAAATCCATGTTAATTGAGCTTGCAGATTGATCGGCTGACTTGGAATTCGCAGTCTTATCATAGATCTCAGAATTTTCCAACTTGGCTAGCATATGCTCGGCAGCCTGACGCTTGGCGAGTTTTTTCGATCGTCCCTCACCAAGAGTAGTCATATTGAGACTAGCAATGGTACATTTCAAGACGAAGATCCTCTCATGGGCGAGACCCCTCTCGTAACAGGTGTCATAGTCCGGAGGATTGACACGCATCTTCATGCAAATTTCCTGGAGCTTTCCAACAGGGTTGGCCTCATTTGAAGCCATCGCGTACACACTCTTGCCCGGTGGCTCGCCGACCGAAGTTATCGAGTCGAAGTTGATTCCATCCACATTGAGATTGTCCCTTTGTCGTAATTTTTCAATAGCTTCTCGCGCCGCAGCGTGGCGTGCCTTCTTTTTGCTCTGACCGGATGCAGTTACAGTTATATCAGCTACCGTGACCGCTATCTTGAAGGTGGGTTCGTGCACGCTACCCTCGGTTGAAAGCAGCTGATATTCCGCCGTGAATCCATTTCTGGAACAGATTTCTTGCAGCAAAGTTATCGGGGGTGAAATCTTGGGACCATAGCTTGAGGTCCTGTACTCGCCCAGATTATCCTCTTCATCGTTGTGAGTCTCTTCTGCAATTTCCGTTGATTTCTCCTCATCTGAATTTAGATCGTTTTCATCAGCCATGTTCCAAGCGTTGAAGCTAGATGTAGAGATGGTATTCGTTCTTGTGAATCATGGATACTGTTGCAGCAAGATTCGATTAATAACTCTATGATGGCTGCCTTCGCAGCGTCCCATAACCTCACAGTTCATAAATAAGAGGTATTGATCTTGTCATAGAAGCTGACCATTGGGCAACTAAGACAAACACGTGAAATAATATTTCGGATCGCATGCGGTGCGTTAGGTTTCAGATCGGGGGCATTCATCCACTGTTGAAGAACCTGTCCAGGGTTGGCGTTCAGTCAAAAATTATCTAGTATCTATCCCGAGTGATCAATCACTCAGTAGTCTCTCTGAAAACTGGAAGCTGATATGCGTTGGTTCGTCTAAATTCCATGAAGCTTTCATGTGCTGAGGCTAGCAGCTGTGACAGAGCCTTTGTAGAACTCAATCACACCGTGTGATTCACACGCAAAGATCGGTCGTAGAAAGCAAAATCAAAGAATCCAGGCTGTAATTTTAGGACACAAACCTAACCTAGTGTCATGCGAATATTATGCAAGCTTCGTGGTTTTGTTTCTGCAGTTTCCGAGATCAGCTGGAACGCGGAAACGGTTTCCACCGTGTTAGCCCACCCGCACTGATGGTGTAGTGCCTATTTCTTCACACCAAGGCATTGTCCTAACAAGGCTTGTCAAGCTCACAGCCTGTGGTTCTCAAATTGCCTCGTATCTCTGATTGCTGCAACGGATCTTTGGCATTTCAACAAATCAACGCTCAGCCAGTTGTCGCGGAAAAAACTGCCTCCTCCCAAATCAATGGATGCCGAGTTAACGCGCGCCAACCTTATTGGTAACTTTTAGGTTTACCTACCCAATACATAGAGTGGAGGACATGTCGAACAGGACAGTCAATTGTACCACTCTAATTAACCCCACCAACACTACCATCGTTTTTGATGTAGGATGGCAAGCAATACCAGAAACCATAGTCTTCAACTTAATACTCTTTATCGTAAGTAAACACTATACGCGATACTGAACGTCTGAACTCATTCGTGATCTAACCTAAATATATCTGCAAACAGTTTTTTCTAGTAATTTTTATCATACTTCGACGACTGGCCTGGGATAGGAAGCATCTCAATATTAGGCGAACAAGTAAGGGTTGGTTACAATCCATCTATGGCGACCGAAAGTTGGCAGCTAAAAGTCTCATCAATCGCGAGAACAGTCCGATCATTCATCATGAGCATGACCTTCAGATCAATATTATCATGCCACCAAAGAAGAATTCTGATGATATCGTTGATGGCGCCAATTGCAACGCCGATATCAACAACTGTAACCCTGATGACAACAACACTCCTGGGAACAAACATAATGCAGTTCATTTGGACTTACCCACCATAGGAGATGAAACTAGCACGAATCGAAGCAGCCCATCTGTTAATAGTATTAACCAGGGACAAAGTTTTAGTCAAGCCTCACAATTACAGACTGGTGAACCTGAAGGAATACTCGGAACTTCGTTTGATTTTGCTAACATACCAACGAACATTCAAGCAACTTTTGCCGAAGTTGGTTATAAACTGAGTGATGTTCTACTTATTAGCAACAAAGACATACTCAACACTAGGGGAAACGACGCCTTACAATATCTATTATTTCAACAGTATATCATTTACTTTCTCGCAATACTCAGCTTATTTTGCATGCTAGTCGTTCTACCTATCAACCTTCAAGGCGATGAATTTGACACTTCGCAAGGTTTTGCACGAACCACTATAATCAATCTGCCTGAAAAATCTCCGTTTTATTGGGTCCACGTGATTGGTGCCTCTGTCATAAGCTTGATCGGAATATTCATGATGCATAGGTTTTCCAAAGTAATCAAGCTTGACGAGGAGCAAATAACAAGGCGCACACTTCTTATTAGGGGTATACCGAAGAACAACAGGAACAAGGAGCTATTGGGTGGATATTTCAAAAAGGTTTTTCCAAACACTGCCATTGAGGGTATACAATCTGTATATGACGTGAGAAAATTAACCCCCCTAACAAACCAGCTCACCAACCTAGTTAACGCTCGTTGTTACTGCATTGAGTACCTCGAACTCAAGGGCAAACGCCTGAAGATTAGACCTGCTTGTTTCGGAGAATTTGGATGTCTATGCGGATGTTGTGAGTGTTGCAAAAAAGTTGACGGTATTCAGTATTATGCAAGGGCTGAAGAGGAACTTCAACTCCAGATAACATCCGAAATGAACAAGTCGATATCACATCCCACCGGCGGTTTCTTCATCACATTCAAAACAGAGAGAATGGCTCAAGAAGCATTCGTGCATCTACGCCAGAAACAAGAGAGAGCGTTCTCTTTCTGCCCCTTCTCGAGCACTTTAACTCAACTGTCTACTTGGTGTCAAAAAATCTTCCACGTGCCTGAGAACGATAATCTGGAGGTCGCCCGCTGGATGGTCTCCTATGCTCCTTATCCAGATGACATTAATTGGTGCGACATAACGGTTAACCTTCGAATGCAATGGATTCGAAGTATTGTGAATAATATGCTCCTGCTGGTCTTATTCGTTTTTATTTCCACTCCAACAGTTATATTGAATGCCAGCGATGCTCTAAAACTATCAAATCTTATTGGTTGGCTGCAATACTTTCTACCCTCCGAGATTGGATCGAAAGTCCCGGAACTAATTGGTCCTTTCATACTAGTCATAGCTGCCTCTGCTCTGCCGGCGATCGTTACTCTAGCATGTCAATATATTGCCTACGCAAACATGTCAGCGAAAAATCATGCGATCATGTGGAAGGTTTATCTATTCTTGGTACTTATGGTCATCATCTGGCCATCACTCGGTCTAACTAGTCTGAAGGCGTTTCTGTTAATGATGTTAAACAAGGGAGACTTCCCCTGGAATTGCCTCTTTCCCGTGAAAATTGGCGCCTTCTTTGTCAACTACACAATTCAGAACGCTTTTTTGGGTAACATTATGGAACTTATGCGTATACCTGAATTGCTCATCTATTGTTGGTACATGGTGACCGCAAAGTCAAGGGCTGAAGTGGACACAGCTAGCAGATACGTTGTTTGGGACTTCTCGATTGGCGTCAGGTATCCAAGGTTTCTGCTCATATTTGCGATGGTGGTCACCTATAGCGTATCATGCCCTCTGATCACGGCAGCCGGTTTAGTCTATATGGTGATCAAGCATTTGATTGATAGATACAACATTTATTACGTTTACAATCCTAGCAAGATCAGTAGCAAGATACATTCCACTGCAATAATGTTTGTTCATATAGCTTTCTTGATGATGCAAGCACAAATATTCACCGTCACCCTGGTCAGGACAGGTTATAGCCGGGTGTTCGGGCTGGCTTTATTCATATTTCTAGTCTCACTATTAGTATTTTCAGGTCATTTCTTTTTCTACATGTTCAGAAATATAAACCATCTCACCTATCGTGCCACAAGGAAGCTAACAAAAGCTAGGCGCGAATATTGCGCGTGTGCCTACCTACCGCCAGTGCTTTACAATTTAACGCGATACACCTTGACCAAGTCGCCGAGCACTGCAAATACAGGTACTGCAGGTAGTTCAGGCGGATGCTTGAGCAGCGAAATTGGTGTTGGCGGAGAAAGTGTTGGCTCTAGTCAAAATTTGCTCGTTCCTGCAATCGACTCTAGCGATGCATTTTTTCTAAGCGGAAGCAACGGAATTGGAAGCCACAAACCAAAATTTAGCCAACACACCACGATGCTATCGACCCGAAAGCACAATACGAAATCCCGCCGAACAGCGTCAGATGGTCAGCAACAATTTCATCCAAATCGGCTCGTCAAGTACGAGGAACTTCAGATAAAGAGGACGAGTAGTGATTTGGACAATGTCATGTGATTACCATCAACACGCCTTAGCTCCATGTGACAGAAGCGGCGCTCAATTGTATACGAGGTTCAAATGCGAACGAGAGTGGACGAAAATTAAGGAGACATCGCTGAATAGGAAGCCCGTTTTAAATTGTTAAATTAAACAATCAATGCACAATAGAGGATTGAGTGTAGGTATGATGAAAATTAGGGTCAAATGAGGAGAGTTTTGTCCTAGTTTTCAATCAATATTTTCATGTATCTTCTTCAAATTCAATCAGTCGCCCAATGTGCTACGCTTGCCCTTTGATTGATTGCCAATGGTGATGTTGCGGTTTTTTTCTAGCTAGAGGGCCAGGTTAGCCGAAACCCGAGTTTTGATCTATCGATTCACACTAAAATCTGGGCCACGACGTAGAGGGTCAGTGTGGAGGAGGAGTAGGAGGCGGAAGGTACGAGCACGAGATTGGTCAAACAGACAATTGAATCCTCAATGATTGATTAGTTTTCCATTCGGGCCTCCTCTTCCTCCCGCTCCACCCCAAATGCTGTCCAAATTCCCAATTTGCCCCCAGATTCAAGCGGAAGAAGTTTAATTCAATAACACTGCAGCTGGCCAGCTGACCAGAGTTGGCGAGTAGACGAGAGGCGGACTATATTTCTCCCCTTCCATCCACACTCAAGCTGCCCGTTGCATCTCGGTTTGTCCGTTGGGCGCCAAGCCGGCAAAGGCGAGGGGGACGATTAGTTCACGCAATCGCAATTCCAGATTCACCCGCCGCCCATCTATCATTTCTAGCTAGCCAATGTTTATTTAGCTACACTTGGGCCGAGCCAACACAATGATTCGCCATGAAACAAGCGGCAGTGGCGGCGACGGCGGCGGCCAGCGAGACGCTCAGCTCGGCTCGATCGTGAGCAAGCCTTTTGTTGCGTCGCCTCTGTCTCGGGGGGCCGATGATGCGAATCTTTTACACAAACATCAGGACAAGCGAGAGATCTAGAGCCAAGGTAAGTTTGATTGGCTAACAATCAGAGTGGCCTGCAGGTCTCAAAGGCGGCGCCGGCAAGACAATGAGCGCCTCAAGTAACTGTAGCGGCGAGCTTTGCGCTTCGTGAGCTCTCGGCCGGCCGGCTCCACCGGCGAGCTTGTAGTGTAGTGTTGTGTTATGCTGTGCTGTGCTGTGGTCTCGACTAGATGGCTCCAGTTGTTGTTGTTGTTGCTGCTGCTGCTGCTGCTGCTGTCGCAAGCCCGCCGGCCGCCGCCAACCACAACTCCACTCCGAGTCGCCGCCGGCCAGCCGAGGGCGAGACTCGCTCATATAGGTTGAGTTGGCGCCGGCGGCTTTGTTAGCCGAGCGGGAGTCTGCTTGTGGCCTCGGCGGCTGGCTCGCTCGCATCCATCAGTCATCCTTCAGTCTTAGTCTGCCTTTGAAGGCGAGTGACGAATGGCCGAGAGTGTCCGGCGTGTTGCTGCAACACTCTGAGCTTGCTCCTGGCCACCGACGATCCGCATCATCGGCTGGCTTCCTCGTCGGCTCGCAACAATTGGCCAGTCAAAGACAATCCTTCCAAGCTGCGAGCATCCGCTCAGGCGAGCTCCTTCGCTCGGTCCCAGCTGAGCGTGGAGCGGGCCGCTTGCGAGCCAGGGCGCCTGGAATGGGACTGAGTTTAACAATGCAAACTCTTGCCTTTGGATCGCCTATCATGTTAGCAGGCTTCGGCTTGACGGCCGCTGGAAAGGCGGGCGGGCGCCTCTGCAGCCCGGCCGCCGGGAGGGGGCAACAAAAATGGACGCGCCGGCGACACTACTGTTGATCCGGCCTGTCATTGGCGAGCTGGCCGCGCCGGCCACTGTCGTCGTTGGCGCCGGCCAGCAAGCCTAGCCGCGCCAAGCGGCAGGTGGAGACCTTTGCCAGAACGGAGTCAGGAGGGAAATCAATTGACAGGCGAAGTGGGCAGTTCAATCGGGTCTCTCGCTCTCCAACGCCGGCCGCCGCTAGCAGCAAAGCCTCTCTATCTCTCTCTCTCTTTCTCGCTGCCAACTTTTGCCCGAGGAGGGCTCATATTTTGACTTTTCTCCACTCCGCCAGCCCAAGCGAGCGGACTGGAGTTGGCCACTGCCAGGGCTGGGGGCCGAGCGAGCGGCGGAGAGAAAATTTTGACAGATGACGAAAAGGAGCGAGGACTGGGACGGTGATGGGCTGGGGCAGCAAATGAATGGGGCGGTCGATTTTTGAGCCATCGGCCGGCCGACGGAGGCGGCGGCGGCAGTTGGAACTCTGGCCAGGGTCGCCGGCAGCCAAACTGGGATTCCCGCTCGCCGAGAGCGAGCAGAGCGCACGGAGAAAAGAGATTGACTTCTCCCTCCTCCTCCCCCAACACAACTTGGTCCCCCCTGCTCGCTCAACAAGTCTATCCAGGCGGCCGGACGCGTCCGCCAACAACCTCTTTTGCCTCCAGTCTGCGGCCAGGTGCGTGCCGGCCGCCTTGCGCCCGCAAACTGAATTGAATTATCCTTGGCCGCCGCGGCCGCTGCTGCTCTTGAAATGTCCGATTTGCAATGACGGCGCCACCAACAAGTGGCCTCCGCTCGAGCTTGAGCGCGGGGCCAACGGACGGCGGCTGAAACAAAGCTCGGCCGGCATTGACATTGGCGCTGGCCACTGGAGGAGCGCCCCTGCTTGTGCCTGTGCCTGTGCCTGTGCGCCAACAGGAGCGGAGGGCGAAGCAGCAGCAGCAGCAGCGGCAACAAAGAAACGGAACTGACTAATTTTTCCTGCGCCGCCGCCGCCGAGTAAATCATGACAATGCGGCGGCGCCAACGCCGACGGCCGAATCCTGTTCGAGCGCGGCCCTCTCGCCGCCGGCCAGACGCAGCGCGCAACAGCCCGCTGGCCGGCTAACAAGTGAGGCGCCCAGTGGAGTAGTCATGGCTGAGCGACGCAACAAGTGGATAAATTCCCTGCCCTCTGCTCGCCGGACTCGCGGCTCTGGTTGCAGTTGGAGCAGCGCCGAGAGGGAGAGTCGGCGCTCAGGTTTGAGCAGCGGCCGCCGCCAGTGTCCGCGCTGCAGATCGCTCGGAGCTTCAAGTGGCCAGAGCTGCGAGCGGAGCCCTACTTCGAGTGGTTTGCCTGCGAGCGAGCGAGCAAGCGCCGCCGAGAGCTCCAGTTGTGCTCGCTCGGCTAACAAGTACAACAAACACACAAAATCAATACGTCGGCTTCCCTCTATTCTCTCTCCAGCCGCCAGCTTGACTCCGAGCAGCGGCGCCAACTACAGCGGCGGCGGCGGCGGCGGCGGCGGCGGCAAGAGCAAATTGCTGCATCAGAGCAGCCCAATATAGACAATTTTCCATCTTACGGGGGAGCCGCCGGCTGTGAGCCACTGGAATCGGCAGCAACCTTTGGCCTTGTTGTTTAGGGCGCGGAAATGTGTATCAGTGCGCCTGTTTCAGCTCTTCCTCTCGCCCTCAGCGGCAGCGGCAGTGGCAGTGGCAGTTGCGTTTGCAATGCGCTGGCGCTGGCGCCGGCGCCGGCCGAAGCGCTCGCTGGGCCGACGCTCCGAGCGAATTCACACGAAACGTTTGCCTTGAATTCATATTCAAATTTCTACCTTTTACCTGGGCCAACGATCGGCCCTCCGAGCAGAGCCGCCTGGCCCGTCGGCCGGCAGCCAGCGGCCGACTGGGATTGCGTAACGCGCGATCGCCCCGAGCGCAAGCGTCGCCGCCGCCGCCGCCGCCGCCGCCGCCGCTGCCAGCTCGACCGCTCGAGGCAGC
>ENA-UOVY01000187-UOVY01000187.1-plant-metagenome-genome-assembly--contig:-NODE-187-length-38395-cov-625.209338_pt1 | contig 38395 bp, 23 predicted proteins | sample MGYA00249840_ERZ761561 | MGnify/ENA primary metagenome ERZ761561 (study PRJEB28882, sample SAMN05720143) | plant metagenome | isolation source: Guanajuato, Mexico | place: Mexico:Guanajuato, Mexico...
CCTGTTCTGTTCGTGACGAGATAGACAATTCAACGCTGTCTTTGAGGCCCAGGAGGAGGAGGAGGCTCGCCTGGCTGCCGCTGCCGGCGCCGCGGGGACGTGACGAGAAATTGGAATTGAAATTGGAAATTTTGGAGCTCCAATCCAGTTGCACTTGGCCACCATTGTCTTGCTCCACATCCACTCGCATCCTCGCCCTGGCCCAGTGGAAGCGAAACAAATTGGCCCCCACTCGCCGCTCCCAGATAGCGGCAGTTGCGCGTCCATTGCGATGGAATCCGCATTGAAATGGGTGAGCAGATTGCCGCTCCACTCAAACCCATGGGCTTGCCTCCCGTCGAGAGCTCTTGGTTAAGGTTTTGGTTTCACGGGTTTGGGGCTGGTTGCAAGCGAGGGCGCACCTGCGCTAACTGACCTCGACAAGAGACAGGCGATGATTGGTTGGTCGCCTAATCGGTAGCCGCTGGTCCAGCTTGAGCCGGTCAACCGATTGCTCGCGGTTAGTTTAACTGCCTGCCTCTCCCAACAACCGGGCGGCGGCCAAGTGAGGCGTGAGATCCGCTTCCACTAGTTTCGGCCGGATATTCAATTGAGCAAATATTTGAACCCCGCTCGTGCGTTACGTTTGTCGGCTCGATTCGAGCGCTCGCTGGGCCGGGCGCGCCTATAGGCTCGCGCCTAGCTCGCTTATAGATGCGCCGCAAGCAGCCAGCGCCAAGCTAACCCCCAAATGTGTGTCCCGCCCCCTTCAAACCAAAACCGCGAAAACAGGCAACCGACTTCTGGCTGCAGGACATGTACCTGTCAAATCCGCTTCCGCTTCCCGTAAACTCAAACCCCTTTTTCCTCTTCCCTCGGCAACAATTCGCGAGCTCGGACGCGATGCTCATGTTTGCCACTCGGGTTATTCAATTCTCGGTTGACTTTAAATTCCGCATTGACCAGTAAGTAGATGGTTTGCTTTAAAGAGGTCCACTTTTCCAAGCAAATCCCTCAAATTCCTCTAACCAAATTCAATCCCAGACAAACTCTCAAGCAAGACTTTGGCTCAGGACATGGGAAGGGCAAGCCACTTTGCATGGAAACGTACAAGAACTTCTTCCATTCCTACCGAATGCCGCACGAGGATATGGACAGACTCTTGCCGCAGAGCCGCCGCTCCAACCACATTGTTGTTGCAAGTTGCAACCAGTTTTACGTCCTGAGATTGGGCCAGGATCCATTGGAAAATCCGTATAGAAAGGATGCGAGCAGCCAGCTAAACGAGAGCAGCATCTTCGATCAACTGTTGCGTATCTATCGAAGCTCTCGGGAGCGAGCAAAACGCGAACTCTTGGCAAACGGAGACTCGTCCACCAAAACACCCAAGGTTGGCTTGTTTACGAGCGAAAATCGTAAAACTTGGGCAAGATTACATAAGAAACTAAGCCACTGCAATGGGAACATGGAGCTTGGAGGCAAGCAAACTTCGTTTCAAAGTAGCCGGAGCGGCTCCAGCTCTCCAAACACAAACACTGAATCGCTGCGACTAATCGAGGACTGTCTCTTTGTAATGTGTCTCGACTCTCTCGTTAGCCCGACAAATGGCGCTTGTCCACCTGGGAGACCAGAGCCGAGCTATGACCCGGAGACGGACGCGGACGCTGCAAGCATAATACTAACTGGCGGCGGGAGCCACAAGTTCACCGCAAACCGTTGGTTTGACAAATTCTTGCAGATAATTGTTGGTCGCGACGGAGTTTGCGGCATAAATATCGAGCACTCAGCCTCCGAGGGAATCACGGTGCTAAGATTTCTGGAGGAGTTTTTGCAATTCATCCGCTCAAACTCGATCCAAAAATTGGACACAACAGCAAAAAGGTTTACTGAGGAAAACTCCAATCCAACAATCAATCACCAATCAACGTTTAGCTACAATCAAAAGGTTATACCTGCCTCAGATTCAATAACGTCGCCCGCCTACCGGGAGCCAAAGTCTCCAAGCGCACTGCTGCAGGAGAGCGACAAGATAACTCCCTTGATGTGGATCATCGATGACGAACTCCATGAGGCCATTCGGGAGGCGGAAATTAGAGCTGACAAGCTGGTAGAGAATTTCTCCCTTCACATTCTAAAGTTTGTTCACTTTGGTAGAAAGTTTATCAAGAGCCAGAGTCTATCGCCCGATGCATTTGTGCAACTTGCGCTCCAATATACTTTCTTCAAGTTGCATGGCTACCTAGTGTCCACCTACGAGAGTGCCTCGTTGCGCCAATTTCGCTTAGGTCGAGTCGACAATATTCGAGCAAATACCTGTGAAGCCTACGCTTGGATCCAGACCATGTTGGCCTGCAAAGAGAGGGCCGGTTTGCAAAGGTGGAGCGGGGCTGAGGAGTCCTTTGCTAGGGCAATCACAAAACAGGTTGAAATCCTCAAGTACACAATCGTTGGCGGCGGACCAGACAATCACCTGCTGGCTCTCAGGCAGCTGGCGAAGATTCGTTATGACGATGAACTTCCGCAAATGTTCCTTGATCCCTCCTACAGGGAATTCCTCAACTTTCGCCTCTCAACCTCACAGTTGCCCAACGAGTCCGGCATAACAGTTGGCTATGGAGCGGTGACGCCAGATGGCTACGGCTGCTCCTACAACCCATGCGAGGATCGCGTAATATTCTGTGTCAGCTCCTTCGCCGATTGCCCAACAACAAGCTCGTCCAAGTTCGCGGCGACTCTCCAGGAAAGCTTGCTCGAGATGCAAGAGCTTTGCCTAGCTCGCGCTGGCGCCCAGCAAACCTGCCGATAATTTGTTATTTACTTGCAACCAGGACCGCACAGGCATCAAGAGTGCAATAGTTACGATCAGATCCAACGCGGATCTCCGAGTTTGATCCACGAGCTCCAAGCACTTCGAGACAAGTTTTGTCGACGATGCTAGCTTGATCAATTGACATCATTGATACGCGTTACCTGATCTGAAAACTCACGCCCACTCAAAAAGTTGTGAATTTGTCCGATCGCGGGCGGCAATCAGGCTCTCGTTCGAACCCCTCGAACGAGCACCTCCAGCCGCCCAAAATCGTACATCTCATTGTTATCGTCGAGATCTGTAATGGTAGAGATCTTCGAACTGTTATTCATGTAGCTTGTTCAATCAAAGACTCACTCATATAGCATCTATTAAAGTAGTTAGTTCGACAAGTCGGCATCGTTGCTTGAAATTTATGCTTCAAACGATAAACCGCAACTCCGGTACATATGATACACATTGATCAGATATAGATCCCTGCAGTTGTAGTTCTCGGGAAAGTTCAGTTAATCTGAATTTGGGTCCAATTGGTCAGTCAAGGAAGCCAGGAACAGATATAATCCTCCTATTAAGCCTGTTGTCGAGCGTAGTTTTTCGATTTCTCCCGCCAAAATCAGTCGCACAGCCTACAGCGAAGCTCCTCGCGCAGCCTCGCTAGTGTTTGTCCTTGTGCTGCGGACGGGCCAATAATTTTTGGAAACACTTCATCTCATCTGATGACTTAGGCCTATTTGGGATCAGGCTACCCCGTCTTGAGTCAAACATTTATCTATACGCTGAGGTCAGACCTCTCTCACCAAACATGTCGGCCCTGTCGCGATTCGGATCTAGAGTGGCCAAGCCGTCCGCGTATTATTACCACGCCAGGTTCATGGCCACGGCAAATACCGCTACAGACTACATACAGGGGCTATTCGTAGAGAAAATCCGAGAGTTCAAGTCGGCGGATAAAGGTCTTGATGCTGCACATCAAAAAGCCTTGTCAGAGGAGTTGCAACGTCTCAAGCGAGCGTTCAAGGTCGAGGATGAGGCTAGATTGGCTCAAATCGAACTCAAGTTCCCTCATGAGCATGATATTTCACTTCGAAGCTTGGATGAGGATAAAGAGCACCGAGAGAAAGCCTTATCAGGCCAGTTGGTCAGGCATGATACGAGATCATCGCCCATCCTGGACAAAGTTCCTGAAGAAGTTCACGTTGAGTTTCATATGCCCCCTCACAACAAGCCAGATTTTAAGGATCGATTGGATTGGGTTGGCCGGCCACAGCCGCCAGCTATAGAGGAGGAACGACCCGATTACGAACGCCCCAATTTCGATCCCGTTACTCCGGATCTGCTAGAAAGAGAACTTCTGGTTAGATTTGGGCCTAAAATGCCCACCATTGATGACGATAAATCTCCCGAGCGGGATACCGTCAACTTTCCTCGGTTAAAACCCAATTTGGACACGCCACCCACTCGGCACCATTTTATTCCCGAAAGCTGGTTTCGTTTTTTCTACCCCAAAACTGGAGTCACTGGGCCGTACACACTTGTAGCCACACTAGGCACATTCTTGATGTCAAAAGAATGGATTGTTGTCGAACAAGAGTTTCATACTGCTCTCTCAATGACCTTAATCTTTACCTATGCTACAATCAAATTCGGTCCTAAAATTTCGGAATATTGTAGAAAAGGAGTCCAAAAGGATGTAGATGCTTGGGATAACTGGACAAACGGCTACATAAAGGTTCTCGATCAGCTACACGACCATTACAAGGGCGAGCTCAGCAAAGGGGATATGTTTCAACATCTTTATGATATTCGGCGCAAAGATGTTGAAATGCAGCTACACTGCGAGCATAGAACAAGATTAATGAAAGTTTACGAGGATACAAGGAGACGTCTAAATTATCTAGTGGCAGTAGCTGACTCACAGCGCCAAATCGCACATAAAAACATGGTCAACTGGGTGATATCCAACGTGATGTCATCGATCGGCCCCAAGCAGGAGGCGGAAGTTTTGGACAATTGTATCGCAAACCTCAAACTATTGGCGCGTAAGAACGCTAACGTTGTTTGAGCTAATCCGTTATATTATATGTCGAGTCAATTCGCAAAGGTGTCTTCATTATTTGCTAGAATTAAACAATCAATTAGGCGGAATTCGTGGCCGATTTTGTTGATTTACGTATTCCTCGAGTAAAGATCTTATTGCTTTAGCTGTGTCCACTTGATATCTAATTGCTGATAGGTATTGATTGTAGCTAACTGGACTGTTAGGCTCGATGGGCTCAGCCCTGGAATCAAGATTATCGCATTTCATATTGGATACTGATATTGGCAGATTTTGTAGACTAGCTTTTCCGAGTTGAAGGCATTCTTGAATGGTCCTGAGGTTGAGCTCGATCATGTTACAGGAGCTGAGAAAATCTTCCAACATTATCTCGAACTTGGGAGGTGGCGGTGTAAGATTGTCACACCTTGCCCCGCTATCTATTTGGCTGTTTCTTTCGATCAGTTCAGCCGAAGCGGACATCAAATTTTTGAGCTGCTCTTTGAGATTCTGGAGATTGGTGTTGAGCTTCCCCACATCCATTGTTTGATCTTTGTATAATGGTATTCGATGCAAACCAAACACGTAATCCGTTCGATAATGTTCGATCCGATTTATTGGATCAGTTCGAGAGACCAAAAGGAGATGTAATCGTAGAGATGGTCATAATTTTGCGCCAGATCTGCGACGAGAAAACTTTCATTCCCGGCGCGTGTTGGGCAAAGCACAGAGAGCTTTTGCCCAGCTGATATTTAACCCTCGCCGATGTCGTTCAGTTTTGCGATTGGTTTGCGCTCGATAATGCAAAATAGGCTTCCTGACAACACTAACCCAACCAAAATGAATAGGAGTGCAACACCTACAGCCAATCCGATTGCAAGCGTATGCCCCTTGATTAGCGCCTTCATCTTATCGTAACAGCCCTGGACGAATAGGATGCGAGATTTATGGTTAGAGGCAGAGTAAATTTGGGAAATTGTGCCTAAGCTTGGCCTGGCTCTAGATTTACCTCAAAGTATGTGTCCTCTTTTTTGGGTTGCCGTCCTTGGCAAGCTCGTTTGATTTGATCATCCTCATGGCTTCGGCAGCAACTTTCCGGCACCAGTGGGCCATCAGTCGTGTTGAATCTCGGTGACTCTCGAGGCCAAGACTCGGGTCCTCTAGTATCCTTGGTGGCGACTCCACAGCATTCAAACTAGTTCTTGGTATTAGAGAGTTGGTTCACTTTGCAAGCTCAACCTCACTCTTCAAATATCTAATACTTACGTTTACTTGCATTGAATCCCAGGCTTCAGTAACGCGCGAGTCGTTGCCGTACAATCTCATGCTACTATGCATCTCTCTTTGCAGCCGATCATCTAGTTCAGCTCGGAAAATGAAACAGATTGATCCTGTTGTGAGTATGACGGCCAAGAGAGCAAGTAGGATGACAAAATAAGTCTTCAGCATTAGCTTAACCTCCTTATAGGCGCCCAAACTGCCAAGCAGTGATATGAATGCCACTATTGATCCTGTTATGATCAACAAAACCGCCGACGCAACGTAGAGATTTATGCCGAGCAATCGTTCCATGAAAGAACGATCGGAGACGGTCCATATTCCGAGTGCAAGCACGAGAGCGCCACTCAACTAGGCGCCGGAAGCGGAAGATCGTTAGCTGAGAGGGTTTGAATGGTTTTGGTCATTGTTGGTCGTTCACTTACAAATATAATTGAATTTGCTACCAACAGCGAGTACTTGATACCTTTGCCGTAGCACTCAACCATGATCCGCTTGATAAACGAGATTCTGCTTTCAAGTTGAAGACGTTTATTGTTATTAATTGCTGAGAGGAAGTTGCATAAATGAAGACAAGAGCCCAATTCAAACTGTGCTGATGAATGGCTTGCTGATCTCGTGATGCGCAGGCCTTAAACCGACCAACGTCCAGGCCATCTGCACGCAAGTAAGTAAACAACCCGCAGGTTTGCAAGCAGGCGGAAGGGGCACCTATCGTTCAGCTGGACGGATGGAAGGGGACAGGGACAGGGGTGGAGCATTCATGCAGTACAAATTAAGCAAGGTGCTGCTGTCGCTGGCGCCCGTACGCGCGGCTCTTCTGGGAGGCGCGTGGACCATCTAACAGGTAACCTGGCAACAGCTGATAGGGACCGAAAGCCTAATTCAAATTGCGAGCCCCAGCTGATGATGAGAGGAGAGGCGAGTAGCCAACAACTGGAGCTGGGCTAGTGTGCTAAACCTTTGGAGCTGTCGTGGGCGGTCACTCAACTCTGGGTGGTGTGATGCCATTAGGCCAATAGCTTTTGCTCCCATAACAAAACCGCCTCAGCTCACCTCTCCCATCGATTGGACTAAAAATAGGGCGTATTTGCTGAATTTGTGGGACACAATGGAACGAGTCTGTAGGCCCCAATGACGCAACTAACGTGAGAGAGTTGGCGCAATAGAGGGATAGACGCTCGCTAGATGACGGATCCAAAAATAATCTAAATCTGGCCTGAATAATGTAATCTGGAACGAGACAGTTGAGGTGACCTATCTGCAATTTGGATGGTTTGCGATGAATTTTCTCATTTAATTTGCGAACAACTTTTACTGGTTATGTCGGCGGCAGATTTGCTGCTCTTAATTTAGCCCGGCAGTTACATTAGCCAAGTCGTTTCTAGGCATTTGCATTTTTACCTATCTGGACGATCGAGGGGTTTGCCATCAATAGATGGAATATTTGAATATATCTAGAATCGCTGCCATTCTTGCGCTCCGCTTGCTTTGTAAGGCCTTCAGCTCCTCATAGGCTCTCAGCTCGTCCTCCAACTCTAGCAATTCCTCCTCAGTTGGCCCACGATCAATGGCTCCAACCGGAACAAGCAAGTCATCGCCCTCGTCGCCCTCCTCCTCATCGTCATCGTCATCGTCGTAAGAGATGCGATTGCTGGCCAGCTCGTCCTCGTCACAACAAACATCAACACCCTCCTCTTCCTTCTCCTCCTCATCGTCTAGCTTGATTGGCGACAAGTTATCGCGTGAGCCTAATCCAGTGCTCGAGTTTGGTCTCCTCGTTGCGTTGGGGCTGCTATAATGCAAGATAATGCTTGAATTGTACCTACTGTAGTGTCCACTGCCGCCCCTGCCACCTGGCGAGTAGCTTCCAGATCGGCGGTTGCTCTTGTAACCAGGATGGTTGTTGTTCGCACTTGCTAATGTTGACCGTTTTGAGTGATGACGAGCTCGGTTCCTATCGCGGCCCTTTGGCAGATGCTGGTCGGCTAACTTGATAATCTTCTCCTCGCCGGGCCCTTGATCTAAAATTTCAACAACATTTGGCGAAATCGACTCGAACAGGTCAATCAGCTTTGAGAAGCCAAAGATGGAGACCTTACATTGGCGATTGAAATAGTAATGATAATTTGGTATAAACTTGCTAAACGGAACCGAATGATCGGGCTCCATGTTGGACAATAGCTCAATTACATCCCAAACAAAATACTTCGTCCTTTTGATCTCCTTGTCGCTTCGTTCTCGTTTTGGAATCTCAAACCAAGCGTCTGGATATTGTTCAGTTATATAGGGTTTGTTGTTGTTCGCTTGTTCGCCGCTCGAGGCAACAGGTTGATGGCTGGTGTTAGTCGCATTATCAGCACACTGTGGGCCAACAAAGAGGGGACCCTCAATTGGGTGCTCGCAAAACTCTCTCTTGATTGGCATTATGTTGATCGTTCCCTCCCAAATTTCTGCCAAAAGGACGTTAATGTTATTTGTTCCATAATCTTCAACTCTAAACGCTCTACCCAAAACTTGCTCGTAGGCTTTAGCGAATTGGCTTAACTTCAACTTTTTACCTGGCTGACTCTTGACAACCTTTATTAGGTCGCTAGCAAATCGTTTAATTTGTTCCCTATGTGTAAGGGTGATGTAACGGTTTGTTCCATCACCTATTATCTGTACAACGTGCGGAATCGACTCCAAGAGCTCGATTAATTTTGTATAACCAAATTGGTAGACGCAACATTGGCGCCCATAGTGATTGTGATAGGCTGGCACAAATTTGGAAAAGGGAATAACACAATTTGGTTTAGACCTTAGTAAATTTCTAACCTCTCGACAAAAGATCGATAGACTATCGGACTGGTTCTTGCTATCGTCTTCGCCTGACTGCGACATCCTGTACAATGGTGAACTTGGAACAGTGAACAAGTTGGCCAGTGGTCTCCTATTTAGGTGTCGCTTCCTCTCTTTCTCTCTCTTTCCTTCATTAAATAGGTGCTATCGAGCGCAACAAACAGACGTCCGAGACCAAGTTGGTCACATATGCTCGTAGATTAGTCCCAGCTCAACATGTTGCGAGCGCGAGCTATCGGCCAGGACGCGCAAGGTGCGTTTGGGATTGCCGACGAGGAGCAGCGACCACGAGAGCTTCTTCACCGAGCGACGCGCAATGCGTGCTACTGGATTGTGGGCGGAATTCTGGGAGTTATTGTTATTCATCTAGCCAGAGTCTCGAGCGATAACAATGACTTGGAGTCACTCGAGGTGGCGCTCGTTGCGCAAACATCTTGACCCATCGCAGCCGCCGCGCGTGGCCCGATCTTGCGCAGGGCGCCACTCGCAGTAGGCCAACGGGCCGGCCAAGGATCAGTTCGGCAGATGCAGCCAAACTGCTTGAGCGTCCAGACTCCAGTCGATTCTTTGCACCACCGAGTTGGGCCGGTTTGCTCGATCTTGGAGGGGAGGTCGTAGTTTTGTTGGCAGAGAGCGAGTTTGAATCCAATCAAACAATCGATAGCGAACCAATGCGAAAAGCTGCCCCCCGGGAGAGGCCGCAAAGCTGAGAGGAGTGGGAGGAAGGTTAGAGGCGCGATGGCTTCAAGATCCATATCTGCGATACTCTGGACCCTAGTCAGCGTCAACATGGTAACGCTAGTCGTTGGCGGCCTCGTTACTTGGCTAGGCTACGCCATTCCTGTCAGGTAAGTAGGCTGCGAGACAAGCTTCCGAATGGGCGCCAACGAACATGGAACCGCCGAGTTTGGCAACCAAAACTTGGGCGGTTTGTCAGTTTTAGGTGGAGGTTTGCTGAATCAAACTGCCAGTCCCTCGATTGTCCGCCATGATTCAGGCTTCTGCCCGAATGGTAGCTTTGCTGAGGGGGCGACTATTCGGGGGCAGAATGGAGGGAGGGTGTTTTGCAAGTTGCTCGAACTCAATCTGGCCAGCTAGCTTCGAGCTGGCCAAGCGCAACGATCGCCGCAAGAGGTGGGCGCCCCTCTTCACTAACAGGCGGCAGCCTGCTCGCGCGGATGATGTATTTGGACGGAGGCGCCCAAGTGCAGCCAGTCGGCGCCCCTTCACCTGGCTTACGCTTGCCACCAGAAATGGCCCATAAGCTTAGCCAAAGGTAACGCGTCCGCAGCTGGCGCCGCAGTAAGTGGGCGTAAGAACTCGAGCGAAATGGGCTCCAGTCGTTCGTGGGCGAGCGACTACTCTCCACTAGACAGGTCCCATGATCCTATCGCTCGCCACAAAGACCCAGATAGAGCTCGCTAGCCGACAGAATGTGCGCATGAGTATAGTGTAAATGTCTGGCCTCTCGTGTGAATCTCGAGTGTCACTTTGAGCGGCGCATTGGTGGGGGCGTCCTCGCGGTGGCCACCCCTTTCTCTTACCCTCTCTGTCTATCTTGGTGCGCTTGATGGATTGGCGCCACACTCGCGCCGCCATGTTTGCTCATGATTATCATCAGCCATTCAGGTCCACTCGGCGTTCGTTCAGTCGGCTGCGTTGCAATTGTTTCCAGCGCCTCCAGGCTATCGCAGGTGGCCCCATGATGTAGCAGTCTCGCGACGAGCTTGCAAATAATCGTGGCCATACGTGGGCGCAGCTCTCCCCATGGCCGACATGTCTGCTCATGAGCATTGGGCAGAGCTTTTCGCCCTCCATCGGCGAACACTTCAGTTGGGTGCAATGGAAATGGGAGAGGCGCCCATTCATGAGCTCACTTGCAGCGACTAGATTGAATCTATCTCGCGAGCCGAGGGCTAAATCATTGCGGCAAACTAAACCACTCGCAAACAACGGGGAAGACTAACCGTTTCGTTCCTGGTCAAAGCCAACTCGTCGCCATCCAATTTGACCCGGTCGGAGGGGTCAATCTAGGCAATGAGAGGAGAGGAGAGTGGCGTGAGCTCTGCAATGTGACTCGTTGTCAAATTGGGCGCCAGATGTTCGTTGCAAGCTCATCTTTTTTCCTCTCTAATTTGCATCCTCGACTTACGCAATCTTGGCTGGTTGGAGGCTGGCAAGACTGGCGCGCCGGCTGCCAGCTTTCTCGTTCCAAAGTGATTGAGCGCTCGGAGTCAAGCTGGTCCATCTCGCCTCTGCCTCCGATAATCTGGCCCCAATATTGGCGCCGCTCTTGATAAAGGCGACCGGCGACTTCAGTCGGCGCGCAAGTGCCTCAGCTGAGGTATCTATCTGAACGGGGGCCTCTTTGTGTTGCCGCTGGCGCGCGCGTTATGGCCTCCAGTCGAGAGCCGCCAGCCACGAGATGGAGCGATGCTGCTTGCATCCAGCAAAAGGGCGCCGCTCGAAAGGTCGCCCCAACGTTCGTGATAAGGCCAGAAGCAGGTTGTCATTCTGGGATAGGATTCCATGAATCATGAGACACCGGCCATGTGGTCGGCAATTGTTTGTTTGCGTAAGACCGAGACGAAAACCGCCTCTCTGCTCGCGAAAATCTCGGGTTGGTTCGTTAGTGTCACAATGGCCATGTCCTTCGCGCCTCATTAGATGACGAGAGGGTTGCACCCGACGCTGATTTGAGCCGCATCGTCTTGCTTGTTGTGTCACTAAATTTCTTTGGCCAACGACAAATCTGACAGTTTGTTACGTCAAGTTGGGCGCCAACTCCAACAGAAGCCCACGTTTTCGGGCTGTGTGAATGGTAAATCGGCGACGCCCATCGACAGTGACTCGGATGAACTGTTTGTTGACCCACGATCTTGGCTTCGGCGTCTGAACGTGACTCTGGCCAAAACCAACCATCCTACGTCTTTGTCGGCACTAGAACCAGATGAGCAGACTTACTCAAACACCGAGCGACTGATAGGGGAGGGGACGATCGACTGGGCGGATTGAGAGGCCACTGGCGCTCCGCTAGCTGACAATTTGGAGGTGGCGAATCTGATGGTCTTTCGGGTGTGCAGTGAGGTTTAACAGGAGGAAGCCCTCTCAAGACCAGTTGGGCGGTCGGAAGCGGCCAGCTGTCGTGGAGCCCTCGATCGCTTGGTGGCGACGAGTCGACTACTCGACAAATCCAGGTCAATTATTTGAATGATTTGGTTCAAGTCCGAGGAAGGTGCATAGGCACCGGCTGAGAGCAGTTTCCTCCAATACAATTGAGTCTGCAAGCTTTGGCAGAGGGCAAAACGCGGCTTGTTTGTACGTAAATTTCGTGCCTAGCTCACCGGTGCCCAGCCCATACTGCCAAAGCGGGCGGCAAACTTCGTCCTAATGGTCGTTCAAAGAGATAGAGTGTTGCCATCTTGAGAGAGTAAACATCTAGCTCAGACTAGAGAAGAGGAGATGGGTCTCTCTCTCTCTGCCTTCCCCCGCCGGAGAGATGGAACCCAGGATGCAAGAGTTTACATTAAATGGAGGCGGAATTCAATTCGCGCCCAATGCTTCCGATGTTTGCGATAGATAATTGTGCATTTAAACCCTGGACTAGGGGCCAATTTGCGCATCGCGAGGAACGAGACTAAGGCTAAATCTGCTGGCCGTGCATTGTATGATGGGGACTCTAAAATAACCAGCTCGCAATAGAAGCTGGCTACTTAACCAGAGAGACCCAGTTCTAATCATTGATTTTACTCTTGTTAAAGTTGGATCAACCAATTTGCCGGATTGATCTCAGTCAGTAGCTAGCGAGAAATCTGCATATCCAATTCAGCGCCAGTTACACGCTTCAAGCGATAATAAGCCCTATTTAAAGGATCATCCGCCCTCAAGGTGCAACCAAAATCTAACCCTTACGTGTCTCTCGTTAATGGACGACAACAACAATGCCCCTCTCAGGCTAAAACAATTTGGCCTCTTACCTGAGCTGGTTATAGTGGCCGGTTTAGCGTCCCTCATTGTTGCTTGCATCGGTCTTTGCGCGCTCAATTATTCATCGCATAATGCGCTCAACGTTTACGGTAAGTAGGATCATTTGGTTTGAGTTTCGATCACGAACAGGCGGTCCTAACTTGAGCCAAGCATTATTAGCCAATCAACTAATCAACATGCGCCAGACGCAACTGACCCCTGAACTAGCCTAAGCTAACGAGCAATCTGAAGGCTCCCTTTGCGCTGTCTTTATCCTCATGCTTGTGTTCGGGATTCCGGAAGCCTGGTACAAGAGTAGCCAATTTGGCGCCGGAGGCGTTCTCATGGATGTCGTTTACTTTACCCTTCTCTTCATTCTCATCGTTCTATTTGTGTTTGCAATCACGTTTGCGCAATATTTGCGCCGCAAAGACAAGAGCTCACAGAATTCAGACCAAATTGAGAGTGACGGTAGCTCTCCACCTAATTGCACCTGTGCTCTATCAACGCTGGCCCAAATTGATTAAACAATTTGAACTTCATCCTTTGAGCGATCAAAGTTTGCGAAACTTGATAGCTTCCAGTTTAGAGAACGATAATATAAACGTGGCCTCCAAACCAGTGGGTACTTTCTGAGCTTAATTCAACTCAAGCTCTCGCTCATTGCTGATGAGCTCTAGCCTGAAGCAATGCGTTACCTCGAATCGCGCCCTCAGTCTCGTATGCGGATACACCTGGCACAGGATCTTTGAGCATATAGTTTGCTGATTGGCAACGCTGGATCAGAAAACTATTAAACCTTACTCAAGCCAGGATCAAAACACAGCCCCGGAAGCTACGATGCTAACTCGCCCAGAGATGGTTGAGGATAGCTGAGAGGGGACGGTCGTTTCAAGACGCTTGCTTTGGGCCCCATACGTTAGCAGAGCAGCGATCGAGCAATTGAAGTGCCACCGAAACAATTCCGAAAAAAGGAGTTCAGCCGTTCTGGTGTTAGATGTTCTGGTGCGTAAATCACCAATCCTTACAAATTGTTTTGACTGGGTAACTATCAGTAGGATGTATTGGAGATCATCGCTCAACGTCTAGCTGGTTTCCTCCAACAAACAATTCGCATAGGATTGAAGTAAAACAGTTCCATCAGCAGGTCCAGCTCTCTTATCACGATAACTCACAGTCAAGGTCCGGTTCGAATCTGGTTTTCGATACCGATCGAACAAGATTGGATGCTAGGAAACGGAGCTTCATCGTCTACTAGAGATCAAAAACAGTCATCTTTTAGGATCCAAATGTATCGAGAAAGTATTAACCAAACTGTCAAGTCGGAATAATGCTCTGTGGAATAAGTTATTGCGGATGGGAGAATATTAGATATTAGAAACAACTCCTGAGAGAACGATTCGGACGATCATTCGTTCAGAGGATGAACATGCCATTTCGTTATTAATTCGTAGTCTAACTCCGGTCTGGGACAGGCAAATCCCTCCGATGACAATCAAGTTATCTCTTAATTTGACATCAAAAAAGTGGCAACCTAACTGACAAACTGGCAACAACAACTGTTCCGAATTGTCTGAAGACAACGAATCCAACCGCCAGGGTTATTCCTTCCGAAGAAATGAACGTTATGATCACAATAACAAGTCTTTCCCAGATACCCGGGCTGATCAATTACAATATACTAGTTTTAAATGATTCTCATTCAGGTAATATTCGAGATGTCCATTGTCCATATAAAAATAAAACCGTTCCGGTCTCTTACAGACTACATCCCTTGTCTTCAATTGTAGCACCATCTAACGCAACAAATTTCATTGCAACCGAATTGATACAGAACCTCCGTCTTGTGGGCTTGGGTCCGTCGTTAAATACGTGGCCTAGATGAGCTCCGCAGTTTGAACATAACACCTCAGTTCTAATCATTCCAGCCGACTCATCTCTAACCTCTCTAACTCTAGTTGGATCGATAGAGTCGTAGAAGGCTGGCCAGCCACACCCGGACTCAAATTTGTGGTTTGATCTAAACAGCTCTTGGCCACAAACAACGCACATGAATGTACCTTGCTCTTTGAATCGGTTGAACTTTCCAGTGAAAGGGTGCTCGGTGTATTTCTCTTGAGTAACTTTATATTGCATCTTGGATAAATTCTCAATATTCGGTTTAGTTTCTGGCATTGTAGGGACGATTGATGAGAAGGAATTCCGTTGAGTTAATACAGTGTCAACAGAGGCTATTCAACCGGGAGAAAATTATGTTGTTTATGCAACAGATCAATTAGCAAAACGTCTCCCAGAGGCGATCCGCTAACTGATGCTCGAGAGTTCATTGAGGATATTCATCATAGAGCGTTCAAAAGGTTATTAAACAGCGTTATATGTCTGTGGATAAGTGAGGATCCTCCAGCGATTCAATCTAATGCTTCCCTAAATAACGCCATGTTCTCATTTCACTAATAAGCCGTGAGCTGGAAAACTGAAAGGGTGCAAATATGTTCCTTCTGTAGTGCGCGATACTCATAAAGTTGGCAGATCACAAGAGCGCTCTAAGGGCCAATATCCTGAGGTTATTCGACATTTTGCGGTCTACTGAGCCGTTCACTTAAGGTTCATTCACTGACGGTTAAGCGCGGAACTCATTCCCTCAAAATTATTGCTACGGCCAGATGATTGGTAGCAGTAAATGGCGGGTAGAGTGTGGGGACAAATATGATTGTTTGTAATTGAATTTGAAAATTACCTTCGGTTGGCAAGACAAGGAGTGTGAGAAAATCTACCAAACTTTTTTGGCAATCTAATCCTAGGGAGGGGGATGATGAGGTCTTGAGTAAAGTATCTATTTCGGCTTCGGATTCGTGTTCGTTACTACAACAAAGCGGTTGAGGGGCGTGGCCAACGAGAGCGAACGAACTAGAACGAATAAAGGGAATTCGCTAATACGCTCCCATGGGATCCTCATCGAGTTGCTATCCATAATTTAAGTGATGGGACTCCAGTACATTTCAGCTCCTCTCAAATCCGTCGAATTGAGATGCTCAAAAATAAGACCATAACTTTGACAGACCTCGACAATAAATGCCACATAGATCTCTGCGGTGTTTTCGTCAGATCTGGTCCAACTTTAGCTGAGCAAGCTCTACGATTAGATGAGTGACAACAACGATAGAAAGTCCAATCACAAGCAATCGCTCAAAAACTAGCCCATTACTGACTGTCCGCCAGATTTGTCGCAGAGTGAGCGATACAGGTACAAATATCGAAGAAATCACCTGGAAAATCCTGTACTTTCATCCCAATCTCAATCAAAAGATTCGCTCTATCAAACTGGATGTGTTCCCAAACTCTGCCGTGAATTCAACAGCTCACTTGATTAGTAAAAGCACACGCCCTAATCAAGAGAGAATTGTTGCTCACCTACTACTGACTGTCAAAGGTCTTCAAGAAAGCAAGCCCAAAACATTGGGCAACATCTAATGCTAGCCTGAACGTTCGAGTTGATGCCGATAAGGGTAAAGGTTTGAGACTTGTGGGCAAAGAGAGCGATAGAAAGGCTGTGAAGTGGAGGCAACGATTTACACAATAGCCTGCTCGAAACACAACCGCCAAGCTAACTGCACCAATGAGTTTCAGCTGCCCCCAGCCTTGCGCACCTGTGTGAGTTTTCCCGTTACCACAGCTACCAGTTCTACAAGCCGAGCCGCTGAGATTGCTGCCAAAGAGCCTGCACAACCTAGCTAGTGATTGCAGAGTTGTTTGTAGGCAGGCTGCAGTCTCACAGCGATGGCCCAGCAACAATAACGGTGACCACCATTGAAAGAAGCTAGCCAAACGTCGCTGCGCAGGGACATTGCTAACCTCTGCCTCCGCTGGGCAACAAACCAAGCTCTCTCTTTCTCTGTCCCCCTGTCTGACGACCCACTGGCCATTTGTGTGCTCTTAGTGTTGTTTTGGTCCAGACACTAGCCGTGAACATTATCAAGGCAATAGTTGGCCGGGATACTCTGACTGGGGACTTGGGGGATAGATGCATCCCGGTCGGTCTGTTTCTCAATCCGCAGACCCCCCTCCCGATCCGGCTCATCAATCCTAACCGATCAGGTGAAACGCCAGTGCGGTAAGCTATACAACGGTCATAAGGGAACCATTTGCCCCTCAACAAGCTACAACCTCGCATGCGAACTGAAGTCGCATTGGACTGAAGACTTTCCGCTGCCACAAAGACTCACAAAAGGTTTAAACACAGTTTATTATTATTCCCGAATACTCTGGCACCTGTAAACTGGAACACCATCGAGCTTTTATTTGTGTGCGCTCACATTTGACCACTACCAAAAGCAAGAGCTTACTCAATATTGAGAGGACATATCAATAAGTAATCACACCAACCAGTCATAAGTCAGAAATAACACAGTGCACTGAAACTCCACTAAAACATTACCGTTATTCGATCGCAGATAGAAAAGAAGATAAGTTATGCAAACAAACGTCAAAGTGACCTGCATCTTTGAGTGAAATGAAGTTTACACCATGAAGTATTACACCGCATCTAGGGTTAGAGGATGAGAAAGCCAGCACACAGTATCTGATTAGTTAGATCTGATTCTTCTATAAATGTTAGAGATCTCTCGGCAGACTCACATTTTGTCAAATAAGAGCCTTTCCTTTCAATGTAGCTGTCCACATTGATACACTCTCAAGAATTCGTCCTTAGAGGTTCAATCAAAACTCATACTGTCCCAGCTCATCTCAAGGGAACCTTCTCTGAAATTAAAAGGTTCTGCAGGTTCACCTAAATAGTATTAGCAAGATGGATTCACGGGCGACAGACGAGATTTCCGTCGCCGATCTATTCGATCAATTTATTGAAGCCTCTACCATGAAGGACGTGTTGGCCACATACCATCGCATTTTGAACTTTTCAGATCTTAGCCCATGTGAATTCAACGTATTCTTCCCGAAGTTGAAACGCGCCGTAATGGGCAATCGGGCGCGCAAGAATTGGAAAGCGAAAGCTTTATTCTCAAAGATTGACAAAAAATCGACGCATCGGTGCTATTCAAACACCAAAACGCCTACACCTCTAGGTAATAGGACAAATGATAGCAATGGTTCATCCAACTCTCGTGAGAGATCGGACGAGTGCATCTCATCGCAATCTCATCGCAATAATAATGCGCTGCAGGATTACAGTTGCCTAGTTATCGGTAGTGGGCCAGCTGGCCTTCGAACTGCGATAGAGTTACAGCTTTTGGGGGCATCTCGTGTAGTTGTAGTAGAGAAGAGAAATCGATTCTCCCGCAATAATGTCCTTCATTTATGGCCATTCGTCATCGACGATCTCAAGAGCCTAGGAGCAAAAAAGTTTTATGGGAAATTCTGTGCAGGAAGTATCGATCACATTTCAATCAGACAACTTCAGCTCATCTTGCTCAAGATTTGTCTCATGATTGGATGTGACTTCCGGGACTCTTGCTCATACATTTGTCTATGTCCTACAACCGTCGAACATGTTCAACAAGTTACCGGTGCAACAGAAGGTGATAACGAAAAAGCAGACAGCTCTAGTGATATTATGAATGAATTTGAGTGTGATTTTGAGGCCGAACAACAGCCCGTTCTTGGCCGTTTGGCGGACACCCTACAAGCGGCTGATAATGAGATGTCGACAGGTAAGGTTCCCGATCTGGATGAGACTGTTGTAGAGAGAGATACAAATCTGGTTGAGCAGCAAGTCGAAAGTTTGCCGAGTGCTCAGGAGATCCCGAAGGTCAATATGGAAACCAAATGCCCGGATATGGCTGGCGAACAAATCGACAATGAAATCATCAAACCAATAGTGATCAACGTGACTGAAACTAACCAAAGAAGAAAAAATATGCATGGAGCTCGAGCTCACTTTCAAAGTGACGATAAAGTTAAAGAGAATGAGTTGCATTCATATGAATGGGACATTATAATAGGAGCTGACGGGCGTCGTAATACTCTCAGCAAGTACTTTCCACGTAAGGAGTTTCGTGGCAGACTGGCCATTGCTATCACTGCCAATTTCATCAATCGTCAAACTCCAGCTGAAGCATCTGTATCCGAAATCTCGGGCTTATCATTCATTTACAATCAAGATATGTTCAACGCACTAGCTTATGATACGAATATTCAGCTTGAAAATATTTGTTATTACAAGGATGACACCCATTACTTCGTCATGACAGCTAAAAAGAAGTCTCTGCTTGAGAGAGGAGTCCTGATCAAGGACTTTGCAACTACTCTGGATCTTTTATCCAAAGAAAATGTTGATAAGCAGGCACTATTTAAGTACGCAAAGGATGCTGCCTTCTGGACCACTGGTCTAGAGCCCTTGGACTTCGCTTTAAACCATTACGGCGAGGAGGACTGCACAATGTTCGACTTCACCTCCATGTACGCAGCATCAAATGCCTGCAAAGCGCTACGTACCAAAAGAGGAGGACTAGCTCTTATTAGTTTGGTCGGAGACAGTCTCCTCGAACCGTTTTGGCCTACAGGAAGTGGATGCGCTCGAGGTTTCTTATCGTCATTCGATGCCGCGTGGATGTGTCGGCAATGGGCAGTCAATCGATGTGCAATCATTGACTATCATTCAACTACTTCATCGAGATCGAGCCGACATCACTCATCGAATTCTTCTGAGGGAAATAGAAGCAACGGCCCAACAACTTATGATAAGATGGCATTAAGTGTGATGGCTGAACGCGAATCGATATACCGTATTCTGGCTCAGACGACGAGCGAGAATTTGCAACAAAATTATGCACTATGGACACTGAATCCTCATAGCCGATATCCAAATCTGAATCGACACCTTGTGATACCATCGCAGGTTGAGCACCTTATAATTGATTACGACTCGAAAAATCACAAAATCATAGTGAAGAGCGCTCATTTGGGCCCTCAGCGAAACAGATTGATCAAATCTCCTAATAGTAATTCCAGAAAATCTCCTAAGAAAATGAAATCAGCCGATGCATCACCTCTAGCTCAACCTAAAAATTCTAAGGGAAGATCCAAATCAGCTTCAAGACAATCTTGTAGGCCGAAAAGCCGCCACGATTTATTACTTGATAGCACTTATCTAGAGTTCGAAGAATCGTATAGAAATCTAGCCAATCAAGGCGATGTGATGGGAGGCTATAGCAACCGTCGTCCCGATTGTGACACTTACGATGACTGTTTCATTCCATCAATTTCAGGAGCCCTGCCATCGTCGAATAATCTGCTCAACCTCGAAGCTAGAAGAGCTCGAGAAATCGATGATTGTTTACGACAGAGACGCCAGAAAACAAGACTGAGCGCGATAAGAGATCAGTTATTTGAACAGTTTCAGGGTGATAGCCCCCAAAAGGCTCGGGATCCAGGTAAACCCGTTGCTCCAAATGGTTCCGTTCTGTTCAATGAGTTGAGACGATTACGGGAACAGCAATCAAATGGCAAGGAGAATAAAATGAAGGATCTAGGTAGACCTCTGTCGCTATTTAATTCGATGCGACGATGCGCGTCTTTTGCCGAGCGAGTAAAAAGCTTCGAAAGCAAACTTGATGCACCTAATCATGACTCTTTCGCATCTACACCTAAAACTCCTATAGATAAGGTGAAAAACTTACCTGAATTTGCAACACTTCAAGAGTTTTTCGTGGGCAACTCGACTTGTGCTCGGCCAGCAACTGCAGATTGCTCAAAGAAAGCGAAGATACCAATAATGAAACTATCTAAGGACGATTGGAACGTGAAGTGCTGGGAGAAGAGGCCATCTAATTATAAACAGAAGAACAGCAGTGAGTTTAACGGGTCATCCAAGAGCTTGAACAAAGCACTATCAGTAGATAGCTACCAGGCTGTTGTCTCAAAGCCTGAGAAGAAGGTCGAAGTTTTCAAGAACCGCATAAAGCAAATGGCTGACAAACTCGAAGAGACCAGAAGTGATAACCCTCCTCCTCATACCGTTTCGAACTATCGGGAAAAGTGTACAAAGAATCTCGGGAATAATCAGCGCTCCCAGGGATGGGTAAGTCACTTGAGAAGCGAGCTGATCAAGGATACTGAATCTAAACGACCTCAGAACACATCCAAGCAAGCCGTGAATAACCGCTTATTGACCAAGCCAGTAAGAAGACTATTTGAAGACGATGACCCCGAGGAGGATGGAATCGACGTTAATAAGCACTATGACCACTTGTGCATCAATCGCCCGACAAACAAGTATCTACCCAAGAACGGTTACAAGAGCCATCTTGTTCGGACGAAATATAGCAGCGAAACTGCTAAATGTGTTTCTCGTGAACCCAAACTTGTGAGCAAGCAGACCCAGACTACTATTCTCACGTCCCGCGGTTCTTCAGCCTCTAGCACCTTAAGCGACTGCTCTACCAATACAGGTGGCTTTGCTCGCGAAACTCGCCAGCAAAGGCCCAATGTCAAGTGCTCTAGGTGTAAAACCTGCGTGGACTCGGGCGATATGATATCTTTTGGAGATTCAGTATTACATAGAACTTGTTTGATCTGTGCTGATTGCGGCATTACACTTCGTACTAATGAGATTCAGCATTACCTTCGTTTTTCGGAGGACGCAGACTTCAAAAGAGAATCCAGCTTCTTCTGTGCTATTTGCAAGCCAAATATTCGGCAAAATTTGACTCGGGAGGCAGCACACCCGTTGATCACACCAGAGACTAACTTTGATTCGAAGAGCTTGTGCACCGGAAGTAGATTGAAATCGCGCGAGGATTTCCTCTCAGAGACAATCGACTACAGCGAACTCTATAGAAATATTTTGAACGCAAATTCAAGAGATACTTCTGCGGCCCAAATAATCGAAAAACTAGCTCCAACTTCACAGAAAACCAGTACCAACAAGCAAACAACTCCAACTTGCGAATGTCTAAGTGCGGATAATGATTCGACATTTCAAGAGAGAGGTTTAGAAGCTGAGCCGTCTCGACCACAGGCCCCTAGTCCATTACAAGTCACTTTACCTCTCAAATTAATCTCCGAAAGCCAGAGAACAAGATTGGAGTCCGAGGCACATCGATATCGGATTGCACCTAGCGAGACAATTGATGGTAGTGAGCAGGTGACCCTAATGTTGCCGCCGTCCGGAGAATGTGAATCGCTTGCTAAGTATGAATCTGGACCGAGAGAAGTGTCGGATGAAGAAGAAATTCAACGTAATTTACAGTTAGATGGAGCTGTATCGAGAGACAAGTCTGTCTTATACTCTGGTAGTTCATTCTCTAGCGGAAGTGGAAAAAACGATAGTAGTGAGGCGGAAGATAACTCTGATCGAAACGCACCAGCCGACAATCTGAGGGCTGCCGAGTTGTCTGATGACCCCAGTAGTTTAAACTCTCCTCCAAACACGGAAGACTATGACGACATCGATGACAACAACGACCAAAATTCTACCTACGAGGATTTTCTCACAAGTGAAGAATTCGGTACCGTCAGTGAGGGTGAGGCAGACATAAACTTAACTGCCGAAGGAGCGACAAGGAGACCGGAGGAAATTGGCACATCGCAGCTTATTGGATAGATTTGTTTGTCTCTGGAATATCAAAAATCATGTTATTGTCTGTTCGGTAGCATCGATAGTGTAAGATGAATAAAGCTTTCATATGACCTCGAATAGCTTAGAGTGTTCTTCATGTTGGATGTGAATACATCTCGGGAGATTTTCAGGCTAGAGGCTTTTCAGTTATTAGGGCGGGTCGATAAGAATTATATGGGGACTTACTAAATATATAGGCAAGCTCGATTCTACTTGAGCTCGCCTTCACAATTCTAGTCTCATCTATGCACCCGAAAGGTTGCTTACGTTCGCTGTTCGGATCTATTGCCCAGAAACATCGCTTTTTGTAATATCTTAGTTTTTACTAGCCAATTCAGGTACTGAGTTTATTTCTTTCTATCACAGTTTTCTGGTTTCATAAAAATAGATTCTAAGTGGCGATTTGAGCTGACGAAAATAACTGCTTGCACGTCGAGCTATTCAGCTTATCATCCATTATCTCGCCTCTAAGTCTTGAGACAAATTTTTTAGCCTCGCGCAAGTAATCGAGGGTGTTGCTCAACTCAATCCTCGTTGTCTCAAGCCAATCTGAATTGCTCGGGTCGACCATATTAAAGCAACCATCAAATATGAGCGAGTCCTCTTGCAGTTGAAGATTGTTTAGTTTACACTTGACTGTTTCAATGGATTTGTCTACGAGTCGAGAGGTTTGATCGATTGCTATCAGCGAGTCATCGATTTCTCTGTTGGAGGGTTGAATTAGAGTTAGTTGTTATAATCGCCAGTCAATATTGTCAGAAATTTTTCGACACAAACTAACCCCAAGTCCTTGAGTATGTGTGCCTTCGAGTAGTAGCCCTCGTAGGATGTTGACTCTACAAGTATTGACATATGGGCAAATTCAAGTGCTCGTCGATAAAACTAGGTTACAAAATGTGCGAGCGTTAGAATTTTGTTTTTGTTTAAAATTGGCTTGCTCATCCCTGTTGCTCTTACCTTTCGCTTTCGTTCGCATCTTGAGAGGCCAAGATAAGTCTGGTATTTGATCTGGCGCGCGGCCACCAGTGTTAACCTGGTTAGCGGTGTCAAGTTGCCATTTCGGCAGTTGCACGCTACCTGCTGCTCTAGCTCGCATATCCTCTTCAGCGCGTACTCAAAACGATAGATGGCTCCCTCGAGTGACGATTCCTGTTGGTTGGAGATCGTTAGCGTTGTTGCTCATAGGGTTGAAAACAGTTCTCCTTCGCTCTTCGACTAACCTTATACAGATAATAACCGTCCTGGCAAAGCTTCCTGAGCAAACGAAGCTGAATGTCTGGCTTAGAGGACGCAGCCAGCCATGTTGACGAGCCCAATTTGGCCCCATTCTGGAGCAGAACCTCGATGAATGGGAGTTTATCCAAATCACGAGTATGCTGCTCGATTAGTCTGTCTAGCAGGCGAGTTCCGTCACTCTCTCTGGCCTGGTCGACATTCGCTCCCTGCTCAATCAGAAGCTTGAGCTTTTGAGTAGTGTAGAAAGGTTAGATGGCTTTGTCTAAGCGTTGAGATGACTATTAAGGGTTCAACTACCAGAAACACTTACAATCTCTATCCGAGCTGATGTAGCCGCACCACTGCAGGCCAGATCCAATGCTCCATGTCCAGCGTGATTGGTTGCTTGCAAATCGACTCCACGTTCAACCAAACATTTGATGGCAGATATGTTGTCGCTCAGAACCGCATGCATCAAGGCTGTGTTGCCCTCTTCATCTCTATTGGCCGGATTAGATCCAGACTCAAGCAACATTTGGGCGAGCTTGTATTCGGAATTAGTCTGTTCGTGGCTCCTATTTTGGCATGAAATGCGATCCAACTGGTTGTTTTGAAACTGGTAATTGTTGTTTGGTTTGCAATCGTACAAGCTAACAGAGTTCACCATCCTAGTTAGCCGAGGTCTTGATGGTGCTAGGGGGCATTCAGGTCCGTTTGATCTGCTGTTCTGCTGGATTGCTGGAAGCGCTTTAGAGGGCGGCTTGAAGTTAAAACACTGGTTCACCTGCGTGGGCTGATGTTGCAACCCAGCGAGCGGGTGCGACTTGCCGCCCAATCTGGAGCTCGACTTTGGTCCGTCTTGGAACTCATAGGAGGAGGGGGACTTTTTGAAATAGGAACTCGAGCTAGCTTGGCCAGGGCAACCCTTGGCCAGCGGCGCACTTAAGTCGAGTGGCGACGTTGGGCCAAATGAGCCGCCCCCCGATGGTGGCGTCTGCAGGACGGGCGTCTGGGCAGAGCTAGGCGAGAAGAGGGACACTTGATTCCAGTTTGCCGCTGCAGGCGAGTCGGCAAATAAGGAATCTGGTCGCTGCTGCATAGACAAACTGGCCGGCAAGTGACAGTGGACCCCAAGTTCGAGAGGAAACTGTTGGTTGCTTTGTTCTAGGGCCAAAGATGGTTGCTGTTGGAGAAGTTTGTTGCCCTTCTCCAATTTATTCTGGTGCTGGTGTGGCGAGTTTGAGTCCTCACTCGAGGAGCTCGATATGAAGAAGCGCGAGCCGTTCAACTTTCGGCTCTCGGAATCCCGGCTTTGATGGAGCAAAGTTTCGCCACCTAGCTCATCGATTGGCTTGAACGACTTTAGTCTGGTGTCTGAGAATTGTTGCTGCGTTGATTGGCTGAAGTTGTTGGTTGAGAATGATTTCATGATTGGAAAAGCTTGGCTCTTGATTTGGCGCGCGGCTGAACCTTGGGCCAACTTTTCGTTGCAAATCACAGGCGCGGTGCTTGGAACTGACTGAATGGAATCGTTTGGGGTTGAGTAGATTTCGTTGCTATCGTTGTCATCGCTTGCCTCTTCGCAATGCTCCTCTCTATTCTCGAGCTCCTGTAGGTTGACGCCGAGCAAGGAGCGGGCCTGCGAGTAGTAGTTTGAGTTTAGAGGTCTACTTGCTGCGACCGATTGGTCGCGCTTGAAGCGATAACGCGAGCTCATATCCGACTGGTTCACTGTGGTTGCGCTTCTCTTTATCTTGGAGGCCCAGTTGTTTGGGCCGGAGTTAGGAATCTCGGTCGAAGCAGTTTGGTCTGTTGAGGGCAGCGCCGGTGCGTCGGCGGTTGCCCGGCGGAGGTTGCTCGCGCTAACGTGGCGCCTGACTGCCGAGCTGGGCGAGTCAGCGGCAAGAGTGCTGCTATTCGTGCTACTTACGCCGCTGCTGGTGCTTGTGGTGCTGGTGTTGGCACCAGTGATTGCGCTCGTTACCCGAAGCCTGTTGTCGGCCGACGAGACTAGTCGCATTGGCTCGAGCGCGCGGCTGCACGAGGGCGCAGGCTGGCTACCTGCGCGTCTGAACTGCCTGTCCTGGAGTAGAGCGGCGCCCTGGTGTTGATGGTGGTGTTGGTGCTGCGGGGCCGACGGCTCAAGTTGGTCGCCCGAGATGTAATGGAACTGGCTGGCGTCCTCGCTGTTCTGGCGACGCATCTTGCCTTGGTTACGCACCTTGGTCACTGCCGTGTGGGGTTAGTTTCTGCTCAACCTATTGCTCGGAAGCCCACGCGCACAAAGGGGACGCCAACTTACCCTTGACAAGCGACCAAACCTTGAAGAAGATGCCCATCACCGGGCCAACATGATGCTGCTGCTGCCTGTTCGTGGTATCTCGAATCTGAATTTCTCTGGTCGAGTCCATCTGGTTGGTGTGACTGTTTTCGAGCTGCTGGCCGGATTCAACCTCGCACTGTCTCACACTCAAACTCTCAGTTCTCGCGGCGATTGGACCCTCGAAGGGGCGAGCTTGGCTCCCAGCTTGAGGGCTCCGCTGCTTGTTGCCGTGGAGAAACTTTGCGCCCGCCTCCATGGCCACCAAGCGAGTGCGACCTCTTTTGGATTGCAACTCGCTGGTCATTTTAAACCTATCATTTCGTTTCACTTCACTCGAACCCCTCAAACTATCGTCCCTCTCGCCTCTTGACTTCTTTTCGCCTCTTGCCAAAGTCTTGAAAGCGACTTGGAAGCTCGGGATTTGTATTGTCCAGGATTGAGCTTGATTTTGCTGTTTTCTCTCAAATTGAGCGTCTGTTTTGTCGCTTCAAACGTCTTGCCTGTCGCTTCGAGTTTGCAGATAAGTTTTGGGGGCTTAATCATCTTTGTCTCTTCTGGCCGAGAGTTTGGTTTGGCCTGGTGCTCAAGTGGCGGCCGAGCGGCGGCGGCGGCGGCCAAACAGCAGCTCGAGCGAGAGAGACAGAGAGAGGAAGAGGCGAGAAAGAGATAAGCGTCTTTGCTGGCTAAAACTGCCACAAGTTATAACCTCTTCGTGTTGATCCGCTCAAATCGCATTGGGATCTAGACAAATTGCGTCCCGCGACCAGGATTGCAAGCAGTGCGCTTGCAGAGGCCTAAATAAGTACGTGCCTCCCGCTCGCTCTCCTTTCAGGTGGACGTAGACTTTGATGTCGGCAGTTTATCTCGCTTCCAATGGCTCACTCCGCTCGCTGGTGCTGGCAACTCTAGCAACAGCAACAGCGGCAGCAATGACGACGACTAGCTCGCAATTTGCAGCCGGCGCCCAAGTATCGGCCGTGAGAGTCGGGCGAGTGAGACGACGAGATAGCTGTTGCGTAGAGGCCGCTGACTGCAGCGGCAGGATTCTTGGAACTCGCAACTCGAGGCCGCGAGTGGCGAGCGAGCGAGCGACTTCCTCGAGTTTAGGCTCCTCGTTGTTTTGATGGGCTTGAATGTGGCCCAGCAACACGGCCTCTTTGTTTGGACGAAATATGTTAGTTTGTAAGTTCAAGCTGCATGTTTTTGCTCCTCGTGTGTTAGCGCCAAATTCTCGCTCTTGCTCTCGCTTGATCTGCTTGTTTGCGCCCAAGCAGCCGGGATGAACTTGAAATTTGGTTAGCTGGCTAGTTAAAGGTAGAGCGAGCGCGACATTTCAGCGCGCTCCTCTTGGGCCGAGTTTGCGCCACGAAGGCTCAGCTTGAATGACGAAACTTCCACCTCTCGAGCATCCAACTATCTTTTGTCATCTCTCCTCTCATCCGACGCCGCCAGCCTTTTGCCTGGGGCGCATTGAAGGCTTCTTGGTGGAGACGAGCGGTGCACTTGGAGTTGGCACTCGCTCGACGAGTTTCCGAAGCTTGATTTGCTTGCCCGCCGTTGGGCCGCTTCGGCCAACTTGCACTGGTGGAAATTACTGAAAACAATTACTCATGTATCTCGCGTTCACTTGCCCATTCCAGCGCCATTGAAACTCGAGCAACTCCGCGCGCATCTGCCGCCGAGAGCGAGAGACTTTGGTCGTGTTGGTTTTGGTCGAAGTGAGGCCGAAGATTTGAGGACAAGCGACTTTGCTGGCAGCGAGAGCCGAATGAGCGCCGGCTCCTTCCGGCGCCAACCGTCAGCGGTGGCGCGGGCCAGGTCGGCGGCGGCGGCGGCGGCGGCGCAGACGCAGCTCCTTGCATTGCCACTCGATCGTGCTCCTCTCTGGCAGCCAGAATAAACAAACCGAGAGAGCTGCCCTGATCTGGCGAGGAGAGCGCAAGAGAGCGAGAAGGGAAGAGAGGAGCGAGCGGGGAGAAATCGGAGATCCATGTCGCGTTCACGAGCGACTTGCGGTGGCTCACCAGAGCGCACCGCATAGAGCTGACCCGCCGCTAGGTGCTCGCACGCGCGCGCGCTTGGCGAAAAACTTGCACCCGCTAAATGGGCCCCAAACGCAGCTAATCTCGAACACCTCATTCATCCAAGAGGCGCGCCGCTGGCCACTCTAATCTGGAGCACAAATCTTGGCTCCAGAGCCGCCCTGAGCGCGGCCAGCGCAATTCATCGCGGTTTGCCGCTGCCGGCATCCATCATGGGCATTCAGTGCACTCTAATAGACTTTGCCCGCTTGCAAATCTCTGCCGCGCGCGCGCGCGGCCAGGCCGAGCAAATTGTGCGCCCGCAGAGGAGCCAGCCGCAAGCCATCAAATAGGCATCAGGGCCTCGAGGCCGGACAGGCGAGCGAGCGCAGACACGGGCCAGGTGGGCCAACCGAGCCGCCGCCACTTGGAGTCTAGCCAAGACCGGAAGCGGCGCCGGTGGCCCGCTCGATGGGCGCGCTTCCGGGGCCGAGTCAAACCGTTTCCGGGGCGCAAATCTGGCCCGCCGATGGGAGCGGCTGGAGCGGAGCAAGCCGACAAGCTGGAACATTAGCGGCCGCGGAGGATCCATTAGCGGCGCCGGCCAGATGAGGAAACGAGAGCCGGGCGCCGAGTTTGGTGGTTCAGCGGGCCTTGCGGTTGTAGGTTTCTCGTTTGTAATTTGCGAGCAATGGAATGGATTCTCTCATCTGTAGAAAGTCTCCGCAAAGCCAACCAGCGGCTGGCCGCCACGAATGGTGGCTTGCCTTTTGGGCCAGAGGAGAGGACAACAAACATTGTGCTCGCTTGTGTTTGCTCTCGCTAAGCCGGCAAACTTTGCTCGTCGCCCGGACGCTGACAGTTCCAGGCGTCCCCATTTGAGCGAAGGGACAGGCTGGCAGTGTTGCGCCTCCAGGCTAGGCGGCCGCTCGGCTGGGCCGAAAGCAAGAGCAAAAGCAACTGCAACTGCAACTGCAACTTCAACTGCAAACGCAAACGCAAACAGACGGATGCAAAGTCCATGCCGCATGGGCAATAGAGTTTTAATTAAGTTATACTTTAAAGCGGCTGGCAGAGCAAACAGGCCAGTCAGTCGGCTGGAGTGCAACAACGAAGCTCCCTCGAGACTTGACTAGCCAGCTGGGCGGCGAGAGGCGAGCGATGCGAGACGGGAGCAGAATTTGCTTGTTGGCTGAAAGCTTGTTCCAGGATTCCAGCCCAAACAAAGGAGTCTCCGAGAGTTCCGGCGTCGAGCAAAACAATGGCACATTAAATCAAATCAAGCCGATCAACTTTGGGACTTTGCTCGCGAACAGAGATCAATTGTGGGCGTCGCTCCAATTGGATTGGATTGGATTGGATTTTGTGGAAAAGATTTCGCGAACAGAGTGTTTTGTGTCTAGGTTTGGTGAACGTGAAATGGCTAATGCTCAACCACGCTCGCCACTGCTGCCGCCCAAACTGAGCGCCCTCTCGCCCTGGCGCCCGCGGAGGGAGGTGCACTTGTTCAATGGAAACAAATTGCGACGCTTCCAACGCGATGCGCCCAATACAAATTGAGGGGCTAGCCGCCGAGAGGCCGGCTCGTCATCGCGGCCGAGATGCCCGCCTCCTACGGCCACGAGCTGCGCGCGAGTGGCAGCACAACGGGGCGCCCGCAAGGTGGCGGCTAAGTCTGGCCCGCAACTCCGACTTCAACCAAGACTGCGACAACATCAATTAAGCCCAGCAGCTCGCTCGAGCCGAACTGGGGACGACTAGACAGCCCGCCGGCTTCATAGATGAGCCGGCTCGTTTATGAAGACCGCCCGCTGGCTGGCCGGTCGGCCAACTCGCTCGGTTGGCCGGATCTGGAGGTTGGCTAGCCGCTCAGGGACGAGTGTAGGTGCGCGAAATTGATTTTCGGCTCTGGGCTTGAATGGCCGAGGGGCTGGAGATCGTGTCGGTTGGAATGGGCTGGAAGTGGGCGGCTGAACTCGGCTATCCAAGTGGCCCGCAGAGACGAGGATGGAGCGCGCGCGCTGAATATCGTATTGTTTTTATTCCAGGCTCGTTACCCCATAATGATGATTGTCGCCCCTTCCAGCGCCCACTTTGGCTCCAAATTCAACTCGGCGGCAGGCAGAGCACCAGAGAGATAGGGGGCCAATGTTTGTGTAATGCCGCTCGCCGGCTTAGCGGCCCAGATGGGCGCATGGATGACAACATTTCGGCGTTGAGAGGGCGCAATTATTGTAATGATCTGCTTGCTTCCGTGTCCAGATAAACCGAGCGATTGGCCTGCAGTGGCGGCCATTCCGTCAAGTGGCCGCCCGACTGCGCTTAAGGAGCGCTCGGCCTGGCTCAGGTGGCGCCGAGTGCGACGAGGGCGCTGGGGCCGCGAGCGGGGGTGTCAGGCGAAACAGCGAGGGCCAAACAAATTCAATTACCTGCCAAGAGCACTGCTTGCGTGCCGCTCCTTCCCTCGCCTCCTCCGCCGCCAACTTGCTGGCTCCCTTGCTGGGGGCCGACGGAGCGTGAACGCGATAAGCTGCCCGTGGACAGGCTAACGAGCCAGGGGGTGTGTGAGCCGAAATTTGAATGGGCTGGCCGACTCACCCGCGAAGGTGTCGCCACCTGAACGGTTGATCAAGCGAGGGGCGAAGATCTATCGATCAATCTATTCATGGCGCCGATAGCCGCGAGCAAACGAGGGGAGCCAATCGGGCGCGCAACTTTGGCCGGCCCAAGCTGCGGCACCTAGGGCCGTTTGCGAGTCGCCCGCAGCTGGCGAGGGCGCGAAATTCAAATTTAAATTCCCATGCGGCCAGCGTAAGCTAGCTCAGCTCAACTCGCTGGATAGAAACAATTTGCGGATTCTCTAAAGCCGAGTCAGCGCACTCAATTTGTATTGTAGCCGGGCCTTTTGTGTAAACTCCCCCCCTCCCCTCCTCCTCAAATCCCGCAACTCTGCCAGTGTCGCCCACTGACAGCCAACACTCCCAGTCGCCCAAATCTAAACCCGCCCGCAGCCAACATCTGGCGCCACTCTAGCCGGCAATCTGGCTCCTCTAGTTGCAACCAACCATCTAATATCCGCCAATCGCCAAATAGTCAGGAACTCGCGCCTCTGGACTCTGCAGCGGGCCTTTGTGTTTGGCGCCACTGGGCTGGCCGCGCGAGATTGTCCGACCAGTTGGTCTGCTCGAACCAGGCGGCCAGTCAAGTGGCAGAATCGCTCCTTGACGATTCTAGCGGAAAATTTCAATTCCAGGCTCGCAGGTCTGCCGGTCTCCTTGAGCAGTGCGCCGCCCAGAATGCAGCGCCAAGGGAAGCCAATTTGGAGGGGGGGAAGGCGGCTCGAGTTGCTGCCAACTTCCGACCTGATTCCGCCAAACAAGCAATCCATAATTTATGATCTATGAAGTGAACGTGAGCCGCTCACTTGACGGCATCGGGCAAGCCAATGGCCTGCTGGCTGCTTGTAGTTGGTTTGAGCGCGAGACTGCTTGTACTTTGGTTTGGCCGGAATGACACAGCTAGCGGGCGACAATTAGCCGCTTAGAACCCCAATGGCTTAGCAGGCTGAAAGTCTATCTCGAGCGCCATCTCTCCACTTGTCCTTCGTCGCGCTCGAGCTAAGCTTTCCGACGGCTCCAATGTGCGTTTCATTAAACTAGTCACGAGTTCCAGTCTATCCTTTGAGCTTCGCCACCCGATACTCGGATTTGTGTGTGCACTTATTTTGAGCCCCGAATAAGTTCCGAGCTGAGAGTTTGCGCCCAACTAGAGCAGACCTGTCGTCCGTCATGACTTCACAAGGGCGGCATTGAAAACTGCAGCGCAAGCAGTGCCCTGGCTTGCAAAACGAGCGAGAGGCAAAGCTAAAATAACGTTGCCAATATGGAGAGGCGAGCATTCCAAGATTCGCATAACGCTGCTAGCTGGCTCCCTTCTAACCCCTTACCTTTGCAACAAATTAGAACCCTTCCAAAACAAAACTTGCCGACTTCACTCACCTGTATTCACATATATAAATTACAAGTATTATTTGTTGCATTCAGCCAGCAAAGCGGCGCCGCTTGAAGCGAGCTGGTGGAGGAACAAACAAATAAACTAGCGGGCGGCTAGAAAGAAAGGAAGAAAACTCGATGATCTCATTGCTCTAGCTTGACTTGCCACTCTCGAGCCTCTTGTTCAATGTTTCACTTTCAGCACCAAGAGACAAGTTTGGCGAAAGGCGGGCAAAATTGATTTCCTCGTTGCCAAACACTCACTTCCATCCTCTAGATCCTCTCGCCCTTTAACCTTTTCGGACCTCTCGCTTGCGGTTCTCGTTTTAAGCAAACTAAGCTAAACTAAACAAGAGACAGCACCTTGCCTGCTCTTGTTTCGCGCGAACCTCACAGCTGAACGAGGGCTCGGCAACATGATATGATGATTATAAAATGGCAAGCGAGCCTAGGTGACACTAGCGATTTTCGAGACACAACAACAACAACAACAACAACAGCAACTGCAACATTTGGACAGCCAAATTTGAAAACTTGACGTTCGGTTGGAAGATTCAGGCGAACATAAATTAGAAACAAAGAGACAAAAGTGAAATTTCTCTCTCGCTCTAAATTTATCCTATTTGGCCGAGTTTTGGTCGTAGTTGAGTGGGACGCAGACAAGTCAATAAAGATGCAATAAAAGAGCGACGACTGGCGTTATTGGAGCAAGCCATTCAGGCAGCCAGATGGGCCGAGGAGCAAGTAGAGCAGCTTGCTCGTCTGCCAACAACGACTCTGATGCCAGAGCCTCAAAGCAGCGGGCAAAAGGGAAACAATTGGGCTCGAGACTGAACTCTATCGGTGAATTGGAGGCGAACAATAGTAATAATAATAATTATGGATCGCAGCAAGAGGAGCTCCATTGCGGCGGCGAACAACTGGCGCTTAACTCGCCAAACCAGACAGTTCAGCCGCGGAAAACTTCTAAACCCTCCAAAAGCTACCTGGAGATTTGCGGACACGAGCTCAGCGCGCAAAATTGCGCCCGCGATGCCAGTGAGGACCAAACTCGAGCGCCTGCCAAAACAGGAAGTAGCGCACCCTCTCAGGTTGGTAGCGATTTGCAATTTTTTGACGACCGAAATCTGGCGACAAGCTTGCAGGCTGTTGGGAAGGAGAGGCAGCAAAATGGATTGGCTTTTTCCACCGACAGCGCCTTTGCCATCGCGGCCGTTGCCGCTGCTGCCGCCGCTGCAATCGAGGCTAAATTTACTACCGCAATTAACGGCGAGGATGGGAGAGCCAATTGTTGTAGGTGTCTGAGCGGAGTTGCTTGTTGTTCTGGATCTGCAATTCAGCCGCAGTCGTCGGCTGATAATTTCTATTCCAGTAGTTGGACGCCCACTAAAACCGATCAGATTGTGCGTGAAGGTTGCAAGCAGCAAGTTGGGGCGAGAGATGATGACGGGAAGAGTTTGTTGACCGAGAGGTTTGTCGCTCCTTCGCCACATTGTTTTAAGCGCTCGTTTCCGAGTAGCAACCAGGTGGCTCCAGTTTTGTCGCCATTTGTTATCAGACAAAAAGGTAGCACATCGAACTCGAGCGACCAGCTGGAAAAGCGAGAGGTTAATTGCGCGCCAAGTGCGAGCACATTGCAGAGACAGACTAAGCAGCAGCAGCAACAACAATCCTGGCAAGGGCAAGAAAAATATCCATCTAACTTGACCCTCTCAGGTGAATCTAGTACTAATCTTCAGCCTGAAGACCAACAAGACTCGTCGTGCGAGCTGACCAAGAGGAACCTCATCCTCTTCGATCAGATTGCGGGCATTTGGCCCGAGGAGCTGATAGCGAAAAAGTTTGACCTTGATTCTGGGCAGTGTGATGTGAGACCGGCGGACAGGTGCGTTGAGGAGAGACTAAACAACAGAGAGCATTGTTTTGAGGACGAACGCTTTAGAGAGAACCATAGCAACAAGTGCAATTGGAGCCACATGGACTGGAAGGATGTGACTAGCAAATATGGCAAAATGCCCCCCAAAGGTGGAAACAAGTTTTGGCGAGCGGCACACAAATCATGCCTCTGCCATCTTCTTCTCTCAACCCTAGATACTTTGTTTCCCATCTTAACCTCCTTTAAGGGCTACTCGTTGCCAGGAGATCTAATTAACGATTTTGTGGCTGGTTTTACAATAGCCGTGCTGCATATACCGCAAGGCATGGCCTATGGTATGCTGTCAGGAGTTGATCCCATCTATGGTCTCTACGTGTCCTTCATACCCGTGCTTGTTATGGCCTTGATGAGCAAATCTCGTCACGTTTCCTACGGCACATTTGCTGTGATAAGCATGCTCTTAGTGAACTCCATTGATTCAGTTAAGTTTGCTCTCAAGGAGCAGATGCTAGTTAGAAACGTTGGCAAGAATCAATATGGGGAACCCTCGCCAGCAGCCCATTCAACATTGTCCACCGGAGCAAACGAGTTTGGTGGTTTAGTATTGACCAACAATCATCAGCCAAGCGACACCTCAAGGCAACTGCTCAAGAATCTGCTTATTCCAAACGGATTGCTTGAGACGCCTCTCAACCAAGCTCGAACAAACCCGGACGGTGTAAACTCAAGCTGGCAAAACCAGATTGGTTTGAGTGTCAACACAATTTGGCCCTTCGATTCTCAGTCGGACCCTGCGCTTCCATCAAACATCGAGATTTTGACGAGCATATGCATCTTCGTTGGCCTGATACAGATGATCATGTCCTTGATGCGACTTGGAATCCTTTCGTTAATGTTCAGCGATCAGTTAGTCTCCAGTTTTACAACTGCCTCAGCCGTTCATGTGGTCACCTCTCAGCTTGGTGGCCTCTTCGATCTTGACCTGCCGCACGTACCTGAGGGCTCCTTCAAGATATGTCGTACCTGGTACGCGTTCGTCTTTGAAATTCTTGCCGGCTTCAACATTCATACAGCCCTCTTATCCCTTATTAGCATCATATTCTTACTCTCAATTAAGGAAATCCTCGAACCCAAGCTTCGCGCAAGATTCAAATCGCTCACCTGTCTACCAAGCGAGTTAGTCCTCATGTCCATCCTTATATTCAGCAGTTGGTATTGGCAATTCAATGCAAATTATAACATTCGTATCGTTGGACCTGTACCAACTGGCTTGCCCGAACCACGAGTTCCGCGGCTAGACTTGGCTCCAATTTTAATCCAGGACGCCGTGACAGTTGCGCTCGTTTCTTTTGCAATGAATCTCTCCTTAGCCCAAGTCTATGCAAAGAGATACAGATATTCCATGGATCCAAACCAGGAGTTGTTTGCCTTAGGCACAGCAAATGTGGTTGGCTCATTCTTTAGTTGCTTTCCTTGTGCCTCTAGTCTGTCTCGTTCCGCCATCCAGAGCAGCCTAAATGTTAAATCACAGTTATGCTCACTGTTCAGTTGCGCCATAGTTGTGTCAATAATCTGCTACTTTGCGCCCATACTTCACGATTTACCTCGGTCGACTTTGAGCTGCATAATCATCATCGCCCTCAAGGGCATTTTAGTTCAAGTCAAGGATCTTTACGAAAATTGGCGTCTATCTAAATTGGACGCAGTGGTTTGGATTGTGACATTCATGTCGGTGATCGCCTGTGGCATAACCTACGGTCTGATTCTCGGAATAGTGGCATCGCTTTCCATGATTTTCTTCAGGTGAGCTACCAACCCATTCCCACGCAGATGGACTCTCCCCTTTCAGTCTCAAAGCTCATGAGTTCTACTAACGTTTGGGTTCCATCCAAAGATTACTCACTCCAAATCACTCAATTCTTGGACAGCTACCGGGCACAGAGATCTACGTTGACAAGAATGCGTTCAGAGACTGTGATGAGATTGGGCAGGTGAAGATATTCAGATTCAACTCAGCTCTCTGCTATCTCAATAGAACCATGTTCAAGGCAAGCGTTGAGGAATCCTTGCCGGAAATCTACGGACAACAAAAGTTTGCCTTGTTCTGCCCGAAAAAACAGAACACTGACCCTGATAATCTCAAGATCAGATATCTGATAATAGATTGCTCGGCTTTAGCGTACTGTGATTACTCGGGAGCCGCCACACTTGTTGAAATCATTGAAGAATTAGGGGACCACAAGATCGACGTTTACCTGGCCGCTTGTCCATTGAAACTCGTTGGAATGATAGAGAAGATGCAAAAATCGATCGTTCTCGAACATAATGTATTTCCTTCAATCACTGACGCTGTCAATCATGCCAAATACATGAAACTTCACCGTTCGGCATCTAGAAGCCTAACTACCAGTGTCAGCGACAACTGCTGCCTGCAATCAGTGACAAGTTGTTCGACTTGAATTTCGTTACCCCATCATAATCGCTCAAGCTGATTCAGCTGATGTTTGTGATGAACCAGTGGACAAAGTTGTATCATCACATGATTGATCTTAATGTACATGAATCTAAATTAAAGCCCAACATTATTTGCACTTCCTCATTCGAATCCGCGCGCTCAAAAAATGAAAAGTGCATGATCATTTGGAAGAGCATGATGGGCTTGTTGCTTTTGAAGTAGGGTCCCATCTGTTATTCTAACCATTGTCCATCTACCTGAGACCGATCGAAGCAAATAAATTCAATTCACACCGACCTCGCCATTTGTCGACAACATTTAAACAGTCATCGGCAGACGGCTGTCATTCCTAAACCAGTTCGTTTTACTTATCTAACACAATTCAGTTCAGTATAATAGAGATTAAACAATGGCCAGAAGATATGATTCTAGGACTACGATTTTCTCCCCCGAAGGTATGTATAACTTGCAATAATCCTTTGTGATCGATTGAAACGAAGAATGCCATCAACAACTCATCCACTATTACTTCAGGTCGGCTCTACCAGGTCGAGTATGCAATGGAGGCGATCGGCCACGCTGGAACTTGTTTGGGTATACTTGCCAGCGATGGAATAGTTTTAGCGGCAGAAAGAAGAAACACGAACAAACTCTTGGATGAGGTCACATCGAATGAGAAAATCTATAAACTTCATGGCGACATGGCCTGTAGTGTTGCTGGTATAACATCAGACGCTAACGTCTTAACCAATGAGCTTAGATTGATGGCTCAGAGGTATCTCCTATCCAACGGTGTCAGTATTCCATGTGAGAAGCTCGTCAAATGGCTGTGCGATATCAAACAAGGCTATACGCAGTATGGAGGCAGGAGGCCGTTCGGTGTGTCAATTCTATACATGGGGTGGGACGAGAGGCATGGATACCAGCTGTACCAATCTGACCCAAGTGGCAATTACGGAGGCTGGAAGGCAACTTGCATTGGAAACAATGGCGCGGCTGCGGTTTCCATCCTGAAACAAGATTACAAAGACGATATCACCCTTGACCAGGCACTAGATTTGGCCATCAAGGTTCTGAGTAAGACGCTCGATATGACCAAGTTGACTGCTGACAAAGTAGAAATAGCAACTTTGACCAGGGTCGATAACAAAACTTTCATCAGAAACTTGCCTAATGCACACGTGGAAAAACTCATTGCGAAATTTGAAGCCGAGGAGGCAGCAAGGATAGAGGCCCTAAAGAAAGAGAAAGAAAAGGAACAAGCGCAACGCGACCGGGAGGCCAAGAAGTAAGGTAAAGATGGTCTAAGTTCAACTTTGATTGCAAACCTAAGAAATCGTTACAATTTATTACGCTAGGGGCTATCTTATTTCGGCTTTTGAGATTTGCTAGAATCATCACCAGGACGATTCTCTTGCTTGTTAATCAAGGCCATTCTCTGTCTGTGTGCTTCGCTAGAGAATTTCTTGGGGATAGACTTGCTTTCTCCAAAACCAGGTATCCATATTTTGTATTTCCTTTCGAGGTATAGCTTAACATCTTCAACTTCTAAAGCAGTAGAGTTTCTATGCTTCGCGATGGCACATGCAGAGGATACAACATTCTCTATAAATTCGTCGGCAATATCGAGTAGCACTTCTTCAACATCCTCATCCAGTTGCTCGTCTGGATCAACTTCGTTCACCAAATCTTGCAGTCGCTGACATGTAAGACTCTGTTGGGGTTGTTGATGTAAATTTTGTTGAGTTTGGTTTTGTTGCGGTGCATTTTGTTGAGATGTGTCCGATTGTTGCGTGTTAGGCTCGGGTTCCATTCTATGGCTAGGATTTTGTACTTTGGTGATAACTAGTTATCGAGATGAATAAGTCTTTTAACTCTTATTCTATTCTAGTCGTGAGTACATACTATTCTTGAAGAGCATGAACAAAACCCGGTCCGAGAAACCAAGAATAGACATTCTAGTAACATTACTGCCGATGAGAATGGTGTGATTTCTTTTTTCGCTCACTTACATAAATATTCAGTCTGTGA
>ENA-UOVY01000188-UOVY01000188.1-plant-metagenome-genome-assembly--contig:-NODE-188-length-38374-cov-636.642579_pt1 | contig 38374 bp, 33 predicted proteins | sample MGYA00249840_ERZ761561 | MGnify/ENA primary metagenome ERZ761561 (study PRJEB28882, sample SAMN05720143) | plant metagenome | isolation source: Guanajuato, Mexico | place: Mexico:Guanajuato, Mexico...
TGCCAGTTTGGAACTTCCAGCCTCGCCGAGACAATTGTGCGAACGAATGCACACAAGGCTGGCATGGATCTGTGTGGGTGAACTTTTATTTTTCTCACAAATAGAGAACCACGTCCAGTGATGAAGATAACTTTGTTCTCGCTCGCCAAACTGAAATGAACCAAATCGAAAAATTATGTTACTACTCTAACAACGATTGATACTCGACCCGTCTGCCTCGGAATGAACTTCATTCGCCTTTTTGCCCAGCGACCCATGGAACCACTCATCAGTATATCGAGAGGGTTCCACACAAGGGAAGTTCTGCAATTACGTTGCGATGGTTGCTACTTCAAGAATTTAGACAATCGGTGGTACGTATTTTGTACGAAATTTCCCAGACATAAGCAACAACAGAAGTTACCTAGAGACAAGTTTCGAATGATAGTAAGTGAGAGGTGCGATGCAGGTTACCCGGCCTTCAAAAAACGCTTCATGTACCCGAATCACATATTGGAATAGCATTAGCAATTAAAGTTTCTACATGAAATAATCTGCAACTTTACTCAATTCTCGCTGGCGTATCTCTTGGTCCATTCTCTTGCCGTCTTGATTGCTTCAGCTTCGTCTGTTTTCCATTGATCAGCTACTTCATTGTTTAGTGGGTCCTCTGGATTTGGGGCTGATAAAAGTGCTTGTATCGACAATAATACAGTACGTATTTGCAAAGCTGGACTCCATTTGTCTTTCAAAATGTCTAGACATATGCGGCCTAATTTATCAATGTTTGGATGATATATCTTTGTCACAAATCTAACCTTAGGTGCAGACATGGGGTATTCCTCGGGCAGAAACAGTTCAAGCCTAAACACGCCGCCCTCGAATGGTGAACCTTCGGGTCCACTAACAATTACATGAAAGTATCTAGCATTCTGTTCGTCCGGTACAGCACTTATGCCAGGCACTGGATCTGCCATCAATCTTTGAGTTTCCTTTATAATCCTTTTAGGTAATGCCATATCCATTTTGTGTGTTCCTTTTGTTCCTTTCTCTCAGATTAGATTACTTAGTAGCTGATTCTAGAAACTGGCCAATTGAGATGTAATGTTACCAAAGATAGTAAGATGTGGGTACGATCAGGTCTAATAAACAATGACGTTTCTTGGCTATAGGCTAAGGCCAGTTTGATGACGGAATCAGCGCATTAGGCCGTTTTCAAGACCAAACGCATATCATAGGCCAATAATGATTTTTGAAAGTATGCGCTGCTATTGATAAATGTTCATTTCGATGCGCAGAATCAAATACAGTTTTTCTGCATTGTGGCGGCGCAACGGAACTTTTTCCTTATCGTCAGAGGACTGACGGTTAGACGCAAACAAAGGCGTCCATAGGCCCATCTTGTTATAGGATATTTGCTCTGATATCATAGCCACCATCGACAGTCTTGATTTTCGCAAACCGAACCTTACGAAAGTGGTCGTTTAGTCCGTTTGTTGACCAATGCTCAGGCAGGCTCGAACCAACGACGAGACTGACAGTGGTGACAGCTACGCGCATTGGACTCTACGAAAGCTTTCGGGCTGAAACTTTCAGCCTAAGGTCTTTAAGAAATTGGCCTAGTCCGAAGAGTGCGCAAATCTGCATTGTCACTTGTTAAAAAGCTCTCGGTCAGTTGTGTAATCTATTCTTATCCACAGATCCTCAAGTCAAACATATCTGATCCTATTCACAACTTCAAGAGATACCTTTATTCTTTTATTTATCGCCAAAATTCAGCACGATCACACCAATTTCAGCGAGGTCCTAACAGCCTAATTCACCATTGAAACTCGCCAGGGAAATCTAGACATACTAGAGGACGAAAAGCAACAGCCTTTTGCTTTCGGCTCCATGGTTGAAGCTTTAGGCACTGTGTCTGGTCAAAATGGTCAAGCGCTGGCCCAGCTGCAACAAGGGTTCATGTCAACTAGTAGTCAGCAGCAGCATGGGATCCAGGAGCAAGAGATTCAACAGATTGAGCTTCTCTGTAAACAGATGTATGAATCGACTGATCCAACTGAGAGGAGTAAGGCTGAGAGGGCAATGCTTGAGTTTAGCTCCTCTCCAGGCTGTCTCAATAAGTGTCAGGTTCTCATGGAGCGTAGCAGTTCCCCTTACGCTCAATTACTTGGTGCTCAAACTTTAGTAAAGATTGTTGGAAAACAGAACAGTAACCTAACGCTCGAACAAAGGCTCGATGTTAGAAATTATGCTCTCAATTATTTAGCCAACCGTCAAGACTTGGCCCCTTTTGTCGTCCAAGCTCTTACGAAATTATTCGCCAAAATCACCAAGTTGATATGGTTCGACACTAAAGAGTCGCAGCAAGTCATACCGATCGTAAATCAATACTTTTTCCAAGTCAACATTGAGCGTCAAATCATTGGTGTTCTATTATTATCTCAACTCGTACAAGAGATCAATCAAGTTGAAGGCGATCCGGTCCTACACCGTTCTTTGACGCGACAACGAAGAATATCCTCGACCTTTCGTGATGCTTACCTAAGTGAAATATTCTCTCAATCATGCAACGTCCTGCAGGCGTCACTAACAGCCTTGTTAAACAATGACCGGAGTCCAGAAAGATTGAAACTGATTGAAGTTACCTTGAAACTAACTCTCATTTGTCTCTCATTCGATTTTATCGGCACTTCACCAGACGAATCAAACTCGGACGACTTACCAACAGTCCAAATACCAAGCACTTGGCGACGCTTTTTCGTCGAGAACACGACGTTAGACTTGTTCTTCAAACTTTACCATAGTCTTCCACCCAACATCTCCTGTTACACTTTATCATGTCTTGTCCAGATGACTTCCGTTAGGAGGTCGATCTTCAACAACCACGAAAGACTCCAATTCTTAAACAGGAAGGTTGAAGGCGTCAAAGGTATACTCGAAAATCCCTCTGGTTTATCGGATCCAGCAACATATCACGAATTTTGCCGCTTATTAGTCCGATTCAAGGCAAACTTCCAGCTGACTGAATTGACTAAAGTGCAAAGTTATCCTGATCTGATTCGACTCATCAAAGATTTCACTTGTCACGCCTTCCAAGTATGGCATTGTGCACCGAATTCCATCCATTACTTGTTGATGCTTTGGCAAAAACTTGTCAGCTCGGCAACATACTGCAAGGGATTGAATGAGCACTACTTGGATCGTTACACGCCTGAGGTCATGAGGGCATACATAACATATCGGTTAGAGGGCGTGAACGCAGTTGTACAGGATGGTGCCGACGACCCTTTAGACGACACTCCAATGCTCACCCAACAGATGGAACAGTTAGCTCATATATCAAGACAGTCTTTCGGTGTCACGGGTGAATTCCTTAGATCTTGTTTCGACGAAACTGCCAAACGTTATGAAGAATTGCTCATGGTGCCCAATGCACCTGTTGGTTTAACGATCATAGAGGGTCGCCTAACCTGGTTGATTTATATTATTGGCGCCTCGATAAGTGGGCGTCTATTCGTTAAATGTGATGAAGAATGTCTAGAGGGAGAACTCGCCTGCAGGGTTATGCAACTTATTCGTCTATCAGACTCACAGCTACACCACGGTCGCCGGTGTGAGAAGCTAGAATTAGCTTTTCTGAACTTCTATGATACCTATAGGAAATGTTATGTCGCCGACCATGCCCAGCATGGAAGTAAGATGCACAAGAAGTTGAGCGAAGTCTTGGGTCTGACGGACGAATCGCGTTTGTTAAGTGTTTTCATTACCAAGATCATAACAAATCTCAATTGCTGGAGCTCTAGCGACCTCATAGTCAAAAACACCCTCTCAATTCTACACGAGCTGTCTCTGGGATTTGCTAGTCTTACCAAAATAGCTGATCTGGATGAAGTCAAATTCATACTTCTGAATCATACGCCTGAGCATTTCCCATTTCTATCCAACTCCACAAATGTGGACTTTATGCGACACCGAACATCCTTCTATAGCTCTCTCGGGCGATTGCTTATAGAAAGCATGCGAAACGGGAATGAGGAGAAGTTCGACGAGTTCATGTTCCCTCTGGATGCCTCATTTGAACAACTGAGACAAGCAATTTTAATTAACCCTAGCCCTAATATTGGTCAGAACGAAGAAGCCAAAAGGGCTTTCATAGGAATTTGTCGTGATATTAGAGGCTTAGCTAAAGAGTTCGTGAAGCCTCAGTTCTACCTCCTATTATTCGAGTGGATCTATCCAACATATACCCCAGTGATAAAGAGAGCTTTAGAGATCTGGTACAACGATCCTCATGTGACTACACCTGCTCTGAGACTTATAGCAGAACTCGTCGATAACAAAGAGAAGAGGAACTATTACGATTCTGCATCCTCTGAAGCTATATATTTATTTAGAGAAGTTAGCTCGATTGTAGTTGGATTGGGCTCTAGGATACTAACTATAACAGATCTTCCGGACGAAAATATTTATCAATATAAGCTCAAAGCTATATCAATCATATTCAAAATCATACAAACGTCACTGAGGGCGAAGATAAACTTCACTGTTTTCCAGCTCTACGCCGATCCTGCCTTGAACGATTTGTTACAGATGTTCGTCAAACTGTTCCTATCGATCATAAACTACGATATACTGGTAAGTATTCCGAGTTGTAAGTTACAAGGAGGTAACAGGAGTAAATATGCTAATCGTTTATCTTCATGCACAGAGCTATCCTAAGCTTAGCCTTCAATACTATCCTCTCCTCGAAGTGCTTTCTGCAAATCATTGCGAATTTCTCACGAACTTAGAGCCTCAAATACTCGGCTTCATGTTGACCTCATTGCAAGCAGGTACAACTGTATCTGAAGAACGAATAAGTACAAGCTGCTTTATAACAATCAACAACATTGTCTCGCAACTATTTAAGTGGTTAACGAAAGTTCCGCGAAAGATAGGCTCGCCATCTCGTGCCAAGGATGATGAAGAAAAGCGGAAGGTCAGCCTCTCTATACTCGAAAATCACTCGCAGACATTTCACTCGATGATGGCAAACATGTTAGATCTGCTCATGAGTAGTGATCAAGCTAGCCACCCTCAGCTACCCTTACCCTTCCTTGGTCTGATACTATTGTACGAAGATCAGTTCCAGCAGCTGAGAAATTCAGTGCTGAATTCTCAACCGATCGAAAGGCAGGCACTCGTGACTGTTTGGTTTGAAACGTTGATGGATGGTGTGTCGCGAAATCTTTCACAGAGCAACAGAGATAAGTAAGTAGAACTGTGAATACGGAAGTCTCCAGCCTTCCGCAAGTAGCTACTAATTATTGTTCTCATACTCGATTTACAGGTTCACTCAGAATGTTTTAGCATTTAGGCGCGATGTAAGCGAGGGCCTCAAGATAAATTTCTCTGTAGTGACAGGAGATAGTCGCAACTAAACAAAGAGATGGTACAACCCCTAATAAAACAAACCACCCTAGTGATTCAGCGAACTTTTACCATTAAATTATCAGTGACAGACCTCACCTTATTTGATTTTGTCATGAGGAATATGCTGTATAGTAACAGAGTACTCTGCTCGTTGAGTTTTTCAGAGAAGGGGACCGATTCAAATTTCGCTCTCAAAAAATTTGCGCATGCGTCGACACCAACATTGCTAGTGTGTGTTCTTGGCTTCTTGCTTAAATTTACGTTCTTTCCGAAATGGTTGGTATCGCCTCAAAAGACCCTGATATTACCTGAACAGAGATGACACTCTTTGTTTAAAGCCGATTCCTGCTCCTGAGACAGCCACCGTTCGTAACCCGACGCGAGACTGCTCAATTCATTCGAAATGTCTACCTCATCGAATCAAGAGCCGCAGCAGAATGCCGTTAAAAGAAGACTTGTGGATAGAGTCTGTCCACCCAAAGTTCGAGAAATCGTTCCAGAGATTCAAGCCTATCAAGAAATGCTGGAATTCGAACGTAGATTAGATTTCAACATAACGCGCAGGACACTAGATATACAAGAATCATTGAGGAGGCCGGCGCGTGTCAAGAAAACTTTAAGAATTTTCCTAACTAACCTATTCTACACTCAACAAGACGGTGCCCCCTCTTGGGAGCTTCGAGTTGAAGGAAGACTTACAGAGGATGCCAGACCCATTAAACGAAAGTTTTCGTCCTTCTTCAAGAGCTTGGTGATCGAGCTCGATAGTGCGATCTATGGGCCTGACAATCATCTCGTCGAATGGCACAGAACAGCCGCCACTTCTGAAACTGATGGCTTTCAAGTGAGGAGGCCAGGTGATTTACCTGTCAAATGTACAATCCTCTTCCAGCTTGAGCATCAGCCACCTCACTTTAAGATCGATCCGAGACTTGCTAGGCTTTTGGGTAAACAAACAGATACTAGACCCGCAGTTATTAACGCTCTGTGGCAATACATCAAGACCAAAACGCTCCAGGACTCGAACGAAAGAGAATATATTAATAATGATAACTATCTAGCACAAATATTCGAATGCAAGAGGATGAAATTTTCTGAGATTCCGGCTAAGCTGAGCAATCTTCTGTCCCCACCCGATCCAATTGTCATACATCATTCAATTGTGCGCAACTCAGGCGAAACCCAGCGCGCCACCTTCGATTTTGAGGTTGAAGTCGAGGATTACATAGATACAAAAGTTCTAAATCATGATACACAAGAGATAAAGCAACTGGACGAGAAAGTTTTTGGTATTGTAGCTGACATAAAACGCTCTGTGACTAACTTCGGATTCTTCTCAGACTTTTCGAAAGACCCACAACAATCCATTACAAAGTGGTTAGCCTCTCAATCGAACGATCTCAAGCTCATGACAGACCAGCCAGGCGATGTCGAAGAAGAACGCCGTGCTGACTACTACTATCAACCCTGGATGCAAGAGGCAGTCTGTCGTTACTTTTATCGAAAGGTACAAGAACGTAGGAATGATCTTGAATTAGCCCTGAGTTCAATCAGGAGATGAAATATAGTGAAAATATGTGTGGAAGGAGATCAAGTAAATTTAATCATCGTGCTTGGCTAGCATTAGTCAGGTCTTCGGAAAATCGACTCTGTTAATCGAACAGTCCGGAAGCATTTATCACTGAACCAGATCCATCGAACTATCTCAATAGAACTCCAACTACAACTCCAGAGTACCGAGCAGAAACTTTCTCAACTTGGTTTGGGGTGAAGAGATCGCAGTGATCCCGTTTCTGTCAGCATATCCGGCGCTAGCACCTCCAGCTGAGTGCGAAGATGGTGCTCCGTCGATTATCCTATACGATATGTTGTAGAGATATGGTTGTAAGTCGTTACAGCTAGTATCGAAAACTGTTTCTAAATGTGTTTGAGTTGGCATGGGAGGTAGAGAACAGCTGTTGTTGTTGACAATCTTGATAACGTCGAGCAACTTCTGGCTAAGCACATCCTCAATTTTTGCTGTGCAGTTTGCGTAACGCTGGACATGCCCGTCTTTGGCCGATGTTCTAGAAGATGGTTGGATCACTATTTTAATATTCCAAACTTCCCAGAGGATCTTGGCATCGTTGAATGGCCACCTACTTGGTCGCTTCGTATAGAATTCTAAGCTGACGGTTCCAAGTGATGCGAATTCGTCGAATTTATCAGCGAACTCCTGAACCTTTTCATCGATGCGATTTACTAATGCTGGGGACGTGCACCTGAGATAAGTGAAATCTAAGTGATCGCAAACGACCACTTCGTATCCCAGAGTTCCAATGAAGTAGCTGCCTTCGTGCTTGTAGTTGAACTTTCCATGTGTTCTGAAGAAGATAACCGAATGAATCAATGATTTGGCGACGTCCGCTATATCCTTGTGGCCACACTGAATCTCTATCGGATTATTCCTAATATTCATTCTCTTGAGGGTGATGATTGAAAACTCAAGAGAGTCAAATATGCAGGCGTTACGTCTTCCCTTACAGTCTCACAATCTTTGTTTATCTCAGTCGCAGGATCTCCAAACAATTCTATGGTGCATTCTATGGGTCGTTGAAACGTAAACAAACTCGTGAAAATCTACGCTCACAGGTGAGCGTAGACCAATAACAGAGATCTATTCATTTCTAGTCGTGAGCGCATACAAATTTTGAAAAGCTTGGAATGTGGACTTCTCCGATACTTCTAATGATGATTCTCATATGAAAGAATCCGCGATTTATGATTGTCGGAGAAGATGTAGCTCTCATATAAGTGGAAGGTTTATGGTTTTGGCAGTAAGGTAGCAAGATTGTGGTTGCTGATTAATTAACGGTTATTCGCCCGTTTACACAACATTAGTCGTCAAGTTAGTTGTATCGGTTCGGATCTTTGGCTCGTCGCTAGTTTAGGCTTCAGGTGAGAGCGAGATTCGGTCTAAAGTTTGCCATCTGAAAGTCCATGCATCAACAGATGCAGCAAATTCGATCCGTCAAAAAGCTTTGCAACTTGAATAAGCTTGAGAGGTGCGAATTCTGGTTACTCCAGAATTCCGTTGAAGCGGATTGAAGAACCTACTTAGAGTTGTACCGTCCGCAACTCTGTGATCGGCCAACCAAACTACCTGAATCATATCTTTAATGCCACCATCTGAACTTTTTCCTAATTAATGCTCCGATTGCAATCTCGGGCGCGACCATCAGGGGTGCTCCAAATATCCTACCAATTGCGCCGATCTTCGAGAGCGTGAAAGTGTCACCACTCAGATCGCTTGGGCCGAGCTTGCTGGATTACCTGAGCTCGCGTAATCTTAATAGCTCAGCGTTTATCTCGCTTGCTGAAAGGCTATGGACGTTCTATATGTTAGGAACAGCTGGTCTAGCCCCCGAGTAAACGGCAACTTTTATGTCATGATAACGCTTGTATATCAGGGCATCGCCTTCGCTGTCAATTGAAGCGTTCCGTTAGGGGAGCTCCCTCGGTGCAAACGAGATCTTTGAACATGGTTCATATGCGCGATCACCAACCCTAACAGCTATAGCTAAGCAAGAAAGATCAATTTTATCGGAGTTGATGAAATTGAAAATATTCAAAGAGTGAGTCCATTGTCTTAAACATTGCATTTCTGATGCCACGTGGAGGAATTCTAGTCTCAGGCTGATCAGGTATCGAGTCTTGAGCTTGTCGGTTGCTTCCCTCTCCAGTTTTTTTGAGACTAATTTCAAGAGTTGAACGTAGTTTATCACAACTCATCTCCGATCAAAGCCTAGCTCGTGTGCCAATTGGCAAACAGAGGGTAAAGTTGCTACATCTGAAAAAGATTCAAGGGCATTCACGCATATCATTTGCCGGCTCGGTAGCTAAGACATTAGTTGGCTTCACTTGATTAGTTTGGATGTCAACAAGTAGCTGACCGACCTTCGCGGTGCCTTCTCTTTGTAGTATATCCTAACTATTGTACCATCAGATCGGCTTTTAGCAGATGCCATCGAATACCTTGACAGCGTCCTCGATTTTGACGTGCCAGCCCTTGATTATCACCTCGTAGATGCCCTCGCCAATATCGGATGGCAAAAAACGGTCGACCTTTCCGCTGGTACCTGAATAACATTCGAATTGGATGAGACGGTCCCCAGACTGATGGGCACACGAGATCATCCACCGGAATCTTACCTTATCCAGTTAAGGAAGGGTTGTTGTAAAGATGAAACTGGTTTGAGTGGTGGATTCTAGCAAAAAAGCCTGGTGGATTCTTCATGTTTGATCCCGCGACAGTTTATCTGCCATAACCGCGTAACAGATCCCAGATAGTCGGATTGTCTCAGTAACCAGCGCTACCGTGATCCTTCATGACAACATAACTTGGAAAGCAGTGTATCGATCACCATTGAGAAGACACATCCATATGCCATGTTGAGAATTTTCAACCAAAACAAACAGTCCTTAAGTCACGATTGGCCTCTCGAATTTGATAATCGACATCGGATGAACATTGTGACAAGGAGCAGTCAAGTTTAAAAATCTCTAGCCAAAGCTCAAGACGGTTAGGGCAAGTTTTTCGGTCTGATCAAGCCTCGGCTGACTATTGGATCATTGCTTCAGGGTCTTTCCCTATTTAACAGATAATGTCTGCGTAACACTTTGTCAGAGAGTCGACATCTCATGCCGTCGGAAATCGACAATGAAGTTCGAAGAGAATCGGTGCGATTCTTCACACAAATGCACTCTTCCCAGGTCAAGATTGGTATTTATTTCTGTGATGAGTCTGGTGTTTTCTCGCCCATCAACTACTTACATTCCAAGCTTTTCAGGAGTAGTATGTACTCACGACAAAAATAAATAAAGGAATTGAGAAAAGATGTAATCCATCTCAAACTACATTGACGGATAGCTTTCGTATTCACAGATCCTTCGTCCGACGCAAGACGCCACAGCTTTTGCCCTCAAGAGACTTTACCAGCAGTTAAGAAGACCTTCCTTCTATCAGTCATCAGTCCCAGAATATGACACAAGATTTGGATCCTTTGAAAGCGAGGATATATCAGCTGATCGTCTAGCGGTTTACAACGCAATAGCACTCCCTCAAGTAAACAACCTGCGATACAAGATGCGAACTGCAATCTCTTTCAATATGTTTCAATTCTTGACCACATATTTGTTATTAAGCTTCCTAGTTGGCCGGGGTCATACTTTCGACAAGCAAGATAACCAAGAGGAGAGCTCGAACTCGAGAGTATCTGAGCCAGTGCCCAAGGATAAAATTCTTCTTAGAGGTATCAAGAAGTTGACTTTCCATAGGCACAAGAGGACAACCTCTAGAAGAACACATTCTATCAACCAGCTCTCTTGTGTTGGAGGTACTGCTGGTTGCAAGCTCTTCACTCCAACTGTGAGTATCCGTGGATAATTTAAGATCATACGACACGCAAACCCTATCAATATCACTAATGTTCATATCCTCATAGGTTGTTGAATGCGAAAGTGTAGGATTCGACAAGGAGAAGTCGAAATACGATTGGAAGTGCTCAGCTGATCTAGGTGATCGAGTGGTCTTCAATCATGTTGAAGTTATTTGCGAGGGTTACGACTATCCTGAGGATGATTACATACTTCTCGGTTCTTGCGGTCTAGAGTTCACCTTAGATTACACTGATCCTCATGATTATCATCAGAACTCTTACTTCAAGCACATGGATGATCACGAGAAGGAGCTACATCATGAAAGAGTTCGTAAGATCAAGCAAACCGGCACGAACAATCGTTTCAGCTATCTGGCCCTTGTGAGACAAATTTTAGTTGAAGCCTCCAACCACATGTTGCTGATTGGCGCATTTCTTATTCTAGCTCTCAGTTCCATCATGTTAGTGAGGTATCTCACCTCCACGAATCTCCAAAGTAACTCATCAAAACGAATGTCGAGCTATGGTCCTCTATCCTCAGCTATTTTGACTACGAAGAAAGCCTGCTAGTTTCTCCATTCTTCCGAACGTGTCTGTTGGCTCTCGGTTTGAGCACCATAACGAACAATCAGCAAGATAACTCACTGCGATGCAACCATAATGGAATGGTCTACAACTTCGTCAGATCAGCATGGTCGATCTGATTCAGTCAGTCATTTCCGTTGGTAATCTGTATGGACAGAGATCGGAAGTGATGGAACTGAGAACGAGAGTGTAATTTGTGCTTTGGTCTGAGAGGAATCGCTAGAGGTGGTGGACTATGCCCTCACTTGATATGACTTGCAAGTACTAACATGACAGACTAAATCAGCCAAAACGGTATTCAAGGGGGCTAAACACTATAACCACAAACCTAGAATGGTAGTTTCAGATTAATGTCTCTGAGAATCTCATCGCTATTTACACGATGAGTTTGCGTTGCAATTTGAAAGGTTTCGAGTTATGCCCGCACTAAGAGTTATATGTTTTGGAGTTTTCAATGAGGTTGCCATAATGGCTCTTAGCAGGACTGTGTGAATTACAAGGAACTGCAAATGCTCACACCAAGAACAAACAAAGCCTCTTCTTCTAGCCGTTTCAATTTCTTGAATCTGATAATAGAGCGATTAGTATACGTATTTGTTTGCCATCCTCCGTAATTAGTGTCATGCGCATATTTGAGCAAACAATCACTAATGGTCCCGTTTGCGTTCGAACCTAGTCCGAGAAGCCAAGAACAGATATAATCAAATATTCTTTCGTAGACGCTACTTTTGAGTTGGCTCGAGTCGCTGTTCTCAACCGAGAACCCAACATTTGAGCAAAGGAAGCTCAAAGCTCTAAAGTAGACCCGTTTGCGCGCCAACCGGTCAGGTGAAAATTGTAAGTCGTTATTCAACCAGGGGGTACAAACAGTTGGGCAGGCTCTCCGATAGCGGTCGTGCAAGTCACTTTTGGTTGTTTTGAGAGATATAATAACGACTAGTCTTTCTTTCGTGGTGATAACGCCAGAGATTGAGTTAGATAGTTCAAGGGCATTAGCTCAAACTCTGACGTGCTGTTCGCTCAAGAGTTTGAACGCGCAGGTGAAATTAATATTGTAGGCGGCAAGCCTGATGACCACTCAACGGTGGACCAGATTCTAACGCGCATGTTTCGTTCTTCTTAGCTAACATTTACCATTACCTTCAACCTTAGTATCCTTTACGCTCCTTGCCTATCTTTGAAGTACCAGCACAAATTGCCTATCCAGTCAGACGCGAAGTCCTTCACGTGTCCAGGCGTCACACGAGAAAGCTAGTTCAATCCAAGTGCTAACGTGATGCAACCTTTACCACTCAACTTAATGCCAATGTATCTTTTGCCGTGCAAACTCTTTCCAAAGCGAATAATGCTGGCAATTGAGGGGAAGAGTATAGGAGAGATCTTACTCTCTTTCCTCAATTCAACCATTTTTCACTACTCCTCCCTTTACCTCTCCCTGACTCTCTATTCCTCCCTCTCTTGCCCTACCCCTTGCATTTATTGCAATGAAAATCTCCTTTCCTCCTCGTGTAGGCAACTCATGGTGGCGCTTTGAGGTTTAGTTTGACTTACGATAGAGGGAGAAAGGTAGTCACCTGAATATAAGTTTCGCTTTTTCTAGTTGCCAGCAAGTGATCTACATACTTCGTAATGCTGATTTGAGCTTTTGAATTCAGTACCGCTCATAATCCGCAAGACGCGCATTGCATCATCGCTTGGACAGGTGGAGTCTAACCTCATCAAGATATTGATCAATTGTGATCGATATAGATCAAACAGAACTACACACAACTAGAAAGTTTCAGTATTCCTCAAGTCTGAGTACTTGGAATCGAAATAGTGACGATGCCGTTGAATAAGCTTCCGCGTTTGAGAGATCCAACGAACAGGGATTTTGTGCATGAAGTGAGGGATTTGTTCCTCGAACATTACAAGCAAGAACCGATCCATTACTACGAAGAAGATGTTAGACAGGTGGAGGCTATGCAATTTCTTCTACAGAGATGTATCATATCCAAGAGGAAGAATGTAAAAGATTCTCTCCAAATGCTGATTTCAATGTTGAAGTGGCGAAAAGAGCATAAGATCAGAGAGTTGGCCGACTGTAACTTTCCGGTTGAGTATCACATGTGCGGGGCATCGTTTTTGTACGAACCCGATAAGTTTGGTAATAAGACTCTATACATAAGAACCCAGCTGCTAAGAACAATACCTGAACTAAGAACCTCATTCAAAGAGTAAGTTCATCTGATCATCTTGGCTTTCCAACAGGGGACTCATTTCTCAGGAGTGCTAACTTGACTTCTCTCGTGCAGGTATCTTGCCTATCTGATCTACCAAGTGGACGACAGCATCAATGGTGAAACCTGGTCCGTCATTTTCGATCTAACGAACACAGGTTGGAACAATTATGACATAGACCTACTGATGCACTTTTTAACCATGCTGAGGGAATATTTTCCTGTCAATTTGGACTACGTCCTGGCCATAAACTTTCCTTGGGTGCTATCTGCAGCCTGGGCCCTTGCAAAGAGACTTATCCCACCGGAAAGACGTGACGTAGTTGTATTTATATCGGACAAAGAAATTTTCAACTTCATCGATAAGGAGAATGTGCCCGATTTTCTTGGTGGTACCTGTGAGAGGGAACACAAGCTAACGCCAAAGACTTGCCAAACAACAGTTGATTACTTGTTGACGCAAAACGAACCGGAACTCTCCGCAAAGCGGATCCGGGAAATAATCAAAGCATTTTCGGATATACTCCCGAAGGAGCATGTAGCTAGCATGTTTGCTCAATTAGAAAACAGCGGCAGGTGTTGATTAAATGCTATATGAATTGAATTATCTTTCAGTCGAAGCCAATTTTGGTTGCTGGCTTATTTTAATTCTTGGGTAATCCACTTGTGGATAATATAAATCCAGCGACGACGGCCCAAATCAAAATTGCAAGCACGAAGAAAGTGAATCCGGAAGTGGTCCTGCAGCAGCCATTGGAAACCGATAGGGCTTAAGTCCATAGATTACATTGCTATTTAATGTTACATCCTATGATGCTTGTCTTCACTACACAAGTTCTTTTATGAGAGCGAAATACTCCAACCTGGAGGAAACTTCGCGAGGTGAGCAGCGTTTGCCCGCCTGCTTCCGTGACCGAACTCATAGTTGTGATATCAAATTAGGGTTTTGAGAAACCAACTAGTCTGGTGTCGTAGAGAAAAACTGTTAAAAATTCAAACCCATTCCATACCTGTCTCATAATTCAACCACCGCCAAACTACGCTTGAGATGGTCGCAGGGCTTACGCAATCGTTGAACTGAGAGCTTGAACTTAGGTTCAACGCAGGAACCACCTGCTTGTCTTGATCATCGTAAGTAAACATATTATGACAGGGAGCGAGCTTAGGTAGCCTGGCAAAGAGACAAGCATAAAAACGTGTTTCCGACAGTCTTGAGAGAAGTCCCACCTGCTGAACTATACCAGAAAGGGACTGCTGGCCCTCTTTTTAGTGCCGAGTCTACCTTCTCGCCAACGAGGGAAAGAATGGCATTCAAATCCAAACTCGCTTGTTCATTTGATCACTCTATATTAACGCTTCCGAGTTTCATTTTGACGTTTGGATGGAACTCAGAGATGATCGTTGCTATTGATCGGTGTATAGATTCTGCGAATGCTCATGCAATGTGACAGGGGAGATTTGCCAGAGTAGGAACTGATAGTTTGGCCCTGGCGCGTTGAGACGCTTCCTACACATGTGTTTCCTATGCAGGCTAAACTCGTCTTTGGACGCAGGTGCGAAATCCTCTTGCAATTGATGGCAATGCTGACGATTCGGCCCAATACTTTGTATCGGAATCGGCCAAAATTACCGCCTTGCCGCACACCATCGATAAAACGAACCCAGATTCGAGTATTCCTTGTGTGCTCGTGGATTGATGATCCCGATTTGATTGCGGGGTCGAGATAGATAAGCTTCGAGAAGCATATGCAACTCTCTTGAAAATCTGAGGATTGGTTCTATCTAGGGTCTTCACGGATGGCCTGAGCCAGGTATGAAGGAAACGCTATCAGTGTTTCTTTGATACGAGGCGAATAAACTTGGAGGTGCGAAACGTCCCGCTAGAACGCAGCTCCTGATTGGTTCGTGAATCTTGGGGTTCCAAGGAGTGAATATAAGAGCGTTCTTGTCGTCACCATGAGGCTGTGGTCGAACGTACAACTGTTGACGACATTGGCTTTTGAATTCCTCTATGCGATGTTTGAACTCTAGCGGTTCGTTGTTGTAGACCCTCATACATTCTAGTGTATGTTCAACATGTCTAAATGCATCACATAATATTTGAGGGAATCTTGTTTCTTGATCTTTTTCGACAGTCGATCGACTCCGATCCACCGCCGTGACGTGAGAGTGGGTTTCGATGCTCGGGTTTGCGCCAGGCTCTTTGCTATGATCATCGGTCTGCGATAGGTCAATCAATTCCTGTATCGGTTCCATGTATGTATCTGGATGAAATATCACTCTTTTGACGAACGACAACAACTGATGCAACTTGTGGCTGTTGCTATTCCAATCTGGAAAAGCATTCTTGGTGTCCAGTTCTCCTGTCTCTGGAAGGACAAGTGGGTGATACGGAATCGGACTGAAAGTTATTTTTGGACAAGTACAATCGGGATATGAGTCTTCGATATTCAAGTTGAATCTAACAACGGATCCTATGTACGGGCCGGTGTCAACAAAGAGCACTCCAAACCATAGAAAAGGGTCGCTTTCGGACTGAATGACATAGAGATGCGTTATACGCTCATTCTGGAGTAATATGTTCTCCTTATTAAGTAGGAACTCAGTGGCCAGGGAGCATTTGGCTTCTCTCATGATGGTGATGATCTTTGATGTTCTAAAGTCAATTGGAAATCACATAATTAGAGTATGTGCGTTGTCCTATGGAGATGAGACCAGACAAGGTTGATGAAATGAATCTAGAATCATGCAACGTCAGTTTTCACTTTCGTGAAAGATGCAATTTGCGTTTCTTGGTTGGTGACGAGAGAAAATACGCTTCTGCGTATTTGTGTGAATAAATAATATTGATTTCAAGCCTGTGTTTAGCCCACTGCTAGAACTCCATTAGTTTTTGGTCGATATATTACCTAAAGGCTTTAACTAACTTAGGCTTTAAGTATAGACCTACATCTTTGATTGCGGGTTAAGGAAACCTCACTAATTATTCATATGCTTCATCGATATTTAGCGAACTACAGGCTGTACCTACGAGCCATCGGTGACACCCGATGCTGTCTTAACATCTTACAGCACTAGACAGAACGGACACTTCCTTAGGTGTTGAATGAGCTAACTTGGAGAAATCGTATCGCAGCTGTCTTCAAAAGTTGTTTCATTGCCAGCAGATCCATTCGCAGATGCTATACTGAGAACAACAAGGATTCAATTGGACCCATCAAACCAATGAGCAACTACATTTTTTTTGGTATAGTGGTCCTGCTATCTTGTGGAGTGATATATGCCGTTGAGTACCAAAATAAGCAGGAGCGAATACGGATGCGAAAAGGAATTCTCAGGGAGCTACGAGAGGACAAAGAGCTCAGGGAGCTCATTAGAAAGAGATCCCAATGATAGATAATTTTAAAACACACCAACATCTCATCTTCTTGTAGTGTTGTGGATCGCTAGAAAACCCGAACATGGTCAAGGGACTTAAGATATTGAATCCGGCCGACAAAGCTAGAAGGGAGGCCAGGAAGAAAGAGCTGAAGAAAAACAAAAAGCAACGACAACAGGTGAGGTCAGCTGCAATTGAAAGTAGGGACCCCGAACAAGTGATTGCAGATTTGGAAAAGTTAGACAGGCTTGAATATGATATCGCCACAAATCCGACAATGAGTGATAGTTTCTACAAAGATAAAAGGAAGCGTCTTAAAGAAAAGTGGTCCAAGATATTGCTCTACTATGCAAAAGAGGATCCTGAGAGACATGCTAAGCTCAAGAAATTGGAATCAGATTACGAGTCCAAGCACTACAAGCTATCTAAGGAATTCGATTCAATCAAGGCTGCACAGGAGGTCAAGATCGAAGACATCTTTCTCCCACCAGAATCTAATTCGGCAATTGATGAAATCACTGACGACGATCCACTGCTTTCAGAGTCCGTTTACGTCACCCCACTCACCGAAGGCATAAATCCACCTGGATGTCCTCCAGGGCTGCCTCCAGATTTCAAGCAACTAGTCGACAGTCTCTTCGCACCCGTATCCTTGGACCAACAGCAATTGATTTCGAATCCGTTAAATCTGCAGCTATCTCGCACCTCAATGGTTGAACCTGCGATGAGAGGTACAAACCCGTCTCATCGGCAAAAGCAGAAAACGGAGATTGATCTCAAGAGGGCTGATAGACAGAACTTCAGGCAACCTCAGCAGGCCCGGAATGACCCAGTTTCAGAGATCAAAATGGCTACCGGTACGACCAAAACTACCATAATTGAATCTAAGCCAGTAATATTTAAGCCCCGGGTGACCAAGTTTATTCCTTCTTCACTAAGATCAAAGATAGTTCGTGACGACACCAAAGATTAAACTTGAGAGTTACAAAGTTCCTTTATTAAAGTAAACAATTGGATTGACTTGGTTGGCCTTCAGTGAAAAATCGCCTTTTGTATCATCTAAATTGCGGGAGATTGTTTAGAATAGTTCTCTTAGCAGACTCAAGCTGCCCTTGTTGCAACTGAATGTACAAGTGACAGATAATAATCTGCATGGGGCTTGGCTTAGTTGGCTGACCAGAGCGCATAAGTATCTTGTAGGCGTTATCAAACTCACCCTTAGCAGCATACGCCACGCTAAGATTGTAGGTTACCACAGTGGCTAGTGCGCCAGTTTCTAGTTGTCGCTGTAGCTCATCGCCATAAACAGTCCTGCCTCCATCGTATATCTTCGGATGTTCCTGGGATAAATGTTTTGCCATATTGAGCACCTCCAGATTTAGGAACTGTATCGCCTCATCGATGCGACTTGCCAGGATACATGCCTCAGCATGGTACAAATTTGCTAGAACTTTTTCGTATCCCTTTGGTGAATATCTCAAACATTGCGTTGTGTAGTTCAAGGCATTCGCTGGTTCACCCATACAAAGACATATGTAAGCTAGATTGAGTTGAACCTTATTCCTCAGATGGTATAAATCTGGACGACTGATAGATCTGTATGGGTTAGCATAAGAGAGTTGCTGCGATAATTTTGGCGGTTGCGTTTCGAACATTGAGGGAGATGAGCTCTCTGTTATCATTGAGCCACTAGTTACTGATGGTGAGCTTGTTGAAGCCACAGATGAGGACATGGTTTGTCCAATTGGTTGTTGCTGATGATGATGCGGATTCATAGGCGGGTTCGGTATATCATCCGTGATCAACGATATGTCATTATACTCGTTTATCAACTCTAGTGATTTCTCTAGGTAACCCTTGATTGTGACTAAAAAATTCGACGCCGTTCCTCGTTGTAGATGAAATTGTTGTTGGATCTGCTGTTGGCAATAATTTGGGTTAATTTTGATCAGGATTGGCTTGTTTTTTGTTTTAATAAGATGATCTCTTGAATGCGGGTAGGTTAATTGCTGAACATGTTCAAATTCAGTCATTTTTGACCTCTCGGCGGCCAACATAGACTCAGCTAAACGCAACCATAGGCGCGGATTTCTGGGGTACCTTTTGACTAAATCGTTGAATATTATTGAAGCTCTCTGTGGACAGCCAGTAAACAAGTTGATCATAGCATAATTGAAGGCAATCTCATCACTATTTGGCTGCTGCGATTGTTTGGCTGGGGAAAACTTTGGAGAACTCTCATGGGCCACCGACTCCGAGTTGGAAGCGCAGGACAAATTGGACAGATTGTTGGGTGTGACATTCGTTTCGGTATTACTAGTTGAAGTTAGCGGAGTTGCTGAAGATGAGCCGGGGTAGTTCTTCTGGCCCGAATTTGATTGGGAGGCAGTTTCTCGGATGAGCTGACTGAATTGGTAGGCTGCAAGATTGCGTCTGCCATTGAGAAAATTATCAACGGCTTCATTGTTTGTAACCATAATAGTGATGTTGCCCGAACTATAGCTCCCGTTACAGCTCGTGACTTAAATGTAAATTTTGAATAAAATTGGTGTCTATGCTTGGGTCAGATTTTGGTTGATCAATGAGGATAGGGTTGCGTTGGCACTAGAAGCGAAGATCTTGGTGCTATAATAACAATTTTTGGATGGAAAAGGAGCAAACTACAATATGAAGTTAGTGGCCACTATGCTTGTGCGTGTGTGAGCTCAAGGCTATGGCGGCACATTTCCTCCCAAGCAAAGTCGCGCCAGGAGATCTCACATGGTTGCGGGCCTTTTTGGCCACCGCCATCGCACTCCAGATGGCGCCGCGCACCCGGCCAAGCGGCTGCCTGACGCAAGTACCAAAGCCGTCCATGTTTGTGGTTCATCTCGATTGAACGAGTCGCGCTAAAGTCAAGAGCGAGCATGCTAATGATGGCCCAGCGCCAACGGTTGGCCTCCCATCTTTTCGCCTCGCCTCACTTTGGCCGGCGAACCCAAATGGGTGAGGAGCTGAGCTGTGGGCTTTGCGAGGCCCAGAGTCAACCATCCGGCGGCGCGATAATTGCGCCGGGCAGTCAGGCGCAAGCGAATTGGTTGCTCGCGAGGTGGCCCCAGATTCGGGAGGCGAAAGAGAGGAGGAGGAGGAGGAGGCGCAGCAAGCTGATTGTCGCCAGCACTGGACAGCTAAGCCTCGAGCAGCCCCCTAGAGTCAATCGCTTTTTGCCTCGCTGCTCGCAACGTGTGATTCAATTTGCCACCTCGCCGACTCAGATCCCTTTGGCCCGTCTCAAAGTTGGACATGGACAGGAGCGACGGAGGCGACGCTCGGTGGTTTGCGTTGCCGCTAAAGCGCCTTCTGTTTTCAAACAGTGCGGCCGCCTGTGTGGATTAAACTTGTCACTCGCCTATCAAGGCGCATCAAATTTGCAAGTGTTTGGTTTGATCTGAATATATAAAACATGAAAAGTTGTTCCCCGATTTGGTCTGTAATTAAATGTAACAGCAACGCTGCTCGCGCGCTCGCTGAATTTAACGGAGGCACAAGCGGCGCTAGGGCTCGCGCCGCCGCAGCCTGTGCGCGGACAAGTGGCGCATAGGGTCGAGCATAGCGACCCTGCGCTCGCAATAGTTAATTGTTTTTCAAACTTGAGCTGTTGCTGGAGCGCGCCCGATCCTCCTGCTCCTCCTCCTCTCGCGCTCATTCGCCATGCTCGTCTACCTCGTCCACTCTGCCAGCCAGTGTTGGGGCGACGAAATAGTTGGCACAAAATTGGGCCTCGCCAGCGTTCAATGGCGCGGCAAGCAATATATATATCCGCAAAAGCCGGTCAACAAGCGGCGCCGAGCGGCCAAACTGGAGTCGATTGTAATGAGTTGAATGGTGTTAACCCAGCTCGTTGCCCTCTCGGCTTGGCCCACTATCGCTTGATGTTCGAAACGGCCTCTCGTGGCGCCTCCATCAACAACTTGCTTGCCGCCCTCCTCGTCCGCGACACCGGCAGCCTCGTCCACGTTGTCGTTTGAAAATTGGATATCGCCGATATTATTAATATCAGCCGAGTTTAGCGCAAACACTGGGCTCGTTTGCGGGCCCACTGGACGGCTACCTCAATGGGGCCGATCGTGCGAGCAACCAGCCGGCCGGCCGGCAGCGAGCCCGCCCTCGGTTGGCGGATGCGGATTGAGCGCCCGAGTCCGTTCAAACTCCCACCAGCCAAGTCCAAATCCGCTTCACCCTTCTTCACCCGAGCCACTGACACTGCTGCCGCAGCCGCCGCCGCCTCCACTAGCTGACGAAACGAGACTCGAGCCTCTGAGATCGCGCAACCATCATCAGCGGCCACGATGGCGCTGGCTAACTCGGCCGCCGATTGCACGAGCAATGCGTTCAATATTGTTCCCAGCTTGTCGGTGTTGGATTATTATTGCCGCTTGTTTTTAATATACCGCCGGCTCCTCATTGAGCCGACAAGGGTTGCTTATTTCACTGCGAGCCGACGGTGTAAATTTAGCGCGCCAAGAGGTTATTACGGCGCAAATGAATAGACTTGTACGAGCAATTACTGGACATTAGGCTTCCGTTGGCCCCAATTGAGTCCAATTGAAATTGACTAGTTTCGCTCCAGCCAGCCACGGCAGCTTCCTCGCGAAAGAGCCCGAGCCTTGGCCTCAGTCACACGTACAGTTATGAGGGAGGAGGAGGGGAGAGAGATAGAGGCCAGTTCAAACCATTGGTTGGCCGTCCAATCTGGAAACGAGCCAAGCGCTAACGTTTCAGATGAGCTTTTATTTGGAATTGGAAAAGTTTTAGTTAAAATGGTTCGTTTTAACAATTAAAATTCGTTATCAAGCCAGTTGGCCTCCAATTATGTCAGGTGACTCTCGGCGAGAGATTCGGATCGTTTTGAGCGGGCGTTCGATTGAGCATTCGTTGTTGGCCAACTAACTGGCAGCTTGCCTGCGGCCCATGGTGTCCCTGGTCTTGTCCTTGCTGGTGCTGTTGCGGACAATCCGTGTAGACGAGGTAGCCAGAGTTTTGGGCCAGGTAGAAGTCTCTTTCGCGCGTGTAAGCCTCGCCTTGCTGGGCTTGGTGCTGATGCTGGTGGTCAATCATCGGTTGCGCTGGCTGCTGCGCTAGACTCAAGTCTTGATTTGGTGGCGAACAGAGCTGCCAGTCCTGAGGCTGCGTCTGTAGATAATTAGAGGCCGCTTGATAGTAGGAGGGGTCGCCGAGTGTTGGTTGGCAGGCGAGCTGGCGCCCATCTGGCGGCAGTGGCGCAGGGGCCTGTGGCTCGTAGGCAAACACAAGCTGCTGACGGCTCTCCGATCCAACCTGGTGCTCATCCTCGAAGGCAAATGTGATGGCCGCTTGATCTCGCTGGTGCGAGGGCTCGAGCTGGTTGAAGGCAACGAAGAGGGCCTGTTGGCAGGTATCGCCGTTTGCAAGTCGCGTAGACTGCTGCTGCTGCTGCTGATGTTGGCTGCCAAACTCGCAAACCGGCTGGTAGCTAGGGTGGTAAGGGTGGATCTGGTGGTAGCCGTTGAACTGATCGGGCATCGCTAGCTCGAAGGAGCTATCAGCTGAGATCGCCTGCTGCTGCTCGGCATGGATCGACGTTACTCGATTTGCTCCACTAAATTGGCTCTCTCCAACGATGAATTGAACGCTTGCAGGCGGAGACAATCTCAATTCTCCTACGCAATCTCCCATTGGCTTCACATTGGTTCCACGCCCAAACGAATCCGGTGGCCCATAAATGCTGGCCGAGTTTGAGTTTGAGCTGGAGTCCGAGCTTGGGGTTGAAATGTTGTGCTTGTTGGACGGTAAGCTCGTTGGGAGGTTGTTGGCACGGCTGACATCATTTAACAGCCTAGAGGGCATAAGGTGTTGCTGGCCAGTGGTTTCGCCGTTGCAAGCGACCGTGGGTCGCCTAGAGCGCCTCACTCCCGTTCCGTGTCCCTCTTCGTTCCCTATCCGGAAGCGTTCAGAATGGTTCTAGCCAGTGTTAGGTAGAGTGGAGATGGGATTCTCATCAACAAGTTCCGTGAGGAATTCACAAGCAACAGCGGTAGTAAGACAGAGCCCTGGAGATAATAGTTAAATCTGACTCACGGTCCCAGACAAAACTCTCGGAAGGGAGCTCTGCGATTCAATTAACAAAATTTGACACAACCATGGATGACAGAGGACCGCTCAAGTCCATTGTACTATGTTGTCCTGTCTTTGTGCCCCATCTCTTCGCTCGCTCACTCAATTTTACTGAATCCTTCAGTAAAACTTGTGCCTCTAACTCATGTGAACACTCGTTTAGTGGGCAATAAAAGTAACTGACAATAGCTCGCCCAGCTCCAGTCGCATCCACTTAAACTCGGCACAAATGTCTCTAGTCAATGAGGTGATATTTAATTCAATCGAGGGACAAAACCATGTCTACAAGGCGCGAGCGACTAATGTCCTCGTCTCCTCTGCCTCTCTGAACTCTCCCCCTCTGCTGCTCTTGCTCTGTCTAGTTTGTTTAGGTGCAAACGAGTCCCGTCCGATGTGTAAGCCCGATTGGATTCGCCCTATTCTCGCCGCTTCACCCTCTCCAAGACAACCCTTTCTCGGTCCCACCCCTCCGCTTTCCCTTCACAAATCTCTAGCCTCCTACTAGATTCAAACGCACTCACAAAAACGCTGAGCGATAATTTTGAGCTTTTGCAAGACAATCAAGAGACTTTGATTGTAACACGAGACTCGGTTCGTACATCTACTTGGCGCTCGCTCCTCAATCTTTCGGCAATTTGGGATTCGAGCGCGGCGACGTAGATTGAGAGAAACAGAGAGGACTGATCTTTGGCACTCGGATGGGACAAAAGCTGACCCATATAGTGCAAAAGTTCATTGTTTTAGCAGTAAAATCCGCCAAACTCCAAGTGCAAGCGTCGACCAGTTTCGAAAAGGTGGAGAATCGATGAGGATGTAATATTTCGACTGAGTACACTCACCTTTAGCGGATACCATGAGCGATATCTTTTGGGCACACTCTTGTCCCTTGCTCGATCTCTCGGCTACCTTTGTCACTCTTCGGCTAACACAGCCTTTGGTTTGGAGCTGCTGAAAATCGTCACCACTCGAGTTAGAGGCCGCTTGCCAGTCTGAATACGTCTGATGTTGCAAGTATTGGGGCTGATATCTAGCTGGTTGCATTTCGGCGCTAATTCCTTGAGTTATCTCAGATACATAAGAGTCGTTCGGTTTGCTCGTTATTCCTGACTTGGAATATCTGCAATGCTGGTCTATTGAGTCAGAGAAATTTTCACTCGGTGAACCCAAGCTCATACCTCTCTCATAACTATGCTTCATGAGCGAACAACTGAAATGAAGGTCCAAGATGCTCTCCAGAGATTTATCGTTGTAATACTTGACTATGAGCGGTTCCCTGTCGACTGTTTTGGGGGTTTGAGGTTTCGTAGTTGCGGATCCAGCTTGAGGGGTCTCAATTTGAACGGGCACTTTGCTCAGCATCCTGAATAACCGCTCTCTAACCTTGCAGAATTCCTCCTGGTACTGAGCGTGGTAGCTTAGCTGATCACTGCTCTTGCTGGCACTTGTTTGATTGCCCTGCTGATTTGATTGGTAGGCTTCATCGATCTTGAGGATCCCATTCTTGCTAACATGATAGCAAGAGCTTTGGCTCAATGGTGGCGGTTCAGTTTGTTCGAATTCGTTGCAACTTTTTGAGTTCTTCTTCAAGTTTGATTTGATTAGACCGGTCAGCTCCCTGTCATATGTGTGGCTTATGTAACTCGTACGATCGACTGCAACTGGGGCAACTCTTGTCGCGGGTATGGTGTTTGTGCTAGCACTTGAGCTTGGAGTTGCTGCAGTCAGGCCGCTCATTTTGATTCAATGTCTTCTCCCGATCTCTTGGTCCTGCCATGGATTTTCCACACAATTTAGGGGCATGAGCGGGCGAGACATCTGCGAATTGACCATTCAAAAAGGGTTATCAACTGGTTGCGAAGAAGACTTGCCGCTCATTCTGGCTTAAACTTTCGAAGGCACCTAGAGCCTTGATAGAGCACGAACAAGATCATGAGCCTCCATCCAACCCTTTAGTAGACGGCCTTGTTTCGCTCAACATCGCACTAGCTGAGCGCTGTATCAAGTAGAGCCAGGCGCTAGTCGTGTGACCCAAAATTGCGCTGATTGGGTTGGTTCCGGGGGCTCACTGGGGCTGCTTGATGAGAGAGGGGAACCACAGGGTTTGAGCCCTAGTGGTCGGCGCCTCTGCTTACCGCGAAACACGATGCGCGAGCTAGATCTTGATCGGATCGAAATTGAACTCAGAAATCGCATGCGCGGTGGATCCCAACTCAGATATAAACTTTTCCTCGCTTACAAACAATTTGCCGCCGCCGCCACCGCTGCAGCTGTATCTTAGTCGGAGTCGGCGCCACCGGGTCGCCATGGCCAGCCTGCCGTTTGTGTCTGTCAGGAGACAAATGGAACAATTTGTGAAGGGCGTGCTTGAACCAAGCGGCAGTTCAACGCACGATCACCCGAGTCGCCATATACGCGCATAGGTTTCTTCGCGCATTCCAGAGGTGTCGAGCCAACCGTCATCAGCTAGTTCCGCTCGTCCGTATTCTATTTCTCCTGCTCCACTTCTACCTCGTCGGTGAACATAACCTATAAACTTGCGCTCAGTCTGCAAAGGTCCCATTGGAAGGCAGGAGCGTTTTTGGCCAAGATCTGTTCGTCGTGAGACTAAGAGGACCCTCATTGCTCGTAACGAGTATTAGCCTAACGGGCGGCCATGTGTCTAGTAGTCTCACTCACAGAAGAACAATTCATACGGAAGCGAAAACTTTTTATATTTCAACACTAAAGTGATGCTCCTCCTTTACCTGTTGACATAAGCGCTACTTTCTACTTGGCGGACGATCACGGACAACAATGTAATAAAAATTTTCTAGTTCAGATCTCGGGTCCCCGATAAACTCCATTGTCCAATCAACTTCGATCTCATCTACACTTTCCCTCTCACACACTCTCTTGCTTTTCACAGTCACTCGGCACCAAGTACTGTGCATGATTTGTGGCAATATGGTGCTGCTTGTCACATCATCACAACGATTGTCTAGCATCGTGAGGGATGTCTACGCTGTAGCTTGACGTAGCTTCGTCTAGCCTGTCTGCAAACTTTATCGCACTACAATCTTGCGGTTGTATGCTAACTATATAAAGGGAAAAAGTCGGCAGAAACTCCATCCTTTCGAGAGATTATGCGAGATATTGGCGAGAAATCGATCAATTGATACATGCAGATTAACAAGTTAGCTAGTTTATTTTCTGGAGATTACTGGCCATAGCGGAAATTGCTTGAATTTTGCATAAATCGGCCCACGTTGACGATTGAGGGACTAAGTGACATTTCGATATACTTTCGGCATTAGGGAGTTGACTCGATTGATTTCGGATCCAGAGCCCTAATTTTGTAGCATATTCCTAAAATACATAACCGGATATGATTTGAAGAGTACGATCTCTTGAACCCATCATCAGGCATCAATCAAGTTCGATTAAATTCACAACAGTATGCAAATGTTTAACAATAAATTCGTGCTCTATGAGTTGTCTGTACTTAGGTCTTTGCTTGCAGTCTTTAGTGAGACAAGCTGTTATGAAATTTCTACATTCAGTTGTGAACTCCATGTCATTGGGGAGTGAAGGTGGGTCGTCATTCACAACTCTGGCAAGAATATCGAAGTCTGTATGACATTCTGCATAGGGAGATCTGCCGGTCGCTAACTCAAATAGAGTGATGCCTAAGCTCCAAACGTCAGCCCTAATATCGTAAGATGGGTGACTAAAGTCTATACGCTCGGGTGCCATGTATGGAAGGCAACCAGCAGCTCTAGTCTTTGCCAAAGAATCGATCAAACGTCCGCTGATACCAAAGTCACATAGTTTGATCTGACCTTGATCGTTGATTAATATATTCGACGGTTTCACATCACGGTGGATAATGTTGTGCTTTTCTTTAAGATAGCAGAGTGCTTTCACAGCTGATGCCGCAATAGCACCTAAAAACTTCTCTGGCAGAGGCTTGTTGCGGGCCTTCAACAATTTGTCGAAACAGGTTGTCATCAGTTCCATGCAAATCCAAACTTCAGATTCTTTGATGAAATAACCACAACACCTAACAATATTATCACATTCACACTGCAAAACAACTTGTAAGTCCATATAAATACGCTTGTTCTCCTCGTCATTGAAGGTTCTTCGCATTTGTTTCACGGCACATATCTTACCAGTGGGCTTATGTCGCATCTTAAGTACATTGCCACCACTACCTGTCCCAAGAATATCTAGCTCTTCGAAGACCTCTTCGGGTGGCAGGGTAGTTGTTATTGGGGAGTGGTTAGGATTTGGATAAAACATATTCTTCTTGAATTCTGAATTTATTCTAGTGCTCATACTTCCAGGGCTTATTGGACTAATTCCTTGGGTGCTCCCCAATGTTCTTGGAGTTGATATTGATGTTCGTAAACTTGAATGTCGTGCATCATATCGAGATTGGTGCCTCGGATTGTCGCCGTCACCGGTGCTACTCGTACTCAACGTAAGATTTGAAAGTCGATTAGTGATCCGAGAAGAGGAAGATGAGGAGGCCTCAGATGTCGGTGTGCCGATACTCGCTGGTATCGGGGGCTGTTGTTCATTATCGAGCGAAAGCTCTAGACCGATTTGCTCAAGGCGCATCTTGGTCTTTGGCCACACTGAAGATACCATATTTTTCGACTTGGGGGGTGTAAGAGCTGGTCGCTTGTTTGGATCAATGATTTAGCTTGATGAGCTGCCTTATAACCAAAGTTGAAACGTTTCACACAAGTCTCTTCTATCATTGACTTTCAGGTATTCATTGAGGAGAGAATTTTTACGCAATATGACGTCTTGTAGGCGTACTACATAATATAATGTATCTTTAGAGCTACGTAGACTATGGTTTCAAGATGAAGGCTCAAACAATATTCAACCAGTGAAGCTCATACGATTCTTGCACCGGCGAAAACTAGATGATCTATAAATTATTGTGAAGCTATACTATTTAATCTCCTATCTTCTCTCACATAGTTTTTCTTGAAATATATTCCTGCCGTGGGTACATATCGTTCTTGAAATCATGAAGTATGAAGCCCACATTTGTGGAATATTTTTAAAGCACCGAAGAGCACGGTGAGGATGAGCGAAGATTATTATTTATTTTGGTGGTGAGCGCAGATATAAATTTTATCCTTTTATTTATTCTGGATCGAATCCGATTCCAACCACTAGAACCATTTTCATCGCTAATTAGAACATAGGGAGGCCTTAGAAGCGAAATAGCCAACGGATGGTGTTAATTTCAAAACGTGAAGCGAATCTCATATCAATCAAATACTCAGAAATTTCGCTTTCCCCCGAGTACCATACAGCCGAAGCACCTGTTAACAAAACTGTCATCATGCATTAGGGAAAGAGTGACGGGGATATGAAGATACATCTTAATGACTCTCTCAGTGGCACACTTGATACAAATGAATCTAGTTTCCGTGTCGGAGTTTATGTTGGACGAGCTTCAACTCGATAGTGATGGACAAGACGTGTCGATTCGATACAGTATCCCCATCCTGATCTCCTACACAAGACGCCTGTCCGCATTTAATTTCTATCGCTCTCAGACACTAAGTCTACAAAGCGTCATGCAACAATGTTCTACCTACAGCTGGTCTAGCATCATTAGCCGAATGGCGAAAGAACGATCAGTCGAATGAGTTGAGAAATGGCTCCTCTTCCATTTTGATGCGTTCGAGTGTAAGATTATTTGTGCGGAAACCTTTAGTTATATCCTCGATCTTGGAAGGATGACAGCAAACTAGTGATAGTCTCTTCTCGCTCTCTATCAAAGGTCTCAGGTGTTTAAGTCCGACACGTCGCATGTCCTCTTTAGTCACATTGACCACACGTTTTATGAGCTCCTTATTGAAGTCAATATCGAGATCTCTGAGGTATGCTATCAGTGATTGCATCGATTTTCCAGCAGCGCTTTTTTCGCGTTTGATAAATTCGAAAATCAAGCTTGATTTGGCTGATTCAAAAAGGTGATCCTCAAAGTCATCTTCACCATTTAAGTGGCGAGACAAAATTTCAACAGCCTTCTCATAAGCGGCCACTATCTGCGACGACTTATACAAGAGGAAGTACATCAGGCCATCGGATGGACTCAATTGAATAGAGTAATGGTACGACAGACCTAGACCCCTAATTTGGCGCCACAGTGGGCCTTCCATTTGAGTGAGGTATTGTATAAGAACGTACGTGGCGGCTAGGTCTGGATGTTTAGGTGAATCGATCGACTTGACCAATTGATGCATGTAACAGCTTTCGGCAGACCCAAGTCCAATTATAGCAGCCTTTGGTTGCTTTACCGGGTCGATAAGTTCATGGCAAGGTGTGATATCGGTGAGCTGCAAATGCTTGTCACCGTGGGATGCTTGTACATCTTTAGGTAAAATCTCGTGCCACGGCAGATGTACCCTGCTAACATCAATCTTGTCTTTGTTTAGAGCGACATGAACGAAGAAATTATTAGGTCTATTTAGCGCATCCCTAATTCTGGTCAGGTTGTTTTGAACTGATATTGGGTCGCTTTTGATGTCTTTGAGAACTTTTCTCAAGAACTTTTGCTGCCTTATGAAGTTGGATGCCCACTGGTTTGAATTAGATTGATAGATCATCGCGCTTATGGCTGATGATGCTACTTTTCCACCAGATCTCTTGTATTGGGAAATGTCGCTGACCATTCTGGTGGCGACAGTCTTGATTCGCTCAGGTGAGAAGACTGTTCTGTATAAGATTTCACCAAACCATTTGACCGCTCTCTCGTACTTGTGAATTTCGACTTGCATTACGATACTAAACAGCATGCTAATCAACCCTGCAGAGTACGACGAGCTTGACGAGAGACCGACACTTGCGCCGTAGTGGATTGTATCAGAGAACAGTTCTGCCACAACCTTCTCATAGGGAATGATGCTACCGTCTCGCTCGATCGGACATTCGAAAATCATCTCAGTTAACAGAGGTAGGTAGAGACGATCACTCTTGCTAATCACATGCGACGTGTTCATCAACAAATGTATGGTTATGAAATTTGTTTTGATGCTGTCGTATTGAAATCTAAAGGGAGTCATGCTTTTGTTGATCACGACCCGTTCGATGGAGTGGAACTTGATATTGTCTGGAGATGGCACCTTAACTGAACTCAAGATGCTCATGGGAGCGGGTTTTTCGTTTTCATCTATTGAGGCTTGGAGCTTTTCGGCCAATCTAGGTAGTTCGTCTTTGAAGCTTTCCCTCTGTCTCGATATTCGCTCTTTCTCTTCTTTCGACATGGTACTCATAAGCTCGGGGCTAGGTTCGCCAACAATGCAAGCATGTCTAGCGTCCGGCCCGGTCATGTATTTTTCTATCAGTCCCAGCCAAAATTCGGGCCCCTCCTTTGTAAAATCTTCTAATAGAGGTATCTCTCGACATCTGAGACTCAGATCTCCCGTCCCATACAGGAAATGACCGACGACTGGGCCAATCACAACTGAATGTGGAGAGGTTTCTGCTGTCGATAAAATTCGCACAACCTTGCGAGATATAATTGTATGCATCCGATCCATCTCGAGTTTCTCCTTTCCACTGACGAAATTCCTCAACAACTTGTGTAATTTATCCGACACTAAATCCAGGTATTGCTTACCGACACTTTCAAATGAAAGGTAGAACAGGGCGGTAGAGTTTTCGATGATGTTATGCGAGACAGAACTGCAATACGGATCCGGGCATTCAACAAAGTCTTGCTGAATTGGTGCGATAGCTGTAGAATTGAGGTAGTCTAGAAGGATTGAAATTGCAACAAGTTCCTTGAAATTCTGTACTACATCTGGTCCACGGAAAGCTATATAGACAAGGCCATCATCATCGGTATCGCTCGAGTATTGGATCTTCTTTTCTACCGATCTTTCAAGAGGCTGGACTGGTGTCATCCAAGGGCGTGTGAATGGTTTATTGTGCATCCCCTTCTGCACAATCTTATCTTCTATAGGTTTTATGGCCTTGATTATATCGGTATGGTCTATTGGACCAGTTACGACGACACACAAGTTCTTAGATTGGTAAAACTGTTTGTGGTAGGCTCTAACCTTGGCATTGTTGGTTGAACTGCGAAGGTTTGCCATTATTCCGCCAGTCTCTGACTTGTAGCCACAAACTCCGGGGTACATAGCTCGGAGCATTTCAAGGTAACATCTGCTGTCGCCAGTATTTTCTCTGGCTTGCATTTCACAGTAGACGGTTCCAGCATCTTCTCCCTTTCCATCAATATGATGGACCTCGGTTGTGTAAGCAGAGTCTGTCAGCGTCGGGAATAGAAGATGATCTAGATAAATTGGCAATAGATTGAGAAATCCTTCATTACCGGCTGTAGAGAGTGTATAGTTGGTATGATCTGTGTCAGTGTAAGCGTTTGTACCGGAGGCTAAGCAGCGGTGCGCAAGCAAATCCAAGACTCCTTTGTAAGGATAATCCTCGCTCCCCATGAAGACCAAATGTTCGAGGGTATGGGGTAAGCCATCATCATCGAAGGCCTCTGTGGCGAATACGAGATCGCCTTTAGTGATGGGGCACTCGACGTAGGCGGTGACAACTCTAAGACCTATGTTTGAGATGGTTGCAGTTAGACGTTGGGATTTATTGAGTTAGATCATCATTGTCAGTAGAATCAACTCACCAGTAATTTTGTTGGCGTATAATGAAACCGGGATATCTCCGTCAGTCAGCACTTGAGCAAGCAACTCATAATCCTGACTTGCCGTTTGAATTGACATGACCGTTTCCTAATTTGATCGAGAGGTTCGAAGACTGTAAAATATCATGTGGGTTTTATGGACCGGTCACCGGTGCGCATGCAATATGCGAAATGAGCATATGTAAAACGCATGGACGTCTGCGGCAATTTACGCCGAATTAGGTTAAAAAAAGATCGACAAGTGCCGGTTTTTACCTCATTGCTCAAAATGAATCGGATAGATCGAGTTTTCGGTCGAGTTTGTTAAATAAAAAATGGACTCGCCGCAACCAGAGATGCAAGTCGTATTGACACTTTTCCATATAGACGGCTAGATTAGGGATCAAAATGTACAGCGATGAAGGCAGAGCTTGCTACGACTCAGATGAGGATACTGAGGATGCGTCCGAATCCGAAATGCTTAGCAACGATTTTACAGAACTCAGAGAACAGATGTATCTGGACAAGCTCAATAACTTGAGAGAGCAGCTATATCAGCTTGATGCTGGAGTCCACCCTGAATTCCTTAGGCAGCTCAAAAGAGTTGAAATTCAACGCCAGGATCGCATGCTACTAAATGGGGCTTTTCAAATATATGAGACCGAACGTGTTGAACGCGAATATGTTAACGAAAAGAAGGCTGCACTCAAGGAATTCGAAGATAGAAAAATAGAGCTTAGAGAGAGTCTTATCATGGAACTAGAAGATAGAAGAAGAATGATTGAGAGTGAACGTCTCTCAATGGAGCTCTTGTCTGATTGCGCCGACCCTAAACCTGTGACCACAAGAAAACTCCGCCGAAGACCAAATGAACCTGTTCCTGTGCCTGACAAGAGAAGACGGACATCACCAGCCCAACTTAATCACCAACTAGAAGAAAAAGACATCCAGGAAGATCTCAGAATCATGCAAAAATCACAATCGGGTAAAAAGCTTAAAGAAAAGTAACACACGATTGGTCTTGTTTACATCGTGCGGTGCCGATCACCGCAGATGTTTTAGAAATTAAATCTGGAAATAATTCCGAATTTCTTTGTGACTTTTAAGAATCTCTCGGTCGTTTCATCAACTAAATCCACATTATATTGAATATGTTCATACTTGCCCCCTAAAATATTCTATTATAGAGAGGTTACAGATGACAACGCTACAAAATGACTAAGATGGAACAATATAGCATCGATCAACAGTTAAAGAGGTACTCGCGACTCACACTTCCTTGCCACAAATCGAATATTCATTCTGTAAGATGGAATCCCGAAGGAAACTTGTTGGCATCAGGCGGTAAAGACAAGGCAATGCACTTGCATCGAGTCGTAGAGTCAGAGCTAGTATTTCAGCAAAGATATTCCAATAATGGTCACACAAATGATATTGATCAATTATGCTGGAATCCAGAAAATTCTAACCTCCTAGCCACTGCCAGTGTAGACAGACAAGTCAAAATTTGGGATGTGCGCTACGATGACCCAGTTGTCTCCATCAAGCTAAAGAATGAAAATATGACCGTTTGTTGGTCAAATAATGGAACAACTATAGCTGTGGCCGACAAAGCTGATCTCGTGTCTTTCATCGATTCAAGAGCCGGATTCAAAGTTGCTAAGGATCAGAAATTCCAGTTCGAGGTCGGTGAAATAACATGGAACAAAGAGTGCGATTTATTCTTTGTCACATCGGGTGATGGCAAAATCCATGTCCTCAGCTATCCAGATCTCCAAACTCTTTTAGTCATAGACGCTTTTGCCAGCCCATGCGTTTGTATAAGATTCGATGCAACAGGACGATACTTTGCAGTTGGATCGAACGATGCCATAGCCTCAGTTTGGGATAGCGAAAACTTAGCCTGTATCCAAGCAATCGATAGGCCAGATTGGCCTGTCAAGGCGGTCAGCTTCAGTCACGATAGCCGATATCTAGCATCAGGATCTGAGGACTCATTCATAGATATAGCGGACATTCATACTGGAGAGCAAATAGCGGCCATCGATGTAAACTCGCCAACTTTAACTCTAGACTTCCACCCCAAAGAATACATACTTGCTTATGCATTGAATGAGCATGAGTATAGAGATGTGGGTACAATCAAAGTTGTCGGTTTCCCTGAGGAGAGGAGGCGAGCTTACAGCTGAAGAAATTTTATGCGAAAGGGTACTAATCAGCAACTTGCAGTGCATGAGGATCTCAAGCGTTCGAAATGGTCCGGACCCTCATTCTTTATTCCACGGCCACGGTAGAGACAAAACAATGAATCCAATTATATTCATGTGATGCTGGTTAAAAGTGTTCTTCTAGACTACCGAGACATGTCGCTTTTGAAGCGAGTCGTTCTATCCAATGAGAACTGTCCAAAGCTGAGCTTCATTAAAGGATTCAAGATCTTGCAGACATCTAAAATTCTTTGGAAAAACTTCACCGGTTTGCAGTCTATGTTCTGTAGCTTGATTAATTGAAAATCTGGATACATCACGAGCGATCTTTTCAACTTGGTGAATTCGTCCAAGGCTGGATCCCAAAGGTAGTATTTAGTGAATAGACACGACATGGACATCCACCACATTGTCATCCACCTCGTGTAAATTCCCAGCATCAATTTAGGGCCATAAATGGCAACAAACTTCTTGATTCGCATTGCAGCATCCTTCAAGCCTTTCATCGTGAGCTCCTTAAACGAAGGATTCGACTCCAACAGCTCAACTTGTGATCGACTCTCACCATCATCAATGACCGAATCCTTGCTCGAAGCACCCTTCAGCTTGTCCTTGAGCAGCTTGAACTTTCTCGTGGCATAGCCATCCTTGTCTTTCAAACTATCGTCGATCATGTTTGTTAGATCATCATCCTTGACACCAAAGTATTCATCAACAATGCTCAACATGGTGGCATTGAACGGTCGATCCGCTCCACGTATATCGTCGAAAATATGCCTGGCTAGTCGCGCCATACGCCTCAAATGGATCGCCTTCCGGAATTCATCTTTCACTTGATCTCGATAGACGTTCCAGTAAAGTCTCAGCTTAATGTTAGCACAGTAGACCTTAAGTGCATGCTCGGGGTATCCACTCCTCGGTGGTCCAAAGGCATACTCTATATGATCGAGCCCGTTGGAATCTTTGAAGGTGACTGTCTCAAAAATTTCGGCTGCATAAATTGCTAACGACAATTTGAGCCAGCCCAATAGAAGAAGAGAAAGCGACTGTTTCATTGGATGTTTAAATGTATCACCCACTTTATTTAAGGAGGTTTGTACTTTTGTTTCATCATCCGATTTCGAGGGTTTTTGATCGTTTTACAATGCAAATATGGTCGATTTTAGACGCACGAATCAGTCACAGAGATATGTTATATTTAGATCGATTGAAATCGAAGGCTAAGCACGATTAAATGCATGATCGAAAACGATGTTATCGCAAACATCTGCTGTCGACTCAGGGCGTTGAAACGATTGCAAAACTGAGACGAGATTCAACTTGGAAGTGAAGAACGTTTAGTTGATTTAGGTTCTAGATTTGGCCACCCGGAAGGAGAATGTTTGCGCTCGAAAGGTAGATGTCGCATGTGAGGGTGGCTCAGGATTTTTCTGTATTTATAGCCCTCTTATACGCACCAAACTCAAACCCATCAGACTCAACTCGCTCCTCTATTAGAGTTTTCTCAGTCCTGCCAGACAGCAAAGGTCCAATTGGGGCACAAAATACCAGAGGCTGGCAGACCTCTGACGAATTAGCGACGACCATCAAGGATTCTTAGATGGTAATCAGTGAGCGATAATCACCACAAATCTGGGCCAGTTAGCTGGTTGCCAAAATTTGATGCAGCTCTAGGTAGAATCTGTTTGTTGGAAATTTGGGCTTAAAACCAAAGAGAGCGACAAACAAATGGTTCAGTCAAACTGAGCGGGGCTCCCTCTCGACTCGAGTGGCCCCAATAGATTGATTGATTATAGCGGCGCCGACACAGGCGGTGTCAAGAGATGTGGCATCTATTTGGTGGGAGAGTAAGCGGTTGGCATCCATGGACGGTTGGGTGGTTGATTGGTAGGCCCGGAGGGAGAGATGGAGAGAGAGAGACAACCGTGAAATTTCGCCTCAAGAGATTGTTTGGTGGCCACTCGTGAGCCGTGCCCACCGAGCCCAGCATCTTATCTCAATCTGATCCCCCTCCCCCTACCCGCTGCTCCTCCTCCTCCTCCTACTCCCTCTCCCTCTCCTTCTCCTCTTCGTCGGCCCCAATTACTCACTCAAACTACTTGCAACTTTTAACTTGGAGCCCGCTGGATGCCCGTCTCTTTCTCGGACAGCGGCCATTTGCGAGCCTCTTAAATGTTGCTCAGGTGCTGGAGTTATAAACCCGCAGCTGGCCCATGGTGAAAACACACGCTCACACAGGTGAGCCTACAGCTAGCGAGTGGCATTTGGCGCCCGCTGAGGTGGTCTACCTGTATCCTGTCCGTGGCTTGAAGGCGGACGCGCTCAAGTGAACACAATGGGTCTCATTGCGGACCGACCACACGCATTTCGGATATCTCAATTAGTTGGCGTCTTCGAGCCAACTGGCCAGTCAGCCTGAGGCCGATTAAGCCGCCGCTTTTGTGCGCGGCTACCATCAATCCTAAACCAGCGCCCCTTAATCCAGACTGCCAACATGGCCAACACTCGGCGAAAGGCGCAGGTAATGCTCCTTTGGCTCACAAAGAACCAGGAACAGAGCCTCTAGAGTGGCTTAGTTTCGTCCACTAGCGCGGCAATGGCTGGCCAAAGCAGCAAGAGACAATGAAGGAAACAAGGTTGCTTCATTTTGAGCCCTCACAAGTCAGAGGCGACCTTCATCCACTTTCGGGGGCTCAGATTTAGGAAAGGATGCGTGAAATCAAATGCTCCGATTCATGGCCGAAATCTGGCCAGCCTTCGGGGAAGCGCAAGTCCACTTGAGCTCAATTCAGCCAACTCGTAGCGACGGGCGGAGTTAGCGGCCGTCAGGCTCGAGTAATGATAATAAATGGTGTTGGCGTTGGGTCAAAGCAAACCCGGAGAGAGAGAGAGAGAGATGGATGGTCGAGCTGACGGATGGGGGGACTGGATTGGATTGGATTGCGATTGCAGTGGGGACTGCTGGTGGTCGGTGTTGGGCCGAGATGGATGTGGAAGTGGAAGTCGAATGCGTAGAAACAGGTGATTAGGTGAGCAGGCTGGAATTGCATTGCCGAGCTGTTGTTGTTTCCCTTTTCGTTATCCTGCCGTCCAATCTCTCTCTCTCTCTCTCTCTCGCGCGCGCGCGTCCGAACGGGCGAGCCTCTCGTATGTTTGAGCGCCCGATCTTGGGCCGCGGAATTCAATTGCCGCCACAAGTCTAATGCAATATACAAGAACAAGAGCAGCGAATTCAAGCCGCTGCCATCCGGCTTCGCTTGCGATCGTCCAAGCTAGTGATCTTACCTTTGCGGCTGTGGCGGCGAAACAGGCGGAAAATCGCGATAGCGCAAATGAGACGCCATACCACTTGTTGCCTGACTTGCAAGCATCTGGCCTTTATACATCGGCTACAAATGGCACACAAAGCCGAAGGTTTGGGCTTCACGGCGCTGCAATGGCCATCTCAACTTTAGCTGCCAGCTGAGGTGAATCCCATTCCTATTGCCATCGCCATCGCCATCGCCATCGCCATCGTCATCGCCACTGCTATTGCTATTGCTATCGCTGGAGCAGAGCCTGGACGCTTGGGGCTTCGCCGGTGGTCCTTCCATTTGGTTGGGTCATCACCTCTGCTGGCTTTGCTGTTGCAAGAGCGCAGCCAGCTAGTCGGGTAGCCAGCAAGCCCGGCTGGACGATGCGAGGGGGCGAGCAGATTCTCCAGATGGTCGTTTAGATTTGGCAGCGTGCACGTTTGGCTAACCTATAAGCTGGGCCCAAAGCGGCGCCCGATTCCAATCTAGATCCTTGTTTTCGCCTACGAGCTCGCAATCCTGGCGGCGGCAGCCACCAGAGATAAGCGGGGCGGCGACACTTGGCCACACTTTGCGCGCTCTCCTAGATAGCGGAATCACCGCAACAAATCTGGTTGCCACTTGTGGACAGTTTGTATTCCAGTACAAACTGTCGTCGGCCACTTTGTTCGCGATCAGTTTGCTCTAGTTGGGACAGGCAAAGGTTCTGATTTGATGCTCGCACTCGATTGATTTCGCGTACAAGGATATCGCATTTTTGTGCCTATCTTCGGAGTCGTAAGCCGAGAGAGCTTTTAACGCTCGGCCACTGTGATGCCCCCGAGGAAGCCGACGAGACTCGGCGGCCGCAGCTCAAATTGGTTGGGCGCAAGTAGCCACCGCAAGCTTGAGCCAACCTTTTTGGCCTGCAATCAAACGGAAGCCAGAGCGAGTAAATCACGCCAACCAGCGATAGCGAGCCAGCGCAAATATGCGCCGCTTCCACTGGCAGGCAACCAGGCGGCCGAGTTCCTGGCGAGCCGGCCACAAACTCGGCCGAGCCCGTCAACCATTGATGGGCAGTAATTGGCGGCAGGCCGAAGCCAGGTAAGG
>ENA-UOVY01000191-UOVY01000191.1-plant-metagenome-genome-assembly--contig:-NODE-191-length-38221-cov-645.643478_pt1 | contig 38221 bp, 27 predicted proteins | sample MGYA00249840_ERZ761561 | MGnify/ENA primary metagenome ERZ761561 (study PRJEB28882, sample SAMN05720143) | plant metagenome | isolation source: Guanajuato, Mexico | place: Mexico:Guanajuato, Mexico...
TATATAAACGCTGTTTCCAGATGAGTTTGAATGAGTGGGCGCTCAATCCTTCCATAGGGCCTCCCCGTCGTTTTCGTCGTAAGGAGCTATTCAAATGTGAACCTTTGTAGAGAACTAGAAGCATCGGAGAGGATCACATTCCAAGCCTCTTAAGAGTAAAAAGTACTCACGACAAAAATAAATAGAGGATTCTAAAACTGGCTATATTATCAAAATTATGTGATATCTGGGCCTGAGTGGAGTGCAGCTTCTCAGCTAACCGACTGGTTCGATTGACCATGAGCATTACTTGCCGATTGCTTAGGGGTTGACCTAGCGAAGCTAACAGAATCCTGTTTACATTGATCATTGTTGGGAGAAAGCATCCTGTTCCCAGAAAAGTGCACATGCTCCCCTATGAACTCTTTTCAATAGGTCTGTCGGTTGGAATCTTGAGGGGCAATCTCGATATATTGTCGGGTCCTTATCTGCTTGTTCCTGGTCACTGCAACTTGATTCTCAACCTCCATCCTGAAGCTAAGAGAGTCCCGTTCTCCAAGAAACCGAAGCAATATAAATAAGCTTCGGTGAGCTCTGAATCAGACCTAGTTCTCTGAGACTGTGAGCAATGCGCTGTCCAACTTCCCTGTTCAAGCTCTCCATAAACTGTATTTACCGATTCTCAAACGGACAAATAGGATGAGGTGCAGGATTGTGAATGTACCAGCGATAGGTGTGTCTCCAACTCTATAATCACCCAGTATGGATATCGTCATGAAGTTTCGATGCAAGATTTGACGAGAGAAGTGAGCGGGAGAATCCGAATGCTATCCATGCCATCGTATTCGCCGATATCAAATGAAGCTTATGTTTGGTCATCGATCCGAGGCATGATCTTGTCCATCATGGGATGAGCTGAAACTAGAACCAGAATAACCCTGAAAGATCCTCACGAGTCGAGATTCAAGTTTGGTGATTCGTTTTTTATTGTTGTAAAATTCACACTATCACCGTGGCGCTAAGCTTCGGTTTGCAACTTCTGAGGAGTAAGCTTTGGAAACTATATTGCTCATTCAACTTGTTGAGTACAATCTGCTTTAGTTCTAGAGTCCAATAGAAACACACAGTACTCGTCAATCAGTCTAACAACGAAACTTTATCACCCTTTTTTCGATCCGCAAGATGTGCCTGTAGTATATCGATGAACTCTGTTCGTTCAAGCAAAGTGTAGGCATTTGTGAGAATGAACTCAATATCCTTGTGGTAACAACTGTCCCCTTGATAAAAAAGATCTAATCCTAACTCTAGACCATTACCGAAGTCACATTCGTCGTTAGCCATATTCGCGTTGTTGATGATTTGGTGAAGATCCTTATACAGACTACATTTTGATTTTTCGTCATTGAATTCGCTAATTCGAGAGAGAATGGTTTTCATTTTAGCATCAGAGACTCCCAAATCCCTATAACCGACGTCACCATTCATGGGAACAACAATACCGACTGTATTCAAAGTCTTAGCACAGCGTTTAGCTCGCCTCGCATTAGTTCGCGACCACGACTCGCAAGAGAGGTTCTCATGAATAGTACAAAAGTCAATGAGCTTATCACGGATAATCGTCAACTCTTGTTTAGCCTTCGCCTTTTCGAGTTGTGATTGCTTGTTACCTGAATCTGTAGCGACCTTTGGTCGCGGCGTTCTGGACGATGACGATGAAAATGTTAACTTAGGAATTTCTTGACTTGATTTAGATAGAGATGAAATAGAGGCATCGAGCTCGCTTTTGAGGAGTGTGAACAGATTGTCGCCTACCTCCTGAATAACCCCGCCCTGAGCACAACGGTTTACAACAACAATAGGTTTCTCTTGATCAGGCTCGTCACGATAGTATCCGTAATGTGTCATGTTAGCATCTTTCTTCACGATGACAGTCTGAAATTCGGGGGTATCATAGTAATAGCGACAGTGTCGAAGTAGGTTCTCTTTGCTAAAGCCATGAAAATCGGTAATCAAACCAGACAGAACGTCGTAAGGTCCAACCAGAAACCATTCTAGGTAAGGGAGTGAGAAAGCAGAGCATGGTTTACGATGATTGATTGTTTTGGCGAATTCCCAAAACAAAAAGAAGTCGTCTGGCATTCTGACGAGAAATAATTTCTTAATCAACTCCATGGCTTGTTCACGGGGCATATTGAGATCGCTAGGCACAGACTGAAAGTCAATCATTTTTGTTCTACCACTTAAGAGGGTGGGCTGTATTCGGTTGATCTTTGGACCACTTGTTTGATTTGGTGTTTGCGGGCAAGATGAATCAATCTTCAATCGCTTTTCAGGCAAGGAGTCGCTCGATCTCGAGTCGCGTCCGCGAGTTCGTGTGGGGGTTGTGGGGGCTTCGTGATTGCTACTTGTCTCAATTTTATCTGTATTCTGCAAATTCGCAACTCTCCTACGTGTGCCAATTCCTAACTCATTGTTTGAATTAGTGAGTATTAGACCGTCAGAGGATCTACTGTTGCCTGAATGAACTGAGGGTGCTTTCCTGCGTCGGGTTGTTGAGCCCTTCGCTGACACACTAGTGTCATCATCCGACGAGGGTATAATGAAAACGTACTCTTTTGCCCCAGATTTTTGCTTTGCTGCTTCGTTTGGATAGGATTCAGGAACTTTCATTGAAGAAGATGAGGCATCCTTACTTAGATCGTCCACATTTCGATTGTCGTTTTCACTCTGATCGTTGTTGGAGTCACTGTTATTTCTATTCAAGGGAGAGTTGACCTTAGTGAAGAAATTGGTTATCTTGGCATTCTTAGTGGCTTTCTTGGTACTTCGAGTACCGCTTGAAGGAGATGAGCTCGAGCCAGGCTTCGTACCCTTGCTTGGTGTTCGCAAACCTTCTTCAAGATTCATTCCAAGATCGTTTGGTTCTTGAGTGCAAGGCAAAGATCCGGATCAATAAGAACGAAAAAGTTTTGACGTGAAATAATTGCGCGTGGACTTCAGGTTTCAAACAAAAGGGGGGATGAAGAGCTGAATCCTGATAGTCATAGTAGTCAGGTGATTGTTTGATGGATAGCTGAGAATGAGAGGAATTCGAGCTCAAAATCAGGTGATTGTGGGCTATGGATGAGGAGGATTGGACAGTTGTAATAGCATGTATCTCGTAGTAATTTCGGAGAGCCTCATTGTGTTCGATTGGACACGACCAGCCCGCGCATTTGACGGTCTCACAAATTCATCCTACAGTAGATGGCGCTGGTCTCTCGGAAGTGAGAACCACGTTCTCGGTCTGAAAAATGTTTCAGAGGCATGCTCGAACTACGTATCATTTTCTCTGCTTCACAAGCAAGATCCACATTTGTCCAGTTTCGAGGTTGAGGTCCCACCCACCTATGTAATAAGAATATTGGACCCATATGAGGAGTTCATTGTCCTATCGCAAATTTTCACCTCGACCTCTCACTATTGGTAACCAAATCTCACAATGGCAAATCAATATAACTTTAAGAGAATCACAGTCGTGCCATCGAGTAAGGAGTTCACAGATATTATACTATCGAAAACTCAGAGAAAGACGCCGACAGTTGTGCATCGACATTACCAAATTTCGAGGATACGAAATTTTTATATGCGTAAAGTTAAATTTACACAACAGAACTTTCACGACCGGCTATCTTTAATCCTGAGCGAATTTCCGAAGATTGAAGAGATTCACCCTTTCTTCGCCGACTTGCTCAACGTGCTCTACGACAAGGACCACTACAAGCTTGCCCTAGGCCAGATTAACACCGCCAGGCATCTAATCGACAAGTAAGTTTTCTATTTGACTCATATCAGATCATTCCAGGCAGTGCTATCGTTCTCGTGTGATTAAACAATTCCACTTACCACGAGCTCCGTCGCATTGCAAAATTAATTAGTGAGAATTAATTAGCTTTATCCATCATGAAACCTATGGTTAAAGTCGAGTCACCCTCACAACAGTCATAATTGTCACTGTTTTCGAATACGGTCCAATACTAACGCAAATCTCACGCCCATTCGACCAACAAGTGTTGCCCGCGATTACACGAAGCTTATCAAATTCGGCGATTCGTTGTACAGATGTAAACAACTTAAGATCGCTGCACTTGGCCGTATGGCCAGTATAATGAAGAGGCAAGCGGATAGCTTGTCCTACCTTGAACAAGTTCGCCAACATCTGTCTCGCCTTCCCGCTATCGACCCAACCGCAAAAACCATTCTACTCTGTGGTTTCCCTAATGTAGGAAAGTCGAGCTTCTTAAACAAAATAACTCGAGCCGATGTGGATGTCCAAGCTTACCCATTCACTACCAAATCTCTGTATGTAGGCCATACTGAATTTAAGTACCAAAACTGGCAGGTCATCGACACACCAGGTATACTCGATCGACCTCTAGAAGAACGCAATACTATCGAAATGCAATCAATCACAGCCCTAGCCCATCTTAGATCCGTTGTGATATACATCGTTGACTTTTCTGAGCAGTGTGGTTACTCCATTCAACAGCAGCTGGAGCTATATTCTAGCATCAAACCTTTGTTCGTGAAAAAGCCGGTCTTCATAGTTAATAACAAAATTGATGTAATGACGCGTGATCAACTTCCCGAAGAGACGAAGAATTTCGTCAATGAGTTCCTTTCTCGTGAGGCTTCATCTGATGTGCACTTCAGAGAAATGAGCACTATAACTTTGACAAATGTCGTGCAAGTGAGAAACGAAGCTTGCGATATGATGCTTACTCGTTCGGTTGGAGCAGGATCCACAGCTCAATCAGCAACATCAACATCATTCCAGCTCCATATTGCCCAGCCGGAGTTCGTGAGTGAGGTAAGTGGACAACCAATCTCATCTTTCCTGGGTTTGACTTGCATGATGTTACCTCAACGAATAATCCAACACTTAAGAATCGATCGCGATTCTCGGTTGATGAAAATTGTCTTCTGATCTCCGATGGTTCAATCAGTTTCGAATCCGTGTGAATGCTCTCGACTAACAGCTCTACTTTTATATTTATATAGGAACGTCGCCCCTACATACCCCCGAAACTGATTGAGAGGCGGAGGAGGGGAGAGAAAGCTATCGCAGAGGGGCAGAAAACTGAGCGGGACCTGGAGATAGAATTGGGTGATGACTATGTCCTCGATCTCAAAAAGAAATATGACGTGCCTGACGATGAGAAGTACGATATAGCTCCTGAGGTTTGGCAGGGTCACAATATAGCTGATTTTGTTGATCCTAAAATCGTGGATGAGCTGAGGAAGTTGGAGGATGAGGAGCGACGTCGAGAAGCTGAGGGATTCTACGAACTTTCCTCTGAAGATGACGAAGATGTGGAGGATATCCGCATCCTGGCACGAAGAATTAGAGAGGTCAAGGCCTTAAAAAAGGCTGAGCAACGTCTGGACCACACCACAAAGCCCAGATTGAGCAGATCCCAAACTAGAAAACGGGAGCGTAGCACTACTGGACTGAGATCAGCTATGTCCGATTTAGGTGTTGATCTAGAAATCGAAAATGCTGCTCATTTGATCAATACTGCTGAGCGTTCAGCCACACGCGAAGCTAAAAGACCCCGATTGTCGAGCCGTAGTAGGGAGAGGTCAGTTAGTGCTGTATCTAGATCAGAGTCTTGCATGCGTGATCCCAAGTTGATAGACAAGGCTCGCAAGTTGAGATCTAAATCTCAGGCATCCAGGCGAAACTTATCTCGGAAGGGCGAAGCTGATCGTAGCATCCCGAACTTACGGGCAAAACATCTGCTGTCGGGCAAGAGGAAACTCGGCAAGACATCCCGCCGTTAGCTGTTAATAAATCGAATCGCTCAACCTCTCGAGATAAAATTATATGGAATCGATCTAGAGTCTCTTAAGCTATACGTCATGATTTCAAATCCAGAGCGAGAGCTGCTTGTGTTTCAGCCATACTGCTCTCGCGATTGATTCAGTCCACAGGCCCCAAACACCAATGTAATCAACACCATCAAGCAGATGTGTTGCATCGAGCCTTGGCTTCCAATGTGGCGGAGAGCTAAACACTAGACTAGATACAAAGCTTCTTGCTTCGGGAGATTTCGGGACTTTGCAAGCAACACTTTCAAGACACCATAAGATCGCACTACCTTTTGCAAATCATAGATTAGTGAATGGACCTCCCCATGCTGAAGACAATAATGTCCCAACATACGAGAGATTCTATTTTGATCTCTCTGGTTCTTGCCATTGGATCATGGTCATCGTTCATTTTGAGCATTGAACTATTCAATGTAAAGTTAGTCGAGTACGATGATGCTCGTTTAATCGCAACAAGTAACTATAATTATGCCATCACAAGTCCAAAGCTCATCACGAAAGGATGGCGAACACTATCTGTGAACGGGGATACTGTGACAATAGTGACAGCATCGAACGAAAAATTGATAAGGAGTATGGCAAATCTGGATAGTGCAGAGAAAATCTTTATCCAGGAATCTAGGGATGACATTGCCAATCGTAACATCGGATTCAGTCACGTATCATCAACAACCGGTGGTTCCACCGGAAACGAAAACATCATGATGAGCTCTTCTTCGCATGGCAATGCTGGCGCGTACTCTACCCTGACAAGCAGCTTCAGCTCGATGAATCCAGACGGAAATTATCGATCGAACGATGTAACAGTGAGCATCAAAAATGACGATAACCTCTCAATATCAAAACAAAATCTCCCTTTCAATTGGTCGCAAGTCTTCATCAATGGAGATTTGGTGACATTCGTCTATAAGGGAGGCGAAGTCGAGATGCAACCTCAAAGCACTCTGACAGGCCCTCAACTCGAGGCAGTGAATGAGCTGAAGAGGGAGGCTAAGGATATACAGAGGAAGCAATCTGCTGAGTTTTCTAACACTATGCAACACTCAATGGATATGGTTTCAAATGTCTTCAGTAACATAATGGGCAATTTTCCTAAGCCGCCCAGTTACAGCTCAGCAGTTGGGGGCATGTTCGGTGACAAATTCCCATTTGGGCCCAACAACAGTCCTTTCAGTGCATCATCAGGTTGGCCGTTCGGAAGTGGTGCATTTGCGATGGCTAACGGGCGACGCTAGGTCAATCCTTATCCAGGGGTTCTAAAGCCAAAGGACACTGAGATCTAAAATTGCGATAGAAAATCAGAATAAACCTTCTTTTTGAGCATTCACTTCGACCACATGCATCTCGAAGAAATCTAGTGCATGAGGAATCGAAAGTCACAAATACATTTTCAAACCTGTACAGTCGCCGGTAGATAAAATAAATTTCATCTTTTGGTAGTCTGTGCACTGGATCAATTCAAACGACGTCGTTTGACACAAATCGCTTTGATTTAATAACTTGACAAATTTGTTTTGTTTCAATTGAGTGAGATACTTTGCATACGGTGGTACCCTCTAAATCAATATGCCGGCCTCGCCTAAACGCAGCTCTTTCACCAAGCAGAGGACTCAAAGAAGCTCCTCTTTGAGCAAAGCGTTTGATAGAACTAAAGTCGCTAGTACAAAGGATGCGAGCGCTATCAATTCTATGGCTATCAATTCTATTGGGACAATACCTGTAAACGACCCGAACGTGCAGAATGCTGATTTCGTCCTGAAAAACAATTCCGTCAACTTCAAGGAGCTTTCGGCTATCAATGATGGGGCAAAGCAATCAATGGTGCCAAGCTCTGATGCAGGCTCATCTAAGGTACTGAGTCCAAGCTCTGGGGGCCAATCGACCCCATGGTCCGGGAGCCCGGCAGCGTCGGGAACTACCAATCCCCCGTCTGGTGTAACAATTCCCAGTAATGGTGCCGGGTCAGCTACTACGCCCGGTAGTGCAGCTCCCTCAACAGGAAGTTCAGTACCCGCATCTGAGCATTCTGTCAATATGAAAGATACTCCTGGAAAAGTGGTACCTTCATTCGGCAAGGGCCTGAAGCAGTCGAAACAGTTCCAGACATCACCTCAGAAAAAGCAACAGCAACAACAAGGACAACAACCCGCACTACAACCCGCACAACAACAGGAGTCGGTCGACAATGATGCGTTGTAAGTCGCAGTAATTGTCTGAGTTGAATTCATTGCGAGGTCTCATCTTAATCAAAACTCCTCCTCCTCTCCCATCTAGGCATGTTTCGGCGAGAACTGGCGTTAGATTCGAACTCTGCTTTGGCCTTGCATCGAGCGTAACGTTCCTTGGACTTTGGATCTTTCTTATGACCAACGTCTGTTATAACAACTTGACTGGGCTCTTCTGGGTCAAGATTTTTGCCTTGGTTGGCACCATAACTGGCCTCTTCGTGGGCATATACAGTTGCATCGAGAAGGCCAGAGCAGCTCGTAGAGGTCTGACTGGATGCGCATTCTACACGTCAATCGCTATAGTAGGCTGCTTGAACCTCATAGGAGCTTACCTGGCCATGACCTGTATTTGCACGTGCAAGAACAACCCGTTACGAGATGGTGGCGGGGACCTTGTCATTTTCATACTAGAGCTCTGCGGTTCCATATGCCTGCTCTCAGTGTTATTGGTGGCTTCGTTGGAGCAATGATCGAAGAAACAATCTCTAAGCGCTCCTCATTGATGATTCGGCAATGTCTATCGTCGTCATGATGAGTGAGGCATTGCTCGAGGAGGAGAGAGCGTGGGTATAGAATACCCTAGATCTGGGGGGCACAATCTCAGGGATTTACCCATTGCGCCTGCGGGAACGATGTGCTGCTAGCTTCCAAGAAAATAGCGCTTATGCTTCTAATTTATAACCTTCCATCGTCGGTAAGACCAATATACAACCTCTAATTCACCTCAAATGGCACCGAAACGTTCGCTATGGCTATAATTCTAGTGTAATCGCGGATGGATGGTAAATTTCTCTAGAAAATGGAGATATTCAAGTTATTCGAATCAACCATAGCCGAAATCCAACCAGGCCATGTTGGTACTAAAGACCTGCGTCGGGATCAACTTCTAGACAACTATGATGAGGCAACCAAAACCCTAGAAGCGCTTATAAAGGCTAAAGAAAACGAATTAGCCTACAGACGAGATCTTATAGACATGCTCGAAAAATCTAAGGCAATTTACGATAAAAAACAAACGCGTGCCAAACTTGCCTATCAAACAGCGAAAAAATACGCACCAGAATCGCTCGATCTAAGGGGCCCTAGCAAGAGATCTAGCTCCAATACATCATCACCAACCTCAGCTCAGCCCCAGAAATCTCTACCAGTAACCGATCCGATCGTCCCTGCTGAGAGCTCTCTACAATCTTCTCAAAAGAGCTCAGAGCTAGATATACCCTTACCATCTGAAAACTTAGAGAATCGCAGTAGTCTTGATCGAAGATTATCTGAGTTCTTGAAAACTTTTCCAAATCTTACTCAGGCAGGGTCAGCACCACCATCTAACAACAACAATATCAAGCCATTACCAGGATACTATACTCAGCAGCCACCGCCACCACCGCCAACATCTATTGCTGCAGCACCTCCCATCATGGCCATGATGCGATTCCCTCCACCGCCTCTCATACCGTCTAACGCCCATCAAAGCATCAATCCTGCGAGTCAAGAGAACCATGATACGGCAGATATGGATTTGAGTGATTACGACGACTCGAGCAACACCGCTGGTGCAACAGTCGCTGGTGGTCTGATTCCCATGGTCGCATCAGCCATGCAACAGGGAGCAGGTGGTAAGCAACATTTACGAGCTGACTCACAGCAGACGCCCTATCTTGGAAATCAGCAATTCAGCAACACTGTCCAATACCCACACAGGATTAATCCGCTCCCGTTTGATCCGTCGATTATGGAGCCAAGATTGAGAGATTCTTCGTCAAGTAGTCGTGACAAACATTCGCAGAGTGAGAGAGGTAGCCATCGACATAGTAGTAGTAGTAGTAGTAGCGGTGCTGGTGCTAAGCATGGATCCGATAGGAACAAGTATGCCTCCTCGTCATCACACTCCTCTAACAGAAGCAAACGCCGCTGAAACATTTCAAAATTCGATAAACTAAGTTTGTTTTAATCATCATAATTGAATAGTTTCACTCCAAACATAACAACCCTCGAGGCAATATATCTAGATAACGACAGTCGTATCCTCGTAATCTCTCAAATCCCTATAGATCTTTCTACGACTGAAGTTCCTATCATAGAAGTGTCCTGGCTCAGTATGATACTCTTTGAAGGGGTAGTCAGGATGTCCCGGATATATGACGGGGGACGCTTTGTAGATATCGATTCCAGTTGATGCATCCCAAGCGCGTTCGTGGAATCGCACGTAGTAGTAGATGCCTATGAACGCGAAGTAAACCATGATACCTCGGGTTATATTTACGCGATAAATTGCTGACTCGAGCGGATGAGGCACGAATCTTCTGATCAGTTTCTGCTCGAGCCAATCTCCGCCTTTCATGTAAAATCTGCGGATCGGATTGATCAGCGACTTTTCGTATTCAGGAACATGAACCGGTTCTCTTGGATCGAGTTCCAGAGAATGTAAATACCTAGCCCTGTATGAGCGCCAGTCATCATCAAAGTCGGGTCCGAGTCGTTCACGATCATACAAAAATTTGCTCTCAATCCACATTGACCTCACACCTCCGCATACACTTGCCGGCCACCGAGGGAACTCTTTAGCTCGGGCCTCAATTCTTTGCCTCAGTATTCTCTTGACGAGATCACCATGCTTAGCACCTCTCAAGGTTAGTTCCATATAAGCCTTGTCGTGTGATTCTGTAACGAGCTTCCCGTCATAGGTTGCATACTGAATTGGGTTCTTGTCCAAATCACATGGATCTAAATCCACATCAGGTTTTGACTGAACAGCTGGCACGTCTCCCTTGCCATTATTGCTCTCCGAACTCATAGCGTATGGGATATTCCTTGGTTATTTCGTGAGGTTGAATAAAATTTGGAAGATTCGCTCGATGATCTTGAGAGGTTATAGTGTCACCTTTGGCCTTTTCAAACCAGAATTAAACTTTGTTCCAAGAGAAGAGCTGCAACGTGCTTTTCCTCACTTTCTACGTCCTTCAGGGATTTTAGTAAATTTGACTTCTTAATAGTGGGCACCTGAGAGAAAACCCAAAGTTTTGTTTTGAGAGATAGTCCATTTTACTCGAGTTATTTTTATTCAAACCAACCATAAATGGCTGTAGTTCGCCCACTCTCGCGAGTCGCGATGAACCGCGGGACAAAACTGCGTCGAGTCAGTGCGACGTAGAGTGTATCTGTTCTTGGCTTCTCCGTAGATGTTAATGTAAAGTTTTCTACCGAAAATTTGCCGTCAGACAGACATTCAGGTTAAATACTGTCTTAAGGTTCAAATCTAAGGAACCTTCAATGATGCCAGAGGAAATCATGACCAACAGGCCATACTCGCGCATAACTTATTCGCTTTCCATTATGAATAGAATCGAACCGGAATAAGTGTGATACCACAAGACACAGTCATCCCTGCTTAATATTCAGTCTTCATCAATGTTCAGCCTTCACACCATTTTTTGACAATGAATTCGTGAATCCTTTTAGCCTCATCACAAATCTTGTCGAGGTTAGTTCGGTTCAACCAAGAAGTACAGCATAATAATTCAAGGTTTTTTTTTCTGTTTCTGGACGAAATGGCCTAGAATGTATAGATAGCGATTTCTTTAGCACCATGTTTTTGCCTCCAGCTTGATAGGCGATAATAAGCTGCGCTTTACTCTCAGCTCTATAGCATTTATGCAATGTCGGCAAACGAAGATTCGAGTGTCACCGATGACAGAAGCCGCCACATTTCTCAACAGTATCATAGCGGAATGACCCCAAGTATTATATCCACGATAAACAATGCAAATCCAACGCCTCCCTTCTCCAACAATAACAGTAACAGCAATCCCAATAGCAAACTTAGAAAGCAGGCCGAACCGTTCTACGAATCCTACATCGAAGACTCCTTCGTTGGACACTGGGAGAGGGAAGATGATGACATACACCATGATCGCAAAACGGACAAACGAGGCAATGACGCTAACAGTACAGAGGAGGAGGATTCAGCGCTGCATCCATCGACCATCGAGCTAGACTTTGATTCATTCGGACCAGAGTCTTTCATATACACGTCGCAGAAGAAATCAGTCGCAGTCAATGATCACACGACCGAGGGAGAGGGTTCGGAAGCCAACCTTACTGAACTGGTGCAATCTAAGCAAGACGAAGGCAGCGATCATGCCAGTAACTCTGATCCGCACCGAAAGTCCGCTCTTACTCCAAGCCCCCTGAATCAGCCGGCTGAGATCGCACATATAGACCTCAAGGTAATCGAGCCATATAAGAGAGTAATCTCTCATGCTGGCTATTGTCACCACTTTGACCCTAGCGCCCCGCCGCCAAAACCGGGTGAGCCGGCTCCTGCTATAATTGTATTCTCCGCATGCTACCTTCCTGATCGCTCCAGACGTGATTATAACTATGTGATGGACCATCTATTTCTCTATGTTCTATCGTCACTCCACGAGCTGATAGCTGATGATTACATCCTCATCTATCTGCACAACGCTAATCCGTCCAGCTTATCTTACAGTATATCATCGAGGTTATCATCGTCTATGAGCTCATCTAATGGTTCATCCATGGCCAATGGTGAAGACCTACATCAAAATAATCTGCCCACATTTACATGGATGAAGCGGTGTTACCAGATGATCGATAGGAAATTACGTAAGAACCTCAAAATTCTCTACTTAGTCAAGCCAACTTTCTGGCTCAAGACAATTGTAATAATGTGTAGGCCATTCATCAGCGCTAAATTCAGCAAGAAGTTGCGGTTCGTAGAGAACATGGATGATCTAAAAAAATGTTTACCTGTTGATGAACTCAAATTGCCAGCTAGCGCAAGTGGTAATTTATAGAACGGAAGAAATAGAGATTCTCTTTTGCGGCCCGCCCGCAAAGAGGCCGAACCTTCAAGATAATAAACTATGGTTGTTAATTGAAGATATATCTAAGGTTCTATGAGGGGAATGTCTATTAAGTTTATTGCTACACTCTCTATTCGACAGGCCCAAGCTTTGCTTGAACGAGGTGAGATATTCTCTCGGTTTTATCACTCTCGCGTGGATTTTGTAAAAGTAGAATGTCGTGCGTCAAGGCGAACGTAATCTTCAACATTTCTGCCTTGACTCTGGGCCTAACCTTGAGGTAAAAGCCTACTTTGAAGGCACTCTGAAAAGTTATCTGTGTCTCCTCATTCAGTGGTCTGATGTTCAGCGGCACATGCTCATAATCTATAGTATCATCCTTTGGACCCAGACTCAACTCAGATTGAGGCAGGACCAAATCATACAAGTCGTTTTTCCCAGTCAAATTATCTAGCTTTAGCCTCACATTGGCTAATGTTTGGTTTTGTGCTGTGAATTCGACGATATTGTACTCGCCACAAATCAACTTGATCGGATACTTATCGCTCCTAATTTTTAATTCAGGTATGTGATAGTAGGCAGCAGATTGTATCTTAAATCGTATCGATACCGGACTATACTCACTACGGCAGAGATTGCGCTCACATTCTTTGCATCGCAGAGATCTTTTTACCGACAAGGACTTGCTGATGGGCTTGAAATCGATAACTCTTTCAGGTTGAATCTCCACTTGGGCTAATCTTTGCTCTATGCAACTCCTATCACCTAGACTGAAGTCTTTGCTATAGTGATAGCTCACATCGAGCTTTCTGAGCTCAGATGATTCTATTGCCTCAGCAGGTTTAAACTCCTCTATGGCAAGATCTTCGCTGGTTTTGGGCTCAAGATTGTATTTTGTCGTTGAAGCTGTCTTGTCATGGAAGTTGGTGCGGGCACGAAGGCTCTCGAATAATTTGGGCGAAAGTGTATTATCAATTCCGTACTTTTTCAGCAGATCCATCGTATTTCCACTGCGCGAGTGGAAACGACGCTTCTTTTTGTCAGTCTTTTCCTTGTGAGATATAGCTTTATAATATGACATCAACTCTGATATTCTGGTGGAGTTCTGAACTTCAATATCGGCCAGATTGTCGAGAGTCTTAGATCCCTCGACGACGAATGTATCCGAGCACCATCGGCAAAACTCGCATGTCAATTGGCATGTCTTCTTCACTGCTTCGTCTTTTGTTTGATCACTGATCTGAGGTGCTATTGACAGGATGGAAGTTGATAACAGATGCTGACAAGATGGACATTGATAACATGAAGCACATTTGTTCATTTGAAATTTTGGGTCAACGGTGGGGATGTATTCTAGACAATGCTGGCAATATTGTGAGTCAACCTCTTGTACCACACAGCTCCGGCATCTTAGGGCCATACAATGTCGGCAGAGATAAGTGTTATAGAGGCCTCTGAAATTTCCACAGCTACATTTGTACTGAATGACATCGTTCGAAAACAAGAGTTCCAGCTTGTAGGGGCCTGAGTCATCGCCAAAGTATATTCCTGGGGAGTATTCACTGACGGCCAAGTTTGAGTGCTGATTAGCCGGTGATTGCGACATGATTTAAATTTCTATGATAATAAACAATGAGATTGCCGGATTTGAACAATCTAACAAATGGGCATGATTCAGTCTTCGTTGGCTCAGTTTAATTATAGTCGTGCCGTTCAATTAGATGGTTTATGTTTCAGCCTGAAACTTCCTAGCCACTGGCACTATCCATTCGGCTCTGCCGTGGGTGCATACGGCATGAGTGAATCTGTATTTATTTCAGTCGTTGGTACATGAATGCGCGTGTCTCGCAACCTTCCAGCCTCGCATCACTTCGACCCTGGGGGGGGGGGGATGAGCTTGCTATGCTCCATCGTGACCAGTGACGAAGCTAACGAACATCGACCTGACACTAGAGTTCCAGCTCACCTCTTGAACCTCATCATGATTCTGCGGCCAAAGTTGCGTCAGCGCAAGAAACATGAAATTTGTTGTCGGTTGTCAACTGACGAGTGGAACAATTGATTTCGCCATTAGAATGGTCAACCGAATGAATTTGGCCCCCTTCGGCACTGCTGTCCCAGTTCATTTGGTCGAGAGGATGGTGAGACTATTGGTCTTTGGACCCAAATGAAATAGCCAGTATGAATTGTATATACCAATCAAATGAAGCCATCTTTGGCAGGTTCGATGGTTCCACCTTAAATTAGAGAGCGCGAGCAGTGTGGATATGACAGATTCCCATAACTGTTATTGCAATTCAAGAATGGCCGCCACCGAGTTCGTTCAGTCCTAGACAGTATCAGTGCCTTTTATTGAAATAGCGCGGAAGATTCTCATAATCCTTAAAGGCACACTGATCGTGCGGGACTTATGTCTAGTTTGGGCTTCCACAGCGCAGCGAGCCGCACGTATTTGAGAGTCTTCAAATCGTCGATGAGTCAGCGAACGTCGTTATATTAAACGAGGATTGACAAACAAAGTGTTTGAAGCAATATCAACTCTCGCTCCCCTTGCCAGCGGCCATCAGATGACCAGCGATTTTGAATGGAAAAGTGAAAGGGGGCGGGAGGGGACAAGTTAGACATATAGCATTGCAGATAGCTTTTGCGCGAGGTGTTCACTCGCGCGACCCCCGATATTGGAGAGGATTATATGTGAGAGAAGCCAATTGTCTGTTGGGCCATATCGAAGCTGCACCAGCATCAGCTCCAATAGTAAGACATGTGACTCATTGTGACTCATCGGCCGCTTAGTTGATGGCCGGCCCATAAGAAGGAGCCGCGGCCAGGTTGAGTCATTCGCGAGTGCGCACATAGGGTCGCTGTGCATGCGCACTCGGCTAGAATTGCTGATGGTTTCGTGAATTCCCAATGGTCTGTGACCACTGGCATCCTTCTGGTACCTGATTTGGGTCCAACACCAAGGATGAGCTTGATTTAATTTGCTTCGGGCGGCGAAGCTAGATTGGGCAAGACCACCCGTACAGTAGGGGCAAGCGAGATAAAGGATCAGCATGTTGGTCCGAGGGGCTTTAGTTGCAATTTTAATTTGCAACATCCTCTATCAAGTGGCTGCAATCAACGGAGGAAACAGCTCAAAGTCTTCCAAGTTTGAGCTCAAGTTTCAGTATGAACTCGACAACTCAACAATAATCAAACTCAGTTCACAGCAACAAATCCTAAAATGTCAGGTTAAATTAACTCTCTCAAACTCAACCCTCAGCTTGTCAAAATCAAAATTCAAGACAAACTCATCTCTGGCAATAAATGCCTCGCTTCCAACACCTGACTCTGATATTGTAAGGGCTCGTCAGGTGAGATGGCCGACAAATGTTGCTCTATCGATAGATTGGCTGAAAGACGAGCAAAAGTTGAGCGAACTGATGATGAAAGCAAATGAGCCAATAGTGATCACTAACATTGAGCTAAAGAGCAACGTCAGCTTGAAGTTCGATAAGAAACTCAAGTCAAGAGTTGAAATCAAGAACACCTTAAACAGTAATCAGCTTAAGTTGACATCTCGTTTGAAGGTGAACCAATTGAAAACAACCGACTCCGGCCAATACAGGTGCGTCGCTAGAGCCTCGTTCAAGGAGACTAATCAAGACGTAGCGCAGTCATCTGACGAGGCCTTGAATAAAACAGTTGGCTTCACCAAGGTTGAACAAACACTCGAGTCTAATAGGGCAAATTTGTTGATGTAAGTAGATCGATTCCACATCAATTTATTCACCAAAGAGGGTTCCTCAGACAATCCGAACTCTGTTAGCCGCCTGGATGCGCAAGACACTCATCGTGGATGCATATGTTTACGTAATCCAACAATCCGTTTTGGGTCCGATTCCAGGCGAAAGTTCTAAATATACACTGTTTAAGTCCACCTAATTGAAATTCTCCTCTACAATCGCTTGCGAAGTTAACACAAAGCGAGCTAAACTAGCTTCCTTCATCGTCCGAATGGGCTGATGGAGTGATTACGTCACTGTTTGCTACAACGCTGCCACAATCTAGCCAGTAGATGCAGCGGAAAGTAAATCCTGCGTATACTCAAATTGAATGGGGGGATGTTTTTTGTCATTATTGCAGCCACTACTGGCCGGTCTAACTGAACTCGAAATCTCTAATGCCTTCCCGAGAAAAGAACCGGACGCTTGGTTGCGAATGGGCGGAAGCTGCGTCCTAGATGCTCCGAGTTATATCATTATATCGCGGAAAGTACAATGGACACTCGAGCATGATCATGGGGACAGCTTGTCGGCTAGAAGGATAGAAGACTCCGCTATTATCACAGCTTTGCTCTTTGTGAGCTCGCCTCACAAGGACAATCTAATAGGCTAAGCTGGCCCGCAGTCCATTCCCTTGGTCAGCCATTGATTAGTTTTTTTGGAAGTTTGAAAACGATCTCATTTCGCAGGATCATTTAAGCTCGCAGTTTAATAATAATTCATTGTGTGTGTCCACCAGAATGCAAGGTTAACCGGATATCTGAGTGGTTGGCGGTTGATACCAACACTAAAACGCCCTAATTCCTGGCTCCCAAATTCTGCTCCAGAGAGACACATAGCTTAGCAGCAGATTTTTCTGCAAAACTTGCTAATGCGCCGTCCATGGATAAGGTGAGGGATCGTTCTAAGCGTGCTCGAAGCGATTTGACCAACAGCCCTTAGATGTCTGTCGGCGCCATAAAAGCGCTCGAATACTTCCTGTATCAGCTAACTCGTACGATGAATTCGATCGCTAAAGGGCGCCTTAGATGGCGAGAGAAAGACCGGCTTGAGATACCGAAATGTGTAGGCTTTCTTATTGCTGGCAAAGCCAGAAAAGTCCTGACTGTGGTTCGATAGAGTCAAGTTGACATGAGGCTCGTATGTTTGCTCCAAACAGCTGCAGCTTACAGAGCTTGCTCGCTAACCAATCAATCAAACGTAATCCCAGCCTCTCCTCTATAAGAAAATGATAACTTGACTTAGATTGAGGTCCTCTGTAGCAGGTTGTATATGGATCCTTCAAGGCCAATAATAAGCCTAAACTTGGCTATATTTGACTTTGTTGCCGCATGCTCCTGCGTTGTATTATTGAGATACCATAAATCACTGACCGTGATTAATTCGATTTGTTTACAATGGCTTGCGAAAATCAGAGCTAGTTTGAGGTGCAAATTTGGAATGGAATGTGATGAGACAATAGCTCTTAGTTCCAGAGATCTTGTTGCGCCCCCTCCTCTGTGTGTCTCGCCTCGAACTAATCAAAGAAAGGAGGACCATCCAACTAATGACTCCAAATACGCCCTCGCCCACTCGACTGATTCTATTCCAAAGACTAAAACCAACAACAACAAGCAACGACGACGAGCCTACCAAAGCTGGCCAGTCCGGTGCACAAGTAGACTCGAGCGAAAGTTTGCCACTCGGAAACAAGATAGGCCGAGATAATGGTGATTACAAGGGTAGGGATAAGCAGCTCTCGCTAAATCAATTCGAGGACGACGAGGATCTTTACAAGTCGGAAGCAGTGAGAAGCGGATTCATTAACGGCCATCACCAGCAGCTTACAAACGAAGACGACGAGGAACAGAAGCAACAACAACATTGGCGATCACTAGACGAGCTCGATAACCAGCATCAACTTATCAATTCAGATTTATCTGCTACACCAAACGATGGGCGATCGATGGATGAGCTGGACCTTGATTCAAATAATGAACTATCGTTCACTAGGGATGCCCCAAACAACCAACGATCTAATCTGGCGTTCGACTCGAAGAGAGAAAGTTTTGCCCATGATAATAATGATGATCGGCAAGGGGCATCGAATAATTATCTTGGGGTTCCGCTAGATTCTACCCGAGTTCGTCTATCAAACCTGGTGCATAAAATAGTGCCTGAGCTTAGTTGCTACACCGGAAATGGCGAACACTATCAGGGAATTTTGTCCACCAGCTCCGATAGGCGTCATTGCTTGAATTGGCTCCAAGTTGGTCGCAGCTTGAAGAGTGATTCTCGAGCGCTAAAGTATTGGATGGGGAAGAATAATCATGATCATTGCAGAAATCCGACCGGGGATCCACAAGGTCCATGGTGCTTCGTACTATACAATCATGAACTAGATGAAGCCGATGATATTCCTCCAATTCTTATTCGAGGACCAGACTATCTGACGTCAAATTCTAGCACTAGCTCGCAGTCCATTATAGCGAGGTATGTCAAGCACCAGTGTTCCGTTCCCGCCTGTTCTGACTACCTATGGCTTTATATTGTGGCCCCCCCTCTAGGCGTCCTGGTCATTCTTTCATGCTTGATTGCCACATTAATCAGATCGTTCAAGAGATTTCGATACACTTCGCTTCATTTGAGGGCGCGGGTAGGCAATCTATCCCGAATCAACAAGATACTGGGATCGCGCAGTAGATTTAGCTCGCAGAAGTTTGGAAAGGCAAAAAGTAAATCTTGCAGCAAATGCATAGACGAGGACGTGTTTGAAATCGTGGACGACCTTGATTGGAGTGATGGTCAGACTCAATCATTCAGTCCGAAATCGAACGAATCATTGAAGTTAGATTCCTCGTTCAGTTCATCAACCAGTGCTGATGTGGAACCTCGCTCGGGTGCCTACAGGGTGACGAGCCAAATTCTGAACGACAAGTCTCTCGACACTCCGCCAGATTTGCTTGGCGTTGGTAGATCCTTGACCCAAGTGGGCCCCACTTTTGCCACTCTACGCTGTCATATACGTGGCCAAGGTGCTGCTAAAAGTCAACGCTCGGCAACCGCGAATAGGCTGTGTGAGTCGAGTACGATCAAACGATTGGCGGATTTGATGACTCTAAACCCAGAGCCTTCACCCTCACCATATCCAGCCAACTGTCACAAAAGCATCAGCTTGATCTCCTCTACATCCAGAGCAGCTAGTAGCTTGGGCAGCAATTCGACTAACGATAACAAAACAACTCGTTCTAAGGAGGAAAGCGAGCAAGGCCTTTGCGGGGATGATATGCCCAGATTGGATTCATCGAGTGTCACAATCGCCGTCAACCAGCAGCTCATCTATGAGGGTAAATATAGCCAGGTCCAATTAGCTTACATACAAAAGGCTCATCCTACTTCACCTGGAGAGAAAGATGCCTCCCTTGGATACATTGGAACTCAGGTAGCAGTTTTGTCCCTTAAACAGAATGCCTCGATTGACTCGGCAATCTTTGAGCCCGCTAAACTCAGGTTGCGCAATTTGAATCATCTGAATATATTGAAATTGATCGGGATCACTCAATTATTGGATGAGGCTACACTCGACAAGCTGTCTTACTCTCTGGTCTTCGATCTAGCACAGTTAGTTGACCTCACCGAATGGTTGAGGCAACAAAACAGGGACTCGCTCATAAGCAGCGAGCCAGGTAGCGATCTTGGAACGAAGGGGAACCTGAGCTGCCTCGCAAAGCAGATAGCACTAGCGATTGACTATTTACATGATAGAGGAGTGATTTACAAGGATTTAGCGTGTCGCAACTGCTTCTTAGATCCAACAAAAATGCTCGTTAAACTTGCAAGCTTCAACATCGAGCTTCTGCTTGACTCGAGCGATTCGAAAACGCAAAACCTCAATTCCATGATCCGTCCAAAGTATTTACTCGATTACTACATGATAGATTCTCGCCCATCTGAAGGTCAACTCTTACCTTTGAGCTGGATTCCACTAGAATCTATACTGTTCAACAAATTCAATGTTCAAACCGATGTCTGGTCGTTCGGTTGTCTCCTGTACGAACTTTTTAGCTTGGGGGAAATTGCATACTTTGGCTACTCGAGTAAGCAGATTATTGACGCCGTAAGATCAAATCTTATGCCTCCCCAACCTCTCCTTTGTCCAAACGGGATTTATAAAACCATGTGCAAATGCCTAAGTGATATACCTACAAATCGTCCAAATGTTAAACAAATTTACGAAGAGCTGAATCTCTATAGCGGACAGTGTAGTTCGTTTCTCGATCATCATTTGTGCTCATTAGCCATGAGTTTACACGACAGTAAACCCCAAGGTAACTGTCTTCCGGAAAATCCTCGGACAGACAATCAATCCGTTCTCAGCGTCAGCAATAGGAACAAAATAACCAAGACTAAGTCTTATGCTAATATAAAGAAATTTCACTCAAATTCGGCTCAAAGCCAGGAAATTGACTATCAGAATCTAGCAGCTGCTCATGAGGGAACTCCGAGAGCTCGACAGGAAGGCATGAAGATGCACCAATCGAAATCCATAAATCTTGAAGGGAACAGACTAGCCTCTTTCGGCAGGCAAGGTTCGAACTTGAGGATAGAAAATGAGCACTATGATGAACCTGTTGTGGGTTAGAGTGAATAAATCGACGACGGTATCAAGGAGGCATACCCAGACCTTAATTGCATTGTGACTGTTCTTGAGTTCTCGGACTATATTCGTCGACAGAATGAACGAGAGAAATAAAGCCCCGTGCGATGCTCTTGGTTTAGTTCGAATCTCATCAAGCTCGTTCTCTTTTTTCAATTTGAATCCCAACACTGGAAAATAAATGAAAACAAATTTTCAAGGCGAAAGTTGTGGTCCTCGTCGTTGATGAATGACTGAAACCCTTGAGAGCGATCATAACTGATTTTGGCTACCGATTCATCTAGCAAAAGAAAATATGGGCAAAGCTCGGATAATTCTTAGACCCACACCCATGACACGCAAGGTGACTGGCCAAATGATGAAAATTTTTGGCCTTTGGGATAACACCAAACACCGGATCAGACAACGCGAAACTAATACTAGATCTTGTGAGATCGATGGTCAGCCAAAATTCCTAGCTAACGTAGGAGTTAGGACAGGATTCGTCACGAGAAGACAAATAGTTATGAACCGTCACTTTACCGAAATAATCTCTGACATCCTATCGAACAGCGTGGAGAAGGAGTTGTCTGATCTTGGAGTCACCATTACGAGCATTGAAACTAAAGCCTGGAATAAAGGAGTTAGCATCTTCTACTCAACTGACAAAGAATTCAGCATGCAATTACATGATGAACTTGAAAAATTGACTTCCAGGCTACGGCGCGGAATAACCGAACGTCAGCTCATAGGAAGGACGCCCTCGGTGCACTTTGTTTATGATGAAATCCGTGAACTAGATCGTAACCTAGAAGCAGCTTTACAAACTTGTCGTACTGATCCAGATGATTCACATGATTTGGCCAACCTCAGCTCAGATAATATGCTCAACATCTCCGAAAGGAAAAATTATAAGAGCTGTCGCAACGAGGCGGATGGTAGGTTCTCTGCCCCACATGATATGACCAACAATACCCTCGGACTTGACTATCCGTCTCTCTATGATGAGGTCGCCAGTAAGCTGGGACGCGGCCGTGCACAATCTGCACGCATAACACCCGATTCCACTACAGTGGTCTCGACAGATCCCTTCAATTTGCGCCCGATCGGAACAACATCTTATGAAGAGGGTCTCGATCCTGTAAGTAGATTACAGCAGATGCAAAAATTTCTAGTGAGCCAAAAGAAAAAGAGAGAATACCTTTCAAAGATAAGGCGTAAGAAGGAACTACTGCATCGAGACAGTTACAGGTGGGATGTGCCTGAGGAGGAGGAGGAGCCCTACGATGATCGAGGAATACCAGAGGAAGAATCCTAATTACGTGCGACATCACTCGCCCTCGCCAATGGTCTTAAATTGCTCTTCTGTTATCATATTCGTTGCAATAGAGACGTACGCAAGAGCGTAAAACATTGTGAATTCACAACATATGTAGTTTATTCATATTATTTGTTCAGGTAGATGCTTTACATACATATATATATATATATATATTTACTTATTTATAAAAGACGAAACTAGTTCATCCTGCTTGTTGAGGGATCTAAACAGGGGTTCGAAGGAGCTGAAACTGTACTCGGCTGAGGGTTTGCTTGTTTCTGTTTAAGCAATGTCCAGTCAAATATGTAATCGTATTGGTAGCTAGATGTGCGGAAGAGTATACGAAACAGTTGACGTAAATATATGTAGTCGGGGGTCTCTTCGAATCTAAGTCCACGGCAATAATTCAAGTACATCGAAAACTCTGCTGGAAAACCTTTACATAGAACATCGACTGGAGTCGACATTTTCTTTTCTGAAATCTTCTCATATTTTTGTTTCTTGGTAGCAGCTTTGAGGCCTTGCCATGGCAAAGCTCCCTTATTGAAATACATCAGAACATAGCCCAGACTTTCCATATCATCTCGGCGGCTTTGTTCGATACCTAGATGGGCATTTATTGAAGCATAGCGCGCTGTTCCAGTCAAGTTTTTATCTTCCCTGTAATGTATATGTGTCCTTGTACGCGAGTCCCTATACTTTTTGGCCAAACCAAAGTCGATGATGAACAACTTATTGCAATGTCGTCCTATACCCATTAAGAAATTATCTGGCTTAATGTCTCGGTGAATAAAATGTTTGCTATGTACGAATTCAATGCGTCCAATCATTTGGTCGGCTAGCATAAGAACAGTTTTCGAGGAGAAACGGCGAGAACAAAAATTGAATAAATCTTCTAAAGATGGACCAAGTAAATCCATTACAAGAATATTGAAATCCTTCTCAGTTCCATACCACCTACAATGGGGTATACCCATTCCACCTGCAAGCAGCTTGTAAAGTTTCGATTCATACAATAGTTGCGGATGTCTAGCTTTGATGGATTCCATTTTAATGGCAACTTCTTCGCCAGAGGACATATTCATGCCCAGGTAAATATCGCCAAACGAGCCCGAGCCAATTTTTCGCATGAGGCGATATTTGGTGCCAATAATAAACTCGGGTCGAACTATATTCATGGTGGCGGCTGTTGATTGATATTATAAGTAGCCTAAGAGTTTGATAGTACAGTATTTGATTTAATAGATGGCTGCGGTAGGAATAAGGATAGACGATAATTGATATGATATTTGTCTGATCGGGGGAGTCACAGTTTGATGTGTTCCCAAGCTGAAAACTTGGTGAAATCGCCGTTTGCTCAATAGGGAAAGCACACCAACATCACCACCTTTAGGGCTGAATTGGATATTTTCGGCATAAAATCACTACGCTTGATACTGAATCATCTTCAGCCGCAGTGCCTGAATATCTTCCCCTCCTCTCACAACATTTGCCTCTCTGTGTTCGCTTTTGCAAGCGCAGATTGAGCCCAGCCAGTCGATAGGCTCTCAAGGCCGCAGAGCAGGGACTGCAGCGCACTCTACCCTACGAAGGGGCGCATGCGCTACTACAGTTCGCGCTAGGAAAAGCACACAATTTAGGCTAGGCCGGAGGACGGTTCAGTGTTTTGGAATGGTGTTAGGCCAACATTGCCGCCGGCAGCAGCGCTAGACTGTGACGATCGCGAGCTTTGTCTCCGCCTGTGCTAGGCCACTTTTCAGTCGCACAAACTGAAATTTGTGCGTATTTTGTTTTCAAACTAACACAGTTCATCTGGCGCTCAGAGAGTGCGTGGACCCGAACAAGGATACTAATGCTCTATATCCAACATAAAGAAGATACGCAATCTGGCGGAACTTTTGAAATTTGAGCATCGCCGTGACAAACACATGGCCTAAACCATTTTGGTTGCAGATATCTTAACCATATTGTAGCACACCCGTACGCCGTCTTACAAAATCGCCACGATCTCGATGCCCGGCTTTGTTACAAGCACTCACTCGAGATGGAGGCTCAGCTAGCTGGATCTCATGTGGAATCTAACCAATCCCCCCGTATGGTTACCCCTGAGTCAACAATGATAGTACCAAGTGCTGAAACCATTAAGTGAGTCTGCTCAAATTTACAAGGGGCAGCATGGTTGCATCAAGCGATTTGCTATCGCGGCGCGACAATCATGTAATATTAATACATAATCCTGGGTACTAGATACTCGCCTAGTCGTCGCCCGCTATTCGCCATCTCAACTCGATAATCTTTAACGAAATTGGCTTTTAGGCTGCCTCCGTCGTGTCGCTATTGATGGAATCATCTCCGACCTCTACCAGCACTTTACCCTAAAGCTTACCCAAAACTCCATGTTTTTCTAAACTTTCGGGTCCAAAAAAGATATAGCCGACCACAATTATTTAACCTAGTGAAGAGAGAGCTAGTCAGCATCCATGGCTAGAGACGACTCCCAACTAAATCACCGTGCGATTGACATCACCGATAGAAAATCTGAAGAAGGCCGGGAACCTGAGCCAGGCTGTCTCAATGCGAATCTCGATCGAGCCACTCCTGTTAAACTTGAGAGGAAGATTGGTCTTTGGAATGGTGTCGCGATTATCATTGGCGTTATTGTCGGGTCAGGCATATTCATATCGCCGACTGGCGTCTTTCTAGCGGCTGGTTCGATTGGAGTAGCACTAATAGTATGGGCATTATGCGGACTGTTGTCACTCATGGGTGCTTTGTGTATGGCCGAGCTAGGCACCTCGATTTCTGACTCAGGCGGCGACTATTCCTACATCAAACTAGCTTACGGGCCTTGCCTTTCATACCTCTATTTATGGGTAACGATGCTCATCATATTGCCCTGCAGCAATGCTATTGCAGCTCTAACTTTTGCAAACTATGTCCTACAACCCTTCTACCAAGAGTGCTCACCGCCAGATCATGCCGTTAGGTTGTTCGCACTTGCGATAATACTCATACTAGTCTGGATAAACTGCCATAGCGTTGATTGGTCCATCAGGCTCCAAAACTCCTTCACTCTGACTAAAGTGCTGGCACTTGTGCTCGTGATTACTTTCGGATTGTACACAATCTTAGCTGGGAAATCTAACAGGCTAACCGAAGCAAAAATGTGGTCGAGTAAGCGTGTCACTCTAGCCGGTCTAGCGACTGCATTCTACTCCGGGTTATACTCTTATGCTGGATGGAACGCTCTCAACTTCGTCACTGAAGAGATCAAGAATCCTATCAAAAATATGCCACGAGCGATCATGATCTCAATAACATCAATAACTGCAATCTACATACTGGTCAACATAGCATATTTTGCAGTGCTTGATCAAGATGATATACTCAGGTCCAAAGCGATAGCGGTAACTTTTGGCGAGCAAACTTTAGGTATTGCTAGTTTCCTGATGCCTCTATCCGTAGCCCTTTCAACCACTAGTGGTTTGAACGCATTGATATTCTCATCATCACGAATACTATTTGTAGGCGCTCGCGAAGGTCAGCTATTCTCTTTGTTGAACATGATTAGCGTTAAGAAACTAACCCCAGTGCCTAGTCTACTATTTGTAGGTTTCATGTCGACACTTTACCTCATCACCACAGAAATCCTATCTTTGATCAATTATCTGATATTTATCGAAGCGAGCTTTGCTGCCCTTGCTGTTTCCACAGTCCTCGTTCTCCGTCGTAAATTTCCTGAACTGCATCGTCCATTAAGAGTCAACACGTTCATACCGGTAGTTTATCTCATAGTATCTGTCCTGCTCATAGTGTCCCCAATCTGGAACCAGCCAAGAGAGGCTCTAGTCGGTTCAGTGATCCTAATGACTGGTGTTCCTGCTTATTACTTGACAGCTCATTGGAAGGTCAAACCTCCCGTGTACCAAAACACCATAGATAAGTTGAATGACTTGACCCAGAAACTAACAATGAGTGTCACCGCTGAAAAGGACTAGACCTAAATCGGATCTATTTAGATCGGTAACAATTTGTTTCGTCAGAAATAAAATTAAGGCTTCACTAAGTTTATTTTGTGTTAACAGTCCATGTTCGCTGATGAACAAACTCGAGGACTTGGGGGCATCGCTCAATGGCGCTTTCGGACACGATTAGATTTGAGCGGAAACGCGAAATTGAATCCAGATGGTCGAACTCCAAGAAGCCGAGAGCATGTAGGAAGATCCCTCAACTTCACGAAATTAGCTTTTGCCTGTTGAATGAATGGGCCATTGAATGAAACAGATCTAGAGCAAGGTACCTGACATCTGGTACATGATAGTTAGTCTAGTCATCTAGTTTGACCATCTTGTCGTGGTATCGCAGTTTTAAATCAATCGCACTTATTATCCCTCAAGGAGAGAGTTCTTGAATTTGGCCTCTTTCGGATACAAGCTCTAGGCGTGCAAACCTTTTGTGTCCCAAGTTTTGAGGAGCCCTGATGGCTCAGATAAATGCGCCAGCGAGGGACGGTCTAGCGCCAGAACAGTGTATTTCTGAATCAACTGTTAAAGGTCAACGGGTATGCTTACACCAGGTTAACATGCAGAAAAAAATTGCGTGATCGATAGGGTGGCCCAAAGTTTCATGATCGGAGGAATTTGGAGCCAGAGAGTGCACCAGGTTGGCATGTGTATGGTCACAATTAAAACATTGTAACCACAAAATGCTCCTGAACCTGCTAGTCCATGTATCTCAGCTGTGTTTGTGGGATGAGTTAGTGTCACAATGATAATGCTTCTCGCATATCGTAAATGTCTAACAATAGAAGTAATGATCATAGGTTACGTTCTGCTCTGATGATCCGCTTCCATCCATTAAACCACCCTAGCCTCTTCAAAGCCTATTATGGCATTCAATCTATACCATCTAAAGCCTTATCATGCATAAATCGATGAATTTCAATCGAGCATAGCAACAGCACTCACTAACTTCTTTCGGGGCGATAGAGTTGCCCCACTACTCATAGATTCCACTCATCAATATGAATTATAAACCGTCACAGAATTTATGCATTACGGTAATTACACAATATCAACCAATCGGATGTGAGAGATCCTAATGGCCCATGTTTTAGCTCGTAAGTTTACTGCTCACTTGTAGCTTCGTTCTCGATTCGGAGCTTGCTAGTCCTCAATGTATCCGAGGTACTGTGCTACCTGCGAAAGTTGAAACAATTTGTGAAACCGTCCACTATTTGTAGACAAGGAAACGATTTCTAGACATCAATCATGACGCCAAGCGAGGTCGTTCACAGTCGTATCTACGCCACGGCAGCTGGCGCCAACAACAGCAGAACTAGTTTAATCGGATCTCGACACTCGAACAAACCTATCGGTATACGAATATTTGGATCATGTTTCGAATTTGGATCTTCTCAGAGTAAAAGGACCTACCATAAGGCGCTCGTTCTCTTGATGACGTACATTGCATACGCATCATTCCATATGGGCCGCAGACCCTTGTCTATCGTCAAGAATGTTCTCAATCGCAATTGTTCAGTTGCACCATCCAATCAACATATTTTGCCTCAATTTACAGACCTGTCTCAAGAGGGCTTCCTTGTTGTTGACTTGGCCCACAGTCAATCGGCGAACACGACGCAAGCCTATAGTGCACCTGTCGATACTTCTTGCAATTGGGCTCCATTCGACGACAACAACACTGCTAATCAACTGCTAGCTATCCTCGACTCAGCTTTCCTGCTGTCCTATGCTCTGTTCATGTTTGCTAGCGGTATCTTGGCGGAACGAACAAATCTTAGGTACTTCATATCATCAGGTTCCGTTTTAAGCGGACTGGGTCTAATTGCATTTGGTCTCGCTTATTCGCTAGACATACACTCAATGACATATTATCTCATCATACAAGTGACAACAGGTGCAACACAAACAACAGGTTGGCCTGTGGCAGTGACCTGTGTCAGCAATTGGTTCGAGCCAACCAAGAGGGGACTTATTTATGGTCTTTGGAACAGCCATACAAGTTTAGGTAATATTCTAGGCGCAGTGATTGCCGGCGTTTTTGTCGAGAAAGATTGGGGTCTATCGTTCATCGTTCCAGGATTGATAATGATTGCAGTTGGCCTTATGCTGTTTTTGTTTCTAGTTCCTAGTCCGTCGGATGTCGATCTAGCTCCCTCAATTAATTCGAAGGAAACTGCAGAATCAAATCGTTGCAACGCTTGCCAATCGAACCAAGATCTCGCAACAAATCGAGAGCATTCAAAAACTTTGAAGACTTCTAAAGCTGTCTCTTTCATGACAGCTTTGAGGATTCCCGGTGTCATAGAGTACTCGCTTTGCCTGTTCTTCTCTAAATTGGTCAGCTATACATTCTTGTACTGGTTACCCCGCTACATCTCAGCCTCCACTTCAAGCAATTCCGAAGACTCGGCATACCTCTCGACCCCATTCGACGTTGGAGGTATAGTGGGGGCCATTTTGGCGGGCCATATCTCGGACAAATCAAAAGCTAGCGGCATAACTTGCATGATTATGCTCATACTAGCTATACCGTCAATGTTCATGTACCAGCATTTTGGTTCCATATCAAACTTATACAACATTTCTCTTCAGCTCTTAGTCGGCGCTCTTGTAAATGGGCCATACTGTCTCATTACAACAGCTGTCAGCGCAGACCTAGGCTGTCGTGTAAAGGATGGTCGAGCGATGGCTACGGTAGCAGCTATAATTGACGGAATGGGTTCAATTGGTGCAGTCGTTGGACCACTATTTGCCGGATTTGTCTCCAACTCGGGTGACTGGCAGGCAGTTTTCGTTATGCTGATGCTATCGGATGTGCTCGCATCTTTATGCCTGATCAGGATCTTTGTCCATGAAATTCGGGAAAAATTGACAGCTAAACCATAGAGTGGTCATTCCGCGGAATGATTAATCCAGATCTCACTTTGATATGATCCGTTTGCCACTAATTTAAGCCCACAACTTTAGCTGAGTCAGACTGAAAATCAACGCCCATCCTTAAGCGACGACAAACACCTTTCTGCTCAAGGCCAGATGGCCCTCATGATTTCAAAAAGCATCAACAACGTACTTGAACCACCGCAGACAGGTTAATTAGCGCCATAAATCACAGTAAGCTTAATAGCGCTCATGCACGTTAAGTCGAGTATACGAAGGGAGGATCATTGTTTTTAGTATGTTAACTTGTGCGACAGATCAACATTAGTATCTTCTGCCACCATGAGAACTGAAAATTTCGCCAAGTCCTACGACTGGGATGTGATCAAGAGGAACGCAGACAGTACGAGTCGGTTCAAGGTTGAGCCAGCCGATGGTGGCCAAATGTCCAATTCTTCAGCTTCGGTTAGATATGATAAACGTGATGAATGTCGTTGCTCGTGTCACAACAAAACAACCTCGCCACCAATAAAAGATAATTTCCAAATAGAATTGCACAGTATCAGATATCCTGCAAACCTTATCGCCAGGAACCGGATACATTCCTGGCAAGCTGAGCCATCAGGGTGTGGTGATAATGCAGCACAGAGCCTTCGAACTAAGAAGGCGGGTGATAACAAAGTTTCTTCTTCCTCTGCTAAGACGAATAAAGCGAAGCCATCTTAAAAATGAGGGCAGATTAAGATTAATGAATAGTGCGCCCTCTCGTCGAGAAATCACTACTTTGTATCGAATAGACTTGGTCTTCCCGAAGTAAAGCACCTGACCTGCCTGAACTTTGCACATACCGCTGATATTGCATTCTCACAACTTGGTTGCAAACACCGATACGTAGACAACGCACGGCGTTCGAAACTTCTACTGCATCAGGGGCGTTTTGAGGGCAAGCATATTAAAATGGCGATGAGCTCGAACTCGAGCTCGACGGCTGGTGAATATTAAGGACTCACAAATTTCCCATATGAATCGTCTACAGTCCCATCATTTCCCTAGAGGGCCTAGTTCCTATAAACAAACGAATTAAATAATGGAGTCAAAAGATTCTCGCAAATATTATACCACATCATATTGATTGATAATTTGTTATAAGCTAGTTCTCCCTCGGCACCATGATCACAAATAATTATCACCCTACAGCAACTGCTAGTCAGGCTCAAAATACGGAAGGCGCCCAATATTCGCAGGCGCACCATCAGTCGATCAATGCAAATATAACCTTGTATAGGCAGATGATGGATTCGAGATCGGACGACTTCATGTCGCCAAGCCCATCGCTAACGAAAGGTACTGGCTTGCCAATCACTATCACAAGTCCAAGCATGAACTTCACTACTGGAGTAGACGTGGCAACAAAGTGTTGTTGCACTGAATCGTCGTGCTCAAAGTTGTATCCTGATTCCTTCGGGAATGGAACACTCTACGCTGAGGGCGGGCCCTCTTTTGACAAAACTACAATTGTTCCAGGGGACGAAATGTGGGCAAATCACGAAGGAAATGTGTCGGCGGATAAGATCAAGTCCAGGTGGACGCGGTCATTCTTTACTGCTGTTGATAGAAGGAGTGATGAGGAGAAATACTCTTGCGATATCTGTCACAAGGTTTTAGCGGGTCCTTCGACTTTAAATCTACACCGTAGCACTCACGTGATAGAGAGACCCTACAAATGTGAGCCATGTCAGGTTTCATTTAACACTCAGGGTAAGACGACTTTCGCAGAACAGGTTGCTTTTTAACGAACTACACCGAGATCTAACTTAATATTCCGATCAACCTATTCTAACACTGAATTACCCTACATAGGTCATTTACAAAAGCACAAGAGAAGTCATGCTCATGAGACTCGAGTTGCGATGACTCGGGAGTTCGGTATTCCCAACACAGATAACCCTCGGCCTTACCGGTGCCACGAGTGCCACATCGCATTCAGAAAGCACGGACATTTGTCCAAGCATTTGAGATCAAAGTCGCATATCATGAAAATCGAATCAATTGGCTTAGTCCCGGTGGGTACCTACGCCCTGTTGGAAAAATCGGGCCCAGAGGTCAGAGACAGTATCATCACCACGAACTGTGAACAATCGTTATTGAGTCTTAAACAAATATGCTCGTCCTTGTTAAATAACGCTAACGCTCAGACTCAGTCGGGATGAAAAATTAGCGAGTTTTCTCATTCCGTCGGAGTGACGAGAAGTACACGGGTCGACTATTGACATTTTAAAACTAATTACTGGAGGGACGGAAGCTGTCTCTTTATACTCTTTCTGTATCTCTAAATTGAGTGAAAATCCTGAAAACGACTATATTGTATGATCATTTCCAACTCTCGAGACTGTAAGCTGTTACCGTTTCACGAGATTGTCTTATTATCTCCAACACTTGTCCGCAGGATGGGCTAGACCCTCCTTAAGTCTACTCAGACACTGATCTCTAGAGACGTCAACCGGTCTGAGGCCTTCGCCTTGACAATACTCTGAGGCGAAACCTCGGTCCAGAGAGCAAGTGTAGACCCAATCATCTTAACAGCTTTTTAGCTCTATGGATCAGCTTTTTGGATGCATTCATGACTCAATAACAGAAAGCAAGCCGAGAGCTAGCTAACCCGCGCTTGGTGACGGTTCCTAAGCTTGATGATTCATGCCAGGCGAATCATTAATTAACTCATTTAAAACTAATCCGTTGGTGAGGATAAACCAACGAAAAGCGTTTAAATATACCATCCATCTAGTTGAACGGTTCGATCTGATCTTCAGCAACAGTTTGGGAGCAAATGTCTCACACTCATCTCTATCTTGACAGAGTTGTTCCTATTGAGGAATGGGAGTTTCAACCGGTGACAACCAAGACTCGTAGGTCGATCACTTCGATTACCGCCAAAATTCGTGCCAATCTTAGGAATCGAAGAAGTTGAGCTGTTGCTGGTTCAATTCTGTTCGTTCTAGGCTTAAGGTCTGGTTATTGAGAGGTAAATTTAGCATGATAGCTACGCTTTTTTGGTCCCATGATCAGCATCCGTTTGATTTTGGTCAAGTTTTCAGCCTGCACAGATGATGTTGTTTTGATAGGACCATCTTACGTTAGGCCATGAGAACATCCAAAGCTTCACGGGTATATAAAATGTGGGATATAGATATCTGGTTTTACCTCCAGCGTGATTCGCATGAGGCATTCGGCCCGAATCGCAATATAGAGTATTGGCGTTGAGGTTGCTCACTCACCGACTCGAGCCCCCCGATTGAAGGGGATAATGCGCCATCGTTTAAAGTTTCGTAATTCATTACAAAAGATAGATGAAGCTAAGCGAATGTCTTCAATGACTCTACAAATAACAATGATGAATCTCTTTCGTCCAGATTCAGCTAGTTTTTTCTCTCAACCCCAAAGTGACCCAGTGAGTGGACAAAGAAGGATTTCACGATCACTAGCTGAAAGAACCTGATTACAATCGTGCCAACAACAGTACAATCAAACCAAGACTAGCTCGAGAGGCGAAGAGCAAATACGATTCTCGAGCCGGTGAGCGACGAAAACGTTTTCCATGCTGATGAGCTAAATCTTGGGACGGGGCAAGATAATATCATATTACAAAAAGAGCGTCCGTCAAATTAGATCAACTACTGATACAAGTGCTGCTTAGGGAGCAACTCCAACAACGAATGGTATTTCTAGAGACTTGGATCACCAAACGAAACCCACCAGAACCGGTTCGTCGCCTGGTGTTCAGAGGGGCGGCTCTCGTGTGGAAAAGAGGAAGGACATAATCTTGATGAAGCCTTGAATCAAACGAAAGAGAATGCAATCGAAGACGGACAGTATGGCGAACACACACCGGTTTAACACCGGCACCGGTGACTCGACAATATTGGACATGAACGATGAGCTTACTAGGTCATCAGAGAGTTACTTTAACATCCAGGACCTCGATGGTCAATTAGCAGATAGCTCTATTCCATCTGGCAAAGATCCTAGACTCGACTACAACAAGCTGGATGAACCTATCCTGGACACCCTAATCCGTGATCTGAGAGGAATCTATAGTAAGATGAAGATTATCGCCTTACCATTGAGTTCTTATGATATATATAAGATTGTTCTCAAGGGTTGGGACCTCTGGGGCCCACTGCTGCTGTGCACCTTCCTAGCATTCAACCTTCACCACTCCAATGGTCAAGATGATCATGTAGGTCTACAATTTGCGGACGTTTTTGTGCTAGTGTGGTTCGGGTCGTGTGTTGTAAGTTTGAATTATCGACTTCTGTCAATATCAAGTATGAACAATCCAACAGGCTCTAGTCTAGTCCGAGCAGCAAGCTCCCAACTCCCAACAGATTCTGACTTAGGTATCTCATCAATTCCGAATAGACCCCTCATGGATCATCACAAGAGAATGGCACCGATGCAGAACGAGGTTCCATTTCAAACTCTGATATCGCCGCCATCGATATTCCAGTTAGTTTGCGTTCTAGGATATTGCCTTGTTGCACCCTGTTTCGGGCTCATCTTATTGAAGATCTTCACCTTCGGTAGTCTGCTCTTTGAGCGCATCATCATTGGGCTCTTGTTTGGATTTGCCTGGCCAACACTTTGTTCCGTCAGAATCTTGATCCGCTACCAGCAACCTATGAAGCGCGCTCTAGCTATCTACCCCATCGCTCTCTACTTCTTTGTTCTGAGCTGTATGATTATACTAGACCACTAAACTCGTGGTAACCAGAGCAGCATTTTATGTGCACCATGAATCTCAATCAGGCACTACGATCAGCCGAGAAAATGGTGCCCAATCCTAATCTCAAGCAAACAAGAGAAACGCTTGTAGGTGGGACCATCCCCAAATCTTCTTCAACCAAAAATCGTCAATCAATAAATCGTGACGACAGGAGCAACAAAGTTAGAATTGGAATTCACGGGTCATGGTTGACATAGACCAGCTGATTGGCCGGCGTTATAACGATGCCGATTTCAGAATACTGTGATAGCATTCTCGGTCAATTGAGAACGAAATAAACTGTTTTCCACCTCACCCAGCGAGAAGCTGGGTACAAAAATCGTGAACAACATCGTATAGGCGGTGACATCTCGGACCTCCCAGCAGCAAGAGACTGCCAACAACTAGGGAGTATGTGGCTTGGATTAAAAATAAACATGACTTTCTTCGTCCCACACAAACACTTGGCACTCGACTCCGCAATCTCACTGTATTAATTTAAATGCCTACGCAGCGCCCTCCGAAAAGGGCTCTCTCAGGTTGCGAGGTGCAACCGTAAACTATTCTAGCCATGAGAGCGTCTATCTGAGGGCAAACAAGAGTGAACTTGAACATCACACTGATGAACTACAGCTCCTTTAAAAAGGCTCGCTCGCTTAGCAGGCAGCGAGGTGGGCTGGGCTACACGCTCCTACCTAGAATCGAGTAATATGAGGCAAGTCAATCCAGTGTCTAATCCTGGCCAACGCAATTCATGGCCAATGCACCGCCAATGCAAGCTTCCTAGTCTAGAGCGCTAGCAAACTCGGCCCACATCGTAGTCCATCGTTGTGCAATATTTCCTCTGTTAGCGTTCATTGATTCCGCCATGTGAACGAAATAAATACCATTGAAAAACTGCTTTCCGTTCACTGACATTCATACGTTCATTCATCTTGCGTGAATTTGAAGCCTGCGAGTATGCTGAAGCCACTGTTATACCGTGAGTCTGGCTTCACTTAGCCCCGCTGTTGTTCTCTCTCCACCCCTACTTTCGCCCTCGCCCTCGCCCTCGCCCTTGCCTCTGCCTCCGCCTCTGCCTCTGCTCTTGCTAACCGCTAACTCTGAGCTAGCAAACGATAGGAGCCAGTGTTGGCGCCAATACTAAGCGCTTGTCTTGGCCACTCTTCATGCGGTCTGAGTTCATTCGAGCCGTTCATTCAGAAAAGCCGCACGACCACGTGTGCGCGAGATTGACACTTGCCCCATCTAACAGTTGAAAATTCGACCACTTGCACACACGCACGCATTCGACAGCCCCCACAGACTTACATAAGTTTGCGCCAGAAGTAGAAGGGACACGTTGACACAAGCGCATTCGAACTTTCTCGCCCCGGAAGGAGGATGATGCGACCCCTCTCGAAGGCCGCTCAAAAGATTTTGAATCGTACAGGCTAACTACTCAACTGGATCATTAAGTTAGTCAAAATATATTTACAACCCGAATCTTCTAACCTTCCAATGGTGATCCATTGGAATTCATCACGCCCCATTCACGTCGCACGACAAAAGTTGCTCAGATTCGCTGTCATCTCGCGCTTTCGTCCTGAGAGTGAAGAGAGTTCACAAATTTTAAAAACGTTTCCATTGTTCCTAATCCGACCCGAGCGAGTCTCTAGGTGAGGACAGTTTGCAGCTCTTATAATCAAGGATCCTGGAACCAACATTGCTACTACTCCACTGAGAATGCAAAGGTCCTGTGAGGGACTTCGAAGACTCTCCACGCGCGCTTGCCATAGAGTATAGCAGTCAAAATCAACATGGATCACCAGGTGGATCACCATGCAAGGGTACCAAAGCAAACAAGTGTGCTCGTTGTTTTTCCTTGGTTTGGACCTCTTGTTTTCTCTTCATTGTTTATCAGTGCGAAAATGATGGTTCTCCGCTAAAAATGGCTGACAAACTGGCCGATAGTCGCTGTAAGGCTCCGGGGGCAACGCTGCGCAAGATTGGCCAGTGGTGGCTATCCAGCAGCAATAGGCACATTGAGATTGGTAATCTGGAAGTAGCACTGGGGCTGATTCTGGGAAGTTAGCATCGACGTAGTTGGTAAAATCCATATCTCGCCTTTGGGGTGATTTGGCACTACATTGCGGAGCTTCAGCGGGATTGGCGATGGCTAACTCAACATAGTAGGATTGGCATTCAGCTCGTCCACCGAGAGCGTTTGTCTGACTCATCGCGTCAGAGTGGCAACGATAACTTGACTGGAGGTCGTTCAGATCGTGGGTCTCATAACGGACTAGCACTCTGTTGTTGGAGCCGCCTAGAGTGACATAATTGTCAACTATGTATTCTTGTGTGGTCCCAAGCACAGTTGGATCGGTTGCCTCACCTAGATCTGACCACCTGCATGATTGATTGAGCAGATCTTGAAGCTGAAGGCTCGCATTTGACAAAAATTCCAGCAGGTTATGTTCAGGAACCATTTTGATTGAGTGGAAGAGGTGTAAATGATGACTTGATGCTTGCGTCCATCCAGATGCTCACGAGAACTGCTATCAATCCGTTTGGAGAATGGCTGGCTGTGGTTTGGGAGTATTTATTGGGGTTCCCTGTCGAGCTCGGCTTGATTGAGCCTGTTGAAGATTGTTTAAGAGTTTGAGTGCCATCGCCAATAAAGGCCATCTGAGCTCACCTAGCAGGGTCATAAATGGGACCGGAAACTAAGCGAGGCGATAAGAGAGCGGAAACGTATTTGTTTGCTCGCCCAAACATTGCTTTGTACGACAATAAGCTCAAACGTTTCGATTTTAGTCTGTAGATGTGAGTCTATGTTTGTTTATCGTTGTTTAATTTATTGAAAGGACCTCGTGGATCATTGTAAGCGAGAGTTTGAGACTGCTGATGGGTCAATGGGAGCGTAGATGGCCTCGAGTATGGGGTGAACTTGATGGAGGGGACTGGTGTGTAGGCGTTGGGTTTAATTGAATACATAAAATACCTCGTTCTCTGCTAGTGTCTACTTGAAATATTTACTAAGATCATGTGATTCAATCAGTGCAAACTCTTCGCCGGTACTCGTCCATACTGGCCTCGTACCTGACCTTCTCTTGGTTTTGCATCTCCACGTACCGGCGCTTATCTTCGTCGCTCATCGAGCGCCATCTCTCACCGCCGGCCTTGGCAAGCGCCGAAACGCCGCCCTCTGGTTCCTTGCCGGCCATTTCTTTCCTGAAATCGGCCATGAACAGCATGAAAGCTGTGGTGGGTCGTTTGGGCTTGTTTGAGTCGCGGGCTGGCTTGTAGATGGCCATCTCACGCTTGTATCTATCTCGGTCACGAGCAGCTGTCTCCAAAAATGGAGTCTTGTCCTCCTCGCTCATGGCATTCCACTTGCCCGCACACTCCTTACCAAACTCGCCAATCTTGGGTATCGTTCTACCTGTCTTCTTCAGCTCTTCTCTGTACCACTGTGTGAAATTAATGTAGGCTGTTGTGGCCCTCTTGGGTGCCGGCACTCCGTCCTTATTGACTTTCTGTTGTTTCTTCTGTTTTTTTGAGGACTGTTGTTGCTGTTGCGGTTGTTGTTGTTGCTGAGGCTGATGTTGGTTACTATGTTGGCCTTGTTGGTTGTGTTGCTGGTGTTGTTGGTGTTGAGGCTGGTGAAGTTGTTGCTGTTGTTGTTGTTGCTGCTGCTGCTGCTGTTGCTGCTGCTGTTGTTGTTGTTGTTGTTGCTGGTGGGCGACAACGGCCGCTATGTGTTGCGGGTGCTGCTGCTGCTGGTGATGGGCTTGCTGGTGTTGGAGTTGCTGCTGCTGATGAACATCAATGGGGTAAAGCAACTGATGGCCCGGGTGCTGGCCCTGCGACATGACTGTCAGGTTCAGGCCAGTCGCCGAGAACATGGGCAACGTGCCCATCGTGGGGTGTTGAAGGTGGTGATACTCTGTATAGTCTTGCTGGTGATTCAT